>Ga0160436_1000070_pt1 | contig 54785 bp, 47 predicted proteins | sample HID1973M_E0MG_FD_108264 | JGI IMG/M metagenome (GOLD analysis project Ga0160436, IMG submission 108264) | Enriched mosquito-associated microbial communities from UW Madison campus, WI, USA - HID1973M_E0 MG | ecosystem: Host-associated > Arthropoda: Insects > Digestive system > Unclassified ...
CCGGCAGCTGGGCATCAGTCAGGCGCCTGTGCGGGAGGCGGTCAAGCGTCTCGTCCATGCGGGTCTCGTGGTCTCGGTGGCGCGCCACGGCAGCTACGTCACCGAGATCTCGCCGGAGGAGTTCGCGATCGCCCGCGAGATGCGCGCCATCCTGGAGGCGAAGGGCGCCGCGATCGCCACCGGCAAGGTGGGCACGACCGAGATCGCGAAACTGCGGTCGATCACCACGCGGATGCAGCAGGCGGTCGATGCCGACGACTGGGCCGCCTTCCGCACCCTCGATGTCGAGTTCCACCGTTCGGTGATCGCCTCGACCGGCCTCGCCGTGCTGTCGCGCATGTGGGACACGCTCGAGCCGGTGCTCATCAGCCAGCGTGCGATCGGCGATCCGTCGTACCTGGGGGACAGGCGCCGCGTGGTGGCCTGGCATATCGACCTCGTCGACGCCCTGCTCGCGGGGGACCCGGATGCCGCATCCGCGATGTTCGCCGAGCACGCATCCGGGGGGCTCGGCCAGGACCACGCCGGCTGAACTTGCCGTCTCGGCATCCGCGTAGTAGTTTTCCAATCGCCTATCGATAGGCGATTGTCCAGATCAAGGAGGATTCATGCGACACAGCACCCGAGGCGCAGCCGCTGTCCTCGTCAGCACCGCCCTCACGGCGGGCCTGCTGACGGGCTGCGCGGCGGATGGGGGCGGGTCGGAGACGACCGAGCTCCGCATTCTCGCCAACATCACCCCCGTGCTCACCAAGGAGTACTACGAAGGCCTCGTCCAGCCCTGGCTCGACGAGCACGAAGGCGTCACCGTCACGATCGAGGTGCCCAGCGCCGAGAACGTGCAGGCGACCCTGCAGCAGGAGCTCGCATCCGGCGACGTGCCCGACATCGTGGCGAGCAACCTCGACCCCGTCGTCGCGCCGCAGCTGCTCGCGTTCCCCGAAGACGACTGGGTGCTCGACACCCCGCTCGCCGACCAGAACCGCGTCGACGGGCAGATCTGGCAGGTCGCCACCGGCGCCCAGATCCAGTCGCTCGTGTTCTACAACAAGGACGCCTACGCGGCCGCCGGCATCGACGAGCTGCCGACCAGCCTCGACGACTTCACCGCCGACCTGCAGAAACTGAAGGACGCCGGCTACCTGCCGCTGCAGACCGCCGGCGAATGGGTGACCGGAGCCCAATTCGCGATGCTCGCCAACCCGGAGCTGCTGGCCGACGGCGACTTCTACGCCGACCGCACCGCGGGCGACGCGACCTTCGCCGACAGCGCCTACGCCGACTACCTGGAGGCCTACTCGGGCTGGATCGCCGACGGACTGGTCGACCCCGCCGCCCTCGGCTTCAAGTACCAGGACTCGATCGACGGATTCACCTCCGGCAAGGCGGCGAGCTACGTCATCGGCAACTGGATCGTGCCCACGCTCGACGAGGCGGCGACCGACTTCGAGGTGGGCGTCTTCGCGACGCCGTCGATCGACGGATCGCCGGCAGGGCAGCTCAGCGGCCCCGCGCAGCCGTACTCGATCCTCAAGGCGTCGAAGCACCAGGAGCTCGCACTCGACCTGGTCGAGTACCTGGTGTCCGACCCGGAGGCGATCGCGACCTCGCTCGCATCCGAGGGCAACTTCCGCCAGGGCGTCTCCTACGACGGCAGCCCGCTCAACTCGGAGGTCGCCGCGATCCTCGACGACGCCCCCGGCCTGGTGCTGGGAACGTCGGGCCCCGGCATCCCGGGTGGTTTCGGTGACGAGGTCAACAAGCAGGTGCAGGCGCTGTACGTCGGAACGAGCCCCGCGGATGCCGCGGCCGCGCTCGACTCGTGGTGGGATCTGAATGCCGCGCAGTAACGCACCGGTCGGAGTCGGCGGGGTGGCTTCGGCCGCCCCGCCGGCCCCGGCCACCTCATCCCGGCGGCGACGGGCCGCCCGCACCGACCTCGCGACCGACGTGCTCATGATCGGCCCCGCGTTCGTGCTCATCGCCGCGTTCGTGCTCATCCCGATCGGGATCGCCCTGTACCTGAGCTTCACCGACTGGGACGGCTTCACCATCCCGCCGGACTGGATCGGCGCCCGCAACTACGAGCGGCTGCTCCAGGACCCGGATGTGCTGCGCGCCGCCGGGTTCACCGCGGTGATCGCCGTGGTCGGCACGATCGCCTGCAACGCGCTCGGGCTCGGCATCGCCGTGCTGCTCAACCGGAACACGCGCGTCAACACGCTCATGCGCGTGCTCGTCTTCTCCCCGTACGTGATCGGCCCGATCATCCTCGGGTTCCTCTGGTCCTCGATCCTCGGCAGCAACGGCGCCATCAACTCGGTGCTCACGAACCTGGGCGCCGACCGCCTGCCCTTCCTCGCCGACCCCACCTGGGCGATGGTCACGACGCTTCTCGTCATCATCTGGGCGAGCTTCGGCGTGAACGTGGTGCTCTACCTGGCAGGTCTGCAGACCCTCGACGACTCCCTGCTCGAGGCGGCCGTCATCGACGGCGCGAGCCCCTGGCAGACCTTCTGGCGCGTGAAGCTGCCCGTGCTCGCCCCCACCGTCACCCTCAACGTCGTGCTCGCCGCGATCGGCCTGCTGCGCGTCTACGAGATCGTGCTCGCGCTCACCGCGGGGGGACCCGCCGGCACCACGCAGACGGTCGTGTTCAACATCCTGACCACCTCGTTCAGCCGCTCGCAGCTCGGCTACGGCGCGGCGCAGTCGGTCGTGCTGATGGTCGTCATCATCACCGTCACCGTCGTGCTCACCCAGCTGCGCCGCCGCAGCGAAGAGGCGGTGTCGGCATGATCGGCCGCCGCACCCTGCGGGGCCTCGCCTTCGCACTCATCGGCGTCGCGATGCTCGCGCCGCTGTACCTGCTCGTCACGAACGCCTTCAAGACCCAGCAGGACATCGTGCGCTCGCCCTTCGGCTGGCCGGCCGACGGTTTCACCCTCGACAACCTGTGGCGTGCCGCCACCTCGACCGACTTCAACGTGGTCGGGGCCTACGGCACCACCGCGCTGCTCGTGATCGTCGTCAACGTGCTCTCCGTGCTCGTCGCCGGACCGGCCTCGTACGCGATCGCGCGAGGTGTGCGTCGCGGCCATCGCATCGTGCTGCTCGTCATGCTGGCGGGGCTCTTCATCCCCAGCCAGGCGATCGTCATCCCGGTGATCTACGTGCTGAAGACGCTCGGGCTGATGGGCACCCTCCCGGGGCTGGTGCTGTTCCAGACGGCGCTCACCATCCCGACGACGCTGTTCCTGTTCACGGCCTTCGTGCAGAGCATCCCGCGCGAGCTCGACGAGGCGGCGCGCATCGACGGTGCTTCGCGTCTCGGCACGTTCTGGCGTGTGATCTTCCCGCTCATGCGGCCCGCGGTCGCCACCGCCGTGGTGCTGAACGCGGTCGGCGTCTGGTCGGACTTCGTGAACCCGCGCATCATCCTGGGACCCGGCTCGGGCATCTACACGGTGACGACGGGCGTGTACTCGGCCATCAGCAAGTACTCGACCGACTTCACGATCGTCTACTCGAACATGCTGCTCGCGGTCGCTCCCGTGATCGTCTTCTACGTGCTGCTGCAGAAGCGCATCATCGGCGGCCTCACCTCGGGGGCGGTCAAGGGATGACCCGCCTGCGTGCGACCGAGCCGCTGCGCGAGCCGCCTCGCTGGGCCGTGCTCGAGCGACGCCTGTTCGACCTGCTCGACGAGGGGTGGCGCGAGTTCGAGCGCCGCTTCTGCGAGCCGGATGGGCGGCTTCGCTACAGCGGCCGGATGTACGGGCGCGACGGGGTCGACGACTTCTACGAGCCGTTCTTCAACTGGCCGGCCCTGTACCGACTCGGGGGCGCGGACGAGCTGCTGCCGGCCGCGAAAGCCCATTGGGAGGGCGTGACCCGTCAGCTCGCCGAGTTCGGGTTCGTCGACGACGAGTACGAGGTCGGATACGACTGGTTCCATCAGGCGGAGTCGCTGGGCCTGCTGCTGAGCATCTGCGCGGCCGACCCTGCGGATGCGGTGTTCCGGGAGCGGGCACGGCGCTTCGCCGGGTACTACCTACCGGGGTCGCCGACGGGCAACTACGATCCCGGCACTCGGACGATCGTCGCGCCGCACACCGGATCCGGGGGGCCCCGGTGGGGTGTCGGCGAGGACTGGGAGGAGTACTCCGCCGACCAGACCGGTATGGAGGCCTATGGCCTGCCGCTGCTCGACGTCGACGGCATCCGCACCTGGGACGACCTCCGGGCGCCGGGCGCGGCCGCCGCGATGGGCGCCGCGATGCAGACCCGGATGGGCCGCGGCGACACGGTCGTGAATCTCGCGGCCACCACCCTGGCCGTCAACGCGTGGCTCTACGACCACGATCCCGCGCTCGCCGCATGGGCGCTGGAGTACATCGACGCCTGGCGGGAACGATCCGCGGCCAACGGGGGAGTGCTGCCCGACAACGTGGGGCCCTCGGGAGTGGTCGGCGAGCTGCACGGGGGCGCATGGTGGGGCGGTCACTACGGGTGGACGTGGCCGCACGGGCTGCACTCGATCGGTGCCGCGGCGACCGTCGCGTCCCTCAACGCGGTGGTGCTCACCGGCGAGCTCGACCGGCTCGACCTGGCCCGTGATCCGCTCGACGCCGTGCTCGCGCACGCCCGGGTGGCCGACCGCATCGCCGAACGCGGCAGCCTCGGACCCGGCTGGGCCGAGAAGCTCGGCGCCACCGCGCACACCCGCGAGATGCTCGTGCCGTACCGGCACGGCCCCGACGGTTGGTTCGATTTCCTCCCGGTTCCGCTCTCGCCTCTGCTCTGGCTCGAATGGGTGTCGGATGCCGAAGCCGACCGCCAGCGGACCGCGCACGTGCGGGGGGCGTCCGAGTCGGACTGGAGTGCCGTCCGGTGGTTCCGGGACAAGGAGGAGCAGGGGCACGAGGCGCCCTGGTGGGAGTACCTCGCGGGCCGCAACCCCGAGTATCCGGAGCGCGGGCTCGAGCTGGCGATCGGCCAGGCGCTGCGGCAGCGCGCGCTCATCGCGGCGGCGCCCGACGCACCCGAGGACGGCGACATCCATTTCTGGCAGCGCCTCAACCCTGTCGTCACCGAGGTGCTGACGCAGCTGGTGACGGGCGCGCCGCCGGCGCTCTACTACGGGGGCCTCGCTCTCGCCCGGCTCGTCGTCGGCGATGCCGACCGGGGCCGGCCGGGGCTTCCGCCGGAGGTCGCGATGCTCGTCACGGGCATCCGCTCCGACGGGGTCACCGCCGAGCTCGTCAACATCGGCGAGCTGGAACGCGTGGTCGCCGTGACCTCGGGCGCGTTCGGCGAAGACACGATCGATTCGGTCGCCTTCAGCGGCGAGGCACCCGGATACCCGGGCGACGCCCACAGCTACGCCATCCCCGAGGCCGCCCCGGCCCGGCTCACCCAGCGGGTCGGTTCGTCGCGGCTCGAGATCGCGCTGCCCCCTCGAACGCGCATCACCCTCGACCTCACCATCTCGCGCCGCGTGAACGTCGCCGCGCACCAGACGTACATCCCCACGAATCAGGAGAAAGCATGAACACCGTCCTCGAATCCCCGTCGGCCGTCTGGCCACTTCCCGTTCGCGGCGGCGCCTTCGACCGTGCCGACGCCGACATCCTGCAGCGGATGGAGGCGGTCAGCGCCGCGACCGCGTGCGCCAAGCTGCAGGGGATGGGCATCAGCCGCTCGTTCGTGGAGGGGCCGGTGGCGCTCGAACGGGGCAGCCGGGTGGTCGGGTCCGCGCTCACCCTGCAGTTCATGCCGCAGCGGGAAGACGTGGCGACGGGTCTCGGGCAGGAGTACGTCGAACGGCATACGGCCCTGTGGGCGGTGCTCGAAACAGTGCAGGAGGGCGACGTGCTCGTCGTTCAGGCGAACGGCAGCCCGTTCACCGGATGCTTCGGCGACATGCTGGTGCGCTACTTCAAGCGCCGCGGGGGTGCGGGCATCGTCGTCGACGGCCGCATCCGCGACGCCGCGCGCGTTCGCGAGCTCGGGGTGCCGATCTGGTGCACCGGCACGACGCCCCACTACGCGTCGCAGACCGACCAGTTCCCGTGGGCGTACGACGTGCCTGTCGCCGCGGGCGGGGTGCTCTGCCTTCCGGGTGACGTGGTCGTCGCCGACGACGACGGCGCGGTGATCGTGCCCGCGGGCAAGGCCCTCGAGCTGGTGCAGTCGGCGGAGGATCACGAGAACTGGGAGGAGTTCAGCAGGATGCGCCTCGATCAGGGTGCCCGCCTCTCCGACTACTACCCGCTGAGCCCCGACAGCCGCGCCGAGTACGAGGCCTGGCGCGACGGCGGCCGACTGCCGCTCAGCTGACGATGCTGGTCGACGCGCACGCGCACGTCTGGGGCTCCGAACTGCTCGATGTGCACTGGCTGCGGGCGGATGCCGCAGCCGGCATCCGGCGCCCGTTCGGAGTCGAGCAGCTCGAGCGCGAGCTCGGGCGCGCGGGCATCGACCGGGTGGTGCTGGTGGCGGCCGACGAGACGGATGCGGGCAACCTGCGACTGCTCGACGTCGCGTCGCGCTCGCCGCGTGTCGGCGCCGTGGTGGCGTGGGCGGACCCGGCGGATGCGCGGGTGGGCGAGAAGGTCGCGCTGATGCGGGATGCGGCGGGTGGCGAGCGGCTGCGCGGCGTGCGTCTCTCGGCGGACGGAGCCGGCGCCGCGTGGTGGTGGAGTCGCGAGGTGATCGCCGGACTCGCCGCCTTGCGCGACCTCGGGCTCGTGATCGAGGTGCTCACGGACGAGGGTTCGCTCCCAGCTCTCGCGGCGGTCGGTCGCGGGGTGGCCGGGCTGACGCTCGTCGTCGACCATCTCGGCGCCCTTCCTGCCGAGGGCCGCGAGCAGTGGACAGCCGGGATCCGCGAGCTGGCGGCCGTGGAGGGCGCGCATCTCAAAGTCTCGGGGGCGCCGGTGTTCGCGGACGACTTCGCCGAGATGCTCGGCGCCGCGCGCCGCGCGTTCGGCGCCTCGCGGCTCATGGCCGGTTCCGACTGGCCGGTGTCGACCCTGCACGGGGGCGACGCCTGGCGGCGAGTGGTCGACGCAGCATCCGGATGGAGCGACGACGAGCGCGCGAACCTCACGGGTCGGACCGCCGCGCGTGTGTACGGGATCGCCGCATGAGACGCACCGGCATCGGCACGGCCGGGGTGCCGGTCACCGGCATCGGCCTGGGCACGGCGCAGCTCGGCGACCTCTTCGAACCGCTCGATCAGGCCACCGCGACCGCGATCGTCGACACCGCCTGGGAGTGCGGCATCCGCTTCTTCGACACCGCGCCCCACTACGGGCTCGGGCTCGCCGAGGAGCGCCTCGGCGTCGCGCTGCGCGAGCGGCCGCGCGGGGAGTACACGCTCAGCACGAAGGTCGGCCGCCTCATCGTCGACCTCGACGGCGGAAGGGCCCGCACCTGGGACTTCTCGGCCGAGGGCGTGCGCGTCTCGCTCGACAGCTCGCGCCGGCGACTCGGCATCGACCGCGTCGACATCGCTCTCGTCCACGATCCCGAAGACCACCTCGGCGTCGCGGTCGATGCGGCCTACCCCGAACTCGATCGGATGCGGTCCGCTGGCGTCATCGGCGCGATCGGCGTCGGGAGCAAGCACCTGCCGAGCCTCGTGCGGTTCGTGCGCGAGACCGACATCGACGTCGTGATGCTCGCGGGCAGGCTCACCATGCTCGACTTCTCGGCGCTCGCCGAGCTGGTCCCGCTGTGCGAGCGACGCGGTGTGCGCATCCTGAACGCGGGTGTCTTCAACAGCGGCATCCTGGCGACGCCCGCCCCCGCTCCGGGTGGGCGCTTCGACTACGAGGTCGCTCCGGATGCGGTGGTCGGCCGGGCGCGAGAACTCGCGACCCTGGGCGCGCGCTTCGGCTACACCCTGCCGGAGGCGGCGATCGCGTTCGCACGGCATCCGTCATCCGTCGCCGCGCTCGTGCTGGGCGCGGAGTCGGTCGCCCAGGTGCGCGCGAACGTGCGGGCGGCTGAGGTGCGGGGCGACGCCGAGGGCTTGTGGTGGGCAGTGACCGGCGGCGCGCCTGTGGCGCCGGAGGCACCGAGAGAAGAGGAGATCGGATGAGACTCGGACGGCTGGGGGAGCGCGGCGCGGAGATACCCGTGCTGCACGCGGGAGGGACCGTCTTCGACCTGCGCAGCATCACCGATGACATCGACGGCGCGTTCTTCGCGCGAGGGGGTGTCTCGCTCGTGCGCGAGGCGCACGGGATCGGCGCCCTCGCCGAACTCCCGGATGCGATGGGCATGCGCGTCGGCGCACCCATCGCACGACCGGGCAAGGTCGTGTGCATCGGGCTCAACTACCGCGACCACGCGGCCGAGACGGGCGCCGACCTGCCCGTCGAGCCGATCGTGTTCCTGAAGGACCCGATGACGCTCGTCGGTCCGTACGACGAGGTGCGCATCCCCCGCGGATCCACGAAGACCGACTGGGAGGTGGAGCTCGCCGTCGTGATCGGGTCGGAGGTGCGGTACGCGGCCTCCGCCGAGGGGGCGTTGCGCCACGTGGCAGGCTACGCCGTCTCGCACGACGTGTCGGAGCGGGAGTTCCAGCTCGAACGCGGAGGCCAGTGGGACAAGGGCAAGAGCTGCGAGACGTTCAACCCTCTCGGCCCCACGCTCGTCACCCGCGACGAGATCGACGACCCCCAGGGGCTCGCCCTGCGACTCGCCGTGAACGGCGTGGTGAGGCAGTCGGGTTCGACCTCCGACATGATCTTCCCGGTCGCGCACCTCGTCTGGTACCTGAGCCAGTTCATGGTGCTGTACCCGGGCGACGTCATCAACACGGGCACGCCCGCCGGGGTGGCGCTCGGGATGCCGGGCACGCCCTACCTGCGGGCGGGCGACGTCGTCGAGCTCACGATCGAGGGTCTCGGCAGCGCCCGCCAGCGGGTGGTCGACGCGTGACGCGGGAACCGGCTGCGGGTCCGGGGGCCTGCGCGTCCGTTCAGCGGGCGGGCGGCGGCGGGTTCGCGGGCAGCCACTGCTCGAAGGTGGTCGTCGCGTGGTGTGCGTCGGCGCCGGGCAGCAGGGTGTCGTCGGTGAGCAGCGCGCCGAAGTAGCGCGCCTCGGGGTCGGCGACGACGCTGCGGGGGTCGCCTCGGAACTCCAGGCCGATGCGCACCAGTTCGTCGAGTCCGAAGCGCTCGGGGCCCGCCACCTCCAGCACACCGCCGACCGGGTCGCCGACGGCCGCGCGGCCCACGGCCGACGCCACGTCGTCTCCCGCCATCGGCTGGATGCCGGCGGGCGAGAGGTGCACGACGTCGTCGACGGTCGCGCCATCCGCGATGCTCTTCACGAACTCGAAGAACTGGGTCGCGTGCACGATCGTGTACGGCAGGCCGCTGTCGGTGATGAGCTTCTCCTGCGCGATCTTGGCGCGGAAGTACGGGCTCTCCGAGAGGCGCTCGGTTCCGACCACCGAGAGCGCCACGAAATGGCCGACCCCCGCCGTGCGTGCGGCGTCGAGCAGGTTGGTGGTGGACGTGACGAAGAAGTCGAGCACCGCCTTCTCTTCGAACGACGGCGAGTTCGACACGTCGACCACCACATCCGCCCCCGCGAGGGCTTCGGCGACACCCTCGCCGGTGAGTGTGTTGACACCCGTGTTCGGTGCGGCTGCGACCGACTCGTGGCCGTGCTCCGCCAGCTTCGCGACGAGCTTCGACCCGATCAGGCCCGTGCCGCCGATGACGACGATCTTCATGATCTCCCCTTTGCATGCGGGCCGTGGACGTTCCTCGGCCCTCACCAGAGGGACCGGGACGCGGCCCCGTCTGTGACGGCTCAGGTGCGAGAGCGCCAGCGCGCGATCTTGTCGGGCGCCGTCAGCGCCCAGATGTCGGTGATCGAGCGTCTGCCGAACCCGAAGCCGAGCACCCCGACCACCCGGCCCTCGGGGTCCCGCAGCAGGGCGCCGGGGCGGCCGTTCACCTCCGTGCGCGTGACCGAGTGATCCGACGTGCTCCAGCACAATCGCATCATCGCCGTGGTGACCTGCGTGCGCCCATCGAACAAGCCGCCGGACGCGTCGCCGCTGTCGAGCACCATGTGCACGCGCCTGCTCAGGGTGCGCCGGAGCGCTCTCCGGTCTCGCCGCTCGAGTGCGGCGAGCAGTCGAGCGGCGGGGTCGTCACGCACCACGGGACGCCACGGCCCCGAGCTTCTGCGGGTTCATCATCCAGAGCAGCTGCTGGATGCCGTCGGATGCGAGCACGACGGCGACGACCGCGAACACGTGGCCCTGCTTCGACAGCAGCAAGGACGGCTGCCCGTTGACCTCCGACTCGGCGACATCGACGCCGGCCCAGAAGGTCGACTGGAAGGCGCGCACGAACTTCGCCACCCGGTCGCGCCCGTGCACCGGGAACTTCGAGGCGCGCACCAGCCCGCCGCCGTCGGAGTACGAGGCGACGTCGGCGGCGAGCAGACGCTCGAGGTCGTCGAGGTCGCCCGTCGTCGCGGCGGTGAGGAACGCGGTGAGCATCCGGCGCTGCTCCGCCTTCGTCACCTCGCGGCGGCTCTCTCCGGCCAGGTGCTTGCGGGCGCGGCTGACGAGCTGACGAGACGCCACCTCCGACACCTGCACGACGGCGGAGATCTGCTCGTAGCTGTACGCGAAGGCCTCGCGCAGCACGTAGGCGGCCCGCTCCGTGGGGCTCAGCCGCTCGAGCATGAGCAGCACGGCGAATCCGAGCGCTTCGGCGCGCTCCGCCCCCAGGGTCGGGTCGTTGCTGGTGTCGACCGGCTCAGGCAGCCACGGGCCGATGTAGGCCTCCCGCCGCACGCGGGCCGACTGCAGCTCGTTGATCGACAACCGGGTCGTCATGGTGATCAGGAAGGCGAGCGGTTCCTCCACGACGGCGCGGTCGGTGTTCTGCCAACGCAGCCAGGCATCCTGCAGCACGTCCTCCGCTTCGGCGACGCTGCCCAGCATCCGGTAGGCGACACCGAACAGGCGCGGGCGCACGGACTGGAACACGGCGAGCGCGTTCGTGAGGTCGGATTCCATGCTGCGGTCCCCTCCTCCGGCATACGGGCATACCGGTCTCATGAGAGGGACCGGCGAGCCTGTCGATTTGTGACCGGATCCGCAGAAGTTTTTTCTGAGGGGTTCGATGACCCGGCGGCGGGTGGGACCAGCCGTGCTCTGCTTGGCGCATACCCCAGGGGAGGGAGGCCGCCTGAAACCCGGTGCTCCCGCTCTTACCTCACGACTCGACCGGGCCATCACCAGGAGAGACAGCGGCACCGGGCCGGATGTGACGGGCGGCCCGCACACGTCACATCGGGCGGGGGTGGGCGGTCCTCTCTGACATGACCACGACAAACGTTCCGCTGCAGCGCCGGGTGCTGGCCGTCGCCATCCTCGCCACCTTCATCGCCTTCCTCGACGGGACGGTCGTGAATGTGGCCCTGCCTGCGATCAGCGCCGACCTGGGCGGCGGGCTCAGCTCGCAGCAGTGGGTCGTCGACGCCTACCTGCTCACCCTCGGCTCGGTGATCCTGCTCGCCGGGTCGCTGTCGGATGTGTTCGGCCGCAAGCGGGTGCTGCTGGCCGGGCTCATCGGCTTCGGCGTGTTCTCGCTGGGGTGTGCGCTGGCGCCCACAGCGGGCGCTCTGATCGGCTCGCGCGCGCTGCAGGGTGCGGCCGCGGCGCTGCTCGTGCCGAGCTCGCTCGCCCTCATCATGGACGCCTACGCCGCGGGCGGACGCGAGCGCGCCATCGGCATCTGGACCGCGTTCACGAGCGTGGCGAGCATCGCCGGACCGGTGCTCGGCGGTGTGCTCGTCGACAGCCTGTCGTGGCGGTGGGTGTTCGGCATCAACGTGCTGCCGATCGTGGCGGCACTGCTGCTGCTGCGGAGCCTCCCCGCGGATGCCGCCCCCGCCCCGGGCGCGCGGGTCGACCTGGTGGGTGCCGCGCTGGGCATCGTGGGGCTCGGTCTGCCGGTGTTCGCGCTCATCGAGCAGCCGCGGCTCGGCTGGGGCTCACCCGTCATCGTGGCCTCGCTCGTGCTGGGGGCGGCGGGGCTCATCGGGTTCCTGCTCTGGGAGCGGCGTGCGCCCGCACCGATGCTGCCGCTCAGCATCTTCCGTGCGCGCAACTTCTGGGTGGGGAACGTGGCCACGTTCTTCATCTACGGCGGGCTGTCGGTCGGCACCTTCGCCTTGGCTGTCTTCCTTCAGCAGGGCGCCGGATACACCGCGACCCTCGCGGGGCTCGCGGTGGTGCCCTCGAGCATCGTGCTGATCGCCAGCTCGGCCGCGTTCGGCAGGCTCAGCGGCCGCGTCGGGCCGCAGCTGCTGATGGGGGCGGGGCCGATCGTCGCCGGTGCCGGGTTCGCACTCATGCTCGGCATCGGGGCGGATGCGGACTACCTCACCCAGGTTCTGCCCGCCGTGCTCGTGTTCGGGCTGGGTCTGGCGATCACGGTCGCCCCCCTGACCTCGACCGTGCTCGGGGCGGTGGAACCGGGGCGCGCGGGGGTCGGGTCGGCCATCAACAACGCCACCTCGCGTATCGCCGGCCTCATCGCGATCGCGGCGGCCGGATCGCTCGGAGGGTCGGAGGTGATCGACCTCGAGACCTTCCATCGTCTCGTGACGGTCGCCGCGATCGCCCTGCTGCTCGGGGGGATCACCTCGGCCTTCGGGATCGTCAACCCGGGCAGGGTGCACCACACCCTGCGTCCGTGGCAGGCGGCCGCGACCGGCGTCTCATCCCGGGTGGGTTAGGCGTCGGCGAAGTCGCGCAGTTCGGCCGCGTCGTCGTCGAACACGCGGCGCGAGCGGATCAGCTCCTCGATGCGGTCGATGCGATCCCAGAGGTTGACCGCCATGCCCGCCTGCACCCGACCGGCGCTCAACCAGAAGGCGACGAAGCTCTGCGCGGCCTGATCGCCGCTGATCACGACCCGGTCGGAGCCGCGCGCGCCATCGACGAACCCTGTGTACTCCATGCCGGTGTCGAACTGGTCGCTGAAGAAGTAGGGCAGCTTGTCGTACGCGTCGTCTGCGCCGAGCATCGCTGCGGCGGCGTGCGGACCGGTCTTCAGCGCGGTGGCCCAGTGCTCCACGCGGATGGGCCGGCCGAAGTGGGGCGAGGGGATGCTCGCGATGTCTCCCGCCGCGAAGACCCCGGGGGCGGAGGTCTCGAGGCGGCCGTCGACCACCACGCCCCCGCCGAGGGATGCGTCGCGCAGCTCCAGCCCGGCGGCGGCGGCGAGCCCCGCATTCGGAACGGCCCCGATGCCGGCGACCACCACATCCGCGTCGACGATGCTGCCGTCGGCGAGTTCGACACCGGTGACGCGCTGATCGGCGCCGACGATGCTGCGCACCTGCACCTCGGTGCGCAGCTCGACCCCGTTCGCGCGGTGCACGTCGCCGTACCAGCCGCCGATCTCAGGGCCGAGCACCTTCACGAGGGGTGCGGCGCCCCGGCCGAGCACGGTCACGTCGAGTCCCATCGTGCGGGCGGATGCGGCGGCCTCGAGGCCGATCCAGCCGTCGCCGATCACCACGAGACGCCCGGCTCCCTTCCGCTTCGCGGTGAGCAGGCTCTCGTGCAGCAGGTCGGAGCTCTCAATCGTGCGCAGGGTGTGCACGCCCAGCAGGTCGGAGCCGGGCACCGCGAGTGGCCGCGCGGCGGAGCCGGTGGCCAGCAGCAGCTTGTCGTAGCGGAGCGTGCCGCCGTCCGCGAAGGTGAGTCGCCGATCGGCGACGTCGAGACCCACGACCGTCGTCCCGAGGCGCACATCGACGGCGTGCTCCTCGTACCAGCCCTCGCCCGTGGTGAACGCGGAGCTGCGATCGGCATCCCGGCGCAGGTAGTCCTTGGTGAGCGGCGGCCGCTCGTAGGGGTGGTGCGGTTCGGCGGTGACGAGCACGACGTCGCCGTCGGAGCCCGCCTCGCGCAACCCGCGCGCTGCCGAAGCGGATGCGAGCCCGCCTCCGATGATGACGATGGGTTCCCGATGTGTCGATGCCACTGCGTGCTCCTTCGTGCGGACGGTCCGCTCCTGCAGAGCAGACCGGTCGGGGCCGTCGCCTGTGACGGGAGGCCCGCGCCCTCAGTCTGCGCCGTCGCCGCCGAGTTGCGCGATGGGGCGCAACACCTCGAGCGCGGCCGCGGATCGCGCGGGGGTCAGTTCGAGGACCCGGCTGATGCGCGCGTAGATGCCGGGGGCGTGAGCCCGGAGCGCGTCGCCCTCCGGCGTGAGGGTGACGACGACCGTTCGTTCGTCGTCGACGCTGCGGGTGCGTTTCACGAGGCCGCGCTGCTCGAGTCGCTTGAGCAGGGGCGTGATGGTGCCGTACTCGATCCGCAGGCGCTCGGCGAGCTTGCCGACCGTGTGGTCGCCGTACTCCCAGAGGCAGGCGAGCGCGATGTACTGCGGATAGGTGAGGTCGAGCGGGTCGAGCAGCTTGCGGTATTCGGCGGTGACGGCGCGGGATGCCTGGTACAGGTTCCAGCACACCATCTCGCTGAGAGGGATGCGGGGGTCGGCTTCTGGCTCCATGGAAAAAACCTAGCACTCTAAATAAAAGAATCCTATTGACACGCCCACGTGGTATCTCGGTACCATGTCGGCATGCGCTCGCACGATGAGAACCTCGCCCTCCGTCGTGAGCAGGTCGCGGAGGCGAGACAGCAGCACGAGCCCCGCACGGGCAACGCCGACCTGGCCGAGACAGCGCGCCAATTCGAGACCTTCCGCCCGCGCCTGTTCGGCATCGCCTACCGGGTGATCGGCACCATCGCCGAAGCGGAAGACGTCGTGCAAGACGTGTGGCTGAAATGGCAGAGCTACGACCGGGACCGGGTCGAGCAGCCGGAGGCGTTCCTCGTGACGACCACCACCCGCACCGCGATCAACGTGCTCCAGTCGGCGCGGCTGCGCCGGGAGGCCTACGTCGGGCCGTGGCTCCCCGAACCGATCGACACGGAATCGAATCCCGAGCTCGAAGCGGAGCGCAACGACTCCCTGTCGCTCGCGCTGCTGGTGCTGCTCGAGTCGCTGTCGCCGGCCGAGCGTGCCGCCTTCGTGCTGCGTGAGGCGTTCGGGTACGAGTACCGCGACATCGCCGGGATCCTGGAGACCAGCGAGGTCGCCACCCGAAAACTGGTGAGCCGCGCTCGCGAGCACGTCGCATCCGGCCACCGGTCGAGCGTCACCCGATCGGTGCATCAGCGGTTCCTGCAGGCGTTCGTGACAGCTGCGCGCTCGGGAGATGTGGCGGAGCTCGAGCAGGTGCTCGCCGCGGACGTGGTGAGCTACTCCGACGGAGGCGACGTGGTGCATGCGGCACGCATCGCGATCGTCGGGCGCGAGCGGGTCGCCAAGTTCGTCGGCGCGTTCTCGACCTGGTTCTGGGACGGCGTCGAGGTGCGCGAGATGGAGATCAACGGTCAGCCGTCGATCGCGATCCTCGCCGGTGGCGAGCCGGTGACCGTGCTGTCGATCTGCGCATCGGGCAGCGGGATCGAGCGCCTGTTCTGGATGCTCAACCCGAAGAAGCTCGAGCGGATCGCGATCCCCGCCACGGTGTAGCCGCGCCGGGCGGATGTCACATTTCGGCCGCCGCGGCGGTCTCCTCTTCAGAGAGAAGGGGAGGCTTCCATGCCGGTCGACAGGCGAGTACGGCGAACTCTCACCGACAGGCTCACGGATGCGATCTCGCGCACCAGGGCCGGCTCGGCGGCGGCGACGGAGATCGACCGGCTGAGACGCCGGGCCGTTCCGAACCACTGGACGCACTGGTTCGGCGTGGTGCCGCTCGCGCTCACGGCCGTGCTGTTCATCACGGGCGCGATCCTGACCGTGTTCTACTCCGCGTCGAGCGACATCGTCGCCTACCACGGCAGCTACGCGCCCTTGCAGGGGGTGCCGGTGTCGAAGGCATTCGACTCCGTGATGAACATCTCGCTCGACGTCCGCGGCGGGCTCCTGATCCGGCAGGCCCACCACTGGGCGGCGCTCGCCCTCCCGGCGGCCATCTGCGTGCAGCTCGCGATCCTCTTCTTCACGGGCGCGCACCGGCGCCCGAGGCGAGGCAGCTGGCTGCTGCTGATGCTCGTGCTGCTCGTCGCGCTCGGCACCGGCTGGACCGGCTACGCCCTCCCCGACGACCTGCTCGCCGGAACGGGCCTGCGCATCACCCAAGGGGTCGCACTCGGCATCCCGGTCGTCGGAGCGTGGGTATCGCAGCTGATCTTCGGCGGCGCATTCCCGGGGAGCGCGATAGAGCAGCTCGCGCCGCTGCACATCGTCGTCCTGCCGCTCGTGCTCCTCGCGCTCATCGGCATCCGGTCGGTCGTGGCGCTCCGGCGGCCGGCGCCCCGATTCCGGGAGCCTGCGAAGCGGGCCGACCCCGGCATCCCGACCTGGCCGACCGGGGCGACGCGGGCGGGAGGGCTCTCCGCTCTCGTCGCAGCCGTCATCCTGGTGGGCGCCGCGACGGTGACCATCAGCCCGGTCTGGCTGAACGGGCCATCCGACCCGGCGAGCGCCGGGGCAGGCAGTCAGCCCGACTGGTACACCGGCTTCCTCGACGGGGCGCTGCGCCTCGTGCCGCCCGGGTGGGAGGTGGAGTGGTGGGGCTACACCTGGACCTTCGCGATCCTCGTTCCGCTGGCGGTCGTCTCGCTGTTCATCCTCGGGGTCGCGATCTACCCGTTCCTCGAATCGTGGATCAGACGGGACAGGCGTGAGTACGACGTGCTCGAGCGCCCCCGCAACGCAGCCGGACGCACCGCTCTCGGCGTGGCCGGACTCGTGTTCATCGGCACGCTCTGGGGTGCTGCCGCCGCGGACCACATCGCGGTGCTGTTCCGCCTCTCGCTCGAGGGTGTGCTGACCGGATTCCAGGTGCTGCTGATCGCCGGGCCGTTCGCCGCTTTCGTGCTCACGAGGCGCATCTGCCTGGGCCTTCAGCGCAAGGACCGCGACATCGTGCAGCACGGCTGGGAGACGGGACGCATCGTGCGGCTGCCGGGCGGTGAATACATCGAGGTGCACGCCGGGGGAGGCGAGCAGGAGCAGTGGAGGCTGCCCGTCGGTCACACATCGGATGCCGCCCTGGTCTCTCCTGATGAAACCCCTCAACCGGGGGGCGCTGGTCGAGAAACTGCACGAAAGGTCAACTCATGAGCACTCACGCTCTCGAAGGGGCGGCGGCCGAACTGGTCGCAGCCACCGCCAATCCACCGTTCATCTACGAGCTCGGCACGGAAGGTGCCCGCAAGGTCCTCGACGACCTGCAGGCCGCCCCGATCGACAAGCCCGACGTCGACGAGAAGTGGGTCACCGTTCCCGCGTCGGTCGGCGACGTGAAGGTGCGCATCGTGACGGCCCCGGGCGCGGGAGGCGTCCTGCCCACGGTGCTCTACATCCACGGAGGCGGATGGGTGCTCGGCAACACCGGCACCCACGACCGGCTCGTGCGCGACCTCGCGGTCGGCACCGGTGCCGCGATCGTGTTCGTCGAGTACGACCGTTCGCCCGAGACCCGCTACCCGGTCGCCATCGAGCAGGCCTACGCGGTCGCCGAATGGATCGTCGCATCCGGTGCCGAGTTCGGCCTCGACGCGAGCCGGCTCGCGATCGCGGGCGACTCGGTCGGCGGCAACATGACCGCCGCCGTCACCCTCCTCGCGAAGGAGCGCGGCACCGTGCGCTTCGTGCACCAGTCGCTCTACTACCCGGTGACGGATGCGGGTCAGGACACCGACAGCTACCGCGAGTTCGGCGAGGGCTGGTACCTCGCCGCGACGGGCATGGCCTGGTTCTGGGACGCCTACCTGCCGGAGGTCGAGAAGCGCTCCGAGATCACCGCCTCGCCGCTTCGCGCCACCCTCGAACAGCTCTCCGGCCTCCCGGAGGCGTTCATCATCGTCGACGAGAACGACGTGCTGCGGGATGAGGGCGAGGCGTACGCGCGCAAGCTCACCGAGGCCGGCGTGCGCACGACGAGCGTCCGCTACAACGGCACGATCCACGACTTCATGATGCTGAACCCGCTCCGCTCGACCGCCGCCACCTCGGCCGCGATCGCGCAGGCGACGGCCGTGCTGCGGCACGCCCTCGGCATCGACTGACCACCGACCCCACCCAACACCGCACCACCCAACAGAAGGAAGCAGAACAATGAGCACACCCACCGTCGTCCTCGTGCACGGGGCGTTCGCCGAATCGGCGAGCTGGAACGACGTCATCAAGCACCTCTTCGAGAACGGCGTCACCTCGGTGGCCGTCGCGAACCCGCTGCGCAGCGTGAGCGGCGACGCCGCCTACCTGCGCGACGTGCTCGACAGCATCGAAGGGCCCGTCGTGCTGGCCGGCCACTCCTACGGCGGCCTCGTCATCACGGAGGCCGGCACCCACCCGTCGGTGAAGGGACTCGTCTACGTGGCCGCGTTCGCCGGCGACCAGGGCGAGAACGCCTTCGAGCTGTCGGGCAAGTTCCCCGGCAGCACCCTCGGCGAGGCGCTGAAGGTCTACCCCGTGTCCACGGGCGGCAACGAGTTCACGATCCGTCGTGACGTGTTCCGCCAGCAGTTCGCGGGAGACGTGCCGGTTCAGGTCGCCGGGCTCATGGGCGCCACCCAGCGTCCGGTGACCGAGAAGGCGCTGACCGACCCGATCGTCGGCGAGCCGGCGTGGAAGAAGCTGCCGTCGTGGTTCGTCTACGGCGACCAGGACCTCAACATCCCCGCCGAACTGCAGCGCTTCCTCGCGAAGCGTGCCGACGCGCGCAAGACCCAGGAGGTGGCCGGCGCTTCGCACGCGATCAGCGTGTCGCAGCCGGTGATCGTCGCCGAGACCATCCTCGAGGCCGTCAAGGCCCTCTCCTGATGTGACGGGGTGGCGTCGTCCTCCGCGGCGCCACCCCCTCCGCAACGGAACGGAACGGAACTGAAATGACCGACATCCTGGCCCGCCTCGAGCCGCTTCGCTTCGTCACCACCTCGGTGCTCGAGATCGCCTACGTCGAACTGGGCCCCGCCGACGGCACGCCGGTGGTGCTGCTGCACGGGTTCCCGTACGACGTGCACAGCTACGTCGACGTGGCGCCGATCCTCGCAGCGCGAGGCTTCCGCGTTCTCGTGCCGTACCTGCGCGGTCACGGGCCGACTCGGTTCCGCGGGCGCACCGTGCCGAGGTCGGGTCAGCAGGCCGCGCTCGGCCGCGACGTGATCGAGTTCATGGACGCGCTCGGCATCCCCCGCGCCGTGCTCGCCGGCTACGACTGGGGCGGGCGCGCCGCCTGCGTGGTCGCCGCGCTCTCGCCCGAGCGGGTGATCGGCCTCGTGTCGGTGAACGGCTACCTCATCCAGGACATCTCCGCCGCGATGACGCCGCTGCGCCCGGAGCTCGAAGCGGGCTTCTGGTACTTCTTCTACTTCCTCACCGATCGCGGCTACGCCGGCCTCGACGCCGACCGGCGCGGGGTCGCCGAAGTGATCTGGCGCCGCAATTCGCCCGAATGGCACTACGAGGCGGCCGACCTCGATCGCGCGGCCGAAGCGTTCCTCAACCCCGACTACGTCGACGTCGTCATCCACTCGTACCGGCATCGGCTGGGCGCCGCTCCCGGGGCCGACGAGTACCAGCAGGACGAGCGGGCGCTCGCCGCCCTCCCTCCCATCTCCGTTCCCGCGGTCACCCTCGACGGCCTCGCCGACGGCAACTTCCCTGCGACCGACGGCAGCGCCGGTGCCGGGCACTTCACCGGCCCGCGGGTGCACCACCAGATCCCGCGGGCAGGTCACAACCTTCCGCAGGAGTCGCCGTTCGCCTTCGCCCAGGCCGTCATCGAGGTGACCGAGCTCGAGCGGGCCACATCGACGCGCACGGGTGAGGTGGCGGCCGCGCGATGAAGACCATCCTGATCGTCGGAGGCGGGTACGCCGGCTTCTACACCGCGTGGGGTCTCGAGAAGCTGCTGCGCCGCAGTGAGGCTCGCGTCGTGCTCGTCGACCCGCGCGGGTACATGACCTATCAGCCGTTCCTGCCCGAGCTGGCCGCCGGATCCGTCGAGCCCCGCCATGTGGCGGTGTCGCTGCGGGGGCACCTGCGCACCACCGAGGTGCGTCGCGGGCGCATCGTGCGGGTCGATCACGCCCACCGCACGGCGACCTTCCGCTCGCCCGAGGGGGAGGAGTCGCCGATCGCGTACGACGAGATCGTCGTGACGGCCGGCGCGGTCACGCGCACCTTCCCCATCCCGGGCCTGCTCGAGCAGGCGATCGGCCTCAAGCACGTCGAGGAGGGTGTCGCAGTGCACGAACGGCTGCTCGAGTCGTTCGACCGCGCCGCCGCCCTGCCTCCCGGCCCCGAACGCGAGCGGATGCTGACCGTGGCCGTCGTGGGCGGCGGCTTCTCCGGCGTCGAGCTGTTCGGCGAGCTGCTGTCGCTGGGCCGTGCGCTGCTGCGCTCGTACAGCGAGTTGGGCAGGCACGAGCTGCGGTTCCATCTCGTCGAGGCGTCGGGGCGCATCCTGCCGGAGGTCACCGACGAGCCGGGGCGCAGCGTCGTCGATGAGCTCACCCGCCGCGGCGGCCGCGTGCACCTCGAGACGCAGGTGACCTCGGTCGTCGACGGACGCATGACCCTGTCGACGGGCGAGCAGTTCGACACGGGGCTCATCGTCTGGACGGCCGGCAACGGGGCCAACCCCGTGGTCGCCCGCCACACCGACCTCCCGGTCGACCAGCGCGGCCTGCTGCAGGTGCGCGCCGACCTGCGCGTCGGCACCGACGCCCACCCGGTCGAGGGTGCGTGGGGTGCGGGCGACGACGCCGCGGTGCCGGATGTCGCCTCCGGCGTGCTGAACGCCCGCACGGTGCCCAACGCGCAGCACGCCGTGCGCCAGGGACGCCTGCTCGCCCGCAACCTGGTCGCCGTCCTGCGTGGAGAGCTGCCCCGCGACTACGTGCACCACAGCCTCGGCGTCGTCGCGACCCTCGGCATCGGGCACGGCATCTTCCAGTACAAGCGGATCGTCATCCGGGGCCCGCTCGCGTGGATCATGCACCGCGGGTACCACGTGCTCGCCATCCCCACCTGGGAGCGCAAGGCGCGGGTGCTGGCCGTGTGGGTGACCGCGTTCCTCTTCGGCCGCGACATCGTGACGATCCCCGCCCTCCGGCACCCGCGTGAGGCGTTCGTCGCCCGCGGGGAGGTGGAGGCGGCATGAGCGTGGCCCCGCCGATACGACGACCGGCGGGGCCACTCGACTCTTCGCGCTAGCTCGCGGGGTTCGCAGCGAGCCACTCGTCGAAACGGACGACGCCGATCGCGGCACCGTCGGCGGGGACCAGCGTGGCAGGTCCGGGGCGGCCGCCGAAGTAGGTGGCCTCCGGATCGGTGACCACCTCGCGAGGGTCGCCGCGGAACGCGAGGGCGCGGCGCACGAACTCGTCGAGGCCGAAGCGCTCCGGCCCGCCGACCTCGGCGATCCCGTTCACCGGGGCCGAGGCGGCCGTCTTCGCGACCGCGGTCGCGACGTCGCTCGCCGCCATCGGCTGCACGGGCGCGCCCGGCAGGCGCACGACGCCGTCGGCGGTCGCCGAGTCCCCGATCGCGGATGCGAACTCGAAGAACTGCGTCGCGTGCACGATCGAGAACGGTACGCCCGACTCGCGGATCAGCTGCTCCTGCGCCTGCTTCGCACGGAAGTAGCCGGCCTCCAGCATCCGATCGATCCCTACGACCGACAGCGCCACGTGGTGGCCGACGCCGGCATCCTGCTCGGCCGCCAAGAGGTTCGCGGTCGAGGTGCGGAAGAAGTCGAGCACCGCCTGGTCTTCGAAGGACGGCGAATTGGTCACATCGACGACCACATCCGCACCGGTGAACGCCTCGGCGAGGCCCTCCCCGGTGAGCGCGTTCACGCCCGTGCTGGGCGAAGCCGCGAGGGCCTCATGCCCGTGCTCGGTCAGCCGTTCGATCACCTGGCGGCCGATCAGGCCGGTTCCGCCGATCACGACGATCTTCATCTGAATCTCTCCTCATGCTCGTGAGCGGATGCGGATGCACCGCTCGCACCAGGAGGACAGCGCACCGGCTCCGGATGTGACGGCCGTGAGGCGATCCGTTCAGAGGTTCCGGAGGGTCAGCGCACCTCGACGTCGGCGTACTCCGGATGCTGCTCGATGAAGTGGCGGATCATCGGGCACTCGACGACCACCTTCTCGCCGGTCTCGCGCCGCGCGTCGAGCACGTGCGCGATGAACGCGGTGCCGATGCCGTAGCCGCGCAACTGCGGGTCGACGTAGGTCGAGCGCAGGACGGTCGGGCTGCCGCCGAGGCGCGCGTAGCGGATGACGCCCACCTCGCGGTCGCCGATGAGCGCCCGGTACTCCTCCGTCGCCGGGTCGTCGAGCACCCGCAGCTCGAAGTCGGAATCCGCGCTCGGTTCGACGAGCTCGGCGGACCCGCCTCCGTCGCCCGCCGCCGCGGTGCCCTCATCCAGATAGCCCATGCCGTCCGGGTAGCCGGCCGCGTCGGGGTATTCGATGTTGTCACGAGACATTGCGGATCCAATCGTCGAAGCGGGTGGGCATGAGGATGGCGTCGTCGCCGGGCAGCAGTTCGCCCTCGGCGAGGTCGGTGCCGAAGTAGGTGGCGAGCGGGTCGGCGACCACCTGCCGCGCGTCGTCGTGTGCCCACAGACGGGTACGCACGACACTGTCGAGCCGGAACCGCTCGGGGCCCGCGAACTCGGTGATGGTGCCGGTCGGTTCACCGGATGCCACCTGCAGCAGCGCGGCCGCCACATCGTCGGCCGCCATCGGCTGCACGAGCGCCTTCGCGACGCGCACCACACCGCGCTGGGTCGCCGAGTCGGCGATGCTCAGCAGGAACTCGAAGAACTGGGTGCCGTGCACGATCGAGAACGGCCGACCCGAGGTGCGGATGAGCCGCTCCTGTTCGAGCTTGGCGGCGAAGTATCCGCCCTCGGACTGGGCGAGGCGCTCCGTGCCCACGACCGAGAGCGCGACATGGTGCGAGACACCGGCCGCGGCCCCGTAGGTCAGCAGATTGAGGGTCGACCCGTAGAAGAACTCCTTCGCACCGGCGTAGTCGGTGTAGGAGGAGTTCGTGGTGTCGATGACCGTATCCGCACCATCGAGGGCCTCCGCGAGGCCCTCACCCGTGAACGAGTTGACCCCGGTGGCGCGTGAAGCGACCACCAGGGTGACGTCTTGCTCCGCCAACCGGGCCGACACTTTCGACCCGATCAGACCTGTACCACCGACGACGACGATCTTCATACCCAGAGAGACAAGCCAGCTCGCGCGTTTGTGACACGTCGAAACGGTCGGCGGCCGGAGAGTCGATATTGTGGTGTCGCTCGCCCCCTGTGGGCCGATCCGGCGGGTGCATTGAACTCCTCCTCACTCCCTTCGGGCCACATCGAGCAGACGGTCTCGGTGGTGGTCTTCGGTGGCATGCGCCTGCTGCGTCCGCAGGTCGACCTCACCACCCGACCGCCCCGCGAGCGCTTCATCCTGGCGAGCCTCGTCGCGGCCCGGGGGCGCACGGTTTCGATCGGCGAGCTCGTCGACTCCCTCTGGGGCGACGAGCCTCCATCCAGCGCGGTCAACCAGGTGCAGCGGCACGTCGGCGAGCTGCGTCGCCTCCTCCAACCCGAGCTGCCCGCGCGAGCCGCGGGCACCGCGGTCCTCGGCGCCGGGGAGGGGTACCGGCTCAACCCCGCGGTCGTCCAGTCCGACCTCGATCGTGTCGCCGAGCTGTGGGCCGACGCGCGACGCTCCCCGGCCGCGCAGGCGGAATCCGCCTACCTCGAGGCGCTCGAACTCGCCGCCGGGTCCCCATTCAGCGGACTGGGATGGGAGACGCTCGCTCGCCCCGCCTTCGCCGCCGTCGAGCGCGACCGGATCGCACTCGCGCTCGACGCCGCCGAGTGCGCACTCCAGCTTCGCGATCCTTCGTCGCTCGATGCCGCGATCGAGAGGATCGCCGCCGACGCGCCTCTCGACGAGCGGCTGCAGGCCCGGCTGGTGACGCTCCTCGCCCGCCGTGGTCGCCGCGCGGATGCGATCGCGGTGTACGACGCGGCCAGGCACCGCCTCTGGGAGGAGCTGCTGATCGCGCCGGGTGCCGAACTGCAGGCCGCCGTCGACGACATCCTGAGCGACGACGGCCCGGTGCCGTCGAACGCGGACGTGCCACGGAAGCTGCCGTTGGCGCCGGCGGGTGTCGTCGACCGTGCGGGCACCCGCAAGCTGCTCGAGGAGACGACGGAGAACGCCCTGCGGGGCGAGCCCGCCATCCTCGCGATCAGCGGCATGGCCGGCATCGGCAAGACGACGCTCGCGGTGCAGTGGGCGCATTCCGTCGCCGACCGGTTCCCCGACGGCCAGCTGTACATCAACCTGCGCGGGTACGCCCCGGCGGCCGGGGCGATGTCGGACACCGAGGCGCTGGGGCAGCTGCTGGCCGATCTGGGCGGATCCGTCGTGGGCATCCAGGGCGGCGACGGTCCGCTGCGGGAGGCGTACCGCCGAGCGTTCGCCGGGCGGCGCATGATCGTCGTGATCGACAACGCCGCCGAGGCCGAGCAGGCGAGATCTCTGCTGCCGGGGGTGCCGGGATCCCTCGTGATCGTCACGAGCCGATCGCACCTGCCCGGTCTGGTGGTCCAGGACGGCGCGGTCCCGGTGCAGTTGCCCCGTTTGACGGACGAGGAATCGCGTCACCTGATGGTCAGGCGGCTGGGTGCCGCCCGCGTGGAGGCGGACCCGGCCTCCATCGACTCGATCGTCGCATCCTGCGCCGGCCTGCCCCTGGCGCTGGCGCTGTCGGCGGCTGCCGCATCCGGTTCCGGAGACGCGATGCACGACGTCGCCGACGGGCTCTCGGCCACCGCGTCGGCGCTCGATGTGCTCGCGATCGACACCGAGAACGACCTGAGGTCGACGTTCGAGTGGTCGTATCGCGCGCTCTCGGACGACGCCGCCCAGATCTTCCGACTCGCGTCCGTGCACGCCGGCGTCACCCACCCCCGGGCCGCCCTCGCCAGCATCGCCGGGTTCGACCTTGCGCGTGCCTCCGCGACCCTCGCCGAGCTGGTGGGCGCGAACATGTTCGTGACCGTCGCGAAGGGCGAGTTCGCGGTGCACGACCTGCTCCGCATCTACGCGCACGAGCTGGCGGACGGCACCCCCGAGCGCATGGAGGCGTTGCGACGACTCGTCGGCCACTACGTCCACATGACGCGGAGCGCATTCCTGACCTTCGGCAGGACTCCGGTCGTCGAGGTGGAATCGTCATCGCCGGTGCCGGAGGCGATCGGGACCTTCGAATCGTCGGACGACGCGGTCCGATGGTTCTTCGCGGAGCGGAAGGCGATTCTGGACGCCTTCGCCGTGGCGCTTTCGTTGGGCATGGACCGGGAAGCCGCGCTGATCGCACTCGACTGGCGCCCGATGCGGCAGGCCACGGACGCCCCGAGCAGCATGCTGGAGGAGGTCGCCCAGGCGACCGACGCCGCGGTCCGGTGCGGTGACGAGCGGCTCGAAGCCGAACTGCGTCGCGACCTCGCCGTCAACCTCGGGATGAGCGGGCGCGAGGCCGAAGCTCAGCAGGAGTTCCAGCGCGTGCTCGCGGCGTACCGCGAATGGGGAGACCACGCCGGCGAGTCGAACACCCTGCGCAACCTCGGCTACCTCGCCACCGACTCCCGCGAGCGTTTGAGCCTGACGGCGCAATCGGTGGAGGCGGCCCGCCGGTCGGGGAGAGGCGACATCCTCGCGATCTCCCTCGTCACGCACGCCGGCATCGTGCAGATGATCGGAACCACGGAAGAACTCACGGAGCTGCTGGTCGAGACCGACCATTGGGTCGTCGAGTCGGGATCCGACTACCTCGCCCCGTACGTGGCGGTGTATCAGGCTCTTCTGCACGCCAGGCGCGGCGAGTTCGACGCGTGCCTGGAGCTCGTGGAGAGCACCCGCGGATCGCTCGACGTGATGATCCAGGTGCACGGTGCCATGGCGACGGCGATCGCCTGCGCGGGAACGAACCGCGCGGAAGCCGCCTACGAGGCCCGGGACCGGTTCGACCGCCTCGCGCGGGACCACGAGGCGTTTCTGATGAAGGACGACGAGGTGAGCGGAATGCGCCCGTGGATGGATGACGCGCTCGCCGAGATGGAGCGACGACTGTCCTCCTGACGGGGTGTGCAATCCGTCCCCGCTGCGGGTGCACTGACATTGCACTGGTCCTGCACGCCCTCCCGTTTGTGTGTGATCCATGGGATCCACTGCATTCGCCCCGGCGAAACCTCCGGCCACCGCCACCACCACTGCTGCCGCCGCGACCTCGCACCTGACCGTGTTCCTCGAGGGCCGCCGCCAGCTCTTCGGAATCGCATACCGCATCCTCGGGAGCGCCGCCGAAGCCGAGGATGTCGTGCAGGATGTGTGGCTGCGTTGGCAACTGTGCGACCGGACCAGCGTGCGCGAGCCGCTGGGGTATCTGGTCACGACGACCACGCGTGCCGCGATCAACGTGCTGCAGAGCGCGCGGGTTCGCCACGAGACCTCCCTCGAGCCGACGCGCGAGAGCACCCGGTTCACGACGGATGACCCCAGCGCCGACGTCGAGCGGGAGGAGGCGCTGGAACGTGCGACGTATCTGATGATGGAGCGGCTCACACCCGCCGAGCGAGCCGCTTTCGTCCTGCGCGTCGGTCTCGACTATCCCTACGCGCGCATCGCCGCCGTCGTGCAGACCTCGGAGACTGCCGCACGGCAACTGGTCAGCCGCGCCCGCAAGCACCTCGCCGTCCCGAAGGAGGCTGCCGTCGACCACACCACCCATCGACGGTTTCTCCACGCGTTCCGGGATGCCGCCCGCGGCGGAGACGCGACCGTGCTGGAGCTCCTGCTCACTCAGCCGTCGGTCGTGTGATCCGCCTCCCTGACGGGAGTCCCTTCCCCGATCGAAAAGGGTGCACTATTGGCTCATCGCCGCCAGCAGTCGAGAAGGAGCGCAGCGTGGACCAAGTGAACCCGCTCATCCCGGCCGCCTACGACGTCATCTGGACGGTCGCCCTGATCCTCTTCGCCGTCCTCACCCTCGCCGCCCTCACCGTGCTCGCGATCGCCTGGCGCCGCCTGCCGCTCATCGACGCGATCGTGTGGCTCGTCGTCATCTTCGCGTTGCCGCTCGCAGGTCCGGTCGTCTGGCTCATCTACGCAGCCCTCACCACCCGCCGCAAGCCCACCACGCCCTGACGACATCTCGGTCACCATCGTTCGGCCCACGGATACCTCACAAGAGACCCGCTTCAGCACGCGGAACGGGGTGCCCGACGATCGGTGGCTGCTCCCCGGCGGGGAGACCGCCGAGGAGCCGTGCGGGTCCTCGGCGGCGAGCTAGGGCGACGAGTCCCGGATGCAGCGGCTTCACCCCCTGCGGGTGTCGCCACGAGCGTGGCCGGCTCCTAGCCTGGCCGTGAGATACCGCCTCCGGAGGACCTTCGCGTGCCGATCGTCATCTGCCGGGGTGTTCGCGCCGGTCGAGTTGACGGAACTCGGCCCGAACGGGAGAGGGCCCGAAATGACCGAAGAACTGCCTGGCTCGACGTTGCCTCTGCCGGACCGCGAGTATCAGGGGCCGGTCGTGTTCGACGCGAAGAAGTCGGAGGCCGATTTCCCGCCGATCGTCGCGAAGCGTCCGCCGGAGAGCGCACCGAACGTGCTGGTGATCCTGCTCGACGATGTCGGATTCGGGGCGTCGAGCGCCTTCGGGGGGCCGATCCACACACCGACCGCCGAGCGTCTCGCGGATGCGGGCCTTCGGTACACCCGATTCCACACGACGGCCCTGTGCTCGCCCACGCGCGCCGCGCTGCTCTCCGGCCGCAACCACCACGCCGTCGGGATGGGGCACATCACCGAGACGGCCACGCCGTCGCCCGGCTACCGTTCGACTCGACCCAATTCGGCGGTGCCGCTGCCGGAGATCCTGCGCCAGAACGGCTACAACACCGCCCAGTTCGGCAAGTGCCACGAGGTGCCGGTGTGGGAGACGGGCCCGACCGGCCCGTTCGACCACTGGCCGGCGTTCTCGGGCTTCGAGCGGTTCTACGGGTTCATCGGCGGCGAGACGAACCAGTGGACTCCGGCGCTCGTCGACGGCGTCACCGCGATCGAGCCGCCCACCGACGAGGGCTACCACCTGATGCCCGACCTCGCCGACAAGGCGATCGCGTACGTGCGTCAGCAGAAGAACCTCACCCCCGACAAGCCGTTCTTCATCTACTTCGCCCCCGGCGCCACCCACGCGCCCCACCACGTCCCGAAGGACTGGATCGCGAAGTACAAGGGCAAGTTCGACCACGGATGGGATGCGCAGCGCGAGCAGACCTTCGCGAAGCAGATCGAGCTCGGCGTGATCGCCCCCGATTCGCAGCTCACCGCCCGACCCGAGGGGCTTCCCGCCTGGGATGACCTGCCCGACGAGCAGAAGCCGATCCTCGCGCACCAGATGGAGGTGTACGCCGCCTTCCTCGAATACGCCGACCACCACACGGGTCGCGTGATCGACGCCCTCGAGGAGCAGGGCATCCTCGACGACACCCTGATCTACTACATCATCGGCGACAACGGGGCCTCGGCCGAGGGCGGTATCAACGGCGCCTACATGCTCACCACCGCATCCAACGGCGGCGGCCAGTTCGAGACGGTCGAGTTCTGGAACGAGCACCTCGACAAGGTGGGCGGCCCGGAGGCCTACAACCACTACTCGGTGGCCTGGGCGCACGCGATGTGCACGCCCTACCAGTGGACGAAGCAGGTCGCGTCGCACTACGGCGGCACCCGCAACGGCACGATCGTGCACTGGCCCGCGCGCATCCAGGGGTCGGGAGAGGTGCGCAACCAGTGGCACCACGTGATCGACCTCGCCCCGACCGTGCTCGACGTCGCCAGGCTCGCCGAACCGCACACGGTCAATGGCGTGACCCAGATCCCCATGCACGGGGTGTCGATGGCGTACAGCTTCGACGATGCGGGCGCCGCGGAGCGTCACACCACCCAGTACTTCGAGCTGATGGGCAACCGCGGCATCTACCACAAGGGGTGGACCGCGCAGACGAAGCACCGCACCCCGTGGGATGTGGTCTCGAAGGCGCCCGACTTCTCGGCGGATGTCTGGGAGCTGTACGACACATCCGTCGACTGGACGCAGTCGAACAACCTCGCCGCATCCCAGCCCGAGAAGCTGGCGGAGCTGCAGCAGATGTTCCTCATCGAGGCCGCTCGCCACAACGTGTTCCCGATCGACGACCGGGCGGCGGAGCGCATGAATCCGGTGCTCGCCGGTCGGCCCACCCTGGTGACGGGCGACACGCTGAAGCTGTACCCGGGCATGGTGCGGCTCGGTGAGAACGTCACGCTCAACGTCAAGAACCGCTCCTACTCGGTGACGGCGTCGATCGTCGTCCCGGATGACGGGGCGGTGGAGGGCGCGATCGTCGCCCAGGGCGGGCGCACCGGCGGGTGGTCGTTCTTCGCGGAGGGCGGCAAGCTCGGCTACCACTACAACTACTGCGGGCTTGTGCGCACGACCGTCATCTCGGATGCGCCGATCGGCCCGGGGGAGCATCGGGTGGGGGTCGAGTTCGCCTACGACGGCGGCGGGATCGGCAAGGGGGGCGACGTGACGCTCACCATCGACGGCACGCCCGCCGGTTCGGGGCGGGTGGAGCACACGCATCCGCTCTACTTCTCGTTCGACGAGGGGATGGACACCGGTGAGGACACCGGGATGCCCGCCTACGAGGGCTACAAGACGTGGGGTGGCAAGTTCACCGGCACGATCGAGTGGGCCGAGGTGTCGCTGGGCGACGACGACCACAGCCACCTCGTCGATCCGGAGGAGCACCTGAACGCCGCGCTGCGGCATCAGTGATGTCGCGGTGTTCGCGCACGTTGATGTAGTTTCCTCAACGAACTGGTCAGTCCGAAGAGGGGGCACATGGATCGAGCGGAGGTCGCCCGTCGACGCCTCACCGGCCTGGTCGCCGCGGGCGTCGCCGTGGCTGCCGTGGTCGCCGCCGTGGCGGTCCCGCTCGCGCTGCAGCCATCGGAGGCGGCGGCGAAATCGACGAGGTTCCTCCCGTCAGACCTGATCCCGGACGCCGTGGGTGCATGCATGGAGGTGATCCCTGCGGCGGAGCGGTACGCCACCATCATTCCGCTCGGCTGGAACCTGAGCCCTGGTGGCCAGCTTCGAGCGGTGATCGGTGAGGTCCCGACGGTGGAGACGGAATCGGGAACCTACAGGACGGCGGGAGAGCCGGTGCTCGACCCGGAAGCCACGACGCTCGTGAACGACTGTCTGGGCTCCCAGCGGTACTCGCAGGAACCCGAGTACCGGGAGCCCACGGAGGCAGAGCGGTTGATCCTCCACGACTGGGTGCGTCGCGTGCAGGAGCCCTGCCTCAGGGCCCACCACATCGCGTTCGAGTCGCCCAGCTACGCGGCCCTCATGAACCCCGAGCAGTACCTGTGGCGCATGCCGGACATGCCGGGGGCGGATTTCGAGACCCGTGTCGAGATCCGGTTGGCATGCCCGCCGATGCCGGAGTACCTGCACGATGGCGGCATCTACGGCTACTGAGCGGCCGCAAATGTGGACACCGTCCACATTTGCTCGGAATATCCCGAGATTCATCGAGTCGCACGGGTGAGGCGGTCCAGCATTGCTCCATGACGAGAACAGCAACCGTGCGAGCGCTCTTCGACGCCTACGCGAGCAATGACCGGCAGGCCGTCGAAGGCATCCTGGCCGACGACATGCACTTCACGAGTCCCTACGACAATCGCCTCGACCGTGACGGGTACTTCGAGCACTGCTGGCCGCCGCCGCCCCAGATCGACTCGTTCGACATCGTGCGGATGGCCGAAGCCGGCGACACCGTCTACGTCACCTACGACGCGGGTGGGGTCGGGCGCAACACCGAGGCCATCACCTTCGACGCCGACGACCGCGTGGTCGAGGTGGAGGTGTACTTCGGATGGGCGTTGCCGCACCCGGTGCCGGAGGGCGAGCACCGGGTCGGGTGACGCGGGCCGTCCTTCATCGGGGGGACGGCATCCTCCGATCAGGGGATTTCGCACCGGAACCGATGCGTTGACGTTTCGTCATGGCTAGGTTGTGGCAATGAGCACAACCCTCACCCGCGCGGATGCCGGACCCGTGCGGGGACGGACGATGCGACGGATCGCACTCCTGCTGATCGAGCCTCTGGTGGCCGCAGCGATGTTCTGCACGTGGTTCCTGGTGTCTGCGCCGCCGGTGGTCACCTACGTGCAGATACGCGGCGACATGACGGTCACCAACCCCTACAGCGTCGCGATCGCCGCCTTCTTCGCGGCGGCCCTCGCGCTCACCCGTCTGAGTCCCGGCGTCTCGATCGGCATCGTCGCGTTGACGCTCGCCATCCAGTTCCTCGGCTGGGCCTCGCGATTCAGCGACACCGGCTGGACCGCCTACCTGATGCTCGCTGCGGTGGCGCTGGCGCTCTCCATTCACGCGACCGGCCGCATCCGGAAGCTGGCCGTCGTGCTCGCGCTTCCGATGAGCGTGGCGATCTCGGCACTGCTCACCCTCCCCGAGTTCTCGCTCTCGGGCACCTTCGGTCTCGTCACCGGGCAGGGAGGCCCGACGCCCGAGGTGCTGGCCTCCTTCGGCATCTGGGCCTTCGTCGCGCTTCTGGTCGGCGCCGTGATGTGGTGGCTGCCCGCCTGGTTGCGCAACCTCGTCCCGACCGCAGCCGAGCCGGCCGCGACCGCAGACATCCCCGCTGTGCTCTCCGGACTCTCGGCGCGGGAGCGGGACGTGTACCTCTGGGTCGCGGAGGGGATGTCGAACGCCGAGATCGCGCACATCGCGCACATCGAGGAGTCGACCGTCAAAACGCACATCTCGCGCATCCTGACCAAGCTGAACCTGTCATCCCGCACCGCGGTCATCGCGCACGCGTACCGCTTCGGCGTGCTCCGCCCGGAGACGCCTGAGCTTTCCTAGGTTCGACCTCGACCGGCCGCCGAGGGAGGAGTATCCTCGGCCGCACGACCGGTGCTCTGTGCCGGCGTCGCGCCGCTGGTCCCGTCGCCTGTGCACCGCACTCCGCAAGGAGGCGCCCCATGGTGCAGCGAATCCCTCTCCGCTCGGAGGCCACGAGACTCACGGCGGTGGTCGCCGCATTCGCTCTCGTCCTTCTCGCCCCGGCGCCCGTGTTCGCCGACGACGGCGGCGCGAACCACGAGCCGACCGCCGCGAGCGTCGAGGGGCAGCCGCCCGCCGATGATGCGGCGGCCGAGGCTCCGCCCGAGGTCGGCGCCGTGGAGGAGCCGCCCGCCGAAGTGCCCGCCGAGCCGCCCGCCGAGGCGCCCCCGGCCGACGGCGACCCGGCGGAGACCGCCCCCGAAATCGCGCCCCCGGCCGACGGCGACGTCGTCGCCCTCGCCGCACCGATCGACGAATCGGCGCTCGTGGGACTCGCCGCAGCGCCCATCTCCGACGCGGCCCTCATCGCGTGGGTGGGGGCCATCGAGCCGCCGACCAAGCTGACACTGCAGGCGGCGATCATCGCGGCGATCGAGGGGGATGTGGTGCACATCGTTCCAGGTGCGTACCAGTTCGCCTCGCCGATCACCGTGGCGAAGTCGCTCACCATCACCGCCGCGACCACGACGCAGCTCTTCGGACGGGTGACGTTCAGCGGTGCGTCGCTCACCGCCGAGAACGTCATCCTCTGCGCGGCCGCCGCGAGCGTCTCCGTACTGACCGTCACGACACCCGCCGGGGCGACCCTCACCGACACCTACATCGCGAACCCCGACAACTTCCTCGGCTCCTCGATCGGCATCAACCTCGGTTCGGCGGCCGGGGTCACGCTGAACGGTCCCGTCGTCTCCGGTCTGGCGACCGGCATCACGGTGGCCGCCGCGAATGCGGGCGCCGGTCCCACCATCACGGGTGCGACGGTCACCTTCCGGGCCAAGGGCGTCGGGCTCGGCGCGACCGCGAACGCCGTGATCACGGGCGGAGTCTTCACCGGCCCGGGCGGCACGGGAACCATGGGCATCGACTACGCCACGAGCGCCGGCGCGACGATCACCGACGCCACCATCTCCGGTGTGCTGTCCGGCATCAGTACCGCCAGCCTCACCAACGCGAACCCCGGACCGCGCATCACAGGCGGCAGCATCGAAGCGACCGGCAACGCCATCAACCTCGCCGCGACGACCGGAGCCACCGTCGCGTCGATCGTGCTCACCTGCCTGATCCCCACCAACAATGCGAGCGCCATCGGGGTCAACGTGCACAACGCCGCCGCGGTCACCATCGCACGGGTCACCGCATCCGGGTTCGCCACCGGCATCGGACTCGCGAACACCAGCACCGCCGCCGGCATCCAGATCACCGGGGGCGACATCGCCGCCGTCACCAACGCGGTCACGCTGGGGTCGGCCGTCGCCCCCGTGCTCACCGACGTGACGGTGCGGGGTCAGGAGCGCGCGGGTGCGGTCGCCACGACCGGCGTCAACGTGTTCAACGCGAGCGGCGCCGTCATCCGCAACCTCACCTCCGTCTTCCCGCGCAAGGGCATCTCGGTGCAGGTCGGCAACACGAGCGGCGGCCTGCAGATCCTCGGCGGCACCTTCCAGATCCCGGATGCGGGAAGCACCATCGGCATCGACCTGGGCGGCGCAGACGGGGCCGTGGTCGACGCGGTCACCGTCACCGGCACCTCCCGCACCGGGTCGCGAATCGGCATCACCACGAACCGCGCCACCGCCGCGGTCATCACCGGTCCCGTCATCTCGACCGTCGTGCAGGGCATCAGCGGCGCCTGGGTGCGTGAGGGCGGCACACCCCTCGCCGGGCACCGCATCACGGGCGCCCGCATCTCGAACGTCGGCGTCGGCATCTACACCGCCAACACGGACGGCACCACCGTCGACGGCGCGATCATCGACGCCTACGGCGAGGGCCTCTCGGGTCACGAGGATGCGAACATCGCGCTCACGAATTCGAGCGTCACCGGTCACCCGGGCCCCGGGCTGGTGTCCAGCGGCACCAACTGCGTGCGCTTCTACTACACGCACGGGATCACCGTCACGAACGTGACCATGACGGGCGGATCGACGGGGCTCTACCTCGACATGAGCTTCGACGCGGTCGCCACGAACCTCGATATCTCGGGAGCCCTCTGGTACGGAACCTACGCCGAGTCGATCACCGGGTACGAGCTGCGGGCCAGCCGGCTGCACGACAACAACGGCATTGCCAACATGACCATCAACCCGACCTCGGCCGACAGCATCGACCTCCGCCAGGTCTCATCCGGGATCGTCTTCGAAGACAACACGTTCACCGACAACCTGGCCGGCATCTACCTCCCGCTCGGCGCCTACGACTTCACCCTGCAGCGCAACGTGATCAGCGGCACCCACACCTACGTGCTCTATGCGGTGCCCGCCCACGGCATCACGGTCGCGAACAACCGCATCGACTACACCCACGACCCCTCCCTGCTGTCGGGTGCTCTCGGCCTCGGCGACCTGCCATCGCTCGGCGACCCGCCAGCCGACCCCCCGCTCGAGGTGACCCCGCCGCCCGACCTCCAGCCGGCCGCCTTCGGCGACCCGGTGCCCTTCGAGGCCGACGCGCTCGAGCTCCCCTCCGCCGAGCTCGCGGTCGCCTCACCGATCCCGCCGCCGTCCGCCGCATCCGCGATCTGGGTGGCGCCCACCTGGTTCAACCTCGACACCCAGAGCGCGTCGAGCGACGACATCGTTGTGCTCGACAACGTCTTCACCGGCGACGGACCGTTCATCGGCGTCGGCTCGGTGAGCACCGTCGACCGCGGCACCGCGGATGCGCCCGACGACCCCAGCGCCATGCGCACGCTGCGCGACACGATCGAGGTCTCGCGCAACGTGTTCCCGAAGGATTCGACCGCGATCGTCACGGTGGCGGATGCCGAGGTCGGGTTGGATGCCGACACCAGCAACGGGATGATCAACGGCAACGCGGCGGTCGACGCGCGCGGCGCCAACGACTGGGGCTCGCCCTGCTACGCGCGGGCACCCACCGACGACTACGACGGGGGCGGCGCCTTCATCCACGAGATCCTCGCCACGCAGGTGCTCTACCCGCAGGGTTGCGACCCGGTTCCCACGCCTGCCGCGGAGGGCATCGCGGCGACCGGGGCCGCGCTCGCACCTCTCGCACCGGCGTTCGCGCTCGTGCTCGGGGGAGCCGCGATGCTCATCGCGGGGTCTCGGCGATTGCGAGCGGGGACGACGTCGAAGCGCGGCGGATGAGGGTGGCGCGCGTCTCGGGACCTGCTTCCGGAGGCGGCGCGCCCGTTGCGGCGTGGAGTGCGATCGCGGCGAAGAACCGGCCCAATCCCGCGTTGTCGACGCGCACGGTCGAGAGGGCGGGCAGCACGAGCTGTGAGATGGGTGCATCGTCGTGGCCGACGATCGCGAGATCGCCGGGCACGTTCAGGCCGGCGCGGAGGGCTGCATTGAGCACCCGGGCGGCGATGTCGTCGTTGTAGCCCGCGACGGCCGTGACGCCGGCCGCGCGCCACGCGGCGACGGCATCCGGGTCCGGTTCGCCGACGGTCGCCGTGGTGAGCTCCACCCCGGCGTCGGCCGCCGAGCGGGCCGCAACGGAGGTGCGTTCGGCGACGAGGTCGGCGATGCGGGGGTCGGGGCTCGCTGCGTAGACGATCCGCCGGTGGCCCTGCGCGACGAGGTGCTCGATCTGCAGGGCGGGTCCGACGCCGAATGCGAGCGGCTCGCGAGGGGCTGAGGGGTCGTCGGCGGTGACGACGACGGCGCCGCCGCTTCGGATCGCGGCGACCGTTTCGGCGGCGAGGGGGGTGAGGCTCATCACGACGTCCGGCTGGAGGGTCTCCCAGAGCGGTCGCGCCCGCCCGCCGGTGTGGTGGGTCCAGGTGACCAGCGAGTAGCCCGCCTCGTCGAGTGCGAGCGATGCCTCCTCGAGGTGGTTGCCGAGCGAGAACTCGATGGGCCAGTCGGGGAGGACGAGCAGCACGATCCTGCTCTGCCCGCTGGCGAGTGCCTGCGCGGCACGGTGGGGGCGGTATCCGAGCCTCTCGGCTTCCGCGAGAACACGGTCTCTCGTGGCGGCGGAGATGGTCTGCCCGGGGGTGTCGTTGAGCACGAAGCCGACGGTCGCACGCGAGATCCCGAGCGATCTCGCGATGTCGGCCGTCGTCACACGGCGCCCGGTGTTCGCGCTCGACACGTGGCCTCCGATCCGTCGCGCGGCGTCGTGGACTTGCGCGCGCTAGTTGTCGAAGTTAGCATCCTCCACAACGACTAGCGCGCGCTAGCGATTCGATCCTCAGACAACGGAGTCTCCATGCCCGATCCTTCGACCCCGCAGCCGGCCACGCCATCCGCCGCCCTCGACGACGCGGCGGAGCACGTCGCCGCCGCAGCGACCGGCAGCACCCCGGAACCGTCCGCCGACCGCCTGGGATGGAAGCTCTTCGTCTACACGCTCGCCACCTTCGCGCTGATGATGGTGATCCTCATGCCGGGCATCTTCAGCCTCGCGTTCAAGATCCAGGTCATCGACCCGGACAACAAGGAGGCGAGCCTCGGCCTCGTCGCGTCGATCGGTGCGCTGTTCAACATCGTGGCCCTTCCGCTGCTCGGCCGGTGGAGCGACCGCTCGCGCGGGCGGTGGGGTCGGCGCCGGCCGTTCCTGATCGCCGGCGTGGTGCTCGTCATCGTCGGCTTCACGACGATCGCCGCGTCGCTCGCCGTGGCCGGCGTGGTCATCGGCTGGAGCATCACCCAGATCGGATCGGCCGCCATCTCGACGGCCTTCGCCGTCATCGTCGTCGAACACGTGCCCGAGAACCGACGCGGACGATTCGCCGCACTCGGGGGAGTGGCCACCCAGTTCGCGGGCGTCGTCGCGACCCTCCTCGGCGCAGCGCTGACCTTCAACATGTACGCCCTCTTCCTCGTGCCGGTGGCGATCCTCATCGTGGCGGCCGTGCTCTACTGGGTCACCATCCCCGACATCGTTCCGTCGACCAGGGCGGATGCCGTGGGCGCCTCGGCGGCCGAAGTGCTGTCGTCCTACTTCTTCAACCCGCGGAAGGATCGCGACTTCGCGTTCGTGTGGATCGGGAAGTTCTTCCTGCAGTTCGGCCTCGCGTTCTTCTCCACCTACCAGCTCTACTACCTGCTCGATCGTCTCGGGCTCACCCCCGAGGAGGCGGGCGTGCGGCTCGCTCTCGTCGGCGGCATCGGCATCCTCGTCACCTCGCTGGGCGCCGTCGCATCCGGGTTGCTCAGCGACCGCCTGCGGCGCCGCAAGCCCTTCATCTACCTGGCGGCGGGCCTCTTCGCGCTCGGCCTGCTCGGGATCGCGTTCGCGCAGGACTTCTTCCTCTACGCGGCCGGGGGGCTGCTCATCCTGGGCGGCGCCGGCATCTTCGGCGCGGTCGACGTGGCGCTCGCCAGCGACGTCATCCCGAAGAAGGACGCCGGGCGCTTCATGAACATCTACGGGATCTCCGCCAGCATCCCGGGCGCGCTCGCCCCCGCGATCGCGCCCGCGATCCTGGCTGTCGGGGGAGGCGCGAACTACACGCTGCTGTACGTGGTGGCCGCGGTGTTCGCCGTCATCGGCGGTCTCGCGGTCATCCCGATCCGGTCGGTGCGATGACGACCGATGTCGCGCTCGACCTCACGCTCGACGAGAAGGCCCTGCTGCTCGAGGGCGTGAACGCCTGGAGCACGAACGCGGTCCCCCGCCTCGGCATCCGCTCGCTCTTCCTCACCGACGGGCCCCACGGTGTGCGGAAGGTGCGGCAGGCCGCCGGAGGCTTCGGGGTGGGTGACAACGACCACTCGACCGCGTTCCCCACCTCCGCGAGCGTGGCGAACTCCTGGGATCCCGCCAACGCGTACCGGATGGCGCGCGCCCTGGGCCGTGAGGCGCGGGAAGCGGGGGTCGATGTCGTGCTCGCGCCCGGCGTCAACATCAAACGGAGCCCGCTGTGCGGCCGCAACTTCGAGTACTTCTCCGAAGATCCCCTGCTCTCGGGGGTGTTCGGCAGCGCCTTCGTGCGGGGGCTGCAGGCGGAGGGGGTGGGGGCCTCCGTCAAGCACTTCGCCGCGAACTCGAACGAGGACTACCGCTTCGTCGGCGACAGCCTCGTCGACGAACGGGCACTGCGCGAGATCTACCTGCGGGCCTTCGAGCGGGTCGTCACCGAGGCGCAGCCCTGGACCGTCATGTGCTCGTACAACAAGCTCAACGGCACGCTGGCGTCCGAGCACGAGGGACTCCTCACCTCGATCCTGCGAGACGAGTGGGGGTTCGACGGCCTGGTCATGACCGACTGGGGCGCCACCCGTGACCGGGTCGCCGGCATCGCGGCGGGCACCGACCTCGACATGCCGGGGCAGGTCGCTCACAACCGGCGCGCCATCATCGCGGCCGTCGAGTCGGGTGGGTTGTCCGAGGAACACCTCGACCGCGCGGTCGGGCGGGTGCTCGCCCTGGTCGAGCGTGCCGACTCGGCCGAGCCCGCCGCGGCATCCGGCGACGCCGACCATGCCCGCCTGTCGCGGCGGATCGCCACCGACGGCGCGGTGCTTCTCACGAACGACGGCACGCTTCCGCTCGCACCGGATGCCGGCGGGCTGGTCGTGGTGGGTGAACTCTTCGAGCGGATGCGCTTTCAGGGCGCGGGTTCATCGCTCATCAACCCACCGGAGGTCATCACCCCCCGTGATGCGTTCGATCGTCGCGGCATCGGATACCGGTACGAGGTCGGCTACCGCACCGCGCCGAACGGCCACGATGCCGCCCCCACGCCCGTCGCGCCTGGAGATGTCGGCCCGACCGACACGGTCCTGTTCTTCTGCGGGCTGACCGACTTCCAGGAGAGCGAAGGTTTCGACCGCACCCACATGCGGCTCGACGACACGCAGCTCGCGGTCGCGGAGGCTCTCATCGCGAGTGGTGCACGCGTCGTCGTCGTGCTGTTCACGGGCGCTCCCGTCGAGCTGCCGTTCGCCGATGACGTCGCCGCCATCCTCCACATGGGGTTGCCGGGGATGCACGGCGGCGAGGCGGTGGCCGATCTCCTCTTCGGCGCGGCGAACCCCTCGGGCAGGCTGGCCGAGAGCTGGCCGTTGCGCGCCGAGGACTCGAGCCCCGCGGACGACTTCAACCGCAGCGACATCGCCAGCTACTACGAATCCATCTACGTGGGCTACCGGTTCTACGACAAAGCCGCAACGCCCCTGCGGTTCCCCTTCGGCCACGGGCTCTCGTACAGCGAATTCGAGTACCGGGGCCTCGAGGTCGAGACCGACCGCGGCGCCGTGCGGGTGCACGTGACGCTCGCCAACATCGGCGACCGCGACGGTTCGGAGGTCGTGCAGCTCTACGTGCGGAACAACACGGATGGCGTGTTCAAGGCGGAGCAGGAACTGCGAGCATTCGCGAAGGTCGCGCTCGCGGCAGGCGCCGAGGCCCGCGTCGAGCTGCGTTTCGAACTGGCCGACCTCGCCTACTGGGACGTCGCGCGCCACGGCTGGGTGCTCGAGAACGGTGACTACGAGGTCGTCGTCGCAGCGTCGAGCCGCGATCCGCGTCTCACCGCACCGCTCACCGTCACCACCGGATCCGCTCCTCGTTCCCCGTACTCTGCGGCCATCGACGACGCCTACGCGAACCCGCCGCATGTGGTGCCGGCATGCTTCCCCGAGCTGCTCGGCCGCGAGGTCCCCGTCGGCTCGACGGCGGGAAGGCTCACCCTCGAGACCCGCCTCACCGATGCCCGGGGAACCCTGTTCGGCAGGCTCGTCGGATCCGCGATCATCGGCGCCGTGACGAAGGAGTACCGTGCCGCCCTTCGGATGCCGGCTGGGCTCGAGCGCGACTCCAAGGTCAAGAACACCCACTTCGTGATGCGGATGATGCCCTTCTCCTCCATGCGCTCGCTCGCGATGTCATCCGGGGGCGGGTTCCCGTACGAGCTCGCCGAAGGCCTCGCCCAGATCGCCGCAGGCCACCCGATCCGCGGCCTCCGTGCCATCCGCTCCCGCAGAAAGCAGGCCGACGCATGAGGATCTCCTCCCTCACCCTCGACGGGTTGGCAGACGGCCTCGTGACCGACGCCGCGCCGCGCATCTCGTTCGCGCTCGAATCGAGCATCGCCGGAGAGGCTCTCGCCACGGCCCGCATCAGCTGCGGCAGCTGGACCATCGACACCACCGACCAGATCGGCTCGGTGTACGGGGGCGAGCTGCGGCCATTCACCGACTACCCGGTCACCGTCGTCGCCACGGGTCGATCGGGAGAGACGGCGACCGCGACCGCCTCCTTCCGTTCGGGGCGGCTGGACACGCCCTGGGTCGCCAGGTGGATCACCGACCGGGCGACCACGTTCCCCAAGAACGGCTCCCCGGAGCCGATGATGTTCCGGCGCCGTTTCACCGCCGGCCCCCGCATCCGTCGGGCCTGGCTGGAGGCGACCGCACTCGGCATCTACGAGCTGGAGCTCAACGGGCGGAAGGTCGGCGACACGTACTTCGCGCCCGGGCTCACCTCGTATGAGCACCACATCCAGTACCAGACGCACGACGTGACCGATCTGCTGACCGACGACAACGAGCTGCGGGTCGTCGTCGGGGGCGGCTGGGCGGTGGGCTCCTTCACCTACCGGCGCACGAGCCGCATCGCCGCAGACCGTCAGGCGTTCCTGTGCGAGCTGCACCTCGAGTACGACGACGGGACCTTCGACGTGGTCGCCACAGACGAGAGCTGGTCGGTCGCGAGTGGCGGCCGCTTCCGGATGGCGGAGTGGTACGACGGTGAGACCTACGACGCAACGATCGATGAGGATGCGCTGCCGTGGAAGAGCGCGGACCTCACCGCGCCGCGGGGCACCCCGGCGCTCGTCGCGGACTACGGGGCGCCCGTCCGCGTACAGGGCGAGCTGCGCCCCATCGCCGTCACGGTGGCGCCGAGCGGCGAGACCGTCTACGACCTCGGGCAGAACTTCGCGGGAGTCGTCCGTGCACGACTCACCGGCACGCGCGGGCAGACCGTGACGTTCCGGCACGCGGAGGTGCTGGTCGACGGAGAACTCTTCGTGAAGTCCCTGCGCACCGCCAAGGCCACCGCCGTCTACACGTGCGTCGATGGCGCCCAGGAGTACTCGCCACGCCTCACCTACATGGGGTTCAGGTACGTCGGGGTCACCGGCATCGACCCCACGGACCTCGAGCTCACCGCCTACGTGCTGCACTCCGACATCCCCGAGACCGGGACGTTCGAAAGCTCCAACCCGATGCTCAACCAGCTCGATCACAACATCCGGTGGGGCGGCAGATCGAACTTCGTCGACATCCCCACCGACTGCCCGCAACGCGACGAACGCCAGGGGTGGACGGGAGATATCGCCGTCTTCGCCTCGACCGCCGCCTACCAGTTCGACACGAGCCGCTTCCTCGACAAATGGCTGCGCGACCTCAGCGCCGAGCAGGGCCGTGGGGGCGGGATCCCCATGGTCGTACCCCGGGCCGGGGACCGGTGGCCGACTCTGGCGACCGCATGCTGGGGCGACTCGTGCGTGCTCGTCCCGTGGGCGGAGTACCTGGCCCGCGGCGATCTGGCGCTGCTGCGGAGGCAGTACCCGACGATGAGACGGTTCCTCCGGGCGGCGAAACGCTGGGCGGGGCTCTTCTCCATCCGCCCGAGCCGCCGACTGATCTGGCGGTTCCCGTTCCATTTCGGCGACTGGGCCGCCCCCGAGGGAGGTGCGAAGGACTGGATCGCGAAAGGCAGATGGATCGCCACCGCGTACTTCGCGAACTCCTGCGGCCTCATGGCGCGCATCGCGTCGCTGCTCGGTGAGCCGCGCGACGCCGCCTACTACGCCCAGCTGCAGCGGCGGATCATCCGCTCCTACCGGCAGGTGTTCACCGACGGCGAGGGTCGTCTCAAGAAGGAGTTCCAAACCGGATACGTGCTGCCGCTGCACTTCGGCATGACGGAGGGTGCCGAATCGGAGGCGATGGCGACGAACCTCGTCCGGCTGATCGACGACAACGGCGGCCACCTGGCGACAGGGTTCCCGGGAACGCCGTACCTGCTGTTCGCCCTCTCCGACAACGGGCGTCTCGACGAGGCGTACGAGCTGCTGCTCCAGACCGACTGCCCGTCCTGGCTCTACATGGTCGCCGCGGGCGGCACGACGGTGTGGGAGCGGTGGGATGCGCTGCGCCCCGACGGCACGGTCAACACGTCCGAGTTGACGGGGAGCGGTTCCGACGAGGAGTCGGGGGGCGGCATGGTCTCGTTCAACCACTACGCGGCCGGTGCCGTCGGCGACTGGCTCTACCGGCGCGTGGTCGGCATCGAGGCCGTGGAAGGCGGATACAGGGAGTTCGTCGTCGCGCCGCGCCCCGGAGGCGGGTTGACGGCGGCGGCGGGTTCCGTCGTCACGCCGTACGGTCGCGCATCCAGCTCATGGCGGATCGAGGGGGCGACGTTCACCCTCGACATCGAGGTGCCCGTCTCCACGAGCTGCACGGTCGAGCTGCCCGACGGACAACGTCGGCGCTTCAGTAGCGGGACCCACCGCGTTCAATGCGACGCGACAGGGCCACGGCCCGTCTCGCCGGCATGAGCCCCGCGCCGAGCATCGTCGCGCCCCCAAGCGTCGATACGCTCTCGATGTGAACGTTCCCACTGCCGCCCGTCGCCTGCCCGCCGCCCGTCGGGGGGTGGCGACCCTGTTCGTGGCGAACGCTCTGGTGTTCGCATCCATCGTCACCCGGTATCCGGAGCTGAAGGACGCGTTCGGGCTCACCGAGCTGACGTTCGGACTGATGGTCGCGTGCGGTCCCGTCGGCTCGATCGTCGGAAGCGTCATCGCGGGGCGGCTCGTCGCGCGGGCCGGCGCGGTGCCGGTCGCGGTCACGTCCTCCGTGGTGTTGGGCGCCCTGCTCGGGATCGCCGGGTTCGCCGGGAACGCGGTGCTGGTGGCCGTGGTGCTGTTCGTCATCGGGTTCGCGGATGCCACGGGCGACGTCGGCAACAATGCGCACGGGCTCGAGGTGCAGCGCCAGCTGGGGCGCTCCATCATCAACGGGTTGCACGGCGCGTGGAGTGCGGGAGCGATCGCGGGCGGACTGCTGGGCCTGCTCGCGCTGCAGCTCGGTATCCCGATCTGGGTGCACTTCCTGCTGCTCGGCGCCGTCATCGCCGCGGGGAGCCTGATCTCGCTCCCCTTCCTCGCCCTGCCCCCGGGAGAGTCGGAGCGGCCCCCGCACGGCACCGGCCGACCTCGCCTGCTCGGCGGCATGCTGCTCGCGGCATGCGGCCTGGCGGTCATCGGTGCCTTCCTCGAGGATCTCGGGTCGACGTGGGGCGGCGTCTACCTCACCGAGCAGCTCGGTGCCGACCTCGCCGACTCCGCCTTCCCGTTCGTCGCGATGATGGCGACCCTGACCGCGGGTCGCTTCGCTTCCGACCGCCTCGTCGATCGGATCGGCTCGGTCGGAACCGTGCGCATCGGCTCGGTGCTCGCCTTCGTCGGCCTGCTCGGCGTCGCACTGGCACCCGCCGGGTGGGTCGTGGTGCTCGGATTCGGGCTCCTGGGGCTCGGGATCGCCCCCATGATCCCCCTCGCCATGGATGCCGCCGATCGCGCCCCCGGGCTCGGCCGCGGAACGGGCCTGGCGGTCGCCGCGACGGTCATGCGGATCGGGTTCCTCGCGTCGCCGCTGCTGGTCGGCGTCGTCGCGCAGGCGAGCAGTCTCCAGGTCGCGATGCTCGTCTGCCTCGCGATCCCCGTCGTCGCGCTGCTCGCGGCCGGCGCACTTCGCGAGGACCGCATCCGCACGTCCCGATAGTGTCGGCGGATGAGCGAGCGGCCCACCCTCTCCATCCCGTGTTAGACACCCGGCCCTGAGGCGCTTGCCGCCTTCATCGTGTGCCCTCCCACCCGATCTCGATGCCGCTGTCCGGGTTCGGCGGCATCTGCATCCACCTCGTCGGTTCGCCTCCGACCGACGACAGCTGCAGCGCCTCGAGACCCAGAAGAAGCCACGTCGCGCGGATGCGTTCGACGGTGCGTCGGTCGAGGCCGCACTCCCGTGCGAGCTCATCGTGCGTCAGAGTGATCCTGCCGTCCGCCGCGACATGCTCGGCCTCCGCTGCGGCCACCTGACGTATCGCCGACTCGCTCAGGCGATCCCGCAGGACCTCGACCGCCATCGGGCGCTGCAGCAACTCGTCGAGCACTGCCAGCCACGGTTCCGGCCCGTCGAACTTCGCGGTGGGCATGGCGTCTCCTCTTCGGCTCAGCGCCCGGCGGCGGCTCGGCGGCGCAGCGCGGTGAAGAAACCCACCACGGCTGAGGCCCCTCACCGCACCCCGCGCATGAGCGCGAGCACCGGCTTCACCGACAGCCAGAGCGCGAGACCCAGCACGATCGCGAGGAGGCCGAGGATGGTGAAATACGGCACTTCGTCCTCCGGGTTGTAGAAGCCGGCCAGCCAGCCGGCGATCGAGGTGCCGAGCGCCACCGACAGGAAGTACAGGGCCACCATCTGCGTGTGGAACCGCGCGGGCGCGAGCTTCGTCGTCACGGAGAGCCCGGGCGGGGAGATGAAGAGTTCGGCGATCGTGAACACCAGCAGGATGCCGACGATCGCGAGCAGCGGTGTCGAGTTGGGCGCCCCGTTGGCGAACGGCAGGAACAGCAGGAACGCGATACCCATGATGATCGCGCCGAGGGCGAACTTCACGGGCGCCGACGGCTGCCGCGTGCCGAGCTTCGTCCAGATGGCGGCGAACACGCCCGACAGGATGATGACGAAGATCGGGTTGATCGAGTTGACCCATGGGACCGGCATCGTCCATCCGAAGATCGTGCGGTCGAGTCGCTGGTCGGAGTAGATCGTGAGCACTGTGAACTGCTGCTGGTACAGCGACCAGAATCCGACGTTCACGATGAACAGCGGGATGAAGCCCACCACCCTCGAGCGCTCATCGGATGCGAGATGCCGCGACGAGATGATCACGACGAAGTAGGCGACCGCCGCCACCGCCGTGACGATGATCACCACCCCCGCGAGGTTCTCGGCACGGATGACGCCGAGCAGCACGAGCGCCGCGATGACGGCGATCCCGGCGACCGCGATGCCGACGACGGCGCCGTAGCGGCTGCGGGGGAGCGGGTTCGCCACCTCGCGCGACGACGCAGGCAGCGCCTTCCGTCCGAAGGAGTACTGGATGAGCCCGATCGCCATGCCGACCGCCGCCGCACCGAAGCCCCAATGGAATCCGTATGAGGTCTGCAGGAAGCCCGTCACCAGCGGCCCGAGGAACGCGCCCAGGTTGATGCCCAGATAGAACAGCGAGAAGCCGGCGTCGCGCCGGGTGTCACCGGATGCGTAGAGCGTGCCGACGACGGCCGTCGCGTTCGCTTTCAGCCCGCCCGAGCCGACCGCGACGAGCACGAGGCCGACGCCCAGCCCCCACGCGCTCGGCAGCAGGGCGAGCGCGATGTGGCCGGCCATGATGACGATGGCGCTGAAGAACAGCACCCGCTCGGAGCCGAGCAGCCGGTCGGCCAGCCACGCGCCGAGGATCGTGCACAGGTAGACGGTGCCGCCATAGGCGCCGACGATGCCGGTGGCGGTGGTCTGGTCGATGCCGAGGCCGCCTTCGGCGACCGAGTAGTACATGTAGATGAGCAGGATGCCCTGCATGCCGTAGAAGCTGAACCGCTCCCACATCTCGACCCCGAAGATGTGGGCGAGCGCCCACGGCTGCCCGAAGAACCTGGTGTCCCGGTTGTCGGGCGCGGTGGTCGCGGTGCCGTCGGCCCCCCGTGGTGACTGAACCTCGTCGTCCATGGGGGTCAGGGTAGTCCCGGCTTCGGCGGGCCGGGAGCCCCAAACCTCAGGCGGCCTCCGACTCCGGCAGCCCCGTCTCGACGATGGGGATCGCGCGCGCACCCGGTCGCCGCGGGCGCCGCCCCAGCAGCCCGAGCGGGGCGACGGCGCCGATCGCGGTCAGCGCCGTGCCCACGATGAACGCGGCGACGAAGCCCGCCTCGCTCGGCATCCCGGCCACCACGCTCGCGCCGATCACCGCGGTGAAGATGGTGGTGCCGAGGGCGCCGCCGATGGTGCGGATGTTGGCGTTGATGCCGGTTGCGATGCCGGTCTGCTCCGACGGCACCGACTGCACGATGAGGTTCGGTGTGGCGGAGGTGGTGAGCCCGGTGCCGATGCCGAGGGCTGCCGCCGCGAGCGCGAGCTGCCAGGCGGAGTCGTGGAACAGCGCCACCGAGAGGCTGGCGAGCGCCGAGATCGCGGCGCCCGCCGACAGCAGCGCGGGGAACGGGATGCGGCGGCTGACCGGCCCGATCACGAATCCGACGGTCGCCATCGTCACGAGCATCGGCAGCATGATGAGCCCGGTGACGGTCACGGATGCGCCGAGCCCGTAGCCGCTGGAGGCGGGCGTCTCGGCGAGCCGCGGAAGGAACGCCCAGAACCCGAACATCCCGGCACCGGTGAGCAGGGCGGTGAGGTTCGTCGTCCAGACGCCGGGGATGCGCATCATCCGCATGTCGACGAGTGGGGTGCGCGAGCGCAGTTCGACCATCACCCATGCGACGAGCAGCACGGCGGCGACGGCGAGCAGCCCCCACACGGCGGGCGAGCCCCATCCCCACTGGTTGCCGGCGCTGAGCGGCAGCAGAAGGGCGACGAGCCAGCCCGACAGCAGCACGGCGGCGGTCACGTTGATGCCGCCGCTGGCGCGGCCCGAGGCGTCGACCACGCCGCGCGCGGCGAAGATGCCGGCGGCGGCGGCGAGGATCAGCGGGAGCGCGAAGAGGGCACGCCATCCGAGCCATTCGGCGATGGGGCCCGAGATCACGGTGCCGAGTCCCGATCCGACGGCCATGATCGCGGAGAGCGCCCCGATCACGGATGGCACGCGGTGAGCTTCGAAGGTGTCGCGGGCGATGCCGAATCCGAGCGGGAAGATGGCGCCGCCGAGTCCCTGCAGCACGCGCGCGAGCAGCAGCACGGTGAGGTTCGGCGCGAGCGCGGCCGTGACGGTTCCGAGGGCGACGGTCGCGATCGCCGCGAGGAAGACGCGGCGTCGGCCGACCAGGTCGCCAGCGCGCCCCAGCAGGGGGGTGGCGACGGCGGCGGTGATGAGCCAGCTGGTGATGATCCAGCTCTGGCCGACGGCGTCGGCGCCGAGGTCGTCGCCGATCACGGACAGCACGGGGATGAGCAGCGATTGCAGGGATGCGACGGCGGCGAACGCGGTGGCGATCGCGGCGAACGCGAGGCGGGGGCGCAGGATGCGAGGCATGGGTGGCCTTTCGGTGGTGATCGCGGTGGGTGCGGGCGCGACATCCTTGGCGTTGAACCGCTAAAGTGGAGGCTGGCTCCATTCGGAGGGAGCCTCCGGATAGACCGTACCGGAGGGTGCCTCCGCTTCGCAAGCCGGGAGGAAGAATGACCACGAGCGCGCAGGCGCTTCTCGAAGAACGACGGCCCGCCCGCGCGGACGCCCGCCGCAACTTCGACGCGCTCATCGTCGCCGCGCGCGACGCATTCGCCGACGAAGGCATCGACGCCTCCCTCGAAGACATCGCCCGCCGCGCAGGAGTCGGCATCGGCACCCTCTACCGCAACTTCCCCACGCGCGACGCGCTCGTCGAGACCGTCTACCTCGGCGAAGTGGTCGACATCGCCGCCCACGCATCCCAGATCGACGACCTCGGCCCGTTCGACACCTTCGCCGCCTGGCTCGACCGCTACACCGGCTTCGCCGCCACCAAACGTGTACTGCTCGACGGCCTCAACCGCGAATCGCCGGTGCTCTCGACCTGCCGCGGCGTGCTCTTCGAGGCGGGTGAGCCGCTGCTGGAACGCGCGCAGGATGCCGGAGAAGCGCGCGCCGACGTCACCATCGAAGACGCCATCCGGCTCATCTCGGGCGTCGCAGGCGCGGTGTACGCCGACCCGGAGCAGCGTGCGCGGGTGATCCGCATCGCCATCGACGGGCTGCGCGCCCCGCGCTGACCTCGCGGCTCAGCCGAGCGGCACGAGGTCGAGCTCGTCGAACGCGGCCACCTCGGGCACCCAGCGCCCCTCGACGAAGCCCACGTGATCCGGATGCACGTCGTAGGCGTCGTAGGCGGCCTGGTCGGCGAACGTCATCGCGAACTGGAACCGGTGCCCGCTCTTCGGGCTCACCTGACGCGAGACCGCGAAATCCTCCACGCCCGGGATCCCGGTGAGCACCCGCCGACCGGTCTCGAGGAAGTCGGCCTCCTCGGGCGAGCCATCGGGGTGGATGAGACGGAACGCGACGGTGTGGCGGATCATCCGCTCACGCTATCCGAGCACGAGCCGGCCCCGCCGGACGGCAGAATGGACCCCATGACCGATTCGCGCCTGGCCGTCATCGTTCTCGCCGCAGGGGAGGGCACCCGCATGCGGTCCCGCCGCGCGAAGGTGCTGCACCCGATCGCCGGCCTGCCGATGATCGCCCACGTGCTCACCACCGCACGCCACCTCGACCCCGCCCACATCGAAGTGGTCGTGCGCTACCAGCGCGACGACGTCGCCGCGGCCGTCGGCGAGTACTCGGCGGATGCGGTGGTCGTCGATCAGGACGAGGTGCCCGGCACGGGCCGCGCCGTCGAACTGGCCGTCGCCGCCCTGCCGGCCGACTTCGACGGCGACGTCGTCGTCATCTCGGGCGATGTGCCGCTGCTCGACACCGACACGCTCGCCGGTCTCGTCGCCGAGCACCGCGCGGCATCCGCATCCGCCACCATCCTCAGCGCCGTGCTCGACGACGCAACCGGCTACGGCCGCATCGTGCGCGACGCCGACGGGTCGGTCGCCCGCATCGTCGAACACAAGGATGCGAGCGCCGAACTGCTCACCATCACCGAGGTGAACTCCGGCAGCTACGTGTTCTCTGCCGCGTCGCTGCGCGAACTGCTGCCGCAGATCGGCACCGCGAACGCCCAGGGCGAGAAGTACCTGACGGATGTGGTGGCGCTGCTGCGTTCCGCATCCGCCACCGTCGCCGCCGTGCCGGTCGCCGAGAACTGGCGCGTCGCGGGCGTCAACGACCGCGCCCAGCTGTCGGAGCAGGCGGCGCGCCTGAACGCGATGATCGTCCGCGGGCACCAGCTGAACGGTGTCACCGTGGTCGATCCCGCCAGCACCTGGATCGACCTCACCGTCTCGATCGGGCAAGACACTGTGCTCCTGCCCGGCACCCGCCTCGCCGGCGCCACCACGATCGACCGCGACGCGATCATCGGACCCGACACGACCCTCGTCGACTGCGAGGTGGGCGAGGGCGCCGTGATCAAGCGTGCGGATGCGACGCTCGCCGTGATCCGCGCCTACGCCGAAGTGGGTCCCTTCGCCTACCTGCGACCGGGCACGGAGCTCGCCGGCGGCGGCAAGATCGGCACCTTCGTCGAGACGAAGAACGCCAAGATCGGCCGCGGCTCGAAGGTGCCGCACCTCTCCTACATCGGCGACACCGAGGTGGGCGAGGGCTCGAACGTCGGCGCGGGCACCATCACCGCCAACTACGACGGCGTGAACAAGCACCGCACCACGGTCGGTTCGCACGTGCGCACCGGCTCGCACAACGTGTTCGTCGCGCCGGTCACCATCGGCGACGGGGCCTACACGGGCGCCGGCACGGTGGTTCGCAAGGACGTGCCCGCCGGGGCGCTGGCCGTGAACGTGGCACCGCAGCGCAACCTGGAGGGTTGGGTGGTCGCGAACCGCCCCGGCACGGCTGCGGCGGATGCTGCGGAGGGCGTCCCGCCCGCTGGGTGAAGCGCGCGGCCTGTGCTGGTTGAGGAGCCACGCGCAGCGAGGCGTCTCGAAACCCCGCGTTCTGCTCCACACAACGGGTTGTGGAAAGAACTTCCCCACAGACTCGCTCCCTGCCCTAGAACATTTGTTCGAATGTCGGGAGAATCGATATATGCCTTCGATCTCCGAACTCCTTGCCCGTGTGGGCGATGTGTCGGTGCCTGTCGGGCTTCCGGTGGCGGCAGCGTTGCGCGATCAGGAGCTGCTGGACGGGCAGCGGTTGGTGGCCGAGGTGCAACGCCGGTTGGCGGCGATCGGTGCCGCGCTCGCGGGTGAGATCGCGCACCGGTCGCGGCGGGAGCTGGGGCATGACGGTTTGGCGCAGTCGCGCGGTCAGCGCACGGCCGAGGGGTTGGTTTCGCAGCTCACGGGTGGGTCGGCGCGGGAGGCGCGCACCCTGGTGCAGGCGGGCGAGTTGCTGCCGGCGGCACGACCGGATGCGGTGCCGGTGGCCCGCTGGTTGGCGGTGATCGGCGAGGCCGTGGGCCGGGCGTCGATCTCGGTCGAGGCGGCGGCGCTGATCAAGTCGCGGCTCGGGGATGCGTTCCGCGGTCGGCAACCGGATGCGGCGGCGCTTGACGCGTTGGCGGGTGCCGCGACCCGACTCGTCGCGGAGGGGCCTTCGCTGACGATCGAGCAACTCGCGGTGCGAGCCTCGCGGATGCGTGACGAGTTGGATCTGGCCGGAGTTGCCGCACGCGAAGACGCGTTGCGGGAGAAGCGGTTCCTCCGCGTCACCCGACAGTTGGATGGCATGACCCGCATCTCGGGTCTGCTCGATCCGGAATCCGCGGCGATCGTGGTGCCGATCCTGGATGCCGCGACCTCGCCGCGTCGTGGTGGGCCGCGGTTCGTGGCCCCGGATGCGGTGGCGCGTGCCGACGATCTGGTGCGGGATGAGCGCACCACCGACCAGCTCGGGCTCGACGTGTTCGTCGACCTGCTCCGCGCGGGTGCTCGGCTCGACCCGAAGCGACTGCTCGGCGACCGGAAACCCGCCGTGCGGATCCTGGTCACCAAACGCGATCTCGACATCCACGAGGGTGTCGCCTTCTTCGAAGGGCAAACGGATGCGGTGTCGGTCGCTACCGCGGAACGGCTCATCTGCGCCTCGGGAGCCGTGCCGATCCTGTTCGACGACGACGGGCGGGCGTTGAATCTGGGGCGGGAGCAGCGGCTGTTCTCCGAAAAGCAACGCACCGCACTCGCCGCGCGCGATGGCGGCTGCCGGATGTGCGACCGACCACCATCCTGGAGCGAGGCGCACCACATCGACCACTGGGACGAACACCACGGCCGCACCGACATCGACGACGGCGTCCTCCTGTGCAGGTTCTGCCACCTGCTCGTCCACAACCGAGGCTGGCGCATCACCCGCACCGGCGCCGACTACTTCCTCGAACGACCCGACAGCGACGGCACCATCCGCCGCAAACCCCTGCCCAGTCGCAGCCCCGCACTCGACCGACTCCTCGCCACCGCATGAGCGTCGGCACCGAAACCGACCCGCTGGGGGCGGCCGAGCGTCCCACTAGACTCGATGCAGGCGACGACGGAGAGCGAGTAGCGGCGACAGTGTCCGGCATCAAGATCAGCGGAGAGAAGCGCCTCGTCGTTGTCTCGGGCCGCGCACACCCCCAACTGGCCATCGACGTCGCGGCTGAGCTCGGCACCGACCTCGTGGAGACCGAGGCGCGCACCTTCGCGAATGGCGAGATCTACGCCCGGTTCGGCGAATCGATCCGCGGCACCGACGTGTTCGTCATCCAGTCGCACTGCGCCCCCATCAACGAGTGGCTCATGGAGCAGCTCATCATGGTCGACGCCGCCAAGCGCGCCAGCGCGAAGCGCATCACGGTCGTGGCGCCCTTCTACCCGTACGCACGTCAAGACAAGAAGGGCCGCGGCCGCGAGCCGATCTCGGCCCGGCTGGTCGCCGACCTGTTCAAGGCGGCAGGCGCCGACCGCATCATGAGCGTCGACCTGCACGCCGCCCAGATCCAGGGCTTCTTCGACGGTCCCGTCGACCACCTGTTCGCCATGCCCGTGCTGCTCGACTACTTCCAGTCGCGCCTCGACCCGGCCAGCCTCGCCGTCGTCAGCCCCGACATGGGCCGCGTGCGGGTCGCTGACATCTGGAGCGACAAGCTGGGCGCGCCGCTCGCGATCATCCACAAGCGCCGCGACCCGCTGGTGCCCAACCAGGTGAGCGTGCACGAGATCGTCGGCGACGTCGACGGCAAGGTGTGCCTCATCGTCGACGACCTCATCGACACCGGCCGCACCATCGTGAAGGCGGCCGAAGCGCTGAAGGCCCACGGCGCCACGAGCGTCATCGTCGGGGCAACCCACGCGGTGTTCTCCGACCCGGCGATCGAGATCCTGCAGTCCGACTTCATCGACCAGGTGGTCGTCACCGACACCCTGCCGCTGCCGCCCGAGAAGCACTGGGACCGCCTCACGGTGCTGCCGATCGCGCCGCTGATCGCCCGCGCCATCCACGAGGTCTTCGACGACGGATCCGTCACCTCCATGTTCGACGGCGCCGCCTAGCCTCTTGCGCTTCACCATCCGCACTCGTTGACTGGGACCGACACGAAGGAGCTACCAGTGGACACGATGATGATGAGCAAGATGATGGACTCGATGCCCAGCTCGACCATGGGCATCGACATGGCATCCATGCAGGAGTGCATCGAAGCCTGCGACGCCGTGGCGATGGCCGCCACCATGTGCGCAGACGCCGACATGGCCGCCGGCATGGGGCGTTGCGCGTCGATGTGCACCAACATGGCCGACGTCGCCACCACCATGATGCGCATGATGATGCGCCCCATGGCCCACGACATGATGGCGATGCGGGCCATGCTCGAGGCCTCGATGGCGATGTGTCAGGCGTGCATCGACGAGTGCATGCAGCACGCCGACACCATGGAATGCTGCCGCGTCTGCATGATGGCGTGCGAGAACATGAAGAGCGCCTGCACGAGCCTCATGGCCCGGATGGCGTGATCAGCCGGCGAGCACGTTCAGCAGCGCACCGCGCACGCTGAGCACACCCGCGACCGGGTGGAACGCCACCGGCTCACCAGCGAGCTCCAGCCCGCGGTGGTGCCACAGCACCTTCGTCGCGCCGTCGATCCCCACGAACTCGACCACGTCATCCGTCGAGAACGCGAGCCCGTCGACCCAGCTGCTGGGCGCGCTGGAGGTCACCACCCGCTGAATCGGGTGCAACCGGTGACCGGCCCCCGCGCACGCATCCGAGCACATGTCGAGGCCGGCCTCCAGGTTGACGTACGTGTCGTCCATGGGTCACCTCGATCCGTGCCGGGCCGCCGGGTGCGGCCGATCCGGCAAGCGTAGGACGACACCCCCGGGGATGCCCCAGGAGGCGTCACACTCCGAAACAGTGGGGCCAGGTGCCGGGCTGGGAGGAGCGGACGTCACACATCGACGCCGGGCGAACCCGGCACCACCCGCACCTCGGGGATGAACCCGAGGAAGCGCAGCTGCAGCTCATGGCCGCCGAAGTCGGTGGCGTAGCAGTACCACCCGGGGCCGTCGCCACCCGACCACTCGAACCGCGCCTCGAGGGATGCGGCACCCGCCGCCTCCGTCGAGCCGACCACGTCGCAGGCGAGCTCCGCTGTGCGGGTCGCGAAACCGACCCCCGTCAGCACACCGGGCAGCAGCAGGCCGACGAGCGCCAGCACCACCACGAATCGCGCAACGCGCCGCATCCGGGGCCCGCGGAGCGCGCCGACCTCGCCCGGCTCGTAGCCGGCGAGCTCGGGAGGGGTGTCATCCTCGCGCTCCATCCGACAAGTCTCGCACTTCCCCGTTCACCGGGCCGGGCTACGATCCGGCCGTGGAGTTGCGTCGCGTGATCGGTGTGCCGACGGCGACCGGCGTCGGCGTCGCGGCCATGCTGGGCGCCGGCATCTTCTCGGTGTGGGCGCCGGCAGCCGACCTCGCGGGCGCGGGGGTGCTCGCCGCGCTCGGCATCGCGGTCCTGCTCGCTGCGCTCAATGCCACCAGCACCACCCGGCTCGCCCGCGCGCACCCGCATTCGGGCGGCGTCTTCGCGTTCGGTCGGGCGATGGAGGCACCGCGGTTCGCGTTCGCCGCGGGAACGCTGTTCCTGTTCGGCAAGGTCGCTTCGGCGGCCGCCATCGCGCGGGTGGCGGGGGAGTACCTGGCGCCCGCCCTCGCCGGGCCGCTCGCCGCCCTGCTGTTGCTCGCGCTCGCGGCGGTGAACGCGAGCGGGGTGCGCAGCACGGCGGTCGCCAGCTCCGTCACAGCCCTCGTGGTGGTGGTCGCGCTCGTCGCGGCCGGGTGGGTCGGCGCGGCGGGGATCACCCAGCCGCATCCGCTCACGTGGCCGGATGCGCCGAGCGGTCTGCTGCCGGCGACGACGCTCGTGTTCTTCGCGTTCGCGGGCTACGCGCGCGTCGCCACCCTCGGAGGCGAAGTCCGCGACCCGAGGCGCACCCTGCCGATCGCGGTCGCCGTGTCGATCGCGATCGTGTCGGTGCTGTCGACGGCGACGGTCCTGGTCCTGCTGCTCGGCCTCGGGGTGGAGGGGCTCGCGGCCAGCACCGCGCCGCTCGCCGACCTCGCCGGACCCGGATGGCGCCCGCTGATCGCCGCCGCAGCGATCATCGCGTGCGCCGGGTCGGCGCTGGGTGTGCTGGCCGGCCTC
>Ga0160436_1000075_pt1 | contig 53032 bp, 46 predicted proteins | sample HID1973M_E0MG_FD_108264 | JGI IMG/M metagenome (GOLD analysis project Ga0160436, IMG submission 108264) | Enriched mosquito-associated microbial communities from UW Madison campus, WI, USA - HID1973M_E0 MG | ecosystem: Host-associated > Arthropoda: Insects > Digestive system > Unclassified ...
CCCACCGCATCAGGAACAAAGAAGAACACCGCCGCCAGAATCAGGTACACCGCCAGCAGCTGCACGCCGCGCAGCCAGTCGGCGCGACCGTCGCTGGCCACCTGCCCTGCAATCAACACTGCAAACAGGATCGTCAGCACCAGACCCGGCCCGAACACCAGGCCCATCGGATGCGGACCGATGCCATAGCTCAACAGCACCAGCAACGGCGCCACCAGCAAGGCCAATTGCACGCTGGCGCCGAGCGTGATCGACATCGACAAGTCCATGCGGTTCTGACGGGCCGCCACGATGGCCGTGGCCTGTTCGGCCGCCCCGCCGATCACCGCCAGCACGAATACGCCGGTGAAAGCGTCGGAGAAGCCCATGGCTTCGCTCGCTGCCTCCACGGTGCCGACCAGGATTTCGCTCAACCAAACGATGCCGGCGGTCACCGCGAACAGCACCAGCAGTGCCTTGCGCGGCGTCCACGCCGGTCCGTGGTGAATGTCGTCATGTTGTGCCGAGTCAGCTCCGGCCTCTGCACCGCTTCTGACCAGCGCGAACGCCACGTTGGCGATGTAGACCGCCAGCATGATGCAGGCGATCAGAGCGCTGATGGAATTCATCTGACCTTCTGCGTGCGGCACGATGCTCAGATAGGCCGCAGGCAGAATCAGCGCGATCACCGCCAGGGTAAGCATTGTCGCCTGGGTGCGAGCAGCGCGCGCGTCGTAAGTCTGGTCGCCATGCTTGCTGCCGCCCAGCACCATTGCCACGCCCAGCACAAACAACACGTTGCCGATGATGGTGCCGGCCAGCGATGCCTTTACCATGTCGTGCAGACCACTGCGCAGTGCAGCCAGCGCGATGATAAGTTCGGCCGCATTGCCAAATGTGGCGTTGAGCAGGCCGCCCAAGCCCGCGCCCAAGCGCGTGGCCAGCACGCCGGTGGCCTGCGCCATGATCGAAGCCAACGGCACAATGCCGAGCGCCGCGACGGCAAAGATCAGCAAATCATTACCTGGCGCAAGATGCTCCAGAATAATGGCCAACGGCACCAGCACCAGCAGCCATTTCATGCCCGGTTCCTGCGTTCGGCAGTCGCGACGCCGTACAGTCACCCACCCGGGCATCAGCGGCAATTGCCCTTTGGCCCTACGGCATAGCGCGTACCCAGCCGAAACCGCTGCCGAAGTGACGTAGCTTGATTAAGCTGGCTTGCGCGCGAACAACCACCACATCAGTCCCCAGCAGATCAGGCCGACTGCCGTGAGCAAGGCGGGAGTAAACACAAAAACCAATGCCGAAGTTGATGATGTGGACAGCCACATCGCATCAACGTAGAACCACGCCGTCAGCACCAGCACCAGCAAGGACGCCACGGCGCTTGCGCGCGTCCTGGCAATCGAAGGCGCCCGCGACAGAGCGAAGCATGCCAGCAGCAACAGATACGGCATGAGGACCCACGGATAGAACCAGTTCCACTGAAAGCGACCGGCACCATGCACCAAGGCGGCCACTGCCACACATGCGGCTGCCAATAAGAATGCTGTGGAAACCCCTGTCCATCGACTCATGGAACGCCCTTTGCGCGCTGACTGGCAGTCAGGCTCCGAAGCGGATGGTAGGCGTAACGGTTCAGAACTGCCAATGTGGTCGCACTGGGTCAGGATGGCATCTTTTAAGGCAGTGGCTGCCCGTCGACAACAGAAGGCCGCGGCGGGTGCAAAACCCACCGCGGCCCACGACATCAGAACTTCAGCGACAAGCGCGCATTGACTGCGTGGTCCTGACCTTCAGATCCGAACTGCCCGCCGTACCCCAGCTCCAGCATTGCAGCAGGGCTTAAGCGCGCCACCGCCTCCAGGCTCAACAAGGTCGCCCGCTTGCTGATCGGCGCCCCCCAGCTGGTGAACGCATCGCTGTCCAGCCATCCGGCTGTAGCGGTCGATTGCCAGTCGCCGCTGGCCATGCGGTAGGCCAACGAACCCTTCAACTGCAACCAGTCCTGACCGCCGCTTTGCCCCAGACGTTTCGCCAGACGCAGGCCCGCCGTACCAAAATCTACCTGACTGCGTTCGGCATCCACCTTCAGCGCGCTCATCCCGCCGGTTTCCTGCAAGCGCGGATCGCTGATCGCTACGCGCGACCATTGCGCATACGGCTCCACCAGCGTCTGCTCGCCCAGCTTCCATGCATAGCCCGCTTCGATGAATCCCTGCTGGCCTTTGCTGGTATAGCGTGCCTGATTGCGATCCAGATGCGGCCCATACGCGGCTTGGCGATCGGAAGTGACGCGGTGTTCCGACATCGCCCAGCCCGCGCGCAGCGCTACTCCATTCCATTGCTTGCCTGCATAGAGGCCGAGCGCGCGGCTTTCGGACTCGGCTTTGGCACCGCGTTCCGCCACCTTCGTCTCACCCGTGATGCTGCTGCCCATGACACCCGCGATCCAGCCATTGGCGAATGCACGGTCATAGCCTGCCTTCATGCCGTGATTCTTGTGATCCACGCGCGCCGCGTTGCCATCACCATTGAACTCTCCACCCGAGCTCTTCGTATCAATCCAGATACCGTTGCTGGTCTTATCGTCGCTTTGATGGGTGAAGCCGTCTTGCGTGCTGCGCAGGCGGGAAGCCGCAGCTTCGTTGAGCTCATAACCCTGCTCAAGCAGAACGCCGCGCTGGCTGGCATACGTTTCGCCATTGATGCGATCAAAGGCCGCCGTGGCCTGGTCGGCACTGAGCTGGGTCAGGCGTTTCAGCAGCGCATTGTCATCGCTCATGTGGTCCGCGGCCTGAGCCGTGGCCAATTGGTTGCCAGTAAACGCCGCCGTCGCGAGCGCCTTGCCACGTTCAACATCCAGGTCAACGCGGTTGGCCGTCTGATCGACCTTCAGCGACAGAAACGGTTGATTGATGGCGTTCGCGCTGGCGAACGATCCCGCAATGCTCTGGGCGGTCAGCACGCGATAACGCTCGCCCAGGGTCGCGCCCGTTGCAATGATTTGACCGCCTTGCAGATCGGCTTGGCCGCTCACCTCCAGCCGGTCTGACTCGCCTTGCGTGCCCACATCCAGTTCGTAGGTCGAACCTGCCAGTTGGGTGTAGTTGCCATCGACGTGCAATGTGCCAATCCCCGCAACGCCCGGCGCGAGGGTGCCGGCCATCGTGGTCTGCGCCAGCGTGCCAGTACCCTGCAAGCGACCGCCGGCCGCCACGTGGGTGACGCCTTGCGAGACCTGGCCTTGCACGGTGGCAACGCCGGCCTGCACATCCAGACCGGTGTCCTGCAGACTGCCGTTGAGCAGAAGCTCGCCGCCAAATACCTGCATGTCGCTGGTCAAAGTGTTGGTACCGTTCAACTCCAGCACGCCGTCCTTGAGCACCGCACCAGCAAAGGAATTGTTGCCGCTCAGCCGCAGCCAGCCTTCGCCTGATTTGGTCAGCTTGCCTGTGCCGCTGATGTCATTTCGCCAGTCGTCCCAGGCCGCGCCCTCCCAGACCTTGGTGCCACCGGCGCGACGATCCATCTTGACCTCGGTGTCCACCCGCATCTGTCCGGGTCCATCAATCGCCTTCTTGAGGTCCATCAAACCCCAGCCGTAGATTTCGTCCACTCCCACCTCGCCCAGATCCTTGGCGGTGGTCAGCAGGACATCGCGCACCTGCGCGCTGGTCAGATAGGGATAGCGCTCGAACAATAGCGCCATGGCGCCGGTCACATGCGGCGCAGCCATCGAAGTACCGGTCTTGTCGTCCTGTCCGCTCACCAGCCCGGCTTTGGTCACTTCAAAGCCTGAGTTACTTCCATCCTTGTAGGTCAGCATTTCTCCTTCGATTTCACCGGTTGGAACGGTCGAGCTGATGTTGGTTCCGGGCGCGGTGATGCACCACGCCTTGCTGAGACCGCAAATGCTCGAGCTGGCGTCCAGTTTTCCGGTCGGCGCAAGATTGGCCACGCTCAGCCAATACGGCTCCGCTGCCTTGTCATAGCGCGGAATCGTCGCCAGGAATCCTGCGATGTTGCCGTAGTCATTGCCCGCCGCCCAAACCTGGATGGCGTCGGTCTTCTTGGCCCAGGCCGTGTATGCCTCGATGGTGTCGGCATTCGAAGCTGCCGCCTCATCCATTTCTTTCTCTGTTTTTGGCTCGCTCCCCCATCCCCAGGAATTGTTCAGGACGCGAACGCCCTGGGATTCCATCTTGGCAAACATGGATTGCAGCGCGTCGCCGGAAAGCTGCTGCGCCACATAGGTTCCGCCTGGCTGCCCCAGCGCGGACAGCATGTCCCGATAGATGTTGGTTGACATGGCCGCGGCATGCAGGTTGGAAGCGAATGCCACACCGTGACTGCCGGCGCCGTTGCGGCTGGCCGCAATCGTGCCGGCGACGTGGGTTCCATGTGTCTCGTAGTGATAGCCCTGCAAGCCGAGGATGTAATCAAGAGTGGCCTGCGACAGGGTCCCTTCCGCCACCCTCTTGCGCAACTCCGCCACCTTCGCTTCCGGCAGAGGTTCGGTATAGACCACGGAGGGGCTTCCATCGGCGTAGTAGCAAGCGTCCGGACCCGCGAAGGTATTGGGCGAATCACAATCCTCATCGTGAAGCAGCATGCCGCTGACTTTGCCTTGAAGATCGGAGTGCCAGCTCGCCACGCCAGAGTCCATGACGCCCACATTGATTCCTGCACCGCTCAGACCGCGTGCATATGCGTACTCGGCACCGATTGCAGCCAGACCCCAATCTTTTGAGAACTCTTCTGTCTTCCAGCTCGCTTGATCGCCGACTTTGCCAGGATCCGGGTAGGCCGTCTGCGCGATGGATGGCGACGAGCCCAGTAACAGAACGCCTGCCACGGCACCCGCGAGTACGGTCATGGCCGGCACGCGCGTTGCCCGGCCGCCAGAGGAAATCATCATGTGAAGCTCCAGAATCCATATGAGTGGCAGAGGGCCAACAACGCCCGCCACGGAAGGCCGGTGCTGGCCATTGCCAGCACTGACCGCACGCGCCCGGCATGGGCGCGGCGCAAATGCTGCGACTAGCTCTGAAGCAACTGAATCAGCAAATTCTGAAAAACCACATCACTGGCCTTGGCAAGGCCCGCGCGACCGGACCAAGCGGCCGGCCCAGGTTCGTAATATGCTTTGGGCTTAACTGAACACGGAGCGGAACAATGACGCGTAGCGGTCTCTTTGCACTTGGAGTAGTTGCCTCTGTGCTATTGCTCGGCTGCAGCAGCGGACCGGTCAGGCGCGTCTCCGAACCCGCCGCCAGCATCCAACAGCTGACGGTCCATGCGAATGGCAGCTGGTCGCTTGACCTTCGCCTGCAGAACTACAGCAGCATTCCGATGCGCTTTGATCGCACGCAATTGACGCTCACCGTCGATGGACAGCCTGCCGGCACGGTCAATTCGAGTCCGGCACTGTCAGTGGGCCCGGAATCGGCTGACGTGGTGACCGTTCCATTCCAACCCGACTCGGGTGCCCGCATGGTGCTGGCCGATGTACTGGCCTCGCGTCGTTCCTTGCCGTACTCGCTGGAAGGCACCCTTACCGCCACGCCCGAAGAAGGCAAAGTCCGTGAGTTCAAAGTCGAGGGCAAGAACACGTTGAGCCCGGTTCCCGGCTTGGACGGAGTGCTCAGATAAGAAGAAGTGGGGCGTGCGTACCCGCCGATGTTGACCGGCTGTATGTGGCTCGGGCAAATGCCAAGTCTGGCTGAGGCATCTCACCATTGATTTCGGCATCAGCTATGCGCTGATCACGGCAAATCCAGGCGAACAACTTTGCGAGGCGCTGCGAGGTGACTCGCATCTCCCACCGGCCTGCCTCCGCCAGGCCGGTACCCGGCTCGTCGATGCACCATACGCCGTAGTATCCTGAGGGTCCGTACCTCCCTCTTCCCGTGCCGAGCGTCCCCATGAGTACCTACCGCGCGCCCTTGTCCGATATCCGTTTCGCCCTGTACGACGTGCTGGGCGTGGAGCCGCTTTTCGCCCGCCTGGGCTACGCCGACGCCACTCGGGACGTCCTCGACGCAGTACTGGACGAGGCGGCCCGTTTCACCGAAACCGTGCTGGCCCCGCTCAACAGCGTGGGCGATGAGATCGGCTGCAAGTTGGATACCGCCAGCCACGAAGTCACCACCCCACCCGGTTTCAAGGCCGCCTATGAGCAATTCATCGACGGTGGCTGGACTGGCCTGACCGCCTCGCCCGATTTTGGCGGCCAGGGCCTGCCGCACGTCATGGGCGTTCCCCTCAATGAAATGGTCAACGCCGCCAATCTGGCCTGGGGCAACTTCCCGTTGCTTTCGCATGGCGCGGTCGAAGCGCTCAAGCACCACGGCGAAGCCTGGCAACAGGAAGTGTTCCTGAAGCCGCTGGTGGAGGGCCGCTGGACCGGCACCATGTGCCTGACCGAGCCGCATTGCGGCACCGACTTGGGCCTGCTGAAGACTCGCGCCGAACCCAATGAGGACGGCAGTTACGCAATCACCGGCACCAAGATCTTCATCACTGCCGGCGAGCACGATCTGACTGACAACATCGTCCACCTGGTGCTGGCCAAGCTGCCGGATGCACCTGCTGGCGCCAAGGGCATCTCACTGTTTGTCACGCCCAAGTTCAAGGTGGATCGCGATGGCAAGATGGGCGAACGCAATGCGCTGCATTGCGGTTCGATCGAACACAAGATGGGCATCAAGGGTTCGGTCACCTGCGTGATGAACTTCGACGGGGCGCAAGGCTATCTGGTGGGCCAACCGCACAAGGGTTTGCAGGCGATGTTTACCATGATGAACACCGCGCGCCTGGGTGTGGGCCTGCAAGGGATCGCCCTGAGCGAACGCGCGTACCAGAACGCCCTGCGCTACTCGCGCGAACGCTTGCAGACGCGCTCGCTCAGCGGCGCCAAGTTCCCCGACAAGCCGGCCGATCCGATCCTGGTGCATCCGGACGTGCGTCGCATGCTGCTGACAGTGAAGGCGCTGGTGGAAGGCAGCCGCTTGCTCGCGCTGCACGCGGGCACGTTGATTGATGTCGCTGGTCATTCGCCTGACCCGGCCGAGCGCGAGCGCGCCGATACGCTGGTGAGCTTCCTGACCCCCATCTCCAAGGCCTGCCAAACCGAGTGGAGCATCGAGAACACCTACAACGCGCTGCAGTGCTTTGGCGGTCATGGCTATATCCATGAGCACGGCATGGAGCAGCTGGCGCGTGATGCCCGCATCACCACGCTTTACGAAGGAACCACCGGCATCCAGGCACTGGATCTGATGGGTCGCAAGACGGCCTCCACCCAGGCCGCCGGCTTGAAGCTGTTCCTGGCGGAGATCGAAACCTTCCTTCAAGAAAACGAAGGCAACGCGGCGCTGGCCGAGTTCATCGCGCCGCTGCGCGAAAAGACCGCCGAGTGGGCCCAACTCACCCGCGAGATCCTGCAGCGCGCCAGCCAGGACCCGGAAGAAATCGGCGCCGCCAGCTACGACTACCTGTTCTACTCGGGCTATGTGGCGCTGGCTTACTGGTGGGCGCGCAGCGTGGTCAGTGCGGAGGCGTCCTCGCATGCGGACAGCTTCAAGCAGTCCAAGCGCGAGACCGCGCAGTTCTACTTCGCCCGCCTGCTGCCGCGCACGCTGGCGCATGCGGCGGCCATCCGCAGCGGCGCCGCTCCGTTGATGTCGATGACGGACGAACGCTTCGGCAGCTGACCGCGATCAGAGGGTGCCTGAGCCCTCACTGGGCTCAGGCGCACTGCCCCATGTGCGCCAATGCCGCCCGCTAGCGGCCTCCAGCTATCCAAACTGTCATCAATCGGGTATAAGCTGATACCCCATGGAAGCAGACAGAGCTCAGCTTCACCTGGTGGACGCCGGCAACGATTCGGACCGGTTGGTCGTCGCATCCCAAGCCCCCATCCGCTTTACACCGCGCCTGCTGTCGCTGGATGCGCACGGCCGCGTGCTGGACTGGATCAACTGGCAAGACGCCACCTGCCTGTATGCGCGCGGTGCGGTAGCGTGGACCTTGGGCGACCCCTGTTTGCGCGTGCATGGCGGCACCTGCCGCAGCACTGGCGAGCAGAGTGTCATCGAGCTGCATCCCATCGTCGCCTCGCGCGGCCACGCCCGTGCACACGCGTTGTCGCCCACACCCACGCTGACCAACACCGCGCTGTTTGCCCGTGACGCCTACCTGTGCCTGTACTGCGGCCACGACTTCGGCCGCCAGCATCTGACCCGGGATCACGTGCTGCCATTGTCCAAGGGCGGGCGCGATACCTGGGAGAACGTCGTCTCGGCTTGCTTCCATTGCAATTCGCGCAAGAGCAACCGGACCCCGCAGCAGGCCAACATGCCGCTGCTGGCGGTGCCCTACCGGCCCAGCTGGATCGAGCACCTGATCCTGTCCAATCGCAACATCCTGGCCGATCAGATGGCCTTTCTGAAGGCTCAGCTGCCCAAACGCTCCAAGCTTTCGGCCTGAACGCCGGGCTGTTGCCAAGCTTCCTTGCCTTCACGCGGGACTTGGCGGTTCCGGCGTAGCCTCGTCCGCGTCGCAACTCCAGAGGCCGCCTGTGGCGCTGGAATCGGCCTGCCAATTGCCTCCGCTTCACGACTTCGCTTGCCCCACTTCACACTAGGGGGGGAAAATAGGCGCTCAGCTAAAAGCCAGCCCAATGATCGACGCCGCCCGCTATCCCCGACTGTCCCGCATCAACATCCCCGCCGACCTGCGCCAGTTCGAGGAATCGGAGCTGCCGGCCATCGCCGAGGAACTGCGCGGTTACCTGATCGAGTCGGTGGGTAAGAGCGGCGGTCACTTCGGTGCGGGACTGGGCGTGATTGAACTGACCGTCGCCCTGCACTACCTGTTCGAGACGCCGGTGGATCGCTTGGTCTGGGATGTGGGCCATCAATGCTATCCACACAAGATCCTTACCGGCCGCCGCGACGACATCCATACGGTCAAGCAGAAGGATGGCGTGGCGCCGTTCCCCAAGCGCGAAGAAAGCGTGTACGACACCTTCGGCGTGGGTCATTCCTCGACCTCGATTTCCGCGGCGCTGGGCATGGCCATCGCGCTGGCGCAGCAAGGCGATGATCGCAAGGTGGTGGCGGTAATCGGCGATGGCGCGATGACCGCGGGCATGGCTTTTGAAGCGCTCAATCATGCCGGCGGCATGGAGCCCGAGCCCAACCTGCTGGTGATCCTCAACGACAACCAGATGTCGATCTCCGAGAACGTGGGCGGCCTGACCAAGATGCTTGGTCGCCTCAGCAGCAGCCGCACCCTCAATGCGCTGCGCGAGGGCGGCAAGAAGCTGCTCGGCGACAAGAAGAAGCCGCCGGCCCGTTTCATGCGCCGCTGGGAAGAACATTGGAAAGGCATGTTTGTGCCCTCCACGCTGTTCGAGCAGATGGGCTTCCATTACACCGGCCCAATCGACGGTCACGATGTCGAAGCCCTGGTCGGCGCGCTCAAGACGCTCAAGACCCTCAAAGGACCGCAGCTGCTGCACATCCTGACCACCAAGGGCAAAGGCTATGAACTGGCCGAAGGTGATCAGATCGGCTACCACGCCGTGGGTCCGTTCGATCCGGAAAAGGGACTGATCAGCAAGGCCGGCGCAAAAAAGCCGACCTATACCGATGTGTTTGGCGACTGGCTGTGCGATATGGCAGCAGCTGAGCCCAAACTGCTGGGCATCACCCCGGCCATGCGCGAAGGTTCGGGCCTGGTGCGCTTCAGCAAGGAATACCCAGAGCGCTACTTCGACGTGGCCATTGCCGAACAGCATGCGGTGACCCTGGCAGCCGGCATGGCCTGCGAGGGCAGCAAGCCGGTGGTGGCGATCTACTCCACCTTCCTGCAGCGCGGCTACGACCAGCTCGTGCATGACGTGGCCATCCAGAACTTGGATGTGCTGTTCGCCGTGGATCGCGGCGGCGTGGTCGGTCCCGATGGTGCCACCCATGCCGGCAACCTGGATCTGAGCTACCTGCGCTGCGTGCCGAACATGGTGGTGATGGCGCCGGCGGATGAAAACGAATGCCGCCGCATGCTCAGCACCGGCTACCACTATGCCGGCCCGGCGTCGGTGCGCTATCCGCGCGGCACCGGCCCCGGCGTGGCCTTGACCGCTGATCTGGATACCTTGCCGATCGGCCAGGCGGAACTGCGCCTGCGCGGCAAGGGCGTCGCCATTCTGGCCTTCGGTTCAACGGTGGCAGCGGCCGAGCAGGTTGCGCGCGAGCTGGGCCTGAGCATGGTCAACATGCGCTTCGTCAAACCACTGGACCGGGCCCTGGTGCTGGAACTCGCAGCCAGCCACGAAGGTTTTGTCACCGTCGAAGACAACGTGGTGATGGGTGGTGCGGGCTCCGGTGTGGCCGAGCTGCTCAATGAAGCAGGCACTGCCCTGCCCGTGCTGCACCTGGGCTTGCCCGACAGTTTCCAACACCATGCCAGTCGCGAAGATCTGTTGGCAGAAGCCGGCATTGATGCGGCCGGCATCCGCGCCGCCATCCTGCAGCGTTGGCCAGCGCTGGCGACGCCCAGTACGCCACGTAGCGCGGCCGGCTGAGAGCGCCCTGCAACTATTCTGGCGCCTCCACCGTGTAGCCCCGCGCCTGCAGCTGCGCCAAGTAACCGCCCGGCTTCAGTAGCTCCCCGATGCCGACGGTGGCAAAGCTGATGCGGCTTTCCTGCAGCGCCTGGTCGGCGTGCTTCAGCCAGGTTTCGCGCACGCGTACATCCAGGTCGGTGAGGCCGCGCTTGCGGGCGACGTCAGTGTCGAACCACGCCGAGAGGCATGCCAACTGTTGCGCTTCGGCCGGCTGACTGCGCAAGGCCGCCACATCGCCGACTGCCCAGGCATTGGCGCGTGCAGCCATCTGCGGCAATTCAAACTCGATGCGGTCCAGCGTGCGGTTGAAGCATTCCAGATCCGCCGGCTTCAGTGCTTCCTTGCGGAAGTCGGCGATGGCCTGCTTGGGATCTTCGATCTTCAGTTTGAGCGTGGTCGGCGTGCTTTTCAGCTTGCGCTTCTTCAACGCCGCCTGCAGCACCGGCTCGATCACGCTGCGCTCCTTCAGGCCTGAGCGCGACAGCGCCTCCTGGTACAGCTGGAACACCGCGATCAAAGGCCGCTTTTTCTCGATGCCCGCATCGCGGCCCAGGTAGCGCTGCTTGAGTTGGCTCCAACGCGCATAGGTCTCCGCCGGCAAGACATCCTGCAAGCGTTGATCGTCGGGATTCTTGGCCGCCTTCATGGCTGAAGGCAGTAGCAGCATGCCGCGGAAGAAGCCGACATCGGCATCAATCTGCACACCGGGTGAGCCAAGCACGCGTTCGGCGATCTGCAGCACCTGCTCCACTTCATCCGAGCGCCAGCTCATGTTCTTTGGCAATGGCGATTGCGTGCCGAGGATGTACAGCGTGTGTTCGCCGTTGCTCACCCGCCACAGGCCCGGGCCGGGCTGTATGCCGCTGACAGTGATGGTCTCCAGTTCGCGCACAGGCGCGGCCGGGTTGCTTGGCGTCGTCACCTGCGCCTGTTCCGGCGCGCTCAGCGTTGCTGGCTTGGCAGCACCTTCCTGCGCCAACAGGCGGCCTTGCGTTGCCGCGATCATGACCACCAGCAAACTCAACCAAACCCTTGGCATTCCCTGCATTCCCATCAAGGCGCCACGCTCGGCGCGGCAGCTGTGACCGCGCAAGAACGCCTGGGTTCCGTCAGGCGACGCGGCCGCCGGCCTCGCGCAAGTGCTGGGCCGTCTCGCTGTCACTCTCCAGCAGTTGGAAGCCCATCCAGACAAAGCCTGGCGACACCGAACAATCCATGACCGTATAGGCGCCCAGGCTGCGCGCGCTTTGCCAAATCCCGGCTTTGACCACCTGCACCTGCTGGCCTCCGCGCGCCGAAGTGTCCAGCTGGGCGCGGCTCAGGGTGCGGGTTTCCGGGTCGAACATCGATAGCTCCAGGGCGCTGCCTTCGGACCAGTCCCAGATCTCGGTGGCGTCCACGCGGTGCCAGCGACTGACCACACCCTCGGTAATCAGGAATTTGATGGCAGTCAGGGTTGGACGCTCGATGCCGTTTACTTCGGTGCGCTTGTTCGATTCAAAAATGCGACGGAAATAGCCGCCCTCGGGATGAGGGGCCAGGTCCAGCGTGCGGATCAGCTCTTCGGCGCGTGCGTGCATGAAGGGATTCTAAACACGACTGCGGTAGCGCTCGCAAGCCTCGACAGGCTGGTTTGCGCCTGGTCAGGCCATTGCGGGGGTCACGCGCACGGCCTCAGCTCGCTTCCCCCAGCTGCATCAGAGCATTCCGATTCGTGCCCCGATGCTCCGAACCTAGGCTTAGCGTCCCGGCAATGGCCGGACACGCCGCCACTGTCTCCACTTCCTACCAAGGACCTTCCTCCATGGACCGAAACTTGCGCGCGCTACTGATAGCCGCCAGCCTCCTGTTCACTACGGGCGCCTCGGCCGCCACGCTGGACCTCACGCCCGTCAGCAACAAGGGCGGCCAACTGCCCTCCGGCCATGAGGTGATCACATTCACCACCCGCGACGCCAATTGGATAGCGGACATCCAACTGCCGGTGAAGCCGCGCGCCGGTGACCGCGTTCGAATCGTCGCCAACGCCACCTATCCCTCGCTGCTGCACGCGCAGTCCACCAACCTCAATGTGCCGCGCCTGCAACTGTCACAAGGCCAATCCATTGATCTGGCGTATGACGCGCAACGAGGCTTGTGGCTGGCGAGCGGCCAGATGATCAGCAACTACCAGCCGACACAAATTGGTGACCGGATACCGGACTCGCATCGTCGCTTCTCCACCTATGAAATGTGGAACGCCAACTGGTCGCGAAACATCTACCTCCCGGCTGTGGCAAAGGAGGGCGACGTCATCGCAATCAACTCCCTCGCCACCCCGACCGCACGCATCGCACCCAACAACGTGATGTTCGCCGGCACGCTCAACATAGCCACCGGCGACCGCTATTCCTTCATCTATCGCGAAGATTTCAAGAAGTGGTTCCTGCGCGCGGCTCCGGTCACGGAAATGCTGGTGCAACAGGGCAATGCGCTGACTCTGCCTACACCCAGCAAGCCGCGCACCGTCATCACGCTGTCGAATGGTCACTGGGTACCGCGCGTTGTCCTGCCCGCCCAGGCAGGTGACCGCGACCGCATCACCGTTCGTTCCACTGCGGCCTATGGCTCGGTCGTCGGCAATGAAAACACCAACTCGAAAGCAGTCACGCGCTTGTTCGCAGGCGCCGAGTATGAGTACGTCTATACGCTGGAGACGCGTCGCTGGGAGCTGGTGAGCTCGCCTACGGACACCTACCAGGCCAAGCAGATAGCCGGTGGCAATATGGGAGCACTGCGTACGCCCACCACGGTGGTCCAGTTTGCCAACGCCAACCATGTGCCCGTATTGCGCTTGCCGGGTGGAACCGGCGCGGGTACTCGCGTTGTGGTGGACACACGTGCCGCGTCGAGCTTCCAGGTCATCGCAGAAGGCACCCGGCATGTGATCACCAATGGTGAGTTGGTTTCGTTCATCGTCGACGCCGCCGGCCGCTGGCAGCGCGAGACACGCACCATTGATCTGCTCCTGCTGTACAGCGACAAAGCGGCCGCTTCGCTCGGCGAACAGGCCGCACGCGCGCGTATGTTCGAGAGCTTCAATCTGACCAACCAGGCGCTGGCCAACTCGGGCGCCAACTTCCGCTACCGCCTGGCGGGATTGCGCCGGTTCACCGCGTTGCCGCACTGGACCGCCATTGGCGATGCGCTTAGCGACCTGCGTTACAACGCAACGGCGCAAGCCTGGCGCAACCAAGTCAAGGCGGACGGCATCTACTACGAAGGCACCGAAAACGGCTGCGGCCTGGCGTGGGTCCGGGCAAGCGCGGTCAACATGGTCGCCACCGGCTCCACGGGCTGCGGCACCATCGTCATGCGTCACGAAATGGGCCACAACATGGGACTCAATCATGGCGGCACCGTGGGCGGCGGTTATGCCCAAGGCTACCTGCCCGGTCACACCGTCATGGCGGGCAACGCGGTGCCGTATTTTGCTACGCCGCTGCGCTTGGATCCGGTTGATGGGATTCGGTTGGGTTTAACCAATCAGTTTGATGGCGTGCGCGCGATGAATGAAAACTCGCCCGCCATCGCCGCGTATCGCTGATCTCAAGCAGGCAAGCAGCTGTGACCACCCGAAAGATTGTCATCATCTCCGTTCTCGCCGCGTTGGCCGTCTTTCGGATCGGACATGGCATCCATCAGAAGATGCAGGCCCCTCCCGTACTGGCTGAGCCGATACGGGGGGGACTGGAATCGCCTGCCAGGGCTCCCTTGCAGGCGGCATCCGCCACCGCTTCAACGCCCGCGCCCAGCCGTTACGCCCCGGTACTGCTGAGTCGACCCGGCAATCTGGAGTCGGTCAGGCAGGCGTTTCCCCATATGAAGGATTATCGCCTCGCGGATGGACGTAAGTTCATTACCTTTGACGCCGACTCGGCTGCGCGCCTGGCGCAGGGCGATGTCTTTGCCCTCTCCGTTCCTGGCGAAGCAGGAGCGTTCACCGCGCGCATCGACGCGGTCACCACGTTTGAAGGTATGCGTCGCTGGACGGGACGTTTCGTCGGCACGGACACCGAGCCAAACGAGTTCAGCCTGACCCTGTCCGCCGACAATCAGTACGCGGCCGGACATTTCGTCCACGGCGAGCTGGCGTTTGTCATGGAAGCCAAGGATGGGGCCGGCTGGTTCAACCACACTGCCACCGAAAGCCAGCACCTGATGAGCGAAGAATTCTGAGCCCATCGCCTGCTGGCATTTCGCAAGCCCAATAAAAAACCGCCCATCATTGAAGTGATGAGCGGTTTTTTATTTGGATGGTCGGGGTAGCCGGATTTGAACCGACGACCACCAGTCCCCCAGACTGGTGCGCTACCAGGCTGCGCTATACCCCGAATTCTGCGAATTCGTCGCCGAAGCGAGCGGCAATTATAGCCGCAAGCAGCGAACCATTCCTAGCAAAACGATATTGGCAACTGCCCGCTCAGCGGCGCAGCAAGGCCAGGATTTCTTCCAGCTCCATGCGCACCTGGCGCACGATCTGATTGCTCAGCGCAGACTCCTGCTTGGCACCCTCGCCCTCCAGGCGCAGGCGCGCACCGCCGATGGTGTAGCCCTGTTCGTACAGCAGGCTGCGGATCTGGCGCACCATCAGCACGTCATGGCGTTGATAGTAGCGACGGTTGCCACGCCGCTTGCCCGGCTCCAGGCTGGGGAATTCAGTCTCCCAGTAGCGCAGCACATGCGGCTTGACGTCGCACAGCTCACTGACCTCACCGATGGTGAAGTAGCGCTTGGCCGGAATCGGCGGAAGTTCGCGGTTACTGCCCGGGTCCAGCATAGGCTTCCACACGCTCCTTGAGTTTCTGCCCCGGGCGGAACGTGACCACGGTCCGCGCCGAAATGGGGATCTCTTCCCCGGTCTTGGGGTTACGGCCTGGACGCTGGTTCTTGCGGCGCAAGTCGAAGTTGCCGAAACCCGACAGCTTGACCTGGCGACCCTGCTCCAATGCATCGCGGAGCACGTCGAAATAGGCATCGACGAATTCCTTGGCCTCACGCTTGTTCAGTCCGACTTCGTCGAACAACCGTTCTGCCATTTCAGCCTTGGTCAACGCCATGCCCACTTGTTCCCCAGTTCTTTGTTTCCAGTACCGCTCGCAACGCTTTGCATTTATCCGCGGATTCGTGCGCCATGTGCCTGCGCCAGCGCAGACACCACGCCTTCCACTACCGAATCGACGTCGCTGTCGTTCAGAGTGCGTGATTTGTCCTGCAAAATCAAGCCCATAGCGAGACTCTTTTGACCGGATTCGACCCCAGTCCCCACATACCGGTCAAACAGTTGAATCTCGCGTAGCAAGGGTCCGGCTGTCTGTTCCACAGTCTCGCGCAAAGCTTGCCAGCTGACCCGGTCGGACACGACGAACGCAAGATCCCGGCGGACGGACGGGTAACGAGAGAGCTCAACGGCCCGGGGAATGGCCTTGGCCACCAGGGGTGCCAGGTCCAGTTCCAGCACAAAGACGTCGCTATCGATGTCCAGAGCCCGTTGCAGGCGCGGGTGCAACTGCCCCAGCCAGCCCAGGTACTGACCGTCGCGGTAGACCTCAGCCGAACGGCCGGGATGGCCCTGCGGCGGCGTGGCCGGACGGAACTCCAGATGGGCGCCCGCGGCGGCGGCCAGGCTCTCCAGGTCACCCTTGAGATCGTGGAAGTCGACTTTGCGCGCGGGCTTGGCGCCCCATTGTTCGAAGTGGGCGTCACCGCAAACCGCGGCAGCTACCCGCTGCGTCTCGCGCGGCGCCTGACCCTGACCGGCATCGGCAAAGACATTGCCCAGCTCGAACAGGCGCACGCGCGTGGCCTGGCGGGCCAGATTGCGTCCCAGTGCCGCCACCAAGCCAGGCAGCAGCGAGGTGCGCATCACCCCCAACTCGGCGCTGAGCGGATTGGCCAAAGGCACGCCGCCATCCTGCAGTTGCCACTGTTGCAGCCAATGCGCATCGACGAAGGCGAAGTTGACGGTCTCAAAGTACTCGCGAGCTGCCCATTGGCGGCGCACCGTCGCTTCGTCCAGGCGCGTTTCGGTGATTCCCGCAATTCGGGTGGCGCCGCCCGGCAGCGTGGTCGGAATGCGCTCGTAGCCGTGGATGCGTGCCAGTTCTTCAATCAGGTCTTCTTCGATCGCGATGTCGAAGCGGCGCGACGGCGGCAGCACCCGCCAGCCTTCGGCCGCCGCGCTGACCTGCATACCCAGCGCCGCCAGGATGCGTTCAATCTCCGCATCCGCAATGGCGATGCCCAGCACGCGCTGCACACGCGCGCGGCGCAAATCGATGGCCTGCGGTGCAGCCAGAAATTCCGGCAAGGCCGCCTCGGTGACCGGACCCGGCGTACCACCGGCGATGTCCAGGATCAGCCGAGTGGCGTATTCCACCGCTACCCGCGGCAGCTGCGGATCGACGCCGCGCTCGAAGCGATGGCCCGCATCGGTATGCAGGCCCAGCTTGCGACTGCGGCCGATGATCGCCGACGGAATCCAATGCGCGGCTTCCAGGAACACATTGCGCGTGCTGTCGGTGACGCGGGTGTCGTAGCCACCCATGATCCCGCCCAACGCCACCGCGCGCGCCGCAGCACCGCCCTGGCCGTCGGACACCACCAGCATGTCTTCGTCCAGCTTGGCGGTGCGGCCGTCCAGCAGTTTGATTTCTTCACCGGCGCGCGCAGGACGTACCACGACCGCACCTTCCAGCAGATCGTGGTCGAAGGCATGCATCGGCTGACCCAGTTCCAGCATCACGTACTGGGTTACATCGACCAGCAGGCTGATTGGGCGCACACCGGAGCGGCGCAGACGCTCAGCCATCCACACCGGCGTGGGCGCGTTGGCGTTTACGCCTTCGATCACGCGGCCGACGAAACGCGGCACGCGTTCGCCCGCACGCAGTTCAACCACGCGCTCGTTGCCGCTCTGCGCCGGCACTGCTTCGGCTTGTAGCAGCTGCACGGCGCTGTCGAGCGCGGCGGCCACGTCGTAGGCAATGCCGCGCACGCTGAAGCAATCTGCGCGATTGGGCGTCAGTTTGATTTCGATACTGGCATCCGGAACACCGAGGTAGTCAGCCAGGGGCGCACCCACGGGCGCATCGGCAGGCAGTTCGAGCAGGCCAGACGCATCGGCATCCAGGCCCAGTTCCTTGGCCGAGCAGAGCATGCCGTTGGATTCCACGCCGCGCAGCTTGGCAGCCTTGATGTCGATGCCGTTGACGTGTGCGCCCACCGTGGCCAACGGCGCCACCAAGCCGGCGCGCGCGTTCGGCGCACCGCAGACAATCTGCAAGGTTTTGCCATTGCCCACATCGACTTGGCAAACCTGCAGGCGATCGGCTTCCGGGTGTTTGGCGCATTCGATGATGCGCGCCACCACCACGCCGTCCAGGCCAGCGCCCAGCGCCGTCACCTCTTCCACTTCCAAACCGATGGCGGTCAGCACCGCCGCCAGTTGATCACGGCTGGCCTGGGTGGGGACATGACTGCGCAACCAGTTTTCAGAGAATTTCATCGGTTCTCACCATCAGGCGGGCTCGGCCCGCCGTTGCTTCAAGGTTCCGGGAGGCGCACGCGCTTCCCGCCAGGATCAGGGGTTCAGGCGAACTGGCGCAGAAAGCGCACGTCGTTCTCGAAGAACGCGCGCAGATCGTTGACGCCGTATCGCAACATCGCGAAACGCTCCACGCCCATGCCAAACGCAAAGCCGGTGTAACGCTCCGGATCGATGCCGCAGTTGCGCAGCACGTTGGGATGGACCATGCCGCAGCCCAACACTTCCAGCCAGCGGGTGCTGCCATCGGGCTGCTGCCAGGCGATGTCGACTTCGGCGCCAGGCTCCACGAATGGGAAGTAGCTGGGGCGGAAGCGCATCTCGAAATCGCGCTCGAAGAAGGCACGCACGAATTCGGCCAGCGTGCCCTTGAGATCAGCGAAGGTGGAATGCTCATCCACCAGCAGGCCTTCGACCTGATGGAACATCGGCGAGTGGGTCTGGTCACTGTCGCTGCGATAGACCTTGCCGGCCGCGATCATGCGCAGCGGCGGGCGGTGCGCATCCATGTAGCGCACCTGCACACCCGAGGTATGCGTGCGCAGCAGGCGGCCATCGCCAAAATAGAAGGTGTCGTGCATGGCCCGCGCCGGGTGATGCGGCGGGAAATTGAGCGCCTCGAAGTTATGCCAGTCGTCTTCGATTTCAGGGCCGTCGGCCAGCTCGTAGCCAAGGCGGCCAAAGATGTCGGCCATGCGCTCCAGCGTGCGACTGATCGGATGCAGGCCGCCGCGCAGGCCATTGCGGCCCGGCAAGGTCACATCGATGGTTTCGCCGGCGAGACGGGCGTCCAACGCGGCGTTGTCGAGCAGTTGCTTGCGCGCGGCCAGGGCTTCGCCGATTTCATCGCGCGCCCGATTGATGGCTTCGCCAGCCTGCTTGCGTTGATCAGCCGGCAGCGTGCCCAGTTGCTTGAGTTGCGCGGTAATGCTGCCGCTCTTGCCGAGCAGCACCACGCGCAGGTGTTCGATGGCGTCCGGTGACTGCGCGGCAGCAATGTCGGCCAGAGCCTGGCGTGATACGGATTCGATATCGCTCATGGAAGTCCTGGTGGAATCCAAAAAACAATGGGGAAGGACTTGCGCCCTTCCCCACGTGTCTGGCGGCGAACCGCCTTACAACTTTTACGGTGGAGAGACGGCCTTAGGCCGCCAGAGCGCCTTTCGCCTTTTCGGCCAGCGCCGCAAAACCCGCCGCGTCGTGCACGGCGATATCCGCCAGCACCTTGCGATCCAGGGTGATGCCAGCCTTCAGCAGGCCGTTCATGAAACGGCTGTAGCTCAGACCGTTGATGCGGGCAGCCGCATTGATGCGGGTGATCCACAGCGAACGGAAGTTGCGCTTCTTCTGCTTACGGCCGATGTAGGCGTACTGCTGCGCCTTGATGACCGCCTGCTTGGCGACTCGGAACACCTTGCGACGGGCGTTGTAGTAGCCCTTGGCCAGGTGGAGGACTTTCTTGTGACGGCGACGCGCCGTCACGCCACGCTTAACTCGTGCCATTTTTCAAATCCTCAGAGGTAGGGAAGCATGCGATCCAGGCGGCTGCTGTCCTCGGCGCGAACGATGTTCGTGCCGCGCAGGTTGCGCTTCCGCTTGGTGGCTTTCTTGGTGAGGATGTGGCTACGGTTGGCGTGGCCAGCCTTGTACTTGCCGGACGCGGTCTTGCGGAAACGCTTGGCCGCCGCCCGGTGGGTCTTGATCTTGGGCATTGCTATGTCCTTGATGGGTTTATGTCACTGACCTGGGCGGTGGCATTGCCACTCTTTCCGTCCTGCCCTTGTCGGCTTGTAAGTCGTTGAATCAACAAAGAATCTACGACAGGTTCCTGGGCTGCAAGCAGCCAATCCCGATGAACTGGGCCGCACATTATGCCCAGTGTTGGAAATCCTTGCAAATCAGGGGGTTTGCGCGAGCCTCCCTGGCCCTGGCCGCCCCCCAGAAATGCAGAAGGACCGCCCCAGGCGGTCCTTCTGGTCAGCCAGCAGGGCGTGTCGCCCGCGGCTTACTTCTTCTTCGGCGCGATCATCATGACCATCTGCCGGCCTTCCAGGCGCGGCCGCGATTCAATGACGATTTCGTCGCCCAGCTCGGCCTCGATGCGCGCGGCCATCTCGCGACCCAGCTCCTGGTGGCTCATCTCACGGCCACGGAAGCGGATGTTGACCTTGACCTTGTCGCCTTCTTCCAGGAAGCGGCGGATGTTGCGCATCTTGATCTGATAGTCGCCTTCGTCGGTGACGGGGCGGAACTTCAGTTCCTTGATTTCGACCTGCTTCTGCTTTTTCTTGGCCTCGTTGGCCTTCTTCTGCATTTCGAACTTGAACTTGCCGAAGTCCATGATCTTGCAGACGGGCGGTTCCGCGTTGGGCTGGATTTCGACCAGGTCCAGGCCTTCTTCCTCGGCCTTGGCCAAAGCCTCGTCGCGCGTGAGCACGCCGATCATCTCGCCATCGGAACCAATCACGCGCACTCGCGGCACGCGGATCTCGTGATTCTTGCGGTTTTGCTTGTTGTCAGGGGTACTGATGTTGCAGTCTCCAGAGGGTATCGTGCCGGCCCCCGGCGGGGGCCGGATCTGTTACGCGCGCTCGCCGCGCAGGCGTTCGGCGAAAGCTTCCACGGACATTGTGCCCAGATCTTCGCCCGAACGCGTGCGCACGGCAACGGCGCCATTTTCCTTCTCGCGGTCGCCAACCACCAGCAGGTAGGGAACGCGCTGTAGCGTGTGCTCGCGGATTTTAAAGCCGATCTTTTCGTTCCGCAAATCGGCAATCACCCGGAAGCCTTGATTTGCAAGGATTTTCCGGACTTCGTCCACATAATCGCCCTGCGCGTCGGTAATGTTCATTACCACGGCCTGGTGCGGGGCCAGCCAGGCCGGGAACGAGCCGGCGTGGTGCTCAATCAGGATGCCGATAAAGCGCTCCATCGAGCCCACAATGGCCCGGTGCAGCATGACCGGGTGGCGGCGCTGGCTGTTTTCGTCCACGTACTCGGCGCCCAGGCGGCCCGGCATCATGAAATCCACCTGCATCGTGCCCAGCTGCCAGGTACGGCCAATGGCGTCTTTCAGGTGGTACTCGATCTTGGGACCATAGAACGCACCCTCGCCCGGCAACTCCTGCCATTCCACCCCGCAGCTGCGCAGTGCGGCGCGCAAGGCGTCCTCGGCCTTGTCCCAGGTGTCGTCCTCGCCCAGGCGCTTTTCCGGGCGCAGGGCAATCTTGATCTGGATGTCCTCAAAGCCGAACGCCGTGTACACCGCCAGCGCCTGCTGGTGGAACGCGGTCACTTCCGACTCGATCTGCGATTCGGTGCAGAAGATGTGGCCATCGTCCTGGGTGAAGCCGCGCACGCGCAGGATGCCGTGCAACGCGCCCGAGGGCTCGTTGCGATGGCAGGAACCGAATTCGCCGTAGCGGATCGGCAAGTCGCGGTAGCTGTGCAGGCCCTGGTTGAACACCTGCACATGGCCCGGGCAATTCATCGGCTTGATCGCGTAGGTGCGCTTTTCCGACTCGGTGAAGAACATGTTCTCCTGGTAGTTGTCCCAGTGGCCGGACTTCTTCCACAGCGACACGTCCAGGATCTGCGGGCAACGCACTTCGCCGTAGCCGCTGTCCTGGTAGACCTTGCGCATGTACTGCTCAACCACCTGCCAGATCGACCAGCCCTTGGGATGCCAGAAAATCAGGCCCGGCGCTTCTTCTTGCAGGTGGAACAGGTGCTGCTGCTTGCCGATGCGGCGATGGTCGCGCTTTTCGGCTTCTTCCATCCGCGTGATGTAGGCGTCCAGCTGCTTCTTGTCTGCCCAAGCCGTGCCGTAGATGCGCTGCAGCTGCTCGTTCTTGGCATCACCGCGCCAGTAGGCGCCGGAGATGCGCGTCAGCTTGAACGCCTTGAGGAAGCGCGTATTGGGCACGTGCGGGCCGCGGCACATGTCCACGTATTCCTGGTGGTAGTACAGGCCCATCGCCTTCTCGTCGGGCATGTCCTCAATCAGACGCAGCTTGTAGTCCTCGCCGCGCGACTGGAACACATTGATCACCTCGGCGCGCGGCGTGACCTTCTTGATCACGTCGTAGTCCTGGGCGATCAGTTCCTGCATGCGCTGTTCGATCGCCGCCAGGTCTTCCGGGGTGAACGGACGCTCGCTGTAGATGTCGTAGTAGAAGCCTTCGGCGATGACCGGGCCGATGACCATCTTCACGTCCGGATACAGCTGCTTGACCGCATGCCCGACCAGATGCGCGCAGGAGTGACGGATGATCTCCACGCCCTCCTCGTCCTTGGGCGTGATGATGCGCAGGCTGGCGTCGTGGTCGATGACGTCGCTGGCATCCACCAGGCGGCCGTCGACCGCACCGGCTACGGTGGCCTTGGCCAGGCCGGCGCCGATGGATTGGGCCACTTCCATGACGGAAACGGGTTGCGGGTATTCGCGGCGGCTGCCGTCGGGGAGCGTGATCGTGATCATGGTGAGCGTACTAAGTCCTGGATGTCGCTATGGGCGTGCTGCGGGCAACAAAAAAGCGCCACGAGGGCGCCTACGGATGCAGTGCCTCGGGCTTACCTGGATTCAGAAGGTGGTAGTGCTCATGTCGCACGCTCGGCCGGCGTTCCCGCGGGCCACCTCGTGTTATCGATGCGCGCCAGTGTAAACGACCGGCGAGAGCGCGCAAAGCCGTGGTGAGGCAAGGTGTCTGGAGGTGGGTGGCACGTCGGCCGAATCCACGCGCTGGCGTGGGAAACCACCCAAACCCTTGCTGTTGCTGGGTTTGCAGTGGTGGGCGGTACAGGGTTCGAACCTGTGACCCCTACCATGTCAAGGTAGTGCTCTACCGCTGAGCTAACCGCCCGGTGTGCCCCTTTGCAGGGGCGCGAATTCTAGCCCGGAACCGGGTGCGGCGACAAGAGCGCCGCCCTGCCCGCTCAGCCCAGGCTGGCTTCCTTGAGCTTGCGGATTTCGTCACGCAGGCGTGCGGCGTCTTCGAACTCCAGATCACGCGCGTGCTGGTACATCTGCTGCTCCAGCGCCTTGATGCGGGCGGCCGCCTGCGCGGGGTTGAGCGGCACGGCGTATTCGGCCCGTTCTTCGGCGACACGGCGCTTGCCCTTGCCGGACTTGGCTTCGCCGCCGTCGCGCGCGCCTTCCAGGATGTCGACGATGGGTTTGTGCACCGATTTGGGCGTGATGCCGTGCTCGGCATTGAATTCCACCTGCTTCTCGCGGCGTCGGTTGGTCTCGTCAATGGCCGCCTGCATCGAGCGGGTCATCTTGTCCGCATACAGAATCGCCTTGCCGCGTAGATTGCGGGCAGCGCGGCCGATGGTCTGGATGAGCGAACCGGTGGAGCGCAGGAAGCCTTCCTTGTCCGCATCCAGAATCGCCACCAGCGACACTTCCGGCATGTCCAGGCCCTCGCGCAGCAGGTTGATGCCGACCAGCACGTCGAACTTGCCCAGGCGCAGGTCGCGGATGATCTCCACCCGCTCCACCGTGTCCACGTCCGAGTGCAGGTAGCGCACCTTGATGCCGTGTTCGCCCAGATATTCGGTCAGGTTTTCAGCCATGCGCTTGGTCAGCGTGGTGACCAGCACGCGATCACCCCACGACACGCGCTCGTTGATCTGCGACAGCAGGTCGTCCACCTGCGTGCCGACCGGGCGGATTTCCACTTCCGGATCGACCAAGCCGGTCGGGCGCACCACCAGCTCGGTGATCTCGCCGGCGGACTCGCGCAGTTCATAGGGACCAGGCGTAGCCGACACATAGATGCTGCGCGGCGAGCGCTCTTCCCACTCCTCGAATCGCAGCGGCCGGTTGTCCAGCGCCGAGGGCAGCCGGAAACCAAACTCCACCAGGGTTTCCTTGCGCGAACGGTCGCCCTTGTACATGGCCCCGATCTGCGGAATGGTCACGTGCGACTCATCGATCACCAGCAAGGCATCGGCTGGCAGGTAATCGAACAGGGTCGGCGGCGGGTCGCCCGGCGCCTTGCCGGTCAAGTGGCGCGAGTAGTTTTCGATGCCGGAGCAGTAGCCCACCTCGGCCATCATCTCCAGATCAAACTGGGTGCGCTGGGCCAGCCGCTGCGCTTCCACCAGCTTGTTCTGCGCGTACAGGTTTTCCAATCGATCCTTCAACTCCACCTTGATGGTCTCGATTGCCGTCAGCACGCGCTCGCGGGTGGTGGCGTAGTGGGTCTTCGGGTAGATGGTGTAGCGCTGCAACTTGCGCAGCGACTCGCCGGTAAGCGGGTCGAACAGGGTCAGGTTTTCCACGTCGCCGTCGAACAACTCGATGCGCAGCGCCTCGGCATCGCTTTCGGCCGGGTGCACATCAATGACCTCGCCGCGCACGCGGAAAGTGCCGCGGGTCAGTTCGTACTCGTTGCGGGTGTACTGCAGCTGGGTCAGGTGCTTGATCAGCTCGCGTTGGTCCAGGTGTTCGCCCAGGGACAGGATCAGGCGCAACGACAGATAGTCTTCGGGCGCACCCAGGCCATAGATGGCTGACACGGTCGCCACCACCAAGGCATCGCTGCGCGAGAGCAGGGTCTTGGTCGCGGCCAGACGCATCTGCTCGATGTGCTCGTTGATGGAGCTGTCCTTCTCGATAAAGGTATCCGAGGACGGGACATAGGCTTCCGGCTGGTAATAGTCGTAGTAGCTGACGAAGTACTCCACCGCGTTGTGCGGGAAGAACGACTTGAATTCGCCATACAACTGCGCGGCCAGGGTCTTGTTGGGCGCCATCACCAAGGTCGGTTTCTGCACCGCCTGCACGACGTTGGCGATGGTGTAGGTCTTGCCCGATCCGGTCACGCCGAGCAGGGTCTGCTTGGCCAGGCCTGCTTCGAAATTAGCCACCAGCTTGTCGATGGCGCGCGGCTGATCTCCGGCCGGCGAATAGGGGGAAACCAGTTGAAAACGATCCGACATGGGCCTGCCTCTGCTGCGATCTGTGAGTATAGCGGCGCCGCGATGAGGGACGCGTGCGGGGTATTCCTACACCCGGATCAGAAATTCGCCGATGGCATGCCCTTGATCTGGCGGTGAAGCTGAATGCTTCATCCACCCTTGCTGGAGATCACATGCGCCGGACGCGCTTCCCTTCCGCTTCACACCGTCGGCCCTGGCTGGCGTCCCTGCCCCGCGGGCTCACTCTGCTGGAACTGTTGCTTGCCGTCGCGGTGACGGTGATCTGCCTGACGCTGGCGGTGCCTTCGTATCATCGATTCCTGGAGAGCAATCGCGCCGACACCGCCACCTATCTGCTGACCTCGCTGTTTGCCTCGGCGCGCGCCACCGCCGTGACCTATCGGCGCATTACCTCGGTCTGTCCCACGGACGGCACCTCACCCTGGTGCATCTCCGATGGCGACTGGAGCCGTGGCTGGCTCATGTTCACCGACCCCGATGGTGATCGGCAGCCCGACACGCCCGACGAGGTGCTGCGGCACGAGCGCTTCCCGGTCCATCCGTCGCTGCGGATTCGTTCCTCCACCGGCCGGCCGCAACTGCGCTACCTGCCCGATGGCCGCAGCGCCGGCAGCAACCTGACCGTGCGGATCTGCAATGAGTCGCGCGTGCTGGTGGAAGTGGTGGTCAACAACGCCGGACGCCCGCGTGTCAACCGGCTCAAGGCCAGTATGGAGTGCGTGCGATGAAGGAATTGGGGAGACTTGCCGGCCCCGGACCGCCTGCGTACAATAGCGGACCCCGCCCGAATAGCTCAGCCGGTTAGAGCACTTGACTGTTAATCAGGGGGTCGTTGGTTCGAGTCCAACTTCGGGCGCCAGATTCTGAGAAGGCCGCGAGCAATCGCGGCCTTTTTGTTTGTCTGAACCACAACCCGGTCGTCGTCGCCACAAAAAAGCCCGCATCGCTGCGGGCTTTCGCCTTTCCTGGTCCCTTTACCAACATTCCGATGGCGTGGATGCCGCGCTGCCGGTGGCGCCGCGCACACCGCGCGAGGTAATCGTCAAGGTGGCGCACTTGGTGTCATTGGTGGCCTGCGCGCCGGAGGGAACAATCTGCAACGTATAGGCGCCGGCCGTCACCGCACCAGAGAAACTGGGTGCGGCATAGTGCTCTGCGACACCAGCGTCACAGGCGGCAGGATTGGGCGCGCCCACATAGGTCATGTTGGTCGTGTAGTAGCGCTCCATAAACTGTCCGCGCTCCATTAGGCAAGCCGCCGCAGCCGCACGACGCGAGCGGGTGACCTGGTCCTGGTAGCTGCCATAGGCAATCGTCGACAGGATGCCCACCACCGCGACGGTGATCATCAGCTCCATCAAGGTGAAGCCAGCCTGCTTGCGTGCTGCGTAGCTCATGTCAGTTCCTTATCACTTCGCGCCAGGATACCCGGCCCACGTTTCGCATTTCGTTTTTGCCCAGACATCCCATGGTGCCGGCCGAGCCCGCCGCGCAAATCTGGCCACCGCCACCGCCGCCACTGCCACTGAACAACGAACCCTGAGTGACCATGCCCACGCCCGGATCAACCGACCCGACCGGAACGGTCGTGCCATTGCCCAGATTGATGGTGTCGTCATTGAAGTTGTTGTTGCGATTGGCATCGAAGTACGGCACTGCCGTGCTGGTGCCGGTGAAGGCGTCCATGGCATTGAGATAACCGCGGCCTTCGCTGGTGCAAGCGTCGGCGGTCGGGATGATGGAGCTGAACTCCAGCACCGTACCGTCCAGCTGCGGCGAAGTCACCACACGCTCGCCGGCCGCCACCGCAGGGCTGGGCTCCAGCAGGTTCAAGTACCAGCCGGTGCTGCTGGGCAGGGTCGCGTTGGCTTGGAAGGCGCGGCGGGTGTTGTCGCCGTTGACGTACAGGATCGAACGCTGGGTCAAGGTGTTCTTGGCCACCGTGGTGCCCGAATCGACGATCGCGTACATCGACTGCACGCTGCGGCTGCTGACATCGCCTGCGGTCAGGAAGCGGCCGGTGCCGAAGAACACCCAAGTCTTGTAGGTGTTGGGATGCAACGCCACCGTGGGGCTGCCCGTGATCGGCTGACGGGTGGTGCCGTCCGGGCCGGTCGCCACGAACATCGGCGAGCCGCTGTTGGCCACACCCCAGCTGGAGGCGGTGGCGGAGCTCAAGTCGAACTTCCACATATTGCCCAGCATGTCGCCGCCGTACACGATGTCGGTGGTGCCGTTGCCATCACGATCCCAGCCCACTGCGCCAGTGAGGCCGTTGGAGTTGGCCGAGTCCTGCGCGGCGTCGCCCACGTTGGTGCTGATCTCGCGAATCAGCGTGCCGTTGGTCAGGTTGTAAACCAGCAGGACAGCACGGCCGTTGGTGCTGTTGATGCCGTTGGGCACGATCAGGCCGGTGTCGCCATTGTTCAACTTGACGATCAGCGGACGCGACTGGATCAGACCCATGTTGTTGCCAGTCGTCTCGAAGCGCTCCCAACGCAGGATGTTGGTGGCCTGCACCGAGCCGGGCGAGGTCACGTTGAGCGCAAACAAGCCCTTGCCGCCCTTGCCCAGCGTGCCGACCAGGATATTGATGTCCGGCGTCTGCACGCGGTTGGACACCACGATCTGGCCATCGACAAAGTAGCGGTGCGCATAGTCCGGACGGCTGAGCGTGCTCAGATCGCTCAGGCTGATGCCGGCCGGGACATAGGCAAACAACTCCGCACCGGTGTTGGCATTCATCGCATGCAGCATGCCGTCGTTGGCGCCCACGTACAGCGTATTGGTGTCGTTGACGAAGAACGGCGAGGAACTGACGATGTCGCCCAGCAGATGGGTACGCGTGCGCAGCGTACCGCCGTTGGCGATTTCCAGATTGCGCGCGCCCTTGATGTAGGCGGCGTTGTCCTCGCCGGTCACGCGGAACTCGTCGGAGGTGTTGTTGCGCGCCAGCGCGGTGATTTGCGCTGCCGTGGGGAACACCGCACCGGTGCCGGCCGAGGAGGTCAGCACCTTGCGGTTGGTCGTGGGGATGCCTTCGGACGCGCGCCAGTTCACCGTGGTGTTGAAGCCCGGTTGGCCATCGGTGCGCTTGGTGTAGGAGAGAATCTGGCCGGTCCAGACGCCCGAGCGGTACTGCGCCTGGAACAAGCGCGCACCCGTGCTTAGCGAAGCCGAGTTGGCGGCCACGTTGGAGAACGAGCCATCGTCTTCGTTGATCTGCGCCAGCGCCGCGCTCAGGCCCTCGGCGAATGCTTTGCCGTTGGTGGCGGCGACAAAGTTGCCGCGACCGTTGACCGCTGCGTGCAGCAGATCGTCAATGGTTGTGTTGGCGTCGCCTTGCGGCTGCGGCCAGCCGGCCACGCCGCCCACGGTCGCGCGCCCGTTGGCGAGCACCGCACCCACGGATTGCTGGTCCACCGTACCGCTCAGGCCAATGGCAATGCCGAAGGTGACCATGTGCTGCCAGAACGCCGGATTCGACTGCGAGTTCGGCACGATGTTGGTGAGATCCGAGCGCAAGTCGGTCTTCCAGTACTTCATCGCGATGTCGGCCAGCGTGGCATCGACCGTGGTGTTGCGATTGCCGTTCAGATACACCGTGCTGTAGGTGTCGCTATAGGGCGCCGCTGGCGAGTAGGTATAGGTGTTGTCACCCTGGGTGATGGTCGCGCCGGCGGTACCGTCCGCATTGCCGACGTTCTGGTTGTAGTTGGAGCTGTTGTTCCAGTAACCGTCGGTGGTGAGGATGGTGAAGTTCTTGCGGCAGGCCAACTGATCACTGCCGGTGCCCGGACCGTAAGGACCGTTGGCGGCCGAGCTGCTGAAGTATTCGCCGGCTTTTTGCAGCGCGCCATGCAGTGGCGTGCCGTCACGACCGTAGGTGGCGAACAAGCGGTCGTACCAACGCGTGCGGTTGTTGGCGTCCGGCGTATCCAGGAACAGGCCGTTGTTGTAATTGACCGGAATCGGAACGGCGAAGGTGGGCGAATTGGCTGCCAGGTTGGAGGGATTGCGCTCCCAGATCGTGCGGAAGCCCACTCGCATGTCGGCGCTGATTCCGCGGAAAGCCTGGCTGGCGCCGGCCTTGGCGGTCTTCATGCGGGTGCGGTGATACGAGAACCAGGTGGCGTAGTTGGTCAGCTCAGCTGCCAAGGTGCTACGCACGCTGGGGTTGGGCAGCGCTTCTTCGCAGTTGATCCAGTCATTGGCACCGGTGCCGGTGCCGCAGCGGTTGCTGACGGTGTAGCTCACATCGACGGTGACGCCGGAATAGCCGCCATTGGTGGGCGTGTACAGACGCACGTACCAGGTGCCCGACTGCGGATTGTCGGCGGTGATCGTTTCGGCGTTGCCGGTGGTGTTGGCACGATAGTCATAGGTGGTGGTGGTCGGACCACTGCTGCGACGCACGTACAAATCAGCACCGTTGCGCGTGGCCGTGCCGCCGCTGGAAGTGACCGTCAGGCGCACCACGTTGTCCGGCAGGGTGAACGAGAACAGCGAGCTGTTGCCGCCCGCCGATGCGGCCTGACCGGTGCGCGGAAAGCCGCCGTCGGTGGGGCGCTGCGGATTGATGCCGACTACCGCGCCATACACGGAGCGCTGAATCGAAGTGCCGCCGATGATCTGGTAGCGATAGTAGTTGCGGCCGTCGCCCAGCTGGGCGGCGGTGGTCATGCCGTCCTTGGGGACGTAGAAGGTTTGCGTGCCGCCGCAGACCTGAGTGTCGTTGGTGTCGCCGTCAGTGCCGTTGCCGTTGTAGTCGAAGCGCGCGCAGCTGCCGCTGTTGCGCAGATCGATGGTGGTACCCGAGGCGTAGTTGAAGCTGCCATACACTGACGAGTAGCTGGTGCCGCCCGTCATCTGCGTGCCTGCGGCGGTGGTCCATGGCGCGTAGTTCTCTTCCGCCATCGGGTTGTAATAGAGCGAGTTGCGGGTATACGCGTAGTCGGAGACGTCGACGTTGCTGGTGGCAGGCACGCTGTCCGGCATGTAGTCGAACGCCATCGAGCCCGAGTCGTCGAGGATGAACAAGACGTTGGGCGGCACACGCGTACCGGTTGTCAGCGGATCCGTTGGCAAGGTGATGCCGGCATTGACCGGCAGCGCCAGCAAGGTAGCCAGGAACATCGAAGCGCCGGGGCCGACCCGGCGCAGGATGCGCTGGGACAGGGTCGAAGGAGTGGAAGTCTGCCTGGACATGAGTGGCTCCGGCTTACAGCGCAATGAAGTTGGTTTGCAGGATCACCACGGCGCGGTCGCTGTTCGCCAGGTCCACGCTGCGGGCGGTGATGCGGTAACGCGGGCGCAGGCACAGCGGCGAGCGGCTGGTTTCATCCACCAGATCGCAACCGGGCCAAGTGGGCGCATCGCCCATGTACTCGACGATGTAGCCGGCAGCCGGCGCCAGTGCGCTACGGCTGGCGGCCGTGGCGGCGCTCCAGTTGGTGCTGGCGAAGGCCGGATCCAGCCAACGGTCAAGATTGGTGGCCACGGGTAGCGAGCAGATGCCATTGGTGCAGCCATTGGCAGGCACTGCCGCGCGGGTGGTGTCCGCACCGGCCACGGCCTCGCCCTGGCGCAACGCGGCTTCGGCCGCCTGGAAGGCATAGCTGCGATCCAGCAGGTTGGCGCTCATGCGTTCTTCCAGCAGCGTGCTACGCAGCACGGCCAGGCCCAGCAAGGTCATGACGACCAGCAGGATCATCACGACCACCAGCGAAGCGCCGCCCTGGCGCAGTCCGGATTGGAAGGATCGGGTGTTCATAGGTTGCGGTTCCGCAAACTGACGACGTGGATGATCTGGCGCTGCAGCGGGGTGCCGCCGGTGCCGGTATTGGGCTGTCCGTCCAGGGTCATGGCGATGCGCGCGGCGATCACGTTGGCCCAGTTGCCGCCGACCGTGGCAGGCGCCACATAGCTGGTGCCGCCGCGCAACAGGTAGGTCACGCTGAGCGCGCTCACGCCTTCGGCCACTTCCTCGTTGCTGACGGTGCCGCCGGTGAGCCGCGTGTGGAACAGCGACGGTCGACCGGCGACGTTGTTGGCGATGTACCAGCGGCTGGCATTGAGCCGCACCAGCACCGAGTTGGGAGCGGCGAAGGCAAACGGCTGGCGAGTGGAGCAGGCCTCGCCCACGCCGACCAGACCCAAATTGATCGAGCAGTTGCCCGGGCTGCCGGAAGCGGCGTACGTGATGTTGGCGCCGCTCACGCCACTGGCCTGGAACACCGCGGCCTGTCGCGAATTGCAGACCAGCACCAGATCGCCGGCGGCAATGCCGTGATCATTGCGGTTGACGGTGAAAACGCCGCCACCGGTGTTGTGCGCGGTGATGGTGGCGACATTGCTGTCGCCGGAAATCAGTTGCAGCGCCTCGGTGCCGGTCAGGCGCTGGCCCTGCCCCGTGCCGAAGCTCTGGCTGGGGAAGGTTTCGGTGGCGCCGTAGCCGCGGGTGGTGGCGCCCCAATCCGTGAAGTTGGTCCACCAACTGGTCGCGTTGGTGTTGACCACGTTCGCGATAGGAAGGTTGTTGACGCAGGGATTGCCGGCGGCCTCGCGCATGTCGCGCGCCATCAGTTCGAACGAGGTGCGTGCGGTTTCCTGCACCACGCCCAGGCTGTCAGTGGAACGGAATGTGGCCTTGTTGGAAGCGAAGATGCCAATGGCCGCAGCGACCACCAGCAAGCCCAGCACGAGGGCGATCATGACTTCCAACAAGCTCAGGCCCTGCATCTGTGCTGGCATGCTACGCGGCGTGCGCGTGCGCGGAGTACGGCTCATAGTTGCGACCTCACCTGCACGGAGTTCTGGCTCAGGCCCGCGACAATGGCGCCCACACCCGCATTGGACGCGCGGCTGTCGTCCCAGAACACGGTGACCGTGCACGGGGAGTTGGCCGGACAGGCGATTTGCCCGCAGGTTTCCACACCTTCGCCGAGCACGCGGCTGGAGCGCATGTTCTCCAGCCAGGCGCGACGATCGTTGTCAGCCAGGCTGCCCGTGGCGATCGGCGTGCAGGTCTTGGCCATGTCGTAGCCGCCAGCCAGGGCGACGGTGCGGTTGGCGCGCATGGAATCGAACATCGAGTACGCCAGGATTACCGCCTGGCTGCGCTCCAACGAACTTTGGCTGTTGCGCAATGCAGTGCTCTGCATCGCGGCAATGCCAAGCATGCCGATACCCATGATCAGCACGGCAATCATCACTTCAAGCAGGCTGACACCGCGCTGGTGGGCACGGGCAGGCATGCGACGGGAGAGAGAGGCAACGGGCATGGGACTGTCCTGCGGAATCACGGGGGATTGGGCGCCGCCGGGCAAGCGCCGGCGCCGTCGGTGGACTGCGTGGCGACGCGGCTGCCGCCCACTATGGTGACCGTGCGCTGGTTGAGCGCCGGCCGGGTGGTGACGATGCAGGCGACAAACGATTCGCGCGCCAGCGCACCGGTGGTCGCGTTGCGCGCCAGGCCGTCGGCGCGGAAGGTGAGGCCTGCCGTGCTGGATGCCAGCACCACCGGCGCCTTGATGGTGTACTCACGCAGCACATTGGCGCCCTGCAGGACGATCCAACGGTCCCAGGCGCCGGTGGCGCCGGCGCACGCGCTGCCATTGGTCGTGCGGCACAGGGTCACCGACGTGTTGCGGCGGATGGCCTCGGTGCGCGCCAGTTGGATGGAGGTCACCAACTCGTTGGACTGTCCGGTCAGGCGATTGGAATTGATCACCTCGGTGAAGCTGGGGATGGCCAGGGTGGCCAGGATCGCGACAATGGCCACGGTCACCAGCAGTTCCAGCAGGGTGAAGCCGCGCACGCGCGCACCCGTTCCCCTGGTGTGGGCCCCTGCCCGCTTGGGCTGACTAAGCTTCATGCAATCCTTCCCCAGATAGCGTGCTGGCAGCCTAGGCCCGACCCACGCGACCCCGCCAGTCAGGACCCGATGGACGGGCCAGCGGACGGATTGAGCGGACCTGAGCCTGTGCGTAGCGGCGGCCCTGCGGCATGATGCGGCTTCCTTCTCCCTGCCCCGGCCATGACGCGCGACGAACAAGCCACGCCGCTGGACATCCTCTGGCAGGGCCCGGTGATGCTCTGGGTCATCCTGGCCGGTGAAGGCCTGGCCGCAGTGCTCGCGCTAGGCTCGAGCATGGGCGTCAGTCGCTGGGTCCACTTCGGCCTGACCTCTTTCATCGTGCAATGGGTGTCGCTGGTCACGCTCGGCACGCTGTATCTGTTCCGCGTGCCGCTGGCCCGGCTCAAACCCACTTACGTCGCTTACCTGGCGCTGCTCGTGTTGGTCGTGGCCAGCGCGCTGGTCTGCGCCGCCGGCTGGCTGGTGTTCTGGGACGTCTGGCCGATGGCGCAGGATGGTTGGATGCCGATGTTCCTGCGCTTTACCGGCATCGCCTTGATTGTGGGCATTCTGGGGCTGGCCGCCTTCCTCAATCACTGGCGCGCGCGGCAGCTGGCGGTCAAAGCCAAGCAATCGGAGTTGGAATCGCTGCAGGCGCGTATCCGCCCGCACTTCTTGTTCAACACCCTCAACACCGGCGCGGCGTTGATCCATCAGCGTCCGCAGGATGCCGAACGCGTGCTGCTGGATCTCGCGGATCTGTTCCGCGCCGCGCTGGCTGGGCCGCGCGAGATTCCCTTGCTTGAAGAGCTGGCGCTGGCGCGACGCTATCTGGAAATCGAGAGCCTGCGCTTTGGCGATCGCCTGCGTGCGCACTGGCAAGTGGCCGAAGGGCTGCCAGCGGTGGACGTGCCCACCCTGTCGATCCAGCCGCTGGTGGAAAACGCGATCCGCCATGGCGTCGAGCCGGATCCGGAAGGCGGCGATGTCTGGGTGGACGTGTCAGCCGACGACAAGTGGCTGACCGTGTCGGTGCGCAACACCCTGCCCTCGCGGCCGGCGCTGACGCGCGGGCACCAAGTGGGGCAAAGCTCGGTGCGCGCGCGGATTCATGCGCTGACACAGGGACGCGGGGAGTTGGAAGCGGGTGTGGTGGATGGGGAGTATGTGGCGGTGGTTCGGTTGCCTGTGTGACGGCTTGTCGATCACGGGCTTAGCTTGATCGGATGTCCTCGCCTTGGACTGAGAGCACACCGACACTCGCTCCGAGCTCGTCGAAAAATTCGACTTCGTACATCTGTCGATCCTCATCCAGAACCAGCAAGACCACTCCGTGGGTGCCTTCCTTGATGCGCTCACTCAGGCGCACCAAGGCGACCACAGAATCAAATGGGTTGAGCATGACTGACGCCTCGCTGGTGCAGTCCAACCAAACAAATAGACCCGGCACACTGTACCGGGTCTTTTGAAAACACTCAGCAGCGAAGGCATTCCCCGCTACGCTCAGGTCAGCACCCGATAGCAAGGCTTGTACTCGCCCGCAATCTTCATCCGTCGCTGCTCCACAAATGCGCGCAGCAGCGAATCCAGCGCCTGCATCATGTCCGGGTCGCCGTGGATTTCGAACGGACCGAATTCCTCGATGCGACGCATGCCGTCTTCCTTGACGTTGCCGGCGACGATGCCGGAGAACGCGCGCCGCAAGTCCGCCGCCAAGGCGTGCGCGGGGCGGCCGTGGTGAAGGTCCAGAGCGGCCATCGCTTCATGCGTGGGCACGAACGGCTGCTGGTACTCGTTGGGGATGTCCACCGCCCAGTTGAAGAAGAACGAATCCTTCTGCTGGATGCGGTACTCGCGCACCTGGCGGATGCCGGCGCTCATCTTCTTGGCCACCGCCACCGGATCGCCCACCACAATTTCATAGCGCTTGGTGGCTTCTTCGCCCAGGGTCAGGCGGATGAACTGATCAATCTGCTCGAAGTACGGCGCGGCAATCGTTGGGCCGGTCAGGATCAGCGGGAACGGCAGGCCCTTGTTCTCTTCGCGCAGCAGGATGCCCAGCAGGTACAGGATTTCTTCGGCCGTACCCACGCCACCCGGGAACACGATGATGCCGTGGCCAACACGCACGAAGGCCTCCAGGCGCTTCTCGATGTCCGGCATGATCACCAGGTGGTTGACGATCGGGTTGGGCGACTCGGCGGCGATGATGCCTGGCTCGGTGATGCCGATGTAGCGCGTGCTACGCCGGCGCTGCTTGGCGTGGGCGATGGTGGCGCCCTTCATCGGGCCCTTCATCGCACCCGGTCCGCAACCAGTGCAGATGTCCAGCGCGCGCAGGCCCAGCTCGTAGCCAACCTGCTTGGTGTACAGATATTCATCGCGCGAAATCGAATGGCCGCCCCAGCACACCACCAGGTTGGGATCGGACGGACGCAGGATGCGCGCATTGCGCAGCAGGCCGAACACCGCGTTGGTGATGCCGGCCGAACTTTCCAGATCAGCGGCGTAGTCCGGCCCCAGTTCAATCGCCGTATAGGCCAGATCGCGGACCACGGCGAACAGCAGTTCGGCGATACCGCGGATGATCTCGCCATCCACAAAAGCCATGGCCGGTGCGTTGACCAGATCGATGCGTACGCCGCGATCCTGCTGCAGCACCTGGATGTCGAAGTCGGGGTAAAGGTCACGCGCGGCGCGCGGATCGTCCGAGGCGCTGCCGCTGGTCAGCACGGCCAGTGCGCAGCGGCGCAGCAGATCGTGCATGCCGCCGGCGGAGGCGTCGCGCAGGCGCGCCACTTCGGCCCGCGACAGCACGTCCAGCGCGCCGCGCGGGTGGATCTGTGCATCCTGGACCGGCAGCGCCCTCGTTGCCGTATTGCTCGTCATGTTGCTTCCTGTCTTGGTTTTGTCATTGACCCGTGACTTTAGCGCAGTCCGGGGCTGCGGGCATGAGCCGCGTCCGAACCGGCCGGCGGGTCGCCCATAAAAAAACGGCCGGGTTGCCCCGGCCGTTTTCTGTCTTGCTCAGTGTGGATCCACTCAGAACTTGTAGCGGAAGCCCAGTTGCAGCGACCACTGCGAGACACCGGTGTTGCCGATACCGTCGCCGCTGTTGGCCACGGTCGGCTTGGTCACGCTAGCCTCGTTGAACGAGTACACGTACTTGCCGTTGTAAATGCCGTTGGCCGCAGCCACGCCTTCATTGGCAAAGAAGCCGTAGTCATAGATGTGGCCCCAATCCTTATTGATCAGGTTGCCCACGTTCATGATGTCGACCCAGATTTCCGACTTGTGGCCCTTGAAGAAGCCCGGCAGTTCCTGACTGAAGCGAACGTCGAAGCTGTTGACGAAATCAGCACGGCCGGAATTGCGCGGCGCCACGGTGCCCTTGTACTTGGCCAGATCGGGGTTGTTGCTCAGCCAATTGAAGAACGCCGTTTCCATCGCCGGGTTCGGGGTGAACACGCCGGTGGAGCTCAGGGTGCCAAACAACACGTCGCCCGGAGCCGACGGCACGTAGAACAGGTCGTTGAAGCTGTAGCTGTCGCCGTTGGCGTCGTTGGTGTAGACGTAGCTGTAAGTACGGCCCGAACGGCCTTCGTAGAACAGGCCCACCGAGGTCTTGTAGTCACCCCAGAACTTGTGCTGCCAGTTCAAGGTGCCGGTCACGCGGTCGCGGATTTCATAGCGCGAGTTGCCCACGGCATCCGCATTGGCCTGGAAGTTGTAGTTGTAGCGCCAGGTCGAGTTCGCGGTGGAGTTGCTCATCGCGCTGACTTCGTCAGCGTTGGTGTAGGTGTAGCCCAGGCTGTAAGACCAGTCACTGGCTTCACTCCACGGCTTCTGCAGGGCCACGGTGAACTGGGTGGTCTGGCCGCGGTCGGTGTTCTCCAGCAGGTAGACCTGGTTGAAGCGGGTATCGCGACCAAAGCGGTTGCTGGCCGAGTTCCACGGACGGCCCACGCGCGCCGGGTTGTAGTAGATGTCACGGCCGTCCTGGCCGGTGACGTCTGCATTGCCCAGGTTGAGATGGCTGTACAGCAGGCCCGACTTGACCTGGGTCCACAGCATTTCAGCCGACAGCACGATGCCATTCCACGGCAGCTCGTGTTCGAACGCCAGGTTGGCCTTCCAGACCGACGGCTGTTCGAAATCCGGGTCGACCAGGTTGACGTTCATTTCGCCACCCGCGCCGGCGCCGGTCGGACGCTGCTGCTGGGTGCCGTCTGGCTGGTACGGGATGTCTTCCCAGGTGATCGCGCCGCCGATGTCTTCGTCGTAACGCACGTAGTTCAAGCCGGTGTTGCTGAAGGCGTTGCCAATCCACACCTGCGGCGAGATGCCGCGGAACAGACCCAGGCCACCACGCAGTTGGGTCGGACGCTCGAAATCGAAGGTGTAGTTGAAGCCGAAGCGCGGCTGCCACAGCCAGTCGTTCTTGCCGACGCTGCGGTTGTCGTAGCCAAACACCTGCTCGGCCACGGCGTTGTAACCGGGCTCGCCGTCAACGCTGGGCTTGTCGGCGCGCAGGCCGAAGTTCAAGGTCAGGTTGTTGTTGACGTACCAGGTGTCCTGGACGAAGAAGCCGTATTCCTTGTAGCTGAACTTGGCAGCGATGCTGTCGAAGTCCTGGCCCACTTGCGGCGCGTGCAGCACGTAGCTGCTCCAGATGCCGTCGCGGAAGTTGTCGAGGCCGTAAAACTCGTACGCGCCGTACAGGTTCTGCGCGAACATGTTGTAGACGTCGTTGTCGCCGTAGTCGACGCCAAACTTCAATTCGTGGTCGCCCAGGTTCCAGATGCCGGCGCCGTAGCCGGTCCAGGTTTCGGTGGCCACCGCGTTCATCGGGGTGCTCACGTCCTGGCCGATCTGGATGTTGGCGCCCGACGGCGAGCCTTCGTCGCCACCGAAGTAGATCTTGACGTTGGCCAGCGTGTTCGGCGCGATGCGGGTGGAAGCGTAGTCGCGATACGAAGCCTTGAACTCGGTCGAGAAAGTGTCGCTCCAGTCACTGAAGACCTGGGCCACGTAGTTCTCGATGGTCTTCTGCTGCTGGTAGTAGGTGGAGCTCAGGTTGATGATCGTGCCGCCGGTGCTGGGCGTGCGCAGCTGGCTCTGATCAACCTTGCTGTAGCGCAGGCTGGCGCGGTGGTTTTCGTTGATGTTCCAGTCGATCTTCAGCGCGTACTCTTCCAGCTCGGTGCTGCCGTCGGTATCGCCCACGCCGCCAGCGTCATAGCCCCAGGTGCTGCGGGCGATGTCCACGGCTTCGTTGACCTGGTCCATGGAGATGGCACCGGTACCCACGGCGCTGTCGCTCAGGCTGGCGCCCGGGGACTTCCATTCCTGCTTTTCATAGTTGGCGAAGAAGAACAGCTTGTCCTTGAGGATCGGGCCGCCAAAGGTGGCACCGTAGGACTGTTCCTTCTCGAAGCCGTCGAACGGAGCACCGGTGGCCGGGTCGTCGCCGAACCAGTCGCCGTCGCGGTAGGCGCCATACACCGAACCATGGAATTCGTTGGTGCCCGACTTGGTCACTGCGTCGATCACCGCGCCGGTGGCGCCGGTGATGGTCACGTCGTAGCTGGACAGGTCGACGTTGATGGCTTCAACGGCTTCCATCGACACCGGCTGGCGACGGGTCGGCATGCTGTTGGGCTCAAGGCCGAAGGTGTCGCTGATCGACACGCCGTCAACGCGGATGGCGTTGTAGCGCGGGTTTTGACCGCCGGCCGAGATGCTGCCATCAGCCTTGCTGGTCTGGGCGATGCGAGGATCCAGGCGGATGTAGTCCTGGATGTTGCCACCCACTGACGGCAGCGCTTCGATGGTCGGACGGCTCACGCTCGTGCCCGCACCCATCTTGGTGGCGCTGAACACGTCGGCACCGCCGGCCATGCCCACGGCCACAACGGTTTCCAAAGTGGTGGTAGCGTCGCCGGTCAGGGCGGCGTTGACGGTGTTGACCTGGTTCAAGGTCAGGTAGACGTTGTCTTCGGTCTTGGTGCCTTCACCGGACTTGGTCACGGTGATCTGGTACGGGCCGCCGACGCGCAGGCCGCGCGCGGTGTAGCGACCGCTGGCATCGGTGGTGGCGCGGCTGACGGTGCCGGACTCCACGTGGGTGATGACCACTTCAGCGCCGACAACCGGCTGGCCTGCACTGCTGGTCACCGTGCCGCCGACGCCGGCGGAGGTGCTCTGCGCGAAGACCGGGGCGGCCGCCAAGGCGGCAACGAGACCAAGGGTGAGCTTGGACATCCGGAGACAACGGGATTGATTCATGTGTGTAAGCCTCGATACGGGTTTGTGGCGATGCGATAAGCGGCTATGAGGACACGCAGAAACGTGCCCCGCAGGTGCGGTCGAAGACGTGCAGTTGAGTTCCCTTGGCACCGACGCGAGCGTGCCGCGTTGGTTAATAACAGGTTAACACGATAGGACCATTTTGTGACCGCGCCGTGACAAAAATCCCGCATTGCAGCATCCGTTTTCGGCGGCTTGCGTAGGGTGCTTTGGGGCGGTCCTGGCGAGCCCGGCGTGGCGCCGGTTCGGGGGTCAGAATTTCTTGCTCAGATGTTGGGCGGCAGCTTGAGGTAGGTGCCGATGCCGTCCAGGAACATCTGCACAGACAAGGCCACCAGCAGCATGCCCATCAGCCGCTCCACGGCGGTCAGTACACGCCGGCCCAGCCACTTGTAGAGCAGCGGCGAGCAGAACAGGATGGCGGCGGTGACGCCCCAGGCCAGGATCAGGGCCAGGCTCCAGTCGGCCAGGCGATGCGGCTCGTTGCTGCCCATCAGCATGACCGCGGCCATGCCCGAAGGCCCAGCCACCAGCGGAATCGCCAGGGGCACGATGAAAGGCTCGCCACCGGGAATCTCGCCCATCAGCCCTTCCGGGCGCGGGAAAATCATCCGGATACCGATCAGGAACAGCACGATGCCGCCGGCAATGGCGACCGATTCCTGGCGCAGATGCATCAGCTCCAGGAAGTACTTGCCGCCCCACAGAAAGCCCATCAGCACCGCCAGCGCAATCAACAGCTCGCGCACCAGCACGATGCGTTGGCGTTGCGGTGACAGCGGTTTGAGCACGCTCAGGAAGACGGGGATGTTGCCCAACGGGTCCAGGATCAGGAACAGGGTCAGCGCCGCCGCCATGATCGTCATGCGCGCACCTTCCAGATTTGGCCGCGATGCTCGGCCCCCGCAGATGACAATAAGGTGACACAGGCAGCCGCGTAGTCGGCGGCGTCGCGCAGCGCCGGATCCAGGTCGTCGGCATAGGCGCGCGAGCGCAGGCCGGTGCGCATGGGGCCGGGCTGCAGGGCCGATACGCGCACCGAGGTGTTGCGCAGTTCTTCGGCCAGCATGCCGACCAGACTGGCCAGGCCGTGCTCGGCTACGCCATAGCCACCCCAGTAGGCCTGGCCGACGCGCTGCAAATCGTCCAGCGCAAATACCAGCGCCGCATCGTCGGATTGCTTGAGCAGGGGCAGGCAGGCCTGAGCCAGCCACCAGGGCGCGGTCAGGTTGACGTGCAGCGCGCGGGCGAAGGCCGCCGGGTCGGTCAGTTCCAGCGGGGTGAGCCCGCGGAACTCCGCGGCACAGGAGAGCACGCCATCCAGTTGCCCCAGCTCGGCATGCAGGCGGTCAGCCAGCTCGGCATAGTCGTCCGGGGCAGCGCCTTCCAGATCCAGGGGATACATCAACGGCTCCGGCCCCACTTGCGCCAGTGCATCGTAGAGGCGGTTCAACTTGGGCACCTTGCGCCCCAGCAGCACCAGCGTGGCACCGGCTTGCGCGCAGGCCAGTGCCGCCGCGCTACCCAGTCCGCCATGCGCGCCGCTGATCAGCACCACGCGTCCGTCGAGCGCACGCGGTGCGCGCGTGGGCAAGCCCAGCAGTCCACTCATGCGGATTGCGCCAGGGCTTCGGCCACGATCCGGCTCAGCTCACCGGACTCGTGCAGTTCCAAGGTGATGTCGCAGCCGCCGATCAGTTCGCCGTGAATGAAAAGTTGCGGGAATGTGGGCCAGTTGGAGAAGCGCGGCAGGTTGGCGCGAATCTCCGGCTCTTCCAGCACGTTGATGATGTGGATTTTGTCGGCATCGGCGCCGGCATCGTGCAGCGCCTGGATGGCACGACTGGAGAATCCGCACATGGGGAACTGCGGCGTGCCCTTCATGAAGAACACAATCGGATGGCCTTCCACCAGGGCTTGGATGCGTTCCATCACCGGCATGCTGAATTCTCCTGCTTTGACGGCATGCGAACCGTCGTCGGTTACACTTTCGCTTGGCCTCGCCGGCATCCCGGCGAGGGTGCCATTGTAAGCCCTGCGCGTCGCCCTGCTGACGCCAGCGTTCCCCGACTGCCTAGCGTAAAGGACCCCGAAGCCATGGCCATCGAACTACCCCCCCTGCCCTACGACCGCACCGCGCTGGAACCGCACATCTCCGGCGAGACCATCGATTTCCACTACGGCAAGCATCACAAGACCTACGTGGACAATCTCAACAAGTTGATCGAGGGCACCGAGTTCGCCGACCTCCCGCTGGAAGAGATCGTGCGCAAGTCGCAGGGCGGCGTGTTCAACAATGCCGCGCAGATCTGGAACCACACCTTCTACTGGAACGGCCTGAAGCCCAACGGCGGCGGCGAGCCGACCGGCAAGCTGGGCGAGATGATCAACAAGGCCTTTGGCGACTTCGCCAAGTTCAAGGAAGAGTTCACCAAGACCGCCATCGGCACCTTCGGTTCCGGCTGGGGCTGGCTGGTGCAGCGTCCTGACGGTTCGCTGGCCCTGGTCAGCACCTCCAACGCCGCCACGCCGCTGACCGGCGATGACAAGCCGCTGCTGACCATCGACGTGTGGGAACACGCCTACTACATCGATTACCGCAACGCCCGCCCGAAGTATGTGGAATCGTTCTGGGCGCTGGTGAACTGGGATTTCGTGGCGGGCAACCTGCGCTGAGGCGCGGTGTTCGTTGCGGGTTGCATCCCGCGGCATGAAAGAAGCCGGGCACTGCCCGGCTTTTTTTTGCCTGATGGTGTGTCGGTTTCGGGGCTTAAGCCCCTCCTACAGGGGGGGCCCGGCCGTCACCGGCTCACGGCAATTTTTTGACCAGACCTGCGTCTGTTTAGAGCCAGTCCCGACGGCTGTCCTGCAATCGCGCGATCACCGGCGCGACTTGTGCCGCGCGATCCAGAGCATCACCCACACGCGCCAGCGATTGCGCCAAGTCGGCCGCATCGTCGGCACGCAACGTCGCATGCCCCACCTTGCGACCAGCGCGCGGCTGCTTGCCGTAGTCATGCCAATGGCCACCGGCTTCGGCCAGCACGGCCGCCGCATCCGGCATCTGGCCAATCCAGTTCAACATGCAGGCATGGCCCAGCATGCGCGTGGCACCCAGCGGCAGACCCAACACGGCACGCAGGTGGTTCTGGAACTGCGAGGTCTCGGCGCCTTCAATGGTCCAGTGACCGGAGTTGTGCACGCGCGGCGCCATCTCGTTGGCGAGCAGCGCATCGCCCTTGCAGAACAGTTCCAGCGCAAACACGCCCACGTAATCGGTGCGCTCGGCCAGCGCGCGCGCATGCGCAATCGCAGCTTCGGCCAACGCGTCGGAGACTTGCGCTGGCGCGAGGCTGGCCGAGAGCACGCCATCGACATGCCAGTTCTCGGTCAGCGGCCAGGCGCGGAACTCGCCATCGCGGCCGCGCACCGCCACCACCGACAATTCGCGGTCGAAAGGCACGAATGCTTCCAGGATCAAGCCGACCTTGTCGGCCTGCGCACCCAGCGCGTCCCAGGCCGCATCGGCATCTGCCAGGCTGCGGATACGGAACTGGCCTTTGCCGTCGTAGCCCAGGCGGCGGGTCTTGAGGATGGCCGGCACGCCAACGGTGGCGAGTGCGGCATCGAGTTCGGCGCGCGTGGACAGCGGCGCGAACTCCGGTACCGGAATGCCCAGCTCGCGGAACAAGGTCTTCTCCGCCAGGCGATCCTGGGCAATGGCCAGCGCGCGCGGATTGGGGAACACCGGTACGCGCGTGGCCAACCACTCGGCGCTGGCGGCGGGCACGTTCTCGAAATCAAAAGTGGCCACATCCACGCGTTCGGCGAATTCGGTCAGTGCCGCTTCGTCGCGATAGTCACCCACCAACAACGGCGCGAACTGTCCGGCGCAGGCATCGGCCTCGGTATCCATCACCAACAGGCGCAAGCCCAGCGGCGCGCCGGATAGCGCGAGCATGCGGGCCAGCTGCCCGCCTCCCAGGATGCCGACCGTGGTCATGCGGATTGGCGCGGATCGTCGTGCGCCAGCACGTCATCGGTCTGACGGGCGCGGAAGGCCAGCAGGGCCGCGCCAATCTCGGAATAGTCGGTCGCCAGCAGCGCTGCCGCGAACAAGCCGGCATTGGCCGCGCCCGCATTGCCAATGGCGAACGTGGCCACCGGGATGCCCGCCGGCATCTGCACAATCGACAGCAGCGAATCCATGCCATTGAGCGCCTTGGATTGCACCGGCACGCCGAGTACCGGCACGGCGGTCTTGGCGGCCAGCATGCCCGGCAGGTGCGCGGCGCCGCCGGCGCCGGCAATGATTGCGCGCAGGCCGCGTGGGCCGGCGGTTTCGGCGTAGGAGAACAACACGTCCGGCGTACGATGCGCCGAGACCACCTTCACTTCGTAGGGAACCCCGAGCGCGTCGAGTTTCTGCGCGGCGTGCTGCATGGTCTCCCAGTCCGAGCGGGAACCCATCACAAGACCCACCAGGGGGCTGGTCACGGTGGCGGTCATGGCCGTCCTCAGTGGCAAAGACGTATTCTACCCTCCTGACTCAAAGCCGTTGGAACCATGGACCGCAAATTGCTGGACATTCTCTGCTGCCCGACCACCCGCCAGTCGCTGTCGTTGCTGGATGCGCGCGCGCTTGAAGTGGTCAATCGCGCCATCGCCGCCGGTACTGTCACCCGTGCCGATGGCGCGGCCGTGACCGAGCCCCTGCGCGAAGCCCTGCTCACCCAGGATCGGAAGACGATCTATCGGGTGGTGGATGGCATTCCGGTCTTACTGGCTGAGGAAGCCATCGCTACCGCGCAGCTCGCCGACTTCCCGGCCAAATGAACTTGTTTCCGCCTGCCGACGCCGTGATTGCCGGCGACATCCGCCGCGCCCTGGCTGAAGACCTGGGCGCGGGCGATGTCACCGCCGCGTTGCTGCCGGATTCGGCGGACACCGCTTACCTGCTCTGCAAAGAGGACGGCGTGCTGGCCGGCGCGGCCTGGTTTGAGGCCGCCCACCGCGCCTTGGATCCGCAAGTGCGCATCGACTGGCGCAGCGGCGATGGCCAGCGCATCCACGCCGGCACCGTGCTGGCGACCTTGTCCGGGCGCTCACGCGCCCTGGTGAGTGCTGAGCGGACTTCGCTCAATTTCCTGCAGACCCTATCCGGTACCGCCACCATCACCGCTCGCTACGTGGAAGCAGTACGCGGCACCGGCGCGCGCATCCTCGATACGCGCAAGACCCTGCCCGGCCTGCGCATTGCGCAGAAGTACGCGGTCACCTGCGGCGGCGGCTACAACCACCGCATGGGTTTGTATGACGCGGTGATGCTGAAGGAAAACCACGTGCGTGCCGCCGGTTCGATCACTGCTGCCATTGCGGCTGCCCGCGCCATGCACGGCGAGCTACCGTTGATTGTGGAAGTCGAGTCGCTGGCGCAGCTGGAAGAAACCCTGGCCGTGGGCTGCGACCGTATCCTGATCGACGATTTCGACGCCGACACCCGTCGCGAAGCAGTGCGCATCACCGCTGGCCGCATTCCGCTGGAAGTCTCCGGCGGCGTGGACCTGGGCAGCGTGCGCGCGATCGCCGAAGACGGCGTGGACTGCATCTCCATCGGCGGCCTGACCAAGCACGTGCACGCCATCGACCTGTCCTTGAAACTCGGCCCTGCGCCGGTCTGAGTCGCCCATGCCCAGTTTGATTTTCCTGTTGATTGCGGTCATGGCCGGCGTGGGGTACTGGAATGCCGCGCGTGCGGCCGCCGAGCGTGCCGAGGTGCTGGGCCGCAACGCTTGTGCCGCCGCTGGGGTGATCTGGCTGGACCAGACCGTGCATGCCTCAGGCTTGAAGCTATGTCGCCACGAGAGTGGCTGGCTGGGCTTTGAGCGCAGCTTCCGCTTTGAGTATTCCTACGACGGCATTGATCGCCATGTCGGCAAGCTGGTGCTGCGCGGAGACACCTTGGTCTCCTTCGTCGGTCCGGTGCGCCCTAGCGTGGTGCCGTTCGGCGAAGGCTGAGCGCACGCGCAAGGCGATGCCGGCGTAGGGGCCGGCGAGTTAGCCGGCTTACTTCACTACGCGCAGATGCGGACGCTTGGACGGCGCAGGCGCGTCATCGCTCGGCGTATCGGGCGTAGGCGGCTCGTCGTCACCGCCATCATCCGGACCAGCGGCATGGCCGTCGTCAGGCAGCGCCATGCCCTGCCCGGTCTCGCGCGCATAGATAGCCAGCACCGCGGAGATCGGCACGTACACGGGAAAGCTGACGCCGCCAAAGCGGGCGGTAAAGCTCACCGCATGGTTGTCCAATTGCAGTTGCACCACCGCACGCTCGGCGATGTTCAACACCACCTTGCCTTCCTTGACCGCGCTGCTGGGCACTTGTACGCCCGCCAGGGTGGCATCGACCAGCAAGTGCGGGGTCATGCCATTGTCGGCAATCCATTCCACCAACGCCCGCAGCAAGTAGGGGCGATGGCTGGTCATGCGGGGCGTTTCTTCAGTCATTGCGTCAAACCGGGATTTCCCGCAGCTTTCTTTCAGTGTCGGTCAGGCTACGCAGGAAACCGGGGTGGCGGAAGATGCGGTTGCCATAGTCTTCGATGGCCTTGCCATCCTTGGGCAACGGAATATCCAGCGACGGCAGACGCCAGATGATCGGCGCCATCGCGCAGTCGGCCAAGCTCATTTCCGGATTGAGGAAGAACTTGCTGGCCTTGAACAGCGGCACCGAGGCGGTGAGCAGTTCTTTCAAACGCTTGCGACCGGCCTCGGCCTGCTGCTTGTTGCCCAGCTGGATGGCCTGCACCTGCGGCACCCAATCGTGCTCAATGCGCAGCATGGCCAGACGCAGGCGCGCGCGAGAGAGCGGATCCACCGGCATCAGCGGCGGGTGCGGATAACGTTCGTCCAGATATTCGCTGACCACTGAGGCGGCGTACAGGACCAGGTCGCGTTCGACCAGGGTCGGCACCGAGTGGTAGGGATTGAGGTCGATCAGATCTTCCGGCGGATTCTGCGGATCCACGGGAACGAAATCGAAGCTGACACCCTTGGCCGCCAACACCAGGCGGACGCGGTGGCAGAGGACATCATCGGTGGAGGAAAACAAAGTCAGTGTATTGCGCATACGTGGACTCGCAGCCATCAGGCTCTCCGACGATCGGAATCCGCCGATCGCACTGACGCCGCCAGCCCCTTGCCGACGGTCGCCACGGTCCCCGAGTGTGCAATCCCTTCAGGAAAATGCCAAGCGGCTCCCATGCCACTTGACACCGCCTGACCGCCCGGTCCGCAGACCAGACGGCGCCAGGGAGCGCCAGACGTATCAGTGCACGTCTTTCCAGTACTCCTGCTTGAGCAGATAGGCCAGGAACGAAAGCGCCGCCAGGAACAGCACCACCCACACGCCCATGCTCTGGCGCTTGAGGGCGGCCGGCTCGCCGGCGTACTCGAGGAAGTTGGTCACGTCGCGCGCGACCTGGTCGAACTGCGCCGGATTCAACCGACCCGGCTGCGCCAGCTTCAAACCTTCCACATGACGCTCGCCGGTGGTTGCATCCGGCTTGCCGAACTCGGCGTGCTGCAGACCCTGCAGTTCCCAGAACGGATTGGGCATCGAGGCGTTCGGGAACAGCTTGTTGTTCCAACCCAGCGGACGCGATTCGTCCAGGTAGAACGACTTGAGGTAGGTGTAGATCCAGTCACTGCCGCGGACGCGGGCAATGGTGCTCAGATCCGGCGGCATCTTGCCGAACCACTTGGCAGCCGGATCGTGCGGCATGGACACCTGGATCTGCTCGCCGAACTTGGCGCCGGTGAAGTTGAGGTTGTTCATCACCTCTTCTTCGCTCAGGCCGAGGTCTTCGGCCATGCGCGAGTAGCGCAGGTACTTGAGCGAGTGGCAGCCGGAGCAATAGTTCATGTACAGCTGCGCGCCGCGCTGCAACGAGGCGCGGTCACCCAGGTCGTTGCCGGCCTGCAGCTTGTCGCCGCCTTCGGCGGCCAGCGCGGCAAACGAGATCAGCAACCCGCTGGCAAAAACGGCTAGCCGGGACGTCAATGTCTTAGTCATGCGTGGTCACCCGTTCCGGCACCGGCTTGGTCTTGTCGAACTTCGTCCAGATCGGCATGGTCAGGAAGAAAAGGAAGTAGTAAACCGTCAGTACACGGCCGATGTAGGTTTCGACGATGTCGGTACCCGGACCGGCGCCAATCTTGCCCAGCCACAGGAAGGCCAGCGCGAAGATCAGCAACAGCGCCCACGACAGGATGCCGCGGTAGCGGTAGGACTTGACCTTGGCGCGATCCAGCCACGGCAGCGCGAACAGGATCGCGATGGCGCCGAACATCACCAGCACGCCGCTCAACTTGTGCGGCACCACGCGCAACATGGCGTAGTACGGGGTGTAGTACCAGACCGGCTTGATGTGCTCGGGCGTCACCAGGCGGTTGGCCTCGGTGAAGTTGTCATGTTCCAGGAACCAGCCACCAAAGGCCGGCGCGAAGAAGATGATGAAGGCACCGATCATCAACAGCATGCAGACGTAGAACAGATCCTTGCCCACCGTGTAGTACGGGTGGAACGGGATGCCGTCGGCCGGCGCGGTCGGCGACCAGCGATTGCCCTTGGGACCCTTCTTGATTTCCACCCCGTCGGGATTGTTGGATCCGACTTCGTGCAGGGCGCCGATGTGCAGCACCACCAGCAACAGCAGCACCAGCGGCAGCGCAATCACGTGCAGGGCGAAGAAGCGGTTGAGGGTGGCGTCGCCGGGCAGGTAGTCGCCCATGATCCACTCGGTCAGGCCGTTGCCGATCACCGGAATCGCGCCGAACAGCGAGATGATCACCTTGGCGCCCCAGAACGACATCTGACCCCAGGGCAGCACGTAGCCCATGAAGGCTTCGGCCATCAGCACCAGGTAGATCAGCATGCCCAGGATCCAGACCAGCTCACGCGGCTTCTGGTACGAGCCGTACATCAGCCCGCGGAACATGTGCAGGTACACCACGATGAAGAACAGCGAGGCGCCGGTGCTGTGCATGTAGCGGATCAGCCAGCCCCACTCCACGTCGCGCATGATGTATTCGACCGAGGCGAAGGCTTCCGCCGCGCTCGGCTTGAAGTGCATGGTCAGGAAGATGCCGGTCAGGATCTGATTGACCAGCACGATCGACGACAGCACGCCGAAGATGTACCAGATGTTGAAGTTCTTCGGAGCGTAGTACTCCGACATGTGCTTGCGGTAGAAGGGCATGAAGCCCGGCGCACGCGCCGTGAACCATTCCATCGCGCCATCGGCGGTACGGGTGAAAATGTTGGCCATGGCTTATGCGGCTCCCTTCGGATCGACGCCGATGATGATCGTGGTGTCGTTCTCGTAGTAGTGCGGCGGCACCAGCAGGTTGGTCGGGGCGGGCACGCCCTGGAACACGCGACCGGCCATGTCGAAGCGCGACTTGTGGCAGGGGCAGAAATAGCCGCCCTTCCAGTCCGGGTCGTACGGCTCGGGGCGGATTTCCGCGACCATTTCCGGCGAGCAGCCCAGGTGCGTGCACAGGCCCACCAGCACGGACACGTCCGGCTTGATCGAGCGGCCTTCACCGGTGATGTAAGCCGGCTGCTGATCCTTGTTGGCGGACTGCGGGTCGCGCAGGCGGCTGTCCAGGGTCGGCAGCGCGTCCAGGATTGCCTTGGAGCGCTTGACGATCCAGATCGGCTGACCGCGCCATTCCAGGATCAAGCGCTGGCCTTCCTGCAGCCCGCTGATGTCGGCGGTCACCGGGGCGCCGGCCAACTTGGCGCGCGCACTCGGATTCCACGACTTGATAAAAGGTACCGCTGCGAATCCGGCGCCAACTGCACCGACCACAGCCGTGGTCGCAGTCAGAAACCGGCGTCGGCCTGTATTCACAGGCCCATTGACCCCATCGTTGCCCATTCCGGCACTCCGCAAAACAATCAGGTAGCTAAAAGGCTGCCAACAAGCCTGCACCGCAAGGCACGGGGCAGGCCGCAAAGACGGTCAAGTGTAACGGATGCCTTAATCGGCCGACAACGTTGGCCGCCGATTCAATGACTTGCGCAGCGTCCAGAGCGGGACGGACGCAGGCGTACGCGCAGACAGGACGGCCGATGGGCCCGATATCAGCGGGCGGCGACCATGCCGCGGTAGCGATCAGCCAGCACCGCCACGCGCTCCACATAGCGCTGGGTTTCCTTGTACGGCGGGATGCCGCCATGCCGATCCACCGCGCCCTCGCCGGCGTTGTAGCCGGCCGCAGCCAGGCGCAGGTCGCCATTGAAGCGCTTGAGCAACCAGGCCAGGTACTGCACGCCGCCGCGGATGTTCTGGCCAGCGTTGAACGAATCGGCCACGCCAAACCGGCGCGCGGTGGCCGGCATCAGCTGCATCAGACCCTGCGCGCCCGCATGCGACAGCGCCATCGGGTTGTACGAGGACTCGGCATGCATGATCGCCCGGATCACCGCCTCATCCACCCCGAACTCGCGCGAGGCGGCGGCGATTTCGGCCTGGTACGCCGCGGTGTTCAAGCGCAGGGTGCCGAAGTTGAGATTGGGGTTGCCGCAGGCGAAGCAGGTCTCGATGAAGCTGTACTTGATCGTGCGCACGCTGGCCACCGCGCCGCTGCCCTTCGGCCGGGTGCTGGTGTAATGGCGAACGCCGTCCTTGATGTAGGAATAGACCTGGCCGCTGACCACGCGCCGGGTCGGCGTGTAGCTGGCAGCGGGAATCGGCGCCGGTGCAATGGCGGTGGGCGCTACCGACGCCGAGGTCAGGACGGTGGCCGGGCGGCTGTCCACCCCGCCCTCGGCCTTGGCCGGTGCGGCGACGGGACTGGCGTTGACGGTGGCCGGACGCGAGACTGAGGCCAGCCGCGAACCACCGCCGTGATCGGGGGTGTAGCGGCTGATCACTTCGCACTGCGCGCCGTTGACGCGCTTGCTGACATAGTTGGGAACGCCGTCGGCGCCGGTGCACTTGTACAGCGTGCCCGCGCTGGCAGGCAGCGCGAAACAGGCGGCCAACATCCCCAATGGCAGCAGCATCCCCTTCATGCGGCGCAGTGTCCCGTATCGGGGTCGGCTTGCCAAGTCTTTGTCCACGCTGGAAATCCTCGGATCTGTGCCGGCGGTCGGGATTCCACGATCCGGCGCTGGCGGGGCCGCCGCCCCTGGCGGACGGCCTGATGTTTCCCCATTCAACGGGGAAGCGGGGCCAAACCGGACCGCGACAGGTAAAATGCCCGGCTTCCGCCCGCCCACCCGACTGGAATAAGCGCCATGACCGGGACGCCCGCTCCTGATACCGCCCGCCCGGGCTCCCTGCCCGTGGCCGACCTCCCCCGCCCGGCCTCCCCGGCCCGGGGCAAGCTCTATATCAAGACCCACGGTTGCCAGATGAACGAGTACGACTCGGCCAAGATGGCCGACGTGCTCGCCGCTGCCGAAGGTCTGGAACTGACCGACAACCCCGAAGAAGCCGACGTGGTGCTGGTCAACACCTGCTCCATCCGCGAGAAGGCGCAGGAAAAGGTGTTCAGCCAGTTGGGCCGCTGGAAGGCCTTGAAGAAGGACGGCAAGCCGGTGCTGATCGGCGTCGGCGGCTGCGTGGCCTCGCAAGAGGGCGAAGCCATCGTCAAGCGCGCGCCTTACGTGGACCTGGTGTTCGGCCCGCAGACCCTGCACCGCCTGCCGGAACTGATCCGCGAGCGCCGCCAGTCCGGCCGGCCGCAGGTGGACATCAGCTTCCCGGAGATCGAGAAGTTCGACCGCCTGCCCGAGCCACGCGCGGAAGGCCCGAGTGCCTTCGTCTCGATCATGGAAGGCTGCTCCAAGTACTGCTCGTTCTGCGTGGTGCCTTACACCCGTGGCGAGGAAGTCAGCCGTCCGTTCGAGGACGTGTTGGTGGAAGTGGCGCAACTGGCTGCGCAAGGTGTGCGCGAGATCAACCTGCTCGGCCAGAACGTCAACGCCTATCGCGGTCCCTATGGCGACGGCGAGATCGCCGACCTGGGCCTGCTGATCCGCACCATTGCCGAAATCGAAGGCGTGGGGCGCATCCGCTTCACCACCTCGCATCCGCTGGAGTTCAGCGACTCGTTGATCGAGGCCTACCGCGACGTGCCGCAGCTGGCCAACTATCTGCACCTGCCGGTGCAGGCCGGCAGCGATCGCATCCTGGCGGCGATGAAGCGCGGCTACACCACCCTGGAGTTCAAGCAAAAGATCCGCAAGCTGCGCGCGGTGCGGCCGGATATTTCGATTTCCTCCGACTTCATCGTCGGTTTCCCCGGCGAGACCGATGCGGATTTCGACAAGACCATGAAGCTGATCGAAGACATCGGCTTTGACCAGTCGTTCTCCTTCATCTACTCGCGTCGTCCGGGCACGCCGGCTGCGGATCTGGAAGACGACACCGCCGACGCGGTCAAGCACGCGCGCTTGGAGCGCTTGCAGGCGCACATCAACGGCCACTCCGCTTCCATCTCCGCGCAGATGGTCGGCAGCCTGCAGTCGGTGCTGGTCGAAGGCCCGTCGCGCAAGAACCCGAACGAGATGACCGGCAAGACCGAGAACATGCGCTCGGTCAACTTCCCCGGCCATGCACGGATGATTGGCCAGTTTGTCGACGTGGTGATCACCGAGGCGCTGACCAATTCGCTGCGCGGACGCGTGGCGACGGCATAGTGGGTTCGCCTGCCCCCGCTTTCGCGGGGGAGGATTCGCTCAACGCGATCAGTCCAGGCGCTTGCGGAAGCGCAGGATCGCTGCGCTCATCATCACCGTGGTGAACGCCAGCATGGCCAGCACATCGGGCCACAGCTCACCGATGCCCGCGCCGCGCAGCATGATGCCGCGGATCAGGCGCAGGAAATGGGTCAGCGGCAGGACTTCGGCCAGCCATTGCACCGGCTGCGGCATGCCCGAAAACGGGAACATGAAACCCGATAGCAGGATCGAAGGCAGGAACACGAAGAAGGTCATCTGCATGGCCTGGAACTGCGACTTGGCGGCGGTGGAAATCAGCAGACCCAAGGTCAGGTTGGCCGCAATCAACAGGATCGCCGCCAGGTAGACCTCCCACAGGCTGCCGTTGAGCGGCACCTGGAACAGCCAGGTACCCAGCGCCAACACCACCGTGGTCTGCACCAGACCAATCGCGATGTAAGGCAGCACCTTGCCAATCATCAACTCGGCGCTGCTGACGGGAGTGGCGATCAGCAGCTCCATGTTGCCGCGTTCGCGCTCACGCACGATCGCCACGCCGGTGAACAAGACCATGGTCATCGTCAGGATCACGCCGATCAGGCCCGGCACGATATTCACCGCGGATCGTCGCTCCGGGTTGTAGAAGCTGACCACGCTGATCGGCCGCGTGCCATTGGCGTTGACGCCGGAACTACCATCCAGCGGCATCTGCGCAATCTGCGCGGCGGCGGCTTGCACCGCGTTGTCGCTGCCATCCACCAGCACCTGCATCTGTTCGCGGCCTTCGGCGCGGCGGCGCTCGAAATCCGGCGGCACCACAATGCCCAGGCTGATCTGGCCGCGCCGGATCGCTTCCATCAATTCCTGCGGCGTCTGCGCCACCAGGCTGGGGCGGATCACCGTGGTGGCCACCACGTCCATCACCATCGCCCGCGAGGCGGCGGTGTTGGCTTGATCGGCCACGCCGGCTTTGAGGTC
>Ga0160436_1000080_pt1 | contig 50050 bp, 40 predicted proteins | sample HID1973M_E0MG_FD_108264 | JGI IMG/M metagenome (GOLD analysis project Ga0160436, IMG submission 108264) | Enriched mosquito-associated microbial communities from UW Madison campus, WI, USA - HID1973M_E0 MG | ecosystem: Host-associated > Arthropoda: Insects > Digestive system > Unclassified ...
TGGACCGACGTGCCGCAGATGGTGTTTGGCGGCATCAACAACCTGCTCTCCGACCAGGTACCGCCCGAGCGCCGCGCCAGCGCGCTGGCGCGCCTGAACAACTACGTCGGCCTGGCACCGGGCAGCACGCCGGCGACCGACCTGGCCAAGGCGCGCTACACCGAGCGCCTGTCCAACCCGCAGCTGCTGCAGCCGACCCGCCGCGAAGTGGAGCAGGCGCTGGCCAATGTCGACACCTATGTCCAGGGCATCGGCGACCTGTTCGGCAAGTACAAGATCGAAGGCGCCGATGAAGCGCTGAAAGCCACCGCCGCGCAGCTGAAGGCGTACGCCGACTGGACGCGCACCCAGGTGCTGCCGAAGGCGCGCGAAGACACCCGCCTGCCGCCGCCGCTGTACGCCTTCCAGCTCAAGCAGGTCGGCATCGACATCGACCCGATGCTGCTGATCCAGCGCGCCCAGCTGGAATTCATGGAGACGCGCTCGGCGATGCGCCAGCTCGCCCCGCTGGTCGCCAAGGCCAAGGGCCTGCCCGAAGGCAAGGATTACGTGGAGGTGATCCGCGCGTTGAAGGGCAACAAGATCGCCGATGACCAGCTCGAGCATTACTACCGCGGCGTGATCGACCAGATCGACCCGATCATCCGCACCCAGGGCATCGTCGATGTGCCGCAGCGGCCGATGCAGATGCGCCTGGGTTCGCCGGCCGAAAGCGCCGCGCAGCCGGCGCCGCATTTCCTGCCGGCGCCGCTGGTCGGCAACACCGGCCAGCAGGGCCAGTTCGTGCTGCCACTCGGCAACCCCGCTGCCGATGGCGGTAAGAAGGAGCAGTACGACGACTTCAATTTCGGTTCGGCGGCATGGACGCTGAGCGCGCATGAAGGCCGTCCCGGCCATGAGCTGCAGTTCACCGCGATGGTCGAGCGCGGCGTGTCGCTGGCGCGCAGCCTGTTCGCGTTCAATTCGGTCAACGTCGAAGGCTGGGCGCTGTATGCCGAAGCCGAAATGGTGCCGTACGAGCCGCTGGACGGGCAGCTGATCGCGCTGCAATTCCGCCTGCTGCGCGCCGCCCGCGCGATGCTCGACCCGATGCTCAACCTCGGCCTGATCGACCGCGAGACCGCGCGCCTGGTGCTGGAGGACAAGGTTGGCCTGTCGCCGGCGATGGCGCGCCAGGAGCTGGACCGCTACATGGTGCGCGCACCGGGCCAGGCCGGCAGTTACTTCTACGGCTACAGCCGGATCATGGAACTGCGCATGCGCACCGAACTGGCATTGGGGCCGAAGTTCGACCGCCTGAAGTTCAACAACTTCCTGCTCGACCAGGGCCTGCTGCCGCCGGACCAGCTCGCCCAGGCGGTGGAAGAGATCTTCATTCCCGCGCAGCTGGGCAAGCCCGCGCCGGCCAAGGCGAAGAAGAAGGGCTGATCGCCACACACCGCCGCCGGGCAATCCGGCGGCGGTGCTTCTGTAGGAGCGGCTTCAGCCGCGACTGCGCGATCCATTCGCACGTGACAAGGCTTCGTTTCCCATCGCGAAGGATGGATGGCGGGGTCGCGGCTGAAGCCGCTCCTACACATTGCGTCGACGTTATCGCGCCGGCGGCACCGGATTCGGCACCGGCGTCGGCGAAGGCTGCATCTGCGCACCCGGCGGCACCCAGATCGCCACACCGGCGGCCTGCTTCTGCTGGGTGGGAATGCCGATCCCCACGCCGCCACCGACACTCGAGCCCCACGAGCCCGCACCCACCGACACCCCGGCCGGCGAGCCGCCGCCCGTGCCCACGCCCATCAGCACGACGCCGTTGGCGCCGAGCTTGGCGGCTTCTTCCTTGAGCCGCTTGAGCGCCGAATCGGTCTGCCCCTGGGTGCCGAAGCCGACTGCGCTGGTGGCCTCCAACTGCGCGATCTCGACTGACCCCACCGGCGGCGTCGAGTAGATCTGCACCGTCATCGGATCGACCGGCGGCCGGGTCTGCCCCAGCATCACCTTGGAAGAACTGGCGCAGCCGGCCAGGGTCAACAGCAGGCCCGTGGCGGCGGCAAGACGGATGATGTTCATGGAACAAGGACCTCGGGATCGTGGCGCGGATGATTCCGCTCTGGCGCCAATCCTGCCGGACTTGCGCCCGATTCGCAGCCTGCTGGGGGCCGCGTGACGGCCACGCCAACGCCGGTGAACCGTTTAGCGGAGGGCAATGCCCGCCATCTGCAGGCGGGCGCGCCGGCCACCGTCCCGCGGGGTGACCTTCGGCCCGCCACAAGCGTGCCGGCAGGCGCTATGGTTCGCCGGTCAATCACGCATGGAGTCGGGCGCATGGGGCTGATCAGCCTGTTGTGGGGCATCGTGGCGATCCTCTGGATGATCGTGGCCTTCATCCCGTTATTGGGGTGGGGCAACTGGTTCGTGATTCCGTTCGCCGCCGTGGGGGCGGTGATCGCCGCCATTGCGATCCTGTTCACCTCGCCGGGCAATCGCGGCCGCGCCAAGACCGGCCTGCTGCTCAATGGCCTGGTGATCGTGGTCGGGGTGATCCGGCTCAGCCTGGGCGGTGGGATCTTCTGAATGTCGCGGCTGGCCGCGCGCGGCGCGTGCCGCGGCCAGCCGTCGCTGCGACCGGATGTCGCGGGGCGGGCGAGGGCGACGGGAGTAGAATGCGCGGCCAGTCCCCGCGATGAGATCCGCCGGCGCTTCCGGGCGCGCGAGCTGCAACTTCGATGATCCTGCGCCCGCGTCCCCACGGCTGGCAGCTGCTCTACATCACCCGCGGCTCGGTGCTGCTGGAGATCGCGCCGAGCGTGTTGGCGATCACCCTGCTGTCGGTGGCGGTGGCCCTGTTGGCCGGGCGCTACCATCCCTTCGCCGCGTCGGCACTGTCGGTGGCGCCGTTCAGTCTGTTCGGCCTGGTGCTGTCGATCTTCCTGAGCTTCCGCAACAACGCCTGCCACGAACGCTGGTGGGAAGCCCGCAAGCTTTGGGGCCAGCTCATCATCGAAGCGCGCACGCTGGCGCGGCAATGCCAGGTGTTGCTGCCGCAGGATGAGGCGTTGCGCCGTCGTGTGTCGTATCTGGCGATCGGCTTCGCCCACACCCTGGTCGCCAGGCTGCGCGGACGCGACATGCATGCCGCCGCTTTGCCCTGGCTGGACGAGGCGCAGCGGCAACGGCTGGGCGAACGCCTCAACACGCCCGACCAGCTATTGGGAATGATGGCCCAGGCCCTGGCCGAGCCGCTGCAGGCCGGGCGCCTGGACCCCTACCTCTATGGCCTGCTGGAGGCGCGCGTCAATGCGCTGTCCGGCATCCAGGGCGCCTGCGAACGCATCGCTTCCACGCCATTGCCCTTCGCCTACACACTGCTGTTGCACCGGGGCGTCTGGGTCTATTGCGTGCTGCTGCCGTTTGGCCTGGCCGGTGCGCTCGGCTGGTGGACGCCGCTGGTCTCGGCACTGTTGGCCTACGCCTTCTTCGGCCTGGACCAGCTCAGCGAAGAACTGGAAGAACCCTTCGGGCTGGCGCCCAACGATTTGCCGTTGGATGCGCTGGCGCGCGGCATCGAGATCGATCTGCGCGACGCGCTCGGCGAGCGTCCGCTGCCCGAGCCGCTGCAGCCTCGCCAATATCTGTTGCAATGACCTGATCGCCACCCGCCGATCGCTACCAGGAATCCTGCCATGGCCCATCCCCTTTATCGTCCGCGCCGCATGCGCCGCCATGAATTCTCGCGTCGGCTGATGCGCGAGAACACGCTCACCACCGACGACCTGATCTATCCGGTGTTCGTGCACGAACTGCCCGGCCGGGCCGCGGTGGCTTCGATGCCGGGGGTGGAGCGGCTGTCGATCGACGAGCTGCTGAAAGTGGCCGGGGAAGCGGTCGAGCTGGGTATCCCGGTGATCGACCTGTTCCCGGTGATCGATCCGGCCGGCAAGAGCCTGGACGCGGCCGAGGCGTGGAATCCGGACGGTCTGGCGCAGCGTGCGATCCGCGCATTGAAATCGCACTTCCCCGCGCTGGGGGTGATGACCGACGTGGCGTTGGATCCGTACACCACGCACGGCCAGGACGGCATCATCGACGCCAGCGGCTACGTGCTCAACGACGTCACCGTCGCGGCGCTGGTGAAGCAGTCGCTCTCGCACGCCGAAGCCGGCGCCGACGTGGTCTCGCCCTCGGACATGATGGACGGCCGCATCGGCGCGATCCGTCGTGCGCTCGATGAAGCGCAGCACCTGGACGTGCGCATCATGGCGTACTCGGCCAAGTACGCCTCCGCGTTCTACGGTCCGTTCCGCGATGCGGTCGGCAGCAGCGCCAGTCTCGGCAAGGCCGACAAGAAGACCTACCAGATGGACCCGGCCAACGGCGACGAAGCGCTGCGCGAGATCGCGCTGGACCTGGAAGAAGGCGCCGACATGGTCATGGTCAAGCCTGGCATGCCCTACCTGGACATCGTGCGGCGGGTGAAGGACGAGTTCCGCGTGCCGACCTTCGCCTACCAGGTCAGCGGCGAGTACGCGATGCTCAAGGCCGCAGCCGCCAACGGCTGGCTCGACGAGCGCAAGTGCGTGATGGAAGCGATGATCGCGTTCAAGCGCGCCGGTGCCGATGGCGTATTGACCTATTTCGCCCCGCAGATCGCGCGCTGGTTGCAGGAAGCCTGAGGCAGCGATGAGCGACCCGACCCTGCGCCTGGCCGACGTCACCGACGCCTTGCAGGTGAGCTCGCTGCTGGGCCAGCTCGGCTACGCCGCACCAGTGGAGGCGATCGCCGAGCGACTGGCGGCGATCGCGGTCTCGCCGCGGCATGCGGTCTTCGTAGCCGATGGCGGCGATGGGCGCCTGCTGGGCCTGATCGCGGTCGAACAGCGTTTGATGCTCGAGTCGGGCGAACGCGCCGAGATCGTCGCGCTCGTCGTCGACGCCGCCGCCCGACGCAGCGGCGCCGGCCGCCGCCTGGTCGACGCCGCGCGGCAATGGGCGCGCCTGCAGGGCAACGCCGTACTGATCGTCCGCTCCAACATCGCCCGCGCGGAATCGCATCCGTTCTACGAGGGCATGGGCTTTGCGCGCAGCAAGACCCAGCACGTATACCAATCGACCCTTTGACCGGCGCATGGTTGACCACGGTAGGAGCGGCTTCAGCCGCGACCGCGCAGCTTCCGCAGCGTGAATATCGCCTGCGCCCTCACCCTGTCCGCGCTGACGCTCCCGCGACGCAGAAAGCAAGCATTGACGCATCAAAGCGTCGCGGCTGAAGCCGCTCCTACAGGGCGGCCTTGCAGCTGTCGTCACCCGTCGCCATCGGCGCCTTCATCCGATAGATATCCAGTTTGCCGGCGCGCGGCGCACGCGCACTGCCGGTCACCAGCAGCTCGGTCGGCTTGCTGGCGTCGATCACCGGGCCCAGCGTGGTATCGGCCTCGCCATTGAACGACAGCGCCAGTGGTTGCGCCTCGGCATAGCGGCCATCACGGCATTGCGCGAGCCACAACCGCACCGGCGCACGGGCCGGATCGGCCGAGCGCGCGAACACGATCGCGCGGCCATCGCCCAGCCAGGCGGCATCGAACTCTTCCTGGTCCGTGTTGATCCCGGCCACTGGTCGCGGATCGACGAAGGCCTTGCCATCCCAGCGCGCGACGAACAGATCGTGCTTGCCGGCGCCGGCCTGGCCATTGCTGGCGAACAGCAGCCGCGAGCCGTCGGCCGACAGCGTCGGCGCCCATTCGTCGCCGCGCGTATTGACGCCGGCGCCCAGGTTCTGCGGCGTGCCGAAACCGCCGTCGGCCAGCACCGCCGCCCGCCACAGATCATCGCCGCCCTGGCCGCCGGGACGATTGGAGAAGAAATACAGCCAGCGCCCATCCACGCTGAAGAAAGGATCGAAGTCGTTGGCCTGCGAATTCACCGGCAGCGGCCGCGCATCGACCCAGCGGTTGCCCTGCAGCGTCGCCTGCCAGAGATCCCAGCCGCCTGCGCCGCCGCTACGATCGGTACTCCCCCACACGATGCGCCGCCCATCCGGCGACACCGTGCCGCGCACCTCGCTGGCCGGCGTGGAGACCACGCCCATGCCTTCGATGCCGAACTCGGCCAGGCCCGAAGCCGTCGGGACGAAGAGTAGACTCGCGGTAAGCGCGAGCAACGTCAGGCGGATGCGCATGTCCGGCTCCGTGTGCGAATGCCCGCCAGTCTAGTCAACTCGCCCGCCAATCCGAGAGGCCCCATGTCCCCGTCCCGCTTCGCCGTGTTCGGCCATCCCGTCGCCCAATCGCTCTCGCCGCGCATCCACGCCGCGTTCGGCCGGCAGGCCGGCATCGCCCTTGAGTACGGCCTGGTCGACGCCGCCCCCGAAGCCTTCACCGCGGCGCTGGCGCGCTTCGCCCTGGAAGGCGGGCAGGGCGCCAACGTCACGTTGCCGCTGAAGGAGGCCGCCTTCGCGCTGGCCGCCACCCGCAGTGAGCGCGCCACCCGCGCCGGTGCGGTCAACACCCTGGTGCGCAGCGGCGAAGGCTGGCATGGCGACAACACCGATGGCGCCGGCCTGGTGCGCGACCTCACCGACCGCCACAGCCTGGACCTGCGTGGCCGTCGCGTGCTGCTGCTCGGCGCCGGCGGCGCCGCGCGCGGCGTCGCCCCGGCGCTGCTGGATGCCGGCGTGCGCGAGATGGTCATCGTCAACCGCAGCCCCGGCCGCGCCGACGCGCTGGTCGACACCCTGGGCGAGCCGGAGCGCGCCACCTCGCGCTACTGGGAAGACCTGCGCGACCTCGGCGACTTCGAGTTGATCGTCAACGCCACCGCCGCCGGCCGCCAGGACAGCGGCGCCTTCACCCTGCCGCTGTCGCTGGTCGACAGCATGACCGCCGCCGTGGACCTCAATTACGGCGACGCGGCCATCGGCTTCCTCGCCTGGGCGCGCGCAGCCGGCTGCCGCGACGTCGTCGACGGGCTGGGCATGCTGGTCGAGCAAGCCGCCGAAGCCTTCGCCCTGTGGCACGGCCGCCGCCCGGAGACCGCCGCGGTCTATGCCGAGTTGCGGCAACGCGCGCCGGCGCTGGTCGGAGCGGACTGAGATGCTGATGCCCGCTTTGCTGGCCCTGTTGGACGCCCTGCTGTGGCGCCTGCCCTTGCTGATCGCCATCGCGATCGGCATGTCGCTGCTACTGCGCGGGCCCGGCACGCCGTCGCGACGGCTCGGCCTGCTCGGCCTGGCCGTGTGCCTGGCGGCGGTGCTGGTCGATGCGCTGCTGGGCATGCTGCCGATGGCGCTGCTCGCGCAGGGCGGCGCAGCTTCGCTGGTGCGCTTGGGACCGATCATGCGCGTGGCCGGACTGGTCGATCACCTGCTGCTGGCTGCCGGCCTGCTGCTGCTGGCCTGGGCGCTGGCGCGCAAACCGGCGCCGGCCGCTACCACGCTGGACTGACGCCCGCGGAGTGCGCTGGCGCGCGCACGGGCCGAAGCCCGATCCCACCCTGTGCGACGCGGCATGAGAAAATGCCGGCATGAATGACGAAGTAGCCGCAACGCCGGCAGCAGCGGCGCCGGCTGCCGCGCCGCGCCAGCTCGATGAATCCCTCAAGGCACGCATCCGCGACGCCTACGCGCGGCTGCAGGCGAATACGCCTGGCTTCACCACCCGCCGCTCGCAAAGCCAGATGATCGGTGTGGTGTCGCGCGCGCTGGCGACCTCGGGCGGGGTGGCCGTCGCCGAGGCGCCGACCGGCGTCGGCAAGAGCCTGGGCTACCTCACCGCCGGCGTGCCGATCGCGCTGGCCGCCAAGAAGAAGCTGGTCATCAGCACCGGCACCGTGGCCTTGCAGTCGCAGCTGGTAGAGCGCGACATCCCGGCCTTCCTCAAGGCCACCGGGCTGGAGGCGACCGTCGCCCTGGCCAAGGGCCGTACGCGCTACCTGTGCACGCGCAACGCCGCCGAACTGCACGGCGAGAGCAGCCAGGATTCGATGTTCGAGGACGAGCAGGCCCTGTACGACCGCCCGCTCAGCCCGGTCGACGCCGAGATCGCGCGCAAGCTGTCCAAGGCCTACGCCGACCGCAGCTGGAATGGCGACCTGGACCTGGCGCCCGAGCAGGTCTCGGTGCCGCTGCGCCTGCGCATCACCACCCCGGCCTCCGGTTGCGCCGGCCGGCGCTGTTCCTATTCGGCGCAATGCCCGGTGCTGCGCGCGCGCACCGACGTGCGCGAAGCGCAGATCGTGGTCACCAACCACGCCCTGCTGATGTCGGCGCTGTCGCTGGGCGATTCGGACAACGGCCAACCACTGATCGCCCCGCCCGGCGACATGCTGCTGGTGCTCGACGAAGGCCATCACGTCGCCGGCGTGGCGATCGACCAGGGCGCCGCCAACCTGCCGCTGGACGAGATGGCCAAGCGCACCGGCCGCCTGCAGATCCTGATCGCCGGTGCCTACCGCGCGATCGACAAGGACCGCATCGGCCAGCTGCTGCCGAACGAAGCGATCGAGCTGGCGTCCGCGGTGGCCAAACTGCTGCGCGCCTTCCATGGCGAAGTCGAACGCAGCTGGAAGCCGGAGCCGGGCGAGCGCGACCCGATGTGGCGCGCGCCCAACGGCCAGCTGCCGCCGCAATGGCGCGAGGCGATCGAAGAACTCGGCGAGCAGACCCGCGCGCTCTACAACTGGGTGCATGCCGCGCACGGCCTGATTGCCAAGGGCAAGCAGGACGATGCCGCGCGCGAGCGCCTGCAGCGCAGCTTCGGCATGGCCCTGGAGATGGTCGAACAGCAGCACGCGCTGTGGAGTGGCTGGCGACGCGAGGACAAGGAAGGCCAGCCGCCGATGGCGCGCTGGATCACCGCTTCGCGCGACGGCGACCTGGTCCTGCACTGCTCGCCGGTCTCCGCCGCGCAGGTGCTGCGTTCGATGCTGTGGAACGAGGTCGACTCGGTGGTGATGACCTCGGCCACGCTGACCGGCGGCGGCGATTTCCAGGGTTTCGCGATCGACAACGGCCTGCCCGAGCACGCCGAGATGGTCGCGCTGGACTCGCCGTTCGACCTGCCGAACCAGGCCGAGCTGATCGTGCCGAACTTCCCGGTCACGCCCGACGACCGCGAAGGCCATCCGAAAGAAGTCGCGCGCTACCTGGTGCGCGAACTCGACTGGGGCAAGGGCAGCATGGTGCTGTTCACTTCGCGCTGGAAGATGGAGAAGGTCGCCGACCTGATGCCGATCGCGCAGCGCAATCGCGTGCTGGTGCAGGGTGAGGGCAACAAGTCGCAGCTGATCGCCGAGCACCTGCGCCGTATTGCATTGGGCGAGGGCTCGGTGCTGTTCGGCCTGAACTCCTTCGGCGAAGGCCTGGACCTGCCCGGCGAAGCCTGTACGACGGTGGTCATCACCCAGGTGCCGTTCGCGGTGCCCACCGACCCGCAGACCGCGACCCTGGGCGAGTGGCTGGAAAGCCGCGGCCACAACGCCTTCAACCTCATCGCGATCCCGCACGCGCTGCGCACGCTGACCCAGTTCGCCGGCCGCCTGATCCGCACCTCCAGCGACCACGGCCGCGTCGTCATCCTCGACTCGCGCCTGCTCACCCGCCGCTACGGCCGCCGCATCATCGATGCGTTGCCACCGTTCCGGCGCGTCATCGGTTGAGCGGCCGCCTGCGCACGCGGTGATCCCGCAACGGACAAGTCGACCGATGCTGGGCGATGCACTGTAGGAGCGGCTTCAGCCGCGACCCGGGTATCACGGCCACACGCTTGCCGGACACCCAAGCCGCAACCCGAAGCCCGTTCCCGTTACCGAGCCGCCGCGCCCAGCGCCTCGCGCAGCGTCTGCCGCCATGGCGTCGTCGGCCTGCCGATCAGCCGCGCCAGGTCGCCGCCATCGTCGAACAACGCGCCCTGCGCCGCACCCGCATCGGAATCGGCCAGCAGCGCGGCGAACGGCGCGGGCAACCCGGCCTCGATGAGCTTCTGCCGGAACTCGGCCTCGGGCAGGTCGAGATAGCGCACCGGCTTGCCCGCCAGCCGCGACAGTTCCGCCGCGTATTCGGACAAGGTGTAGCCGTGGTCGCCGGCCAGCTCGTGGATGCGCCCGGCCTGGCCTTCGGCGGCCAGGACGACGGCGGCCGCCTCGGCATAGTCCAGCCGCGCCGCGGTGCTGAAGCGACCGTCGCCCGCGCTGCCGGCACGCACGCCACTGGCGATTTCATGGCCAGCGGTGACGGTGAGGTTCTCGGTGTACCAGCCATTGCGCAACAGCACGTGGGGCACGCCCGATTCGCGCAATGCCGCTTCGGTATCGCGATGTTCGTCGGCCAGTCCGAGCGGACTGCGATCGGCATGCAGCACGCTGGTGTAGGCGAGCAGGCCGACGCCGGCGCGCCTTGCCGCGTCGATCACATTGCGGTGCTGCGCGCCACGCGCGCCCACCGCGTTGGAGGAAATCAGCAACACCCGTTCGATGCCCGCCAGCGCCTGGTCCAGCGAGCCGGGATCAAGGTAGTCGGCCTGGCGGACGTCGATGCCGGCGGCTGCGAACTCCGCGACCGTGGCCGGGTCGCGCACGGCCACCGCGATCTGCGCGGCCGGGACCCGGCGCAACAGCTGGGCGACGACCAGGCGGCCGAGTTGGCCGCTGGCGGCGGTGATGAGGAAACGAGGCTGGTTCATGAGATTCACCGTGGTCTTGGAAAGAGGGCAGGTCTAGAATAGAGACCTTATCGTGGGCGCGTAAGAAGGCAGTTTTCCCGCCCCAGGTCACTTCGAGGTAACCACCATGGCTGTGTCTGTTTCTCCGCTGCATGCCAGCGCCCTGCTGCAGGGCCTGGACCTGAAGGCCGACTGCCCGGTGCGCGACGTGCTCGATCACCTGGCCGCCAAATGGACCACCCTGATCCTGATCGCCCTCGGCGAGGGGCCGCTGCGCTTCGGCCAGCTGCATCGCGCCTTGCCGGACATCTCCAAGCGCATGCTGACCCAGAGTCTGCGCGATCTGGAGCGCGACGGCCTGCTGACCCGCCAGGTGTTCCCGACCAAGCCGCCCTCGGTCGAGTACCGGCTGTCGCCGCTGGGGCAGTCGATGCTCGCGCCGCTCGGGGTGATGATCGATTGGGCCAAGCAGGCGCATCCGGCGATCCGCCGCGCCCGCGAAGCATTCGACGCGACGCCACCCCTGTAGGCGCGGCTTCAGCCGCGACCCAGCGATCCCGCCGCCGCCACTTTCATTCCCCCTACGCACGAGCGCGCCCACACTCGCGCCCGCGTCATTCGGCGCGAGGTCGCAACGATGTGGAAACGCAATGGCTTGTCGCTGGTCCTGCTGGCGCTGTTCCTGGCCTTCATCTCCGCGCAGGTGTACTTCGGCTGGCAGGTCCTCAACGATGAGCGCGCGCGCGAGGGCGCATCCCAGCTGGGACTGCTGGCCTACCTGCATTCAGGGCATTTCGTCTCGGCCACGTTCGAGAACTGGGAGAGCGAGTTCCCGCAGATGGGCATGTACGTGCTGCTGACCGTGGTGCTGCGCCAGAAGGGTTCGGCCGAGTCGCGGCCGATGGATCCCGGCCAGGAAAAACAGGACGTCCAGCCCGGCCCGGTGCCCTGGCCGGTGCGGCGAGGCGGCCTGTGGCTGAAGCTGTACGAGCACTCGCTGGCGATCGCCTTCGGCCTGCTGTTCGCGCTCAGCTTCGTACTGCATCTGCTCGGCAGCTGGCGTTCCGACCTGCAACAGCGCCTGCTCCGCGGCGAAGGACCCGAATCGATCTGGCACTACCTGGCCGGCGCCGAATTCTGGTTCGAGTCGTTCCAGAACTGGCAGAGCGAATTCCTCGCCGTACTGTCGCTGGTGTTGCTGACCATCTGGCTGCGCCAGAAGGATTCGCCGCAGTCCAAGCCGGTCGAAGCGCCGCATTCGCAGACCGGCGAGTAAGCCGCAGCTCGGTCTGCGAACGCGCCTGAACAGCCGATGCTCGCAGTACGTTGACGCGACACGCGAGGCGCATTAACAGCCGGCCGCCTATGGTGCCCACTCGACCCTTTGGCAGGACCTGCGACATGACCATCAAGACAATGGAAGACCTCTTCATCCACGAGCTGTCGGACATCTACAGCGCCGAGAAGCAACTTACCCGCGCGCTGCCCAAGCTCGCCCGTGCCGCCAGCAACCCCGAGCTCAGCACCGCGTTCGAGACCCACCTGGAAGAAACCCTGGGCCAGGTCGAGCGCATCGACAAGGTCGTCGATCTGCTCGATATCCGTCTCAAGCGCATCAAGTGCGCGGCGATGGAAGGACTGGTCGAGGAAGGCAAGGAAATCATCGATTCGATCGAAGCCGGCCCGCTGCGCGATGCCGCGTTGATCGGCGGTGCGCAGAAGGTCGAGCACTACGAGATCGCCGGCTACGGCACCCTGGCCGCGATGGCCAAGCAGCTCGGCTACAAGGACGCGCTGCCGCTGCTGCTGGAAACCCTGCAGGAGGAAAAAGCCACCGACGAGAAGCTGACAATGCTGGCCAAGAGCGGCGCCAATGCCCAGGCTGCAAGCGCGGGCGCAGGCAAGAAAGCCGCCTGATCCAATGGCCTGGGTGGGTGATGCCGACGCCGTGCGCTTGTCGCACGGCGCGGCTTTGTCGAGACATAGCGAAGAAGCGGAGCCTGCCATGCCCAAAAAATCCACAACACTGGCCGTCGCCGGCCTGATCGCGGCCGCGGCCACGGGTGTGTACATCGCCCGCCAGCGCGCCCGCAAACTGCCGCGCGAACAGGATCGCGCCATCGCCGGTGCGTTGGTGGCACTGCACGATCTGCAGCGCCGCGCCGCCCGATTGGCGCTGCTGCGGCCATTGCCCGTGCTCGCGCGCGACTATGCGCGTCGGCAATGGACATTGGCCGAGCACGGCGTCCGCCACGCGAATCGTTACGTCGCGATGGACGAGCCTTTCGGCGCACAGGTGCGCGAGTCCAGCGAACCTCGCCTGCATGCCCTGGGCGCCAGCGAAGATGCGGACTTCGCCCAGGCCTACGCCCACGCCATGGTGCAGTCGCAGCAGGAGGCGCTGATCTGGCTCGATGAGCGTCTATTGCCCATGGCCTCGGAGCCCGGCATGCGTCGCGTGCTCGAACGCACGCGCCGGCAGGCCATCGGGCAGTTGCAACTGGCCCTGCGGCTATTGCGGGAGCGTCCGGACGACGTGGAGCGCGACGAGGCCGACCTGACCGACCCGGCCCGTTTCAGCGGCCAGCGCAGAACGGAGGCGCTGATCGACGAATCGGTCGAAGAGACTTTCCCGGCCAGCGATCCGGTATCGCCATTCATCGCGGCGCGGGTGCCCTGAGTTCGCCCGGCAGCTGTGCCACGACGGGGGCGCGAATCGCTGAATGTCCCCGCCCGTGCGGGAGGCGTGATGGCAGGGTGCGGCCCAGGGCGCGTGTAAAATCCGCTGCATGTCCTGCAGTGCTCCCACCGCTCGCGCCGACGCCCGCTACGCCGCCTCCCTGCGCCTGTCCGTCGCGCCCATGATGGAACGGGCGGAAAGTCCTTGATTTTCAGCTAGTTGCAAGGGCGCGTGTGCAATTTGTGTGCACTCATTTGCACACGCCGCCCGCAAATTGCAGCGGGCGTGCTCAGGTTCGATCCCTTATGCCTCGCTACGCTGACGTTGTTCGGTGTTGGTGATCTACTGTTTCCAGCGCTGCTAGGGGACAACTCATGAGTAAGAAACTGCAGCGGGGATTCGAGGCCGTTGTTGCTCAACTACCACGGCGATTTGCCAAGGACATCTTCCGCGAGAGCTTGTAGAAGCGGGTGTTGGCCTAAGCAGGATGGACTAGGCGTTTGTAAAGGGATGATGTGAGCCAGCAGCTTAGGGGAATGGGCATGCGTACCTTGCTTGGGGTGGCTTTGCTGATATCGACATTGGCAGTCCAAGACGCGGCTGCTCAAGACGATCCCATTGCGGTTGATCCAGCGACCTTGTCGCCGGCACTCAAGTTAGAACTGCAAAAGCAGCTCGGGGAGCGACTGATGCGGGAGGACCGCCAATGGGTCGTAGAGCGGAAAGATTTTGTGGATGTTCTCAAAGACTACAAAAACCCTGCTTCTATCAACCGGCCCGACGGTCTGGTCGATAACTGGCCAGTAGATCGCCTTTTAAATGGTGCTGCTTCCGTGCAGCAGGTGTATGGACCTTCCGAAGGCGAACGGGTCGTACAGGCAAAGATCGAAGAGCTCAAGAAAAAATGTACAAATAGAGATACGCGCAAGGCGGGCGAGTCGCCCGCGGACTGTTTTATGCGGCAAGGTGGAATGCAGCTCCAGAACGTATCTGCTTCATTGCAGAACAAGGTTGCGTGTGATGCAGCGGCTGAGCAATACGTGACTTATCGAGCGAGATGCAAGGTGGGTTGCCCGGCGGGTGGGTCACTCGTCAAGCAGGCTTTTGATGCGGCATGTCTGTCGAGCAATGTTGCGTGGAAGCGAGACGACGGAAACTTCCAAGCTGACGTGGAGCCGGCCGTATTCCGGTCCGGTGGCGATAATCAGGGCGTTGCTGGGATCATGGATGCGGTGGTTCTGATCGAGGAGAAGAAGGACGACGGCTGGAAACATGTTTGCGGCGGCTTGCTGCTCAGTGGAAACCGGGTCTTGACTGCGGTGCACTGCTTTGCGACTCCTTACATGCAAAAGGCACTGCGAGACGGGCGCGCCTTCGCCCGGCTGATACGCAACGAAGGTAAGGAAAGCTATCCGCTAGCGGCATCGGGTCCAGTACCTACCAAGGCGCCGATCCCTGCGCGGGACGCGCTGGTGCTCTCGCTTCAGTCAGATCGCCCAATTGCGGTGCCCAGAGTGCATTTTCAGGAACCCTTGTTTCCGGCGCCCGCTACGGTACTTGGCTTCTTTCACGACTTCGACAGTCAGCGAGTACTGGAGGGAACGGAAAAAGGTCAGGGGGTGACTGAGAGGCATACTCGCCTGCAAGCACTACGATGGCCAAAGGATGGTCTATGTCATGTGGTCGAGACCAAAGACGGCTGCGTGCGCACGCTTTGCCAAACCATCGAAGGTTATTCCGGGTCGCCAGTTTTTGGATTGGGAAGTAGTCCGGGTCAGCCTTTAACGGTGTTTGGCGTGATCAGCATGCCCGATCACGAGGACGCACAGTGCGGTATCAAGGACGCGGTCTCAACCCTTCTGGCTTCGGCAATAACCATAACCCCCTAACCTTGGAGTCAGCGTCATGCGCGCATTTTTCCTGCTGGGCCTGATATTGCAGATGGCGGTGGTGGGGTTTGCATCAGCAGACACAAGGGTGGACACGGAGTTTGTCTCTGCGGTTGCTGTGCTGGAGACTTGTCCGGTGACCCTGGCAAGTGATGTAAAGGGCGAAGGAACGGCCAGAAGCGGAGAAAGCCTCGGGTTGATTGGCGGAACACTAGTGGCAGGTCTGGCCGGTGATTTGGTAACCGCAGGCCTGAACGCGCTCGGCAGTGCGCTGGAGGAGGCTTCCCGCGAGAAGGGATTCTCGGCGATAGGCAACAGCTCTTTTGATTTCTATGCGGTGCAAAAGGAAGCGGTGTATACAGTTGAAGAGATTACGGTCAAGCCCGATCTCGCGCCGGATTTATTTAAGTGCCTGGTCATTTCCTACGCTGCAAAGCCCGCATTCGGCGCCGCCGACCCGACGGTGGCAGCTGAGCTGAAGTCCCAGTCTCTGGGTCCAAAGTCAAGTGACGCGTGGGCTAATGCAGGCCTGCCCCAGAATCCAGATGTCTACGTAGAAGCAATGCTTCAGCCTCGACGTGACGGGTTTGTCGTTCGGCCCGCTTTCGTCTGGTATCGCCATCCCTTTCCAAAAGCGCCCAAGAAAGAGTCGCCTGCCGAACTGCATACCTCGTTCTCTATTCCTTCCGGTCCCACCGGCGAAACCGCCGCGCTGTTTGCCTTGGCGCGAATGCGACTTCCCAAAGTTGCGCCTGGTGCGATGGTGCGGGCGCCGGCACTTAAGGCCTATGCCAGCGGGGTGCTACCCCATCGTCCGACCGATGGCTCTCCTGAGCGGACTCGGGCTGCCTTCGCACTGGCGCTAACCAATTTGGAGACCAACCTGGAGGAAGTCAGGAAGGCTACGCGCGCGGTCGATCGGGCCGAGACCGCCGCCGCGGCCCCGGGGGCGACGGCGGAAACGAAGGCCAAGGTCCAACCGTTGAAGGACTTTCTCGAGGACGCGATCACCAAAACAAAGCCTTTGCAGGATCGCTGGGACGCCATGTCGGCCGGACCAAGCCCCATCTATAACGGCTCTACTAATGTAGGCGCCCGGTTCACCGTAGTTAGGGATGCAAACAAGTTTGGTATGGCTATTGCGGCCGCACTTAAGGGGCGTGCAGCGGCCACCGGTCAAGCCATCACTACAGAACTCACGCCGGCAGCTCCCAAGCCGGCTTGGTCGGCAGTCGATACGGGCTATGTCACCGCCATGACTGCGGTCGCACTGGCTCAGCGAGCCTTGGATACGGCGCTGGCGGGCACCGACGCGGATGCCATCTTTGCAGCCGAGATTGCCTTGAAGAACGCCAAGGCCAATGCAAACGCGGCCGCTGCAGCCAGCGACCGTGCCCTCCCGTTCCCCGGGATCATTTGAGAAGGCCGAGGGTCTGTCACCTGTTGCGCTTGCTCCTCAAAAAAAATTTGGGTAGCAACCTCCGGTTGGCAGATCAGGTCAGGCAAATACATCCCTGACCGGAGCGCGCTGTGATGATGTAGCGCGCTATTTTGTCGCCGCCGCTCGGTTGCGAACGGCTTTCGCCAGACGTTTTGTCATTTTCTTCCTGGCGGCGGCCTTCATCGATGTGGATTTCGCTCCCGACTTTGCGGTTGCCTTTCTGGCCGCCTTCGTTGCCGCGTTCTTTGTCACCTTCTTGGGTACCTTCTTCCCAGTCTTCTTGGTCGCGGCCCGGCCCTTTGGTTGGATGCGGGTGGTCAGATCGATGCCAATGACATGTATCGCATGAACGTGCGAAAAGTCCTTCGCAACCTTCGCCCAGTGCGCTTGCAGGGCTTCGGTGAGCGCTTCGACTGAGGTAACGCGGCTGCCGTCGGGGAGATCCCAATAGCTGCGACCGCCTTGATGCACGAGGAGGAAGATGCCGCGGCTGGACCGCTGGTCACGGAGATAATCGTTGCAGAGCTGATTCTCGAGCCGCTCGACCAACTTCGACCCGGACCACAGGTTGGCCAGCTTCAACTCGGCGGGGACCGGGTTGTCAAAGGCCATGCTCAGAAAGCGGATGTCGGTGCGCTTCTTGTCCGCGAACTCTTCCTCTTGTGCGATCACGTAGCGGTTCAAGCCACGGTCTTTGCACCAATTAGCAACGACGTTCCTGACCACCGTTTCCTCCGGCGTGAGCAGTACTTCAGCGATGCTGGTCTCACCGTGCTCCAGAAAGTGCTTGAAATCGAGGAGGCGATCGGCGGCCAGATCGTGCAACTCCTGGTGATTGCGCGGCGTGCGCTCCAAGCCTTCCTGGAACTCGCGTGCCTGACTACCAAGCCAGCCAGGGCGGTCTGCGTCGGCGACCGCCCGCGCGTGCGCCAGTCGCGCGGCCCAGGCTCGCCCACGCTTGGACGGATGCTCGCTGGCGATTCGCTGCAGCGCGAAGTACGCCTCCTGGCCCGGCGTGTCCCGCAATGGCGCCAGTAGTGCATCGCGTGCCTCCTGGGCATCGTCGCGCAGGATCGGGCTGTAGACACCTTTGCCCACCCGCTGCAGGTCCTCGTCTTCGACGATGTACTGGTGCATCAGCAGGAACAGCGTCGTCAGGTGCGGCACGGTGCGGTAGGCCTCGCGCGCCACGCGGCGCTCGTGGCGTCCGCCGGTGAATGCAATCAGGCAGTGCATCGCGACGCTGACCTGTCGTGCCTTTTCCGGGAGCGATGCCAAGTGTGCCGACAGCGCCGGCAGCGCTTGCTCGGGCTCCACGCCCACCCATGCCGCAAACCACACCGCGGCGAGCTCATCTGCACTGCTCGCGGCGTACTTGCTCGCGAGCACGGCGATGTCCGCACCGGCGATATCCGATCCGGTCAGAATGGTCAGGAGCTGACGCAGATGAGCGGCGCTCAGCGGCGGCGAGTTCAGGCGCTTGATCAGCTCCGGCGCGACGTGAGGCCACAGCCAGCTGCCGACACTGCTGACATCACTGAGTACGTACTGGCTAGGGCTGTCGATCGTGACCGCCTTGCCCAGCTCGTAATCGATCTCGCCCAGCAGCACCTGCAGCACCCGCTCCGGGTGGGAGGCGAACAGTCGCGGCAGCCATGGCGGGAAGCCATTGAGTTCGTGCATCGCGTAGCGCGTGGCCAAGTCGGCCTCGTCCGGGCTCAGGTGCGTCGCCCAGTCGCGCGACTCGCGCGATTCGAACAGTAGACCGGTCAAGCCGAATACGGTCGTCACTGGCGTGCTGTTGGCCTCGGCGCCATTTGAAAGCAGCGTCGGCGTGTTAGTTCGCCAGAACGCGACCGCGCCATCACGGAATGCTATGGCTACGTCGGGGCCGAACTCGGGGATCAGCGACCGCCACTTTCCATCAGTCCATCGCGACGAGCTCTTGTCGAACTCACGCATCCGCGTGGACAAGTAGTGCTGGCTATTCCGGACCCCGCCGCTGGGAAGGGGTGTGCGCAGCGCGTCCACGTTCGCCTGCAAGTGCGTGCGCCACTGCTCTCTATTGGCGTCTCGCCGCACAGCCTCGCGCGCGGAGCGCTGCTTCCACTGCGCCTCTTGCCGCCGCCACTTCTTGACCTGCTCGGATTGCGGACCCAGCAAGGCCGTCAGCGCGGCGTCGAGCTCAGGGACGCCCTTCGCGCGACGGCGCAAACGCTGGCGCCAGCGGGGAAGGCGACCACTGTTCCGATACAAGATAAACGCCGCGGACAAGGCGACCAGGCGATCGTCCACCAACGGCCGAGCTCCGATTTCCTTTTCGATGTAGTCGAAGTCGTCGGCGGTGAGGCGCCAGTAGTGCCCGAAGATGCCCACGCCCCAGACATCGACCAGCGCTTCGCCCGACTTCTTGAGTCGATGCGCGCGCGTGCCTTCGACATCTGCCCAGAACAGCGCGCGATTGAGCGGCGTCCAGGCGCCCACATGTTCCGCTAGGCGCTCGCTGTCTTCGCGACTGTCGGTGTCGCCCAACCGCACCGCGACCGGAATCCGAAGTAGTAAGGCTATCGCGGGCTGCTGGAACGTGGCGGGGTCCTTGGCCTGCACGAGCCGGTCCAATGCTCTGATGGCCGCGCCCATCAACCAGTCGTACGGCTGTCGCCCCCGGTCGCCGTCGTCGTTGTCAGGGTCCGCGGCCGGCGCCAGCAACGCCTGGAGGCCTGCGATGAGTTGCGGAAGCAGCTCGAACGGCACATCGGCGACGTAGGCCTCCACTGCCTCGGGTAGCGGATCGACGCTGTGGCGCTGTTCGGGCTTCGCGCCGACGCAGGCCTGCAGCAACCAGGTGACGCCGGCGGCATCGCGAGGCAAGGTCTCGATGGCCTCTGCGATCCATTCACGGTCAGGCGGTGTGGCGCCATTCAACAAGGCCGCGCGGACTGACGCGCGATCGACCTCCGTGCCCAGCACGGCGACCGCGCGCAGGGCGATCAGGCGCACATTGAAATCGGTCGCGCTGCGGGCGATCTGCTTGGCTTCATCGAGGGCCCCGGCAATCTCGCCCTGCCAGACCATGCGGATCAGGAAATAGACGACTTCGTCGTCGGCACGATAAGTGGCCAGCAGCGCCTTAATGTGGTCAGCCAGATCCGGTGCCGCAAACCGCTGAACGGCCTGGTAGTCGGTCAGGGAACTGCGTCCCGGGTTGCCCGCCAGCTGAGCGCATGCCTTGCTGAGCAAATCTCGGCGCATTTCTAGCGGCAGGCGGCTAGGATCGCCGCCTTCGAACATAACCTCAGGCGCCACGCGGCGGACCCGTGCCAACACGTCAGCGTCGAGCAAGGCGAGCCACGGCAAGACGCCACGCATCGCCGGCACTACCACCTCGCGGCCGTATTGAATTCGGAAGAAGAGCGCTTCGATTCGCGCTCGGGAGGCGTGGTCGACGAGGCGGCTCTGAAGCCACTCGGCGGTCAAGAACTCACGGGCCTTCTGCACATACAGGCGAACGGTACCGAACTGGCTGGCCACGAACAGCGGCCGCATCAGCAGCGTGCGAATGTCCTTTTCCGGCCAATCGAGGAGGTCGCCCGGCTCGACGCCGCGCAGCTCGGAGGGGGCGTCCTGCAGGCGAATCTCCGGCGCCTGCATCATCATGCTCGCAGCAGCGAGAGTGCGTGCCGCCTGGCGCAGTTGATCGCGGGTCAGCGTCGTCGCTTCCGCGCGGTCTGGGTCGATTTCGGCCAGGCGCCGGGCGATGGTAGCTTTCGTGAGTTCGAACTGACTGCCGATCTTTCCGTTCGCATTCCAGTAGTCGACCAAGCCCTCCAGGTCCAGCGGCCGGGCGGTCTCAGACTGCGCTTCCTTGCGTTCGACCGCCTTCATGAAGCCCGCCACGTCGGTCACACCCTTCGTGCGCACGAAGGTCTCGACCTGCTTCTCGTCCAAAGTGTCGAAACCGACGATCAGGACTGCATTCGACTCCGCTTCCGACGAGTCGACTTTCTTTCCCGTCGCTGACTCCTTGGTCGCGCCTTCGTCTTCCCCCTCGAGGTCGCCGTCCGCCTTGAGCGCGTTGTCCATGTCGTCGTCATACTCAAGCTCAGTGTCGCCACCCTGCGGCGCCAATGGTTCCTCGCCTTGGGTCTGCGTAACGGCCGGTGTCGACGACTCGTAGGGCAGGTGTTCGCGAATCAGCTCGCGATCCGAGCGTGCTCGCCAAGCGGCTTCCCGCCCGGTGACGACGATGTGCGCCCGCTGCAGGACGGGCTTGAGCACGCGACCGACAAAATTGATTGCCTGCTCGAATTCCTTCGGGCTCTTCAGTCGTGCCTCGTCGACAGAATCCAGGAATACCCAGCCCTCGTCGCCTGATCTCACCCACTCCAAGAACTGTTCATGGTTGCCGGCGGATTTGTCAAAGGCACTGGCAAAGTCGGCGAGTACGTTCTCGATTCGTAGAAAAAAGGCCAGCCGGCCCTCTCCATGCAGGAGCTTAGCGCGATGTCGAATCTCGACGGTCTTGCCGGCGCCGCCACCGGACAGAATGACGACGCGCGGGCGGGCGAGCAGATCTGCCCACGTCAGTTGGCCACGTCGACCAAACGGTTGCGTCAGATCGACCTCGTCGCTCTTTGCGTCGGTCGCGACGCTTAGGTGGAAGGTCCGGTCCAGCTCGATAAATGAATCACTCAAATTCGCACCTTTCTGCCCTCGACACCGGAGATCGTTTGAACTTGGACGTGGGGGCGTCGCCTGCCCTGTCCGTAAATCAGTATCCGCTGCTAGGAACTATCTAACAAATTGGCGGCCAGCGGACCGGACTGTCGCGATATCGACGCCTGGAGGCTGGTAAGAAGGCGTGAGAGAACGATTCAATGGGGGTATGGATCGCCAATAGATTGGAGCCCATACTCCGGTGCAGATCAGTTCGGACGATGGCTGTGATCAGCGATGACTACCGACAAGACGTGGTTTGACGACAAGCTCAAAAGCAACCTGTTTCTCGACATCGGCTTTCGAACGGCCGTTTGGCTGTCTATCGCGTTTCTGACGATTGAGCACGCCTCTCGCCAAGCCGGATTCTCCCCAATCACTGTCCTCGATAGCAGTTTTAAGGGCCTGATGCCTGTCGTAACGGATGTCGTGCGGGTCTGCCTGGTCTTGTGCTTCTTGGCCTTGATACTCAAAGATCTTGAGCATGTAGCGCCCGAATACTGGGCGCAGGGAACTTTAATTGGAAAAGTTGGAGGTGTTGTCAGACGGCTGGCTGGGGATCTGAGCCTATGGGTGGTCGGGGCCCTCATCACATTGCTGGCTTCGCTCAGTGTATTCGTCGTTTTCCTCCATAAAAGCAATGGCTGGTCGGACGGCGCGCGTGATTTCACGGTAGTTGTTGCGTTGATGCTGCTGGTGTCGATTGCGATATTTTCTACCGTTAGCGTTTGGGTCCGCAGGGACATCTCGCTGGTATCTTCACATGCCCGTTTTCTCGAGATATTCAATAGCGCATGGAAGGTTGTGGGATTCTACGTGACACTAATCCTTGTGACTTGGCTCGCTGATTGATTCGCGAGGCGTCATTCTGACTATTTGGACGAAGATTGTTCTCTCGACTCTTCGATGTGCCAATCTACTATCGCAGCCAGGAGGAGTTGCGTAGTAACTCTGGTTGGCGCTGGTACTACTTCAATGAGACCGTAGGGTTCATTTGGCTGGAGCCCAGGCCCGATGCTATTCGTGCGGAGTACTGCTTCATTCGCCAACGTCCATCCCGCGTTCTGGTTCGGCGTAAGTTCGAGCCTCGTGGCAAGCTTTTTCAGATTTCCTGCAAAGGTATTGCGAGTTCACAAGTCTTCGACAAGCTGATGCTCGCATTCGAAGATATTCGTGCCGCTGGGTTTTTGTCGTCCTATTGGATAGATCTAGACGCATTTGAGCGTGTCGGTCCGACCATAGACTGGCAGCATCATGTGTGTCGTAGGCAATAGGAAGGCGCTTAATGGCGCCGACAACGTGGCTTGAGAAAGTCATGATCAGAGCTAGAACGTTAGGTATCACTGCGTAATGCTGCGCGCGGCGCCGACGCCGTCGACGGTATCGTGTTGCGGAGCTAGCCATCGGAGCCAAGTGGGCCTACGATTAAAGGCGATCGGGGGCGGCAAATAGCGCACTTGGGGTGGGTAGGAGACGGCGGACGACGATTGTTGGGGCGAGCGGATGCTATTTGCGAACTGGTGCGATGCCGAGCAGGCTGGAGAAGAGACCAGGCGACTCACGAAGTTGCGGGAGAGGCAGGGTGGGCGAGTCGCAGTCGCTGCGCAGCTTTCAGAAACAATCCGATCCCACTATGACGACGTGGGACGAATAGCCCAAGACATTGTGGATCTCGGCTACCCGCAGGCGGCAGCGATCTTGGCGGAACGTATGCCGCGTTCGGTGCGTGCGAGGTCGGGAGAGCTAGGGGAAATACTCGCGACAGAGTTTGTCGAGGAATCGACCAGTTACAGGGTTCCTGTTCGTCGTCTGAGATACAAAGACGGCAGGGAGATGGCCTTGCGCGGCGATGATCTTATCGGTATCGATACAACAGGAGGAGGGCTCAAAGTCCTCAAGGGAGAGTCGAAAAGTCGACTTTCGTTGAATCGCGCCACGATCAACGAAGCTAGGCGGGCCCTTTCTAACGATGGTGGCTGTCCTACGCCAACCTCGCTTTTGTTTATGGCGGACCGATTAATGGAGCACGATGATGAAAGAGCCGATGTCGGGCGCCTGCTGCGTCGTGAGATAGCAACGCGATCCCTTCCCCCCGCGAATGTCGCACATGCTTTCTTTGCCGTGTCTGGAAACGCTGCGCCTGCAGCACTTCAGGAGGACCTGAACGGGGCAGGAAATGCCAACCCGCAGATGGTGATCCATTTGCACATCGCGGACCATCAGGAATTTATTGCTGCTGCTTACCAGGGGGCGCTCGCACTTGGAGACCATTGAGGAGCTGTCGCGATTTCTGCACGAGACGACAGTCAATGGATATAGGGGCCGGCTGCAGGCGCGGGGTGAAGCGCGTGCATTGACGCGGTTGGATGGGGTTCCAGTACCCGATTCTCCCGTGTTCGCGGAAGGAATAGATCTCGATTTGGCCGAATACGGCTTTTCTCTGCTTCGCGCATCCCTCGCTCTGAGGGAGCAGGGGGGTGACTCTGAGCTATGGAGAAGAGGCTTCTTGCAGGCCGCAGGCGCATTCGAGGCGCTTGTACAGAATGGCTCGCCTGAGGACCCGGCACGCGGCTTCCATCGCGTAATAGGAGCAGCGTGCTATCACTTGGCGAGCTATTCCGCGCTCGCATTCTCGCTCCTTGCACAAGCGCATGGCGCGCAGAATCTGGCGCCCGCGGAAGAAGCATTGCGGAGCCTAATCCTCCGCGACCTCCAAGGGATGAGGGATCGAGCCAAACACTGGCTTGGGGGCGACGCACATTCCGATCCGGCAGTAGCTCGCGCGGTAGCGGAAGGAGAACTCGACACGGACGATGCGGTGAGCATTATCGGAACGACAACTTTGTTCCGAGCGCTTGCATACTTCGAATTTGCTCTTCAAACCGGCGAGGAGGGGCTGGCGGAGGAGGCGAAGGGATTGCTGATTCGCGCCACCGATCTGGCGAAGCATGCAAATGCGGTGCCTCTCTGGTGGATATTCCGCATTTGTCGCAATCTGATCGAGGACCTATGGAGCAACAGTCTCCATCGTGTGTTGCCTGTAGAGGGCCCTGACGGTTCGGTGCGTTATCCTGACCTGAGGCGCACATTTATTGCGGCACTTTATGCTCGAAACGTGGCTGAAATCGAGCTGTGGCCGTCCCAGACGGTAGCTGCACGACGAGCGACAGATGTGTCTGATGACCTGGTCGTGGCATTACCTACGAGTGCCGGTAAGACGCGCATTGCAGAGATCGCGGCGCTCATGGCCCTGTCATGTGGTCAGAGGGTTCTTGTCGTAACACCCTTGAGAGCACTATCGGCGCAGATGGAGCGTTCGTTCAGGCGAACCTTTTTGCCACTTGGATTCTCTGTGTCATCTCTATATGGCGCTACCGGCGTCGCAGGTTCGGATGAAGATGCATTGCGAACGCGTAGCGTCGTTATTGCGACTCCGGAGAAGCTTGATTTTGCATTAAGGAACGATCCTTCGATCATCAACAATGTTGGTTTGATCGTGCTTGACGAAGGGCACCTGATTGGGCCAAGCGACCGTGAAATAAGATACGAAAACCTAGTGCAACGGTTGTTGCGTCGGCAGGACCATGCGAATAGACGCATCGTTTGTCTTTCGGCCATATTGCCGGAAGGCGAGCAACTGAACGATCTTACCGCGTGGATCCGGAGTGATGCGGACGGCACTCCAGTTAAGTCAAGTTGGAGGCCAACTCGCCAACGTTTCGGGACATTGTCGTGGCTTGGTCAGTCCGCGCGACTAGGATTTGACTTGGAGCCAGATGGGCCGTACATCCGCCACTTCGTTACCGAGACGCCTGCCATTCGCCCCCGCAGAAGACCGTTTCCAAGCAACAACAAGGAGTTGACACTAGCGGGTGCTTGGAAGTTCTCAGAGCAAGGAAAGCGCGTACTGGTCTTCTGCACGCAGAGGAATCAAGTAGAGGGGTTCGCCTCAGCGGTGGTGGCACTTCACCATGCAGGGTACCTGCCATCCCTTCTCGAGGACGACGGGTCCATCCGCAGGGCGATGGCAGTCGGGCGGGAATGGTTAGGAGCGGCTCATCCCGCCTTGCAATGTCTTCAACTGGGTATCGCGATACATCACGGGCGCTTGCCAGGTCCATTTCTGCGTGAGCTGGAGCTCCTACTGAGCGCAGGGGCATTACGCGTGACCATCGCGTCCCCAACCTTGGCGCAAGGTCTTAATCTCAACGCTGCAGTAATGCTGATCCCCAGCTTGTATCGTGCAGGAAATCTGATCACCGGCGAGGAGTTTGCAAATGTCGCAGGTCGGGCAGGCCGAGCCTTCGTTGATATGGAAGGGTTGGTTGTACATGTCATGCATGATCCCGACAACTGGCGACGCCACACGTGGCGAGACTTGGTCAATTCCGCGCGGACACGGTCATTGCTCAGCGGAATCATTAGTGTGGTTGGCGAAGTCATCCAGCGCTTGGTTCCCACGGGCGTATTCAACCGCCAAGACGCAATGGAGTACCTATCGAACGCTCAGGAAGCATGGTTCCCTCAAGACAGGCCCGAAGGTGCCGAACGTATCGAAAGCCTCATTGAACGATTGGATGCAACCGTTCTTGGGTTGGTGGAAGCATTGGATGCCGACAGCGGAGATCTGGCACGGCTTCTGGACGAGGCGCTTACAGGATCATTGTGGTCCAGGCAGATTGCTCGGCTTGGGGAACAGCATCGGAATTGGCAAAAATGGATACTCGAGGCGCGCACCAGGCTTATATGGAATAGAACGACTGCATTGCAGCGAAAGGCTCAGTTTGCGATGGGAGTAGGCCTTGAAGCGGGACTTGCAATCGATGCCATGTCCGCAGACTTGCGTGTGTTATTGGATGCGGCCGACGCTGCTGCTTTGGCCGGCGACGTTGAGGGCTTGGTCAACGCGATTTACGAAGTTGCGCAACGTCTGCTTGCGATTCGACCATTTGTGGCAGATGAGACGCTGCCGTTTAACTGGCCGGTACTGTTACGATCATGGTTAAGGGGAGATGATGTAGCGGCCATCGGCATAGACAACATGCGTGTTGTAGATGAGGTATTCGTATACCGGCTCGTTTGGGCAATGGAGGCGATCCGCATGTTGCGCAGAGTCAGTGGAATCGCTGCCGAGCTGCTTGAAGGAACGGCATCGGCGTGTCTGGAGGCGGGTTTGCCGAAGCATTCGATGGCAATGCTCGTGAGATCGGGCTTGCCGTCCCGTACTGCAGCTAAGATCGTCGTCGAGCAGCTCGATCCCGTGATCGTAACGCGAGCAGATATGATTCTGTGGTTGGGATCGCCGCAAGTGCAAGCGCTCAGCAATAACCCGGAATGGCCGAGCCCGGGAACTCACGACATATGGAAGAAGTTCCGCGACGATTCCCTGGCAGAGTCCGCTGAGAGTTGGTCTGCACAGGAGTGGACCATGAATGTTCAAGGCGACATTGCGGCGTCCGTTGTAACACCAAGTCGATTGGAGGTCGACGCGCAAACCGGGGTTACTTCAATAACTACGCCGGATTACAGGATGATCACCGGCATTCAGCAGAGGCTGGTGCAATCGCCAGGAAGTCTGGGTAGAGTTGATTTTTCACCTGATAGATCCAGAGCCAGCATCTTGAGGAATGGGCCTGGCGTTGCTAGATGGGAATAGAAGTCGAGTATGACGATCGCCGATTCCGCTGATGTCGAGCTCTATCTAGGGGCGGCGATTGAACATGCTTCAGAGCGTGATGTGCTCAAGCTCTTGGTTGATCATCTGGCTGGAACGGGTAACGCGCCGTCCCGGCGGACCATCGAGTGCTCGCGGACATACACGGCAGCGGCATTGCGGCCGTAGTTGAGAAGCCACGAGCTACTGCAAGAACGCGCCACTCGAGGTGGTCACTGAGATGCTCCAGCACTTGGCCATTCCGAAACAGGCCATTTCTGCGTCGCATCTCCGAACTCTTTGATGCCTTCGCATTGGGTCGACTTTCGTTGCAGGCTTATCGATCCGTGTGTCGGGGAATTCGTCCAGTAGAAGCCCTGCAGCCTGTCATCGCCCAGTAGCTCGACTTCTCCGGTTCCCTTTACCCGCTCTTGCGCGCCAGCATAACGCTTCTCCAGCTCGTAGATGTAGGCCAGCACCGTGATCTCGTGGCGATTGTTCTGGATCAGCGCCTCAAACGTCGATTGGCCGCGCTGCCCCTTCGTAAAGCTGCAGATCGAGATGTCCAGATAGGTCTGGCGGATGACGAACACGATAGGAATCGGCTTCCTGTCCTTGAAATAGCTCGACGAAAGATGGCCGAGCCAGACGCCGCGAAGATCCGGTCGCCCCATCCATTTCGCCAATGGCCCAAGCCGCCATCCGAACTTGTAAAACCCTGCAAATAACAGGCCGGTCGCAGTAAAGGCGAACGGAACAGATTGCGCGATCGCCAAGCCGATAGGATGGTCAAGACACGCCCATCGGATTAACGAGATCGCGGCAGTAAGCACGAGCGCGGTTGCGGCAAATACCTTCGTCAGCCGCGACAGTTCCAAGCCGGTCAACGTGAGGCTCGACATCAGGCTGGCGCCACGCCACGCAGGAACGAGCATCCGCGCTGAAACACGGTGGGCACGCCCTTGTTGCTCAGCAGGGCAGTATACGAAACGGATGCGATCTTGGAGCCGGCCATGGCCGCCATGTGCCTGGCGCCCACAGGCAACCCCTGCGATCTTGATTCGCGGAGGAAATCCACAGGCGGGGACAGGAACTGCGAGATGTGCGTCAACTCGAACGAACTGGCGTCGATCAGATGGAAACCATCGTGCCAGGGTGAGCTGAAAGTGGAAATATCAGCCAGCAAAGACGCCAGCGTCGGACGGTCGGCGACGGGAAGTGTATGTGGGAAGAGGGACTGATCACCTAGCGCGACGATAGGCAGATCAGATAGCGACGAATAGAAGATCAAGCCAAGGCCGGAGAAGGCATGCGAAGCATGCGATTGCACCTGCTCAAGCAAGTCGAAGATTTCGGCCGGGCGCAATTCACTCATCAGCCCAGATTATATGGGCCGGTAGGGCCTGTCGACGCCGAATGGGAGCGCGCTGGGCGGTCGAGGCGATGCCAATCGCTACACCAGTTCGGGCATCGTGTGCAGGCCGGTAGCCGTACCGAGGCCGATCCAAAGACGATCCTGGGTACCGGCGATCACGAACAGCATCGGTGCCTTGCGCGTGCTGGAGATTCGCTCCCAGCCGCGCGTGTCGATTATCGATGGCCACGGACTGCATTCGGGATGGGTATGCCACTCGCCCAAGTAGTCCATGGTGCCTCCGCTCTCACGCCAGCGCGCGACAGCGGTTCGCTGGTGAGGGGCGGCGGACCGAAAGAAGCGGGTTCTGCTTGCCTTGTCGGACTCCAGCGGCCCAGTAGCCTCCGTTACGTGCAAATGGAGGCCGCGCCGGAATCCCAGCAGGATGCCGCCCGATTCGGGTGCGCCCTGGTGGAGTTGCCGGTGCCGGGCAAGTACCTGGAGAACCCGCTCTTCGATCAGGACGAAGCCGTCGTCGTCGGGTCGTCTCAGGATGAGGGGAGCGAACATCCCGGGCATCCTTCGAGCGGCGAGACGTTTTGGTTTTTGAGCTTCCGGATATCAGCACCTTCGATGCTGCGCGTGCGAAAGCGCGGGGAGACATTGCCCTTGAGCCAGTCGACGAGCATGTCGATGGCCAGGGCCGAAGCTGACATCGGAGCCGAGACGGCGTAGGGCGTATAGGCGTTGCAGCCGACCACCCTCGTTTCGGGGTCGTGATCGATGACTGGGAATCGCTGGGACCGTGCGAGGTCGTTCCGGCGCATGCAGCGGAAGCAGGCGTATTTACGCTTGTCGACCCATAGCGCCTGGACGCACTCGCCGTTGCCGACGATCCAGGTGTGAAGGATAGGCACGCCTTCGGTATGGGGGCTGCTGCGGCGATTCGCGTTGATCGCCTCGCTGACGGCTTCTTCGCCGGTCGCGTCGATGACGAGGTCGCCAGCGATGTCTGAGGGGTAGGCCGCGCTGCGCGGCTCGGCGACGATGTTGGCGTGGGGGAACTGCCGGGTCAGCCCTTCCTTGAGCGCGATCGCTTTTGGTTTGTACAGGCTATCCATGCCGAGGAAATGCCTGCCTAGATTGCCCGGCGCGAGAAGGTCAGGATCAATCAGCGTCAACGAACCGGTGCCCGATCCGGCGCCAAGCCTCACCAGCGCTTGGGCCAAGTATCCGCCGATGGCGCCGCAACCGATCAGGGTGATCCTGCGGTCCTTCAGCGACGGGACCTGCAGATTGCGGCTGTGGATGAAATCCGGGCTGATCTGCCTGACGCTGACCCGGGTGATGGGAAGCTCGTTTCCCTTGCTATACAGATGCTGTCGATACCCCGAGGGCTTGCGCTGGTGCATCAGCTTGCGATTGGCGCTCAGCTCGAAGAAGAAGCCGAACCAGCCGGCCGGGCTCTCGATCAGGAACTGGACCGCATTGAATGCCAGCCAATCGCGTTGACCGAGCACGGCATGAATCCGCTTCATGGCGGCCGGATCCCATGATCTGATCCAGGCGAAGACCTCGGCGATCGTCGCGGGCAGTCGTTCGCTCGGCAACGTCGGCGAGTTGGCACTACGGACGATGTAGGTACCGATCTTCCTGCGCTTGGGGGCGGGCCAGCCGCGGGCCTCGGCCAACGCCTTCACCTGCGTTTCGTCGCTTGCGGCAATGATGTAGAGCCCGTCATCGACGCCGATGCCGAAACAGGGAACGGCACCGTCGTCGGGCACGTCGGCGAGAAGTACCGGAATGGGCAGCGGGCGTTGGCCGATCTCCCAGTTCGCGCCGAACTCTTGCTCGAATTCACGCTCCCGGTATTTGGGGTTCGTGCTGAGGTGATCGAGTTCTTTGCGTGCCTGTTCGACGCATTGCCAGATCGCGTGGTCGGGACGATACCGGTCGAGCACGACCCGTCCTTGCACGAAATAGCACTGGAAGCCGTCGCCGGAAACGTGCGGCGTCAACGCAGGCAGGAACGGCGGACGCTCGAGGATGATGAGCGTGGGGTAGGTGGTGAACTCCCAGTCCGATATCGCGAGCCTGACCTTGACCGGGCCCTTGGCGCACTGCAACTCGCCATCGAAGCAGCGCGCAGGGCCTGGGCGCTTGATCGGCTTGAAGCCGAGTTCGTCCAGTTTCTTCAGCGCCAGCGCGAGCCGCGATGTCGGCATATCACCCCGACTGGTTCGAGCCCACCAGCGGCGGAGCCACGGCGGCGGCCGACGACCTGCGGACCTGGTCGATGCTGTCGTCGAGTTCGATGAAGCTGGTGTCGTCGGTGATACGGCTGCCGAACTGGCCGCGCACGTTGCGGATCGCGTCCCGCGCCAGATTCAGGCCGGCGTAGTGGCGCGAGTTCCACAGCTGGTCCAGGAGGTCCTTCGCCTGTGCCTTGGCCACCTTCCGCTGAGTGGCATCGAGCCGGTTGAAATCGGCGTCGCCGCCGTCGATCCCGGGCTCGTAGAGGTCGTGTCCGATGCCCTCGTAGATCGCGCGGGCGGCATCCTCGAGCGCGAGGTCGTCGCGGCGCAAGCGCGGGACGAAGTTCCGCGCCACCAGGATCATCAACGAGACCGAGCTGGGGCCATCGCAATCGGGCCAGTAGTAGTCGCGCCAGCCTTTCACGTAGCGACAGACCCGGCGCAATTGCTCTCCGTGCTGCTCCACGCGATCGTTGTACCAGCGTGCGACCTCCTCGGGATCGGTCTTGATCCATTCACCAGCACGCGTGGCCAGGTGCACGCCTTCGATCAGTTGCCAGAAGGGCTCGGGCATCTCGGCGAAGTCCACGCTTTCGCTCAGCATCTTGCTGTCGCGCGTGTAACCGTAGAGCTGAGCGGTGGCGCGTGCGCGTTCCTGGATGGTGTGGAACTCGCTGGCCGGCACGGCGTAGAGGGGAACGTCAATGTGCGCCCAGGGCGCGATCTTGACCCTGACACAGCTTTTCTTGCTGCGGTCCAGCGACCACCTGCGCTTCTTGCACAACTCGTCCAAGGCCGCTTCCACGATATCGAAGTACGTCTTAGCCGCCGTCTTCGGCCGCGCATCCATGATCTCCACCGGCAGATAGACGCCGAAATCCCAGTCCATCTCCTGCTGGGAATGCGCCGGCTGGATCAACGTGCGGTAGACGCACGAGCCCTGGCTGCGGAAACGCGGGCCGATCTGCCGGTCCATGCCCAGCAACTGGGTCGATGCGGCGCGCAGGCTCGCCCGCAGGTGGTCGCGGATGGCGTTCTTCGCGTCGACTAGGGTGTCCCACTGGGTCTTGGTCGGCTCGATGACCTCGTCGAAGCTCAGGGCATGGCCGGCGTTGAGAAACAGCTTGTGCATTTTCAACATGTCATGCTCCTTGAGCAGGATTGGCGTTTTCGCCGTGGTAAAAGGTCGGTTGTGGCGCGATGCGATCCAGCAGCGTCTGGATCGATGCATTGCCGAGCGCGCGCTTGGCGCATTCCGCTGCCGAGCCCAACAGGATTTCCTGTGCGGCCCGGTCGGTCTTGTCCAACGCCACGGCGCGGGCCCGTTCGTCGGTCAGGTCTTCGTCAAGGTGGTGGTACTGGCCGGATGCGATCGCATGGCCCAGCAGGTGGTGCACCAGCGTTTCCTGCGCGGAGATGGAAACCCCGAACAGGCGCTTGGGCATGTTGGCTGGTTTCCATCCGCCCCAGTCCAGCGCGCCGCCATTGCGGTTGCGATGCGGGTCGACGGTGAACTTCGCCGACATGGTGCCGATCGCCATCACATGGATGTCCCGGCGCTGCTGTCCGAGGAAATGCTCGGCTTCATGCAACGCCAGCAGCCCGGGGGCGTTCGCGAACAGCCCGCCGTCAACGTATTGGCAGTTGTTGAAGGTATGGCGCGGGAAGAACCCGGGCGCGGCACTGGTGGCCAGCGCGACGTCAACTAACCGATGCTTGTGGTCGGCGGAGAAATTGGGGTGATGCGGGGTCTTGAAGAGAACGGGGCGCCCGGTGGTGTGATTGATGGCCGGGACGATGACGCGATGCTTGCATGCACCGATGGTGCGCTGGCCGAACAGCGCGTCGGATTCGAGCAAGGTGGCAAGAGACGACTGGATGTAGGGGGAACGCAGATAGCCGAGGAAAGAGCTGCGCTTCTTGAAGATGTCCTCGCCGCGCTCCTCGAACAGCGCCACCATCCGTTTAGCGGGCACTTCCAAAGCTAGCGCCAAGGCTAGGATGCCGCCGATCGAGGTGCCGGCGATCAGGTCGAACCGGGTTGCGATCGGGGCGCCGATGCGTTCTTCGAGATCGGCGAGGATTCGGGCGGTGAAGAGTCCGCGGTAGCCGCCCCCGGACAGGCACAAGATCTGGAATGGAGAATCGGGTCGGGCAGCACTCGGCGTGCTGCCCGTCAAATCGTGCGGATCATCCTCTCCCTGCTCTGCGATAACGGACATCTTGGCCCCCTGGCGTTCTGTCGGTGACTGTGGTGTGAGGGGCCAGTGTTCAGGCTCTCCGTCGCACAGACTGAGATCACATCGATATGGGGGCGTCGGTCACTATTTCAAGGGGTCGAGCGGACCCGGCACCACAACATCTGGGGTATCGTCGCAGGGCTAGGCAAGAATCTCCTTGTGGGGTACAAATGTATCCCATGTCTTCTCTCAGCCCCCGCCGCGCCGCCGTCCTATCGTTTATCCGCGACCGGGTGGCCGGATATGGCCAGCCGCCGACCTTGGCCGAGATCGCCGAGGCCTGCGGCTTGGCGACGCGCGGCGCCGCGCGCAAGCACGTCCTGGCGCTGGCCGGGGCGGGACTGATCGAGGTCACAGCCGGGCAAGCGCGGGGCATCCGCCCGGTTGGGATGCGGGCGCGGGCTGACCTGCTGCGGGTGCCCCTGCTGGGGCGGGTGGCGGCAGGATTTCCCATCGGGGCCGACGCCGAGCTGACCGACACCCTGACCTTGGACGCGCGGTTGTTCTCGGTATCGCCGGACTACCTGCTGCGGGTGCAGGGCGACTCGATGATCGAGGACGGGATCCTCGACGGCGATCTGGTCGGAGTGCATCGGATCTCCGACGCGCACAACGGCCAGACCGTGGTGGCACGGTTGGACGGCGAACTGACCATCAAGCGATTCGAGCGGAGGGAGGAGGCGATTCACCTGCTCCCGCGCAATCCCGTCTATACGCCGATCCGGGTTCGCGCGGATCAGGATTTCGCCATCGAAGGGATCTTCTGCGGGCTGGTTCGGCGCGGCTGATGGGCGCGGTGGTCGCCCTCGATGCCTTGCTGCATGAGCGCCGTGTTTGGCGAGGCCGTCCCGCGCCGCAACCACCGAGCGCGCAGCCGACCGGCTTTGCGGCACTGGACGTAGCGTTACCTACTCGCGGCTGGCCGGAGTCAGCTCTTACCGAAGTCCTCCTGCCAGTCGATGGCGTCGGCGAACTGCAGTTACTGTGGCCGACACTGGCCCGTCTATCACAAGCGGGTGAGCGGATCGTGCTGGTCGCGCCGCCGTACCTGCCGTTTCCGGTGGCCTGGCAACAAGCCGGCGTCGATCTGCGCCAAGTGCAAATTGTCGAGGCTGAGACGCGTGATGCGCTGTGGGCGACCGAACAGTGTTTGCGTTCGGGCAGCTGTGGCGCGGTGCTGTGCTGGCCGCAACACGTTGATGACCGCGCGTTGCGCCGGCTGCAAGTCGCGGCCGAGAGCGGGCAGACCCTGGCCTTCGCCTGCCGTCCGTTGAAAGCCTCCGCCAATCCTTCGCCGGCGGCGCTGCGCATCGCCATCGATGCCAGGCCTTCGCAATTGCGGGTGCTGAAATGTCGTGGCGGCTTGGCGCCGCCGCATCCCATTCCCTTTACCGCGCATTGATGAGGCCGTCATGCGCTGGGCCTGCATTCTGCTGCCGCAACTGGCGCTCGACGGCGTCCTTCGTCGTCGCGCTGATCCCGATGCGCCGCTGGCGCTGATCGCGGGCACCCCGCAGCGGCGCGTGCTGCGTGCGGTCAACCCGGCCGCGCGCGCGCTCGGTCTGCGCGCGGGCCAATCGTTGACCGCGGCGCAGGCGCTGACCCGCGATTTCGCCCTGGCCGAATACGACCCCGAGGACGCGCAGCGCTGGCATCGCTTCCTTGCGGCCTGGGCTTATCGCTTCAGCTCGCTGGTCAGCTTGCGCTATCCCAATGCATTGCTGGTGGAGATCGAAGCCAGCCTGAGCCTGTTCGGGCCGTGGCCGCGCTTCGAAGCGCGGCTGCGCGAGGAACTGGCCGACCTGGGGTTCCGGCACCGCATCGTGGTGGCGCCCAACCCGGTCGCGGCGCGGGTACTGGTCAATGCGCACGATGGCCTGGCGATCCTGGCCGAGGAACCAATGCGCCATGCGCTGGGACAGATGCCGGTCGAGCGGGTCGGTTTCGCCCCGGAGGTAGCCACTGCCTTTTCGCGCATGGGCCTGCGCAAGCTGCGGCAGGTGATCGCGCTGCCGCGCGATACCGTGGCCCGCCGTTTCCCGGCCGACGTGCTGAAGCACCTCGATGCCTTGCTCGGCGAACGGCCGCAACCGCTGGATTACTACACGCCGCCGGATGCGTTCGATGTGCGCATCGAGCTGGGCTATGAAGTGGAGTCGCACCAGGCGTTGCTGTTCCCGCTCAAGCGCCTGACTTCGGATCTGGCTGCGTTCCTGGCCGGACGCGATGGCGGGGTACAGCGCTTCGTGGTGCGGCTGGAGCACGAGGACCACGCCGACACACTGGTGCCAGTCGGGTTGCTGTCCGCCGAGCGCGAACCGGCGATGCTGTTTGAACTGGCGCGCGGTCGGCTGGAGCAGGCACAGGTTCCGGCGCCGGTGCGCGGGGTCAGGCTGCTGGCCCGCGAGTTGCCGGTCTTCGTGCCGGCGCACCGCGAGTTGTTCGACGAACGCCCACAGCAATCGATGCCGTGGGAGCAGCTGCGCGAACGCCTGCGTGCACGGCTGGGCAACGAGGCCGTGCATGGACTGCGCGCGCATGCCGACCATCGGCCCGAGCATGCCTGGTCCGTAGAGTCGGACGCCAAGGCAGGTCCAGCGCCGCCGACCGCGCCGCGTCCCGGCTGGCTGCTGCGGCAACCGATCCCGCTGCGCGAGTTCTCGCCGCAGATCCTTGCCGGCCCCGAACGCATCGAAAGCGGCTGGTGGGACGGCGGCGACGTGCGCCGCGACTACTACCTGATCGAGACTCGCTGGGGCCAACGAGGCTGGGTCTACAGCCCCGCCGGTGAAACCGGCAACTTCATGCTGCACGGATGGTTCGCATGAGTGCCGACTATGCCGAGCTGCATTGCCTGTCGAACTTCAGTTTCCAGCGTGGGGCGTCCAGTGCGCCGGAACTGTTCGAGCGTGCCCGGCATCACGGCTACCGGGCGCTGGCGATCACCGATGAGTGCACGCTGGCCGGCATCGTGCGTGCTTGGCAGGCCTCGAAGGAATCGGGCTTGCCGCTGATCGTCGGCAGCGAGATGCGGATCGAGGATGGTCCCAAGCTGGTGCTGCTGGCGGAAAACCTGACCGGCTACCAGGCTCTTTGCCGACTCATCACTCAGGCAAGACGTCGGGCCAAGAAGGGCGAGTATCGACTGCTGCGTGAGGATTTTTCTGACGGGGTGGACGGACTACTCGCACTGTGGATTCCGGATAATCCGACGAACGAGCGGGACGGATACTGGTTGCGTGGGTTGTTTCCTGAGCGCCTGTGGATCGCGGTCGGACTGCACCGCGGGCATGACGATGACGAGCGTCTGCGCTGGCTGATGGCGTTGGGCGCCTCGCTGGAGTTGCCGTTGGTCGCCGCCGGCGACGTGCACATGCATGCCCGTGGCCGGCGTGCCCTGCAGGACACCATGAGCGCGGTCCGCCATCACGTCACGGTGGCCGAGGCCGGGCATCGACTGTTCCCCAATGGCGAACGCCATCTGCGCACACGACGGGCGTTGTCCGAGCTCTATCCTCCGGAACTGCTGACCGAGTCGGTGCGCATCGCGCAGCGCTGCACTTTCGATCTGGGACAGCTGCGCTATCAGTATCCACACGAGCTGGTGCCGGCCGGGCAGACCGCCACGAGCTGGCTGAGGGGGCTGACCGAGCAAGGGATGCGTTGGCGCTGGCCGCAGGGCATTCCCGGGAAAGCCCGCGAGCTGGTCGAGAAGGAACTGGCGTTGATCGCCGAGCTGGCCTATGAGAGCTATTTCCTGACCGTGCACGACATCGTCCGCTTTGCGCGCAGCCGCCACATCCTGTGCCAGGGCCGTGGCTCGGCCGCGAACTCAGCTGTCTGTTATGCGTTGGGCATCACCGAGATCGACCCGGACCGGATGAGCATGCTGTTCGAGCGTTTCATCTCGAAGGAACGTAACGAGCCGCCGGACATCGATGTGGACTTCGAGCACGAGCGGCGCGAGGAAGTGCTGCAGTACGTGTTCGAGCGTTATGGACGGGGCAGGGCGGCGATCACCGCCGTGGCCAGCACCTACCATGGCGCCGGCGCAGTGCGTGACGTGGCCAAGGCGCTGGGCTTGCCGCCGGACCAGGTCAACGCGCTGGCCGATTGCTTCGGGAGCTGGAGCAATGCGCTACCTTCGACAGAGCGCCTGCGCGAATGCGGCTTCGATCCCGAAAGCCCGGTGATTCGGCGCGTGCTGGCGCTGACGGGCGAACTGATCGGCTTCCCGCGCCACCTATCCCAGCATCCCGGTGGCTTCGTCATCTCCGAACAGCCGTTGCACATGCTGGTGCCGGTGGAGAACGCGGCCATGGCCGACCGCACCATCGTGCAGTGGGACAAGGACGACCTGGATCTGGTCGGGTTGCTGAAGGTCGATATCCTCGCACTGGGCATGCTCAGTGCCTTGCGTCGCTGCTTCGATCTACTGCGCCAGCATCGCGGCCTGGAGCTGACCCTGGCGACGATTCCGGCCGAGGACAAGGCGACCTACGACATGATCGGTCGCGCCGATACCATCGGCGTGTTCCAGATCGAGTCGCGCGCGCAGATGGCGATGCTGCCACGCCTGAAACCGAAGAACTTCTACGATCTGGTCATCGAGGTCGCCATCGTCCGGCCCGGGCCGATCCAGGGCGACATGGTTCATCCCTACCTGCGTCGCCGCAACGGCGAGGAACCGGTGACCTATCCGTCCGAAGCGTTGCGCAAGGTGTTCGAGCGCACCTTGGGCGTGCCGCTGTTCCAGGAGCAGGTGATGGAGCTGGCGATCGTTGCAGCCGGCTACACGCCGGGCGAGGCCGACCAGTTGCGGCGCTCGATGGCGGCATGGAAGCGCCATGGCGGATTGGAGCCACATCGCGAGCGATTGACGCGCGGGATGTTGGAGCGTGGTTACACGGCCGAGTTCGCCGAACGCATCTTCGAGCAGATCAAGGGTTTCGGAAGTTACGGTTTTCCGGAAAGCCACGCGGCCAGCTTCGCGCTGCTGACCTATGCCAGCTGCTGGCTCAAGTGCCATCACCCGGCTGCCTATACCTGCGCGCTCATCAACAGCCAGCCGATGGGGTTCTACAGTCCTGACCAGTTGCTGCAGGACGCGCGTCGGCACGGCATCGCGACTTTGCCGGTGGATGTGCGCTACAGCGACTGGGATTGCACACTGGAACCGGACAAGGGCGGCGAGCTTTCTATTCGTTTGGGACTGCGCATGGTGCGTGGGTTCCGTGAGGAGGATGCCAAGCGGATAGAACAGGCAAGGGCGGTGCGAGCCTTTGCGGATGCGACCGACCTCAGTGATCGCGCCGAGCTTGATGCGCGCGCGCGTGAACTGCTGGCCGACGCCGGCGCCTTGCGTGGACTGGTGGGGCATCGCCATCGTGCGCGCTGGGCGGTGGCGGGCGTGGAGGCGCAGCGGCCATTGTTCGCCGGCAAGCCCGCCACGCAGGAACGCCAAGTGGCCTTGCCGCTGCCGACTGTTGGAGAAAATGTGCAGGCCGATTACGCCACCACCGGCACCACGCTGGGGCCGCATCCTATGTCGTTGCTGCGCCGACAACTGCAGGCCCGGCGTTGCCGCAGCTCGAACGAACTCGCTGGCATCAAGTCCGGGCGCAGCATCGTCGCGGCGGGGCTGGTGATCGGTCGTCAGCGTCCGCAGACTGCCAGCGGCGTCACCTTCGTCACTCTTGAGGACGAGCACGGCATGATCAATGTCGTGGTCTGGCTGCAGGTGGCCGAACGACAGCGGCAGGCATTCCTCGAGTCGAGGTTGATGATGGTGGAGGGAACGCTGGAGTCGGAGAGTGGAGTGCGGCATCTGATCGCGAAGCGACTACACGACTTGACGCCGTTGCTCAGCAGTCTGGATGTACGAAGTCGGGATTTCCGCTAGTTGTGGATGTTCCAATCCAGAAGAATGCCGAATGCTTACCGAGTATCTGTAAAGTAACTCCTGCTCCAGGTCTACCAGCCATGACGGAATCGACAAAACACCACTACGTACCGCGCTGGTACCAAAGAAGGTTTCTGCCGGAAGGCGAGACGAGGTTCTATTATTTGAACCGTCGCCCATACCAGACGGTCAACGGACGTCATGTCCCCATGCGAGATATTGAACGCTGGGGACCGGCAAAGTGTTTCCAGGAAGCAAATCTCTATTCAGTGAACGTTCCTGGATTCCCCAAGGATCAGTTCGAGAAAGAGTTCTTTGGCGCTTACGACCACAATGGTGCCATCGCGGTAGACGAAGTAGCTAACGCCGGACACCGAGTCGCAATCAGCCACGAGGGATATCAGCACTTCTTCGCCTATCTATCAGTGCAAGCGCTTCGTACCCCCAAGGGCATGGCTTGGCTTATGGGCCACTTGGGGGCGCAACTCGGCAAACGCGAGCTTCTGGAAGGGATTTCGCGCTTGCGCTATATCCGGACCGTCATGTGGGTAGAGTCGTTCCAAGAGGTTCTCTACACAGAGAGCGATGACATCGGGTTTCTGATCTCGGATCATCCGGTAACGTCCTACAACAAGGCTTGCTATGCGGAATCGGCTGAATGCCGTTTGCCGAATGATCCAGATGCAGCCTGGAAAGGCACGCAGACCATTTTTCCGCTTGATGCGAAACGATGCTTTGTGCTCACCCATACGGAATATGCGCACAATCAGGACATGCGTACGCAGTTGCGCAGGCCGAGAACAAACGCGCGCCTGTTCGGCAACACGATTGCAAAGACTCATCAGATTGTGCATCGCCAGGTGTCGGACGCAGAGGTCTCTCGTATCAACCAGATACTCAAGTTGCGCGCGAGGAGGTATTTGGCGGCGCCTTTCGAGCACTGGCTCTATCCAGAAGGCGCATGCAACCGAATTCAATGGCCCGACCTGGGAGTACCTCTGGTCCCAAAGACGGAACTCTGGAGAAACACGGGCGGTGTTTACATGGGGCTGAAGAGCGGTGGTGTGTTCATGCAAGACCCCTTTGGTCGCTCACCTGATACGCCGGAAGAGCAACGACAGGTTGAGAAGGAAGTCGAAGCCATGCATGCCCAACTTCAAAAGGCGCTGGCGAACCATAAAAACAATCCTAATGGATGAATGCGAAACTGCTGTGGCTGAGCGAAACTTCTCGCTGAAAGCGAACTAGGGAATCGTCTGAAGATCCTTGATTGCAAGCTCGATCAGCTTTCTTGCGATCCGGCCAGAATCGACCTCGTAGCGCGCGACAAAGTTTCTATGCTCCGTGCTAAGACGGTCGAAACGAACGGTCGGCTTGCTTTTGCCGGATACGATCGCGCTAGGCAGGTGGGTAGAAATGAACTGCACGACCTTCTTGCTACTGCATTCGGCATGCGATACGAAGTGTCTGATTAGGCCGATGTCCTCGCGCCTCACCTGATCGACTGCGTCTAACTTCGATGCGTATGTGTCCCACAGCTCTTCAATGACGAGGTAGTGTCGTCGCAGTTGCTCTTCGACGTAGTCGGAAAAATCGCCCGCTTCCACGAAAGTCCGGATCCAGCGTTCCGCACCTAGCGGTACTTGCGGTATCTGCTCGGGAGGAGGCGCAAATACGATCTCCGCTTCCGCAAAATCGCTCACCAATACCGTGTCCGCAATCGTGATGGTTCCGTCCTGATCCGGGAAGGATGGCCAAGCGATGTTGGGCCGGGTGAGTTGCAGCCGATGCCCAAACTGGAACTCCCATGCCAGTACCAACTGACGTACCCGTGCATCGGCGAACGCGACCAGCGAAGCCAGATCCGTATCGACCGTCAGCCCGCTTTCAACTATACGGAGCGTGACGTCGAGGTTGTCGTCCTGCTCGACGATGCAGCCCGGCCATTCGGGCATTGGTACGTAGAGTTTCCGCCGAAATCCTCGGACTTGGTAAGCAATTTCCAGGGTGTCGTTGTTCATGGGTCCGCCGGCGATTGAGGCGTCTGATGCTACCGACCACAAGCGTTTATGCATACCGATCTACGCTTGTAGCAACGTGTCCCATGCATCCCGGCGTGACCGCCGTCGGGCTCGCGGACTGCGCCCCATGCCCCTACACGGGTCATGGCCATTCGGCTTTGATCCCTGATGCCTCCGGTCCTGGCAGACTGCGCGCCCCGCTTGCCGAGGCGTTGCAGGTAGGTGGGCGGTCTTGCTGTTTCCCTTCACCGTATCACGGCGTTCTCGCCGTCAAGGGCTGCGCGTGCCGTGCACGCTTGCGGCCTGTGGCCGTCTGCGACCCCTGACTGCTGCGCTGCGCCGTGCTGGCCCGGTGCCGGGCAATTCCGCCCGGTACAGGAGCACACTCATGGCATCCATCTCTTCCTTCGATTCTCCGTTGTTCGTCCGCGACCAGCGACGTCGCTACCAGCCGGCGACTGCGGACCAGATCCTCGAGGCCGCGCGGTCGGTAGTCGACCAGCGCATGCGCCGTGGCACTGCCAGGCAGCCGCCTCGGCGTTGTTGAGGTAGCGCGGCGCGCTCTGCGGGGTGCTATCGAGCGCGGCTGAGGCCATCGCGCGCGAGGGCGCCTATCCCGCTTCGCTCTTCTCCCTGTATGGCGACTACAAGCCCGCAGTCGTAGGCGTCCAGCGTTATCACTATGAACCGAGCGGTGATGCCTATAACCTGGTCTTCGAGGAGCCGTCGCTCGCGTTTGGTCTGCGCCGATTCGTGGTTTACAACCCACACGACAGACAGCGCTTAACAGTGCACGAGACAGATCGCCTTCTGTTGGACGACTCTGGCCTTGACGCAGATAATGCTGGCTACACGATAGTTCATCCACTTCCGCAGTCGCACTGGAAGCTCTTTACTTTCCGAAGTTGACGCCTCGACCGCCCAACAGTTCATTCAATCCGACACAAAAACAGGGGTGGCTCAGAGAACAATTTCTCCGAGCCCTATTTTTGGCTTAGCACCAAAGAATTAGTTCTCCACTCTGACCCTTGTTCTTTGTTCTTTTTTTCCTTCGTCCCTTTTTTCTGCTCTGAGCCTATTCGCATGGCAAGAAGGTGGACAAGAATCAGGCCAGTGACACAGCGAGTGCAGGCTGGTAACCGCGGGCAACTCGCCGACGACACCAAGGTGCCGCCGTGAGCAGCGCCTTGGCTCGCGGATAGTGGTTTTGGATCGTTCGCACGTCTTATATGAGGACGTGTTGGATGGTCGTCTCTCTCCGATCACCCGCCGGCCGCTGATCCCTGCTGACACATTCCTCACCCCGGCGCTCCCCCGGCCGGGGATCTTTTTTGCCATGGCTGATTGCATGACGGAGCAGATCTCACGCGAGGATCTTTACCGTGCCGTTTGGTCGGAGCCGATCAAGACCATGGCTGTGCGTCTTGGAATCTCGGACGTCGCGCTGGCTAAGAGCTGCCGCAAACACGATATTCCGATTCCGCCGCGCGGGCACTGGGCGAAAGTGCAGTCGGGAAAGCGTGTGTTCCGCCCAGTGCTGCCTGCGCGGGGGCTTGGCATGCCCGAATTGCTGCATGCCGGACGAAGCAGGCACTGGCACCAAGGCATTCGCGACGCCGATTTGATCGATGCCGAGATCCCTCCACCGCCGGAGTTCCCCGAGCCGATAGCCGACCTTTTGGCAAGAGTGACGAAGCTGGTGGGCAAGGTTGCGATGGTGCGTGATCTGCATACGCCGCATGGGTTGATTGCAGGTCTCCTGCGCCGGGAAGAGGAACAGCGGAAGAAGTACAGCTATCGAGCTGATCGGCCGTTGTTCGCCTCGCCCTTCGAGCAACGCAGGCTGCGCATACTCAGTAGCATCTTTATTGCGCTAGGACGCTGCGGGATGCGAGGCACGTTGTCCGGCAATGATCCCAGCGACTTCGGCACCTATGTGGGAGAGCAGCATGTCGCCTTCCATCTGGATCACCCGAAGCAGCAGGGTCGCTCAGGCTACCGCTATACGGACGACTTGAAACGTCCGGCATCGGAAAAGCTGGTACTCAGAATCTCGTTCTCATCGGAGAAGGTCCAAGGTGTCCGGACCGATTGGCTGGATCAACCCGGCGACCTGGTCGAGTCGCACTTGTCGGAGGTCGTCATCAACCTGATCGTGCTGGGCGAGATGCGCTATCGGCTGGGCGAGCAGCATCGTTTCGATTGGATGGTCAGCAGAAAGGCCTACCTCATAGAAGAGGCACGGCGACAGCGCGAAGAGGAAGTCCGGCAGGCTAGGGAAAAGCGCATCCGGGCGGAGAAGGCCCGGGTCGATCGGTTGTTGGGAGAAGCATTGGCGTTGCGGCAGGCGCGTGACATTCGTGCCTATGTCGAGGAGGTGCGTGCGATCAGCGCAAGCGCCGGCGCCGAGACCGGGTTCGCCGAACTCGACGCATGGTCGGCCTGGGCATTGGCGCAGGCCGCACGAATCGATCCGGTGCTGTCCGGCGCGTACTTGCGTGGTCTACCGGACGATGAGCAGGAATAAGCAGGCTGGCGCCCGTCAAGTCAGGCCGAGATAGTTCCGCCCCACTGCATAGATGAAGTTCGGAAAGAGGCTCGCCAGACTAGTGCGCGAGGCAATCTCCTTCTCATATGCAAAGGTCTTGCCTTCATCGAAATGTCCACCCAGCACCGTCTGCGGGTTTTCCGGGATGAGCGTCATCAGCGAGGCGGAAGCGAACTGTGTGGGATGACTGCAAAGATCGTAGAGCTTGCTGTGTTGCCGGAGTGTTGCCAGGGCATCCCGGTTGAGTTGCAGCGCGTCGGCATGCCGGGTTACATCCCGGATCGCCTTGGTCGTCGAGTAGGTGCCGCCGGCGTAACGATCCAGAAAGCCCAGTGATGGTTGCGAGACAAGAAGTGCCGTCGCGATACTCTCCAAAACGTAACGCTGCGAGTTGCCGGAAGGAACGAACAGGCCCTCCAGAAGGAGCTTCATTGCCACGACGTGGGTATGCAAGGCGCCATAAACGAGCGCGGTGACGTGGGCGCTGGGTTCGTCTTTCGTGATTTGCGCGTCGAGGCGCTCCCAGGCTAGGAAGGCGTTCGCCATGTGGCCGACGAAGGCCTCAAGCTGATCGCCGTAGGTTTTAACGAAGCGATGACGGATCTCGGCATCCTCCAGCCCGAGGAGGAGATGCCGGATCAGGTCGGTGCTGACCGTATGCGGTGGCAGGTCGTCCGGCGCGGCCCTGGAGTCGTCAGTCATCGTGTCCGCCACGCCGGCGCCCCCACGCATCCAGGAATAGCCTTACTGCCTCTAGGTCGTCCTTTGGATACCGTTGTTCCCGCATAACACGTTCAAGTTCGCCGCGGAACCAGGTCGGATCGAACAGGTCGAAGCTATCGCTGATCTGAGCTCGGGTCTGGCGCCTTGAAACCCTGTCGCCCAGGCTGCCGAATCCTCCCAGGCCAGTGGTCCACGACTCGCCGGTGAGGGCCTTGGCGAAGCGGATGAGTACCTCGTCGCTCTGCAGCTGTTCGTCCAGCCAGACTTTCATCTCGGCACCTTGGTCGTCGGCGAATTCGCGCCAACGATAGAGGTTGTACATGAGGTCATCGCGCCTGAGCAGTTCTCCTGTACTGGCCGCATGGCGTAGCGCGTTCAATGCGCGCTCCTTGAGTGCGGGAATCGCATCTTCGGTTACTAGGCAGCGAGAGAGATCAACTTCCTTCCCTTCACGTGGGTGGTAATCGTCGTACGCAGAGGACACGAAATCGATGAGCCAGCCAAGCGACGCGTTTTCAGTTGCCGCCAGGTACAAGTCGGACTTTTCTTCCAACGTGAAGCGATCCTCGGTGACTTGCCGGATCAGCCAGTGAAAACGGAGGGAGGTATTTGCCATGGCAAAACCACGCTCTTCATCTTCCTTGCGAGTGATGTCGTCGGCCACTTCGAAGAGCGCGCAGAAGAAGTCATGGACCTTGTCACGCTCGATTTCCTTGCCGTGGCTGGTCAGCTCGTCGAGGATCACCGGCGCCATTGACTTGTGGTTCTTGCGAATTTGTGTGGCTGCCTTCAGCAGCCGCTGCTTCACGAAATCGCGGTCATTGGCCCGCTTCAGCAGTTCGTCGATGTCCGCTGCCGATAGCGTGTCGTCACTGAGCGAAAGCTTGAAGTAGGTATCGAAGTGTTTGCTGAGGCAGACGCGCCGTTCGGCATCCCACGTTTCGTGGAAACCGGAATAGCCGATGTTCTCCATGGAGGGGAAGAGCCGCTGAAGGATGACCTTCGCCAATTCGTGCTTGGTCTCGGGTATGCCGGCAAGGAACGGCGCGAACTTGGTGTCGTCACGCGTGCCCCCTTGTGATTTCGTCTTGCCGGTGACGATATCCCGGTTGTACTTGATGGTGTTGTAGAGCGCGGGCTCATACAGCCGTAGCGTTTCCAAGGCGAGGTAGTCAGCGCGGCTGATGTTGTTGGCAACGGGTGGCCAAGTAACGCTCATCGCGTTGATCAGACGAGTGACGTGCCTGGGTGTGGTCATGTACGGCACCACCACGTCATAGAACAGGTTCATGAAACGGACGACATGCTGCTCCGATGGTTCGCCACAGATATCCTGCACGGCGATGAGCAGCGCATTGTTTAGATCGCTCTGCGCAGGCGGTGGCAATTCGAAGCTTGCCTGGATGATCTTTTCGAGAAAATGCGGCCCTTCCGATGGGTAGCGTTCTTGGACCGCTGCATCGGCCAACGTGCGGTCGAAGACCAGCAGATACATCACATTGGGCAGCCTTCCTACCGACTTGACGAGCCGGAAGATGGCCAATGCCTCGTCCGGTGACAGCCGGTCGATGTCGTCGATGATGATCAGGAAGCGGCGCGGTTGTGCTTCCAAGGCTTTGGACAGCTTGCTGAATGTCTTCTCCAAGGGGGCTTTATCGGGGAAGAAGCGCTTGGTAAACGCGGCCGATCCTGCGACCAGTGCACCGATCCCGCCGGTGGTTGCCAGGGCCACCGCGCTGCCGATCACCGGCCCAGCTTGCAGAATCTGCCTGCCAATCTCGGGCACCAAGCCCTTCACGCGATCGCCCAGCGAGGTTTTCAGCGCGCTGTTGAGTTCCTGCAGGAACGCCAACGCGATCGCTTCCTCGCCGCGGTACCACCAGCACTTGAAGTCGACAATCGTCAGTTGGTCGTTCTTGCGGGCCTCGAGTTCGCCACGAATCAAGTTGACGGCGCTGCTCTTGCCCGAGCCCCATGGACCGTTGATGGCGATCGTCGTCCCGATGGGGTTCGCCATTTCGAGCAGACTCGTCGCCAGGGCGCTCGAGAATGCGGCTACGCCGTACTGGTCGTCCTCAGGCTTTTCGATGGGGCTGTCATTGAAGTATCTGGACATGCGCTGTCTTCCCCTCCCCGGGAAGGTTCAGGCTTGGGATTGCGATCGCGCGTCGGCTTATGCGGCTTCGAGCTCGACGTGCACCTGCTGGCCCAACGCCGCGGCGATATTCACCAGGGCGTCCAGCGAGAAGCGAGAGATCCGCCCACGCAGCAGGTCGTTGATACGCGGCTGGGTGACGTTGCAATGCTCGGCTGCTTCCACCTGCGTCCATCCGCTGCCCTGGATCAGGGCGGCGATCTTCTGCATCAGTTCGGCGCGCACCTTGAGGTTCGCCGCCTCTTCTGCCGATTCGGCGAGCGCGTCCCAGACACTGGCGTAGCTCTCGATTTTCGTTCTGGTCATGACGGATCTCTGATCAGTTGGGCGAAGCGCTTGCTTGCAATCTCGATATCCCGCTTCGATGTGGCTTGCGTCTTCTTCTGGAAGGCGTGGAGTACATAGACCGCATCGGTAAGGCGGGCGGTATAGATGACGCGGAACGTTCCGGACTCGTCCCAGACCCGGATCTCCTCGACGCCTCTGCCGATCGACGGCATGGGCTTGAAATCGTCCGGCTGCGAGCCGCGCTGGACGCGATCAAGCTGGTAGCCGACATCCTGTCGGGCCTCGTTCGGAAAGTCGCGCAGACGCTGGAGCGCGTCACCCAAGAACCTTACGGGTTTCAGGAGCATGATTATATCCGTTCTGATATAAATAGCAAACCGCACAAGCCCAGTGGGCCTGCGATACGACCGACGGTCCGCATCGCCACCCGGGTCATGCCGGATGTTCCTGGCCAGGGAGCAGCATCCGGGTGCCGATGCCCTGCAGTAGCAGGCCAATCAGGGCGTTCTGGCTGCGTGCCGCATCCGCGCCGGTGGTGTGATCGATCCCGCTGGTCCCGCCTCGGCACCACTGTCCCCACAGCTCCGCGGCAAGTCGCTGGGCCGCCTCCACGTCGACTGCCGACTCACCGCCATCGCGGGGGAAGGGGCTTGGCAGGGTGGTGCGTTGCCGATTCCGGTGCAGGTGCTCTGGACGCAGATGGGTATAGCGTTTGAGCATCTTCCAGTCGCGATGGCCGGTGACCAGCGCAACTTGTTCGATGCTGAGGCCGGCCTCGAACAATCGGCTGGTCGCCTCATGACGCAGGTCATGGAAGTGCAGGTTCTGGATCTTGAGTTCCTTGCACGCACGCCGGAACGCGGTGCCGGCGGAGCGGGGGTTGTAGGGGAAGATCAGATCGCCCCGCGGCCAGTGCTTGCGCTGCACTCGGATCAGCCGCAGGGCATCAAAGCCGGTCAGATCGAGCAACGGCACGAACTGGTCGTTGCCGTCCTTCTCGCGCGGGTCCTTGCGGTCGTGCACGAGAACGACGTGCCGCCGCACGTCGACGTCGCTCCAGCGGATCCTGCAGATCTCCTCCTGTCGCATCGCGCTGGCGATCGCGAAACGCACGATGCGGCCCATCGGAATCAGCAGATAGCGGTTGTTGTCGAAGTAGTCGAGCAGACGCTTGATCTCCTCGGCGGTCGGTCGTCGGTCGCGCTGTCGCGATTTGCCGACCAGGCCCAGGCGCTTGAGCGCGACGCGTGCGAGGTTGACGGGTTCGACTTTCACCTCCACGCCATGGATCGCCGCGGCATGGGTAAGCACCAGCTTGAGATAGCCGAAGTCCGCGCTGAGCGTTACCGGGCCCGCACCTTCCTTCGCGCGTTCCCTGCCGAACCGGATCAAGCGCTCACGGGTCAGATCCTTGTGCTTGACCTTGCCCAGCTTGGTCTTCAGCGCATCCAGCGTGAATTGCTTGGAGCGACGAGGCGCCTTGCCGACCTCGCACATGTCGGTCACGTGCAGATCGACCAGGTGGGCGAAGGTCGTCGGGTCGACTTTGGTCCGCTTCAGCGTGGATTCGCCAAGATCCACCCGGCGCTCGGTCGCGATGGCCCACTTCCGCGCGTCTTCGTGGCGCAGGAAGGTCTCGCTGACATACGATTGTTTGCGTCGGACCTGAACCCGCCAGTGGCCCGACCGGAGCCGAGTGATCGTCGCCATTTTTCGTGTGCACTATGTGTGCACTGAGCCGTCGTAGAAGGGCGAAATCGGGCGAAATCCAGTGCACACGAGAGTGCACACGCCCTATTCATGTTGTTGATTTTACTAGGTAAATCATTGAATTACAACGATAAAATGTTATCCGTCGCTCCTATGATGGACTGGACCGACCGCCATTGCCGCGTCTTCCATCGCCTGCTCGCCCCCTCGGCGCGGCTGTACACGGAAATGGTGCACGCCAATGCGGTGATCCACGGCCATCGCGAGCGGCTGCTCGGCTTCGACCCCAGCGAACAGCCGCTCGCCCTGCAGCTCGGCGGCAGCGAACCCGAGTTGCTCGCCCAGGCCGCGCGCATCGCCGGCGAATGGGGCTATGTCGAGGTCAATCTCAACTGCGGCTGCCCGTCCGATCGGGTCCAGGCCGGCCGCTTCGGTGCCTGCCTGATGCGCGAACCCGCACTGGTTGCCGAGTGCGTGGCGGCCATGCGCGCCGCCACCGATGTGCCGATCACCGTGAAGTGCCGGCTGGGCGTGGACGAGGACAACGACTACGACGTCTTCGCCGCCTTCGTCGACCAGATCGTCGCGGCCGGCAGCGAAATGGTCGTGGTGCACGCCCGCAACGCCTGGCTGCAGGGCCTCTCGCCGAAGGAAAACCGCGAAGTCCCGCCGCTGCGCTACGACTGGGCGTACCGGCTCAAGCAGGCGCGGCCTGGCTTGCCGGTGGTGGTCAACGGCGGCATCGCGACCGTCGCGCAGGCCCAGGCGCACCTGGCCCATGCCGACGGCGTGATGCTCGGTCGTGCCGCCTACCATGACCCCTACGTGCTGCATCAGCTCGATGCGGCGCTGACCGGCCAGGGCGAGCGCCCGCGCGCCGAGTTGCTGCGCGCGCTGCGCCCCTATGCCGAGGCGCAGATGGCGCGCGGCCTGGCGCTCAAATACCTGACCCGGCACGTGCTCGGCCTGTTCCACGGCCAGCCCGGCGGCCGCGCTTTCCGGCAGATCCTCAGCGAGGGCGCGCATCGGCCGGGCGCCGATTGGAGCCTGGTCGAACAGGCCCTGGCCGTCACCGAGGCCCAGGGCCGCCACGCCGCCGCCTGAGCGCCGCGCCGGCGTCCTCCGGGTGGGCCTCTGTCCACCGGGCCCCCGCCGCCGTTGCGAGGTGGCCGGATGAGCTATGCTCGGACGTTCATTTGCCTGAACACTCCCCTGCGGTTCTTGGAAAGTTCAGATCGGATTCACCCCGAAAAATCAAGAATTTGCCTCGTTTTAGGGGGTTCGCATGCCAGCTGGCTCGACCTGAAATTCCGATTCGTTTCACGATTTTTGAACGAAAACGCCCGCTCCGCTAGGATTCTGGATGTGACCTCTTCGCCCCGCTGCCTTTCGATGATCGCCTTGGCTGCCACGCTTGCGCTGGCGGCGACGGCACCGGTCATCGCCGGGCCACAGGATCGCGGGCCGGCGGAGTCGCGTGACGCTTATCCGCGTGGTCGTGCCGAGGCCGGTGGTCGCTCGCTCTCCGATGCGATCCGGCGCGTACAACGCAGCACCGGCGGCCAGATCCTCGGCGCCGAGCAGGTGCCGTTCGATGGGCGCAACATCAACCGCGTCAAATACATGGATGAGCGTGGCCGGGTCCGCTACATGGACGATCCGGCGCCGGACCGGGCACCGCCGCGCGCGCCGCGCCCGGCCGAGCCGGCGCCGCCACCACGCAGCGATAACCCGTGACTGGCGATAGTGGCTTAACCACTTCAGTTTCCCCACTGGCCGCCGGCCAACAACGTAACTAGGGAGAGTTCATGCGTATCCTTCTGGTCGAA
>Ga0160436_1000082_pt1 | contig 48804 bp, 61 predicted proteins | sample HID1973M_E0MG_FD_108264 | JGI IMG/M metagenome (GOLD analysis project Ga0160436, IMG submission 108264) | Enriched mosquito-associated microbial communities from UW Madison campus, WI, USA - HID1973M_E0 MG | ecosystem: Host-associated > Arthropoda: Insects > Digestive system > Unclassified ...
CTTCCGCGATGGCTTCGGCGATGGCTTCCGGGTTGACGATCCGGAGGGCGAGCATGGGTTTCTCGTGGCTAGTGATGACGGCCACACGCAGCGGGAAGTCGCGAGCAGGCAGGCCCGGGTACGGCACACAGCGGAAGACGATGCGAGTCGGCAGCTGGCCGGCGCCACGCGCTTCCACCTGCTCCATCGCCGTCCGCTCAGCACGCAAGGCTTCGGTGGTGTGCGTGCTGTTCGTCTTCGATGCAATCTCCAGGCGTCGAATGGCGGCGATAGCCAATGGCAAGCCCACGGCGGCGCCGGTTTCATCGGCGAGCGCCGCGATATTGGGATGCCAGTCTTCAAGCCACTCGATCAGATCGACCTGCAGGAACTTACGGCCGTTAGCGCCGAGCACCGCCGCATGCTCCGCCGTCTTCTTGAGCTGAAGCACGGCCTGGTGCAGAGCGTGGCCGGGCAGGAAATCGCCGCCATCCGTGTTCACGAGCAGGTCGAAGAACACGCGCGCACTCATCGAATCGGGATCAACGAAGCCCGGGTGCGCGCCGTGCGTATCCGAGATGCCATATCCTCGCTTGGTGTAGTCGGCGAAGGCCTCCAGTGAGGAAGTGTGGAAGGTGCCGCGGAACTGCGAGCGGTTCTGCTGGAAGGCCTCCAGATCGTGCAGCTGGTAGTCACCAGGCAACGCGATTACGGGCTTGTGACTGTCGACCACACGCAAGCCTTCGGCGTCTACGGCGGTCTTCTGGATCAAGCTGATGGCGGAAGCTTCCATTATTCATTGGCTCCGTTCTGGGCAAAAGGGAACTTGCTCTGGGTGTCGGGCATGAGCGTGAGGCGGCCGCCCGAGTTCACGTGCAGCGGGGTGTCGCCGGAGAGCTCTTCGCCACGCTTGCCCTTAGAAGTGGGCCGCTTGTAAGCCATCGCATGTGTCAGGGCGATCTGGTTGCTCTCGCCGATGCGGGTCATCTTGAATTTCAGGACGACTTCACCGGTCTTGCCCTTGTCGCCGAAGTTGACGACGCCGAGCGCGACATCGGACATGGCGGTGCCGACTTGTTCGAGGAAGACGCCGCCGTTCAAATCGGCGAGCATCTCGGCGACGTTCGTGGCGACCGGAGACAAGGCGGCGCGCGCCTGCTCATTCGCCGGTTTGGTTTCACTCATTGCGAAATTTCCTTTTGGTTGCGGACGGTGGAGCCTCGCGGAGGAGGGGTGTAGCGCTCGACGTGGCCGCCGCGGCACTGCGCGGAAACCTCGAAGGTGCGGAGGCGGGTGGCTTCGTCGACCAGCTCTCGGTGGTCGTTCTGCGGCGCAGTGATCGCGGCTCGCGGCGCAACGCCGCGATGGGTACGCTCGATGCAGGTGACGGCGAGGTTCATGCGGCACCCGGCGGCGTGGTGGGACGCGCGCTGCCCATCACCTGCCGGCGCAGCTGGCCGGCCACGTGCTGCCCGGTTCTGCCGGCGCGGCGCTCATCGGCGACCATGCGGACGGCTGTCGTGCGGGGAATGCCCAGGCGCGCCGCCTGGTTGCGCGCGGTCTCGTACGCGCGGAAGTCGATGACCTGGCTCATGGGTTCTCCGGGACGTGAGAGGGAAGGGGCTGCGGTGCGCCGTTCCACCAGCTGCTCCGCTCGATATCGCGATTGCCCGTGATCAGGCCGTCGACGGGCAGAACCGCGCCCGAGGGCGGCGGCCAGCGCATGGGGCGCGCGCGGCGGTCAAAGCTGGTTTCAGCAGCGGCCATCGCAGAGCGCTCCATGTTTGGCAGCGGCGCCCGCAGCGATGGCTTCGGCGTTGTCGATGGGCTTGGCTTCGGGCTGGCCAGCCAAGCGGGTCACCGTGCGGCGCGGCGGCAGGGCGTCATGCCACTCGCGGACGACCTGGAACATCTGCGGATCGATGTCGATGCAAGCCTGATCACCAACCCAGATGGCGGGGAATGCCCCATCCTGGAATCGCAGCGTGTCGCCCCAGAGCATGAGAGCGGAGACGGCGCGACCGGCGCTGTAGAAGGTGGCGCTGAAACCTTCGGGTGTGCGCTCGATGCCCAGCGTCAGGCCGGAGACGTGCACGTCGATGCGGCGGCCTCCTGGCAAGCCGGAAGACGAGGTCATAGGTCACCGCCGCGAGCAGCTAGACTCGTGTCGTTGACGGAGGGATCGACATGGAATGGACCGGCTGGCTGACGTTGGCTATCGCTGTGCTGGGCGCGGTATTGGGCGTCCTCAATACGATGCGAGATATCTATCGAGACAAAGTGCGACTGCGCGTTATCCCGGTCTGGATGACCCGACAGGCAAGCATTGATGAAGTCGATGCGCGTGTGCTGTTCACCACACGAAGTGATAGCGGTCTTGACCACAATCCGACCGGCCAAATTGGCATCCAGGTGATCAATACCGGCTTCGTCGAGGTGACGATCAAGAGCGTCGGCTTCACGAGGGGAGGCATCTTCGCCCGCCTGCGTCCGGAGTCTCTGCGGACAATCCCCATCATGGGGGACGCCCTGAAAATGACGGCACTGCCTGCGGTCCTTCCTCCACGCACCAGCATCATCATCTGGAGCAGGGCGATTGGGGATGACCTCTATGGATTCACTAAAGGAATTACTCGGGCGTACGTGGAGACTGCATGTGACGTGCGCGTCTTTGGCACCAGCCGCCTGCTTCGCAGACTCTCCCGTGGTCGAAGGCACGCGCCAGACCGGGGTTAGATGGTCGTAGGTGTAGGCGTCATCCAGTAAGGATCCTGGGGGTAGCGGCCAAGTACCTGTCCACAGCGTGCGGCTCGGCGTGCGGCGATTCCCCGCTGCACGAACTCGACGTGCAAAGGCCATTGCGGCCAGTGCAAGTGACAGAACGACAACAAATGAAAGAGTGGTAGACATGCTGCTCCGTCTGCCAGAAGGGTCAGACGGACATTACAGAATGCTGTAACGCCTTGTCAACAGGATTCTGTAGATTTGGGCCGGCTCGTTAACTCCTGCAGTGCCAAACCAAATTCAGATGGCTGGGGTCCTGGCTTGCGGGGGAGGAGAATTCTGATAGATCTCGGCTAGATGCTGCTGCCGTAGAGAGACGTTGTGAAGCAGTTCGTTTGTTCTCTTCTGCTCACTTATTAGCTGCCGCAGCAATGGTTTGATCCCAAACACTGCGAATGGAACCAGAATCCAAAGAACTGCCAGGATAAGGCTGAAAACGAAGATGACGACACCGAATGCCGCGTACCCAGTAGCTAAACTGTCCACGTTGCTTCCTCCAGTTGTATCCCGTTAGTCCACCCAGGAACCAACCCAATGGACTCGCCCAATGACTAGAATCGGTTCCTTCTTTGAGTCCATGCGACGAGGCTTTCGCCAAGCATGGTCGCCAGATGGGTTGTCGCTGCGAAAATAGACTATGTCATCAAGCACTTCGGCTCGCTTCACGTGCACCTCTCGCCCCCGCTGAATCACGAATAGCGAGCCGTCCACAGGTCGTGTGTCTGACGTATCGAACAAGATGGCGTCTCCATCTTTTAGAGTCGGTTCCATGGAGTCGCCCTTGCCGTAGTAAACCGCAAGATTGCGACCATAGATGCCTCGCTTCCGAAGGCTACTCGTCTTGAACTTAAGTGCATGCGTTTCGGCGTACTCCTGCGCCTCTGCACCTGCACCTAGGCCCACTGCTTGGCTGTATGCAGTGACGTCATCCCACTGAGGGTCGAGCGCTGCAGAGGTAGGCGATTTAGCACCTTTTCCTGTCTCAAGCCACTTGAGGGAAACGCCGAGCGCGTCTGCTATGACCCGCAGCTTTGTGGAGGTTTGCATGCCTCCGCGCTCGAGTTCCGCCAGCGTGCTATACCCGATGCCGGTCTTAGTGGCCAGCACCGACCTGGGAATTCCTTGTGCCTCGCGTTCAGCGCGAACGCGGCTTCCGATAGTGCTCATGTCCGAAATGCTCACAGATTTCTGTAACAGAATGCTGTTGACCAGAAGCTACAGAATCCTGTAGTGTCCGCCTTATGGACTGGAAAGCTCATATCGAAGGCTTGCTAAAGGCGGGCGCCGGCTTGGAAGAGATGGCCACACATATGGGCGTCACGCCCAATGCTGTTCGAGAAATCTTGGCCGGGCGGACTAAAGCTCCTCGGGCGGAAGCAGCAATACGTCTGATGAGCTTCAAGTGGCCCAAGCGAGGAAGAAAACTTAGTGACGCAGCTTGATTTCCACTTGAAGCTGGGCGCTGACGGCACCTTCATTGGTCTGGGGGTGAAAGCACGCCCAAAGAATCGCGCGCCACCTGCATTACCTCGCGGGTCGCATGGAGCACGCGCTCTGGCACTGGTTGCGCGCCGAGGTCTGCCTCGAGGCGCTCGGCCAAGAGATCGAGGTAGGCCGTGATCTTTTTGCGAGGCTCGCCCCAGTGCATGAGCAGAGCATGGATGACGGTTTCTTGCGCCAGGACTCGCGCCCTGATCACTTGCAGCTCTTCAGCAAGCTGTCCGATTTCAGAATCCATTTTGTGCTCCGGCGTGGGAGAGGTTGGTTCGCATCTCCAATCCTACGCCGGGGCAACTCTTAGAACTTAGCAAAGGTTCCGCAGCTACTTGGGTGAAAGCCAGAGTGCAGGAGCCAACCTCCAAACGAAACGTGCAGGGCACCGCCAAGTGAACATCCAAGACGCCGCACACAAGACCGTAAAGGACTACCCAGGAGGCAGCGAATCGCTCGCGCCGCGCTTGGGAATGTCCGGAGCCGTGCTCCGCAACAAGGTCAATCCCAACAACTGCACGCACCACCTGACACTCAAAGAAGCCGACGAGTTGATGGGGTATGCGAACGACTTCCGCATCCTGCACGCCCTGGCTGCCTCGCATGGCTTTGTCATTCAGTCGGCGGAGGTGCCCAAGAGCGGCTCACTCATCCAGGGGATGCTGGCTGCAGCTGCAGGGCAGGGGGATCTCGCTCACATCGTGTCCGAAGCGCTGGCTGATGGACGCATTACCCCCAATGAGGTCAGTGAGATCGAGCGGGCCTGCACGGCACTCCAGCATGTCCTGGCCCATATCGCGCAACACGCCACGGTTTCGATACCACAAGGGGGACGGTATGGCCTGTGATCGTCAGTTCGTGAGAGGTCTGTTCCACAAGGTTGAGGGCAACGAACCTCTCAGCTTGGAGGAGCTCGCCCAATACAACAGCCTACGCGCCGCAGAGATGGCGCGCGCTGAAGCTCGCCGCCATCCGGCACCGGAGCCCGAGCTGCCGCTGGAAGGTGCTGCATGAGCCGCTACCGCAAAATCGATCCGCGTATCTGGAACGATGCCAAGTTCAATGGCCTCACCGACGACGCCAAGCTGGCGTTTTTCATGCTGCTGACGCACCCGGGCATGACCGCACTCGGCGCCATGCGCGCGACCTTACCCGGCCTGGCCGCCGAGATGCGCTGGACGGCGGAAGCCTTTGGGGAAGCCTTCCGGGAAGTATCCGAAAAGGGTATGGCAGAGCACGACGAAAACGCCTGTTTGGTGGCCCTCCCGAACTTCCTAAAGTACAACCCGCCGGAGTCCCCAAACGTCATCAAAGCATGGGCTAGCTCTGTGGACATGCTGCCCGAGTGCAGCCTGAAAACCCTTGTGCTGCAACGCTGCCGAGACTTTGCCAATGGCATGACGGAAGGCTTCCGCAAAGCCTTCGCGGAGGTCTTCCCGAAGACTATGCCTAATCAGGAGCAGGAACAGGAGCAGGAACAGGAACAGGAGAAAAGCTTTAGTTCTTCGCTTCGCTCAGAACTTCCCGCCGCCGGCGATGCCGGCAGCGTGCCGCGCCCACCGACCGACATCGGCCAGAAGCGTGCGGAGAAGGAGCAGCGGCTCGCCCAGGTCACGGACGATGCGGTCCAGGCGTACAACGCTGCGCTGGGCAAGCCGCATGGCCTGCTGGTGGCCGTCAGCCCCACCATCGGCCGCGACAAGCGCCAGCAGCAGGTGAAGCGCTGCATCGCGCTCGCCAGGCAGATCGCCGCCGCGAAGTACCAGGTCGACCGCATCCCGGCCGAGCTCTGGTCGGACTACTTCGCCGAGTGCGCCGCCGATCCTTTCCGCAACGGGACAGGCCCCTACGCAGCGCCGCACGAGAACTGGCGCCCGGACTTTGAGTTTCTGACCCGGCCGGCAGAGATGCTGAAGGTCTTCGACCGCGCCAGCTCTGATGAAGCGGCGGAGGTGGGCTAGTGTCGTTCTCGTCCCTGCAGCGCGCGCTCATGTACGGCCCTCACGCGGCTGTGCAGTCGCTCAACGTCACTCGTGAACCAGCTGGCAACGTTGCATTGCTGGTCTTCCGTAAACGACCCCTCAAAGTTGAGGATGAGGTCTGCACTTGCCTGAAGATAATGAAAATCCACGGCGCACTGTTTCACCTCTTCGCCAAAGGGCCCGATCCCTTTCAGTTTGCTTCCCAACTGTTCGATGTCTGCGACGTCATGAGAGGACAGCTGACGAAGTATGTCGTCGCGCTCAGCGCTCTGTTCGGAAAAGAAGTTGGACTTCGTGGAACCTGCCGCAATGGCACGTTCCAAGCGCTGGCGCGCGAGCCCCAAAGGCGCTCTAGCTTCACCGAGTGCGGCGTTGCTCGCTTCGCCTTGAGCCAGCTTGAGCTTCTTAGCCTCACTCTGAATCAGGTGAATCTGCCATCCACCGTAGGCCAGGATGATCGCGCAACAGAGCGCAGTGAAGATGGTCACCCACACGACAAACGGACTTGCTTGCATCAGGTGTCCCCTGTTGGTCCAACCCCTAGTCCTTTTCTTCAATCTACTTGGCCAGGGAGGGTTGCCGCGTGAACTCGTCTGCTCAAGGGGTGCGGTTGCCTCCCCACAGCATTGAGGCGGAACAGGCGGTGCTGGGCGGGGTGATGCTTTCACCGGAAGCCTGGGACCTGGTGTCGGACCTCACGGACGCCGAGTTCTACCGCCACGACCACCAGCTCATCTGGCGGGCGATTCGGTACATGGCCGAGCGCCAACGGCCGTTCGATGCAGTGACCATCGGTGACTGGTTCAACGCCCGCGGCCACGGTGATCGCATCGAACGGGGCTCATACCTGATTGAGCTCGCCTCAGCGACGCCCAGCGCGGCCAACGTGCGTGCCTATGCCGAGATCGTTCGGGAGACGGCACTACGCCGAGCCCTGATCGCCGCCGGCACCGACATCGCCAACGACGGTTTCGCCAAAGACGGCCGTGAGGCAACGGATGTGCTTTCCGCTGCTCAGGCGCGGCTGGGCGATCTCCTGAAGTCCCAGCCGTGCGAGTTGGAGCCGGCCGGCATCGTCCTGCGCCGCGTGGCCGAAGACCTGCAGCGGCGGTATGAGCAAGGTGCAGGGGAGATCACTGGTCTGTCCCTCGGCTACGACGACATCCACGAGCTGATCGCCGGCATGCAGGGCGGTGACCTGATCATCCTGGCGGCGCGTCCAGCTATGGGCAAGACCACCTTGGCGCTCAATATCGCTGAGCACGTCGCCGTCGGCCTGGGTAAACGAGTCGCGGTCCATTCGCTGGAGATGACCTCCGAGCAGCTGATGACGCGCGCTGTATGTTCCAACGGCCGTATCCCGCACGAGCACGTCAAGCGCGCCGACCTGACCGAAGAGGACTGGAGCAAGTTCACCACCGCCGTGCGGATGCTGAAGAATGCGCCGCTGGTCATCTCGCGCCCGCGCAGCGCCCGGGTGCAGCAGATCATCGCCCAGACCCAGCGCGAGCACGCGGCAAACCCGCTGTCCCTGGTGGTGATCGACTACCTACAGCTACTCGAGACCATCGGCGCAGAAAACAAGAACATCGGCATCGGCGAAGCGACCCGCCTGCTCAAGCTGATGGCGGTGAATCTCAACATTCCGGTGATCGTCCTATCGCAGCTGTCGCGCGATTGCGACCGCCGTAACGACAAGCGCCCACTGCTGGCGGACCTGCGCGACTCTGGCTCTATCGAACAGGATGCCGACGTGGTCGTGTTCCTGTACCGGGATGAGGTCTACAACGCCAACAGCCAGGACAAGGGCATGACTGAGGTCATCGTCGCCAAGCAACGCAGTGGCAAGACTGGGACAGCGCGCCTGCGCTCCCGCCTGGATATCTGTCGCTTCGACCCGCTGGGCGACTGGCAGCCAGTGGTAGCGGCAAACGATGAGCCACGGCAAACGCGACGTGGCTGGCGCTCACGGCCAGGTAGTGGCTTCGCGCGCGCTGCAGGGGAGGGTTGATGGCTGTCCAGTTCGAGGGGCGGACGTTCCCCACGCTCAAGGCATGGAAAGACGAGTATCCGGCGTATGCCCGGTTCGCTGATCGACTCCGAGCCGGTGCTGTCACCGTAGCGGACATGGAACGCGAGATCGCCGCGGCCAAGGCTCGGGCGCGCGCTGCATCCATTGCAGGGGCGCGGAAAGCCACGCCGTACACCTTCAGCAAAAAGGCCAAGGGGCGCTGCCGTGGGTAGGAACGCGCTTCGCTTCGCCAATCCCGAACAGATGCCCGAAGGCATGCGCCGCCTATTCCAGCAGGCTGAGCGTCGCGCTGCAGGTCAATTGGAAGTGAGCCCAGAGGTTCTCCACGCCGTCGACACAATGGTGAGCGGTGGCACGAAGGAGGGCAGGGCAAGGAAGTACGGCAACGAGATCACCACCGTTGACGGCATCCGTTTCGATAGCAAGCGCGAGGCCCGGTACTACGAGCAGCTGAAACTACGGAAGGCGGCCGGCGAGGTATCGCATTGGCTGAGACAGGTCCCGATCCACCTGCCCTGCGGCACCCGCTATGTCCTCGACTTCCTGGTCTTCTTCAGCGATGTCGGCCGCGCGCCGGAATACGTCGACGTGAAGGGCAGGGAGACAAAGGAATTCCGAATTAAGAAACGGGGCGTGGAGCACCACTACCCAATCCGCATTGTTCTGGCATGAAGGGGGACCAATGAGACCAGCAAGCCGGCCATTTGAGCTCAAGGAATACCCAGCGATTGCGCGCGCTATGAAGATCCTGGCCTGGGTGGACTCGCTGAAGTCGTTCCCGACTGCCGATCAGTTTCAGGACCGCTTCGGCGGAAGCATCACGACTGCACATCGCATGTTGAATGCGGTCGAGATGGAGCGGGGCATTGATCGACCTCGCTTGAGCGCTGCCGGCAGGGCAAAGGGGAATAGGAATGCAAGTTGATACGTTCGGTGTGTACGTCAAAGCGCGCCTCGAGAGTTGGGGACGAGAGTTCGCACTGCACCGGGACTGCGACTACCTTGGCCACCGGTCAAAGGACATGCTTCAAGTACTGATCGAGCACAAAGGAGAGCTGCCGCCGAAGACCATTGGCTTCAAGCCGCTGGAAACCGACCCTATGGCGCAACAGATCGAGGACATTGTCCGTGACATCGCAAAACATAACGTCGAGCGAGCATGCATTCTGCGGAGTTTCTATTGTGGTATCGGGAGGAAAGGGGTAGAGCGGCTTGAGGTCGCAAATGGGATGGTGCGTCGCGTCATGAACGCCCCGGAGTATCGCCTTTCTAGGCCACGATTCTTCGCGGAGGAAGAGATCGGCCGTGCTGAGGTCAGGGGAGTATTGATAGGATTGCAGATGGCGGCCTAACGCCTATTAGGAGGTTTCTATGGATGGAGAAAGCGAGAGCTTGGGGCAAGTCGGCTGGAAGCACTTATGGGGTATGGTCGTCCTCGTAGTCGTGTTATGGGTTGGCCTCGGCGCGTTCGCGTGGTCGCTAGGCGATAGCCGCGGCCTATTCGGTGACATGTTTGGCGCAGCGAATGCGCTTTTCGCGGGATTAGCGTTCGCCACGCTCATTTACACAATTCTGCTGCAGCGCGGGGAGCTTCGATTGCAACGTCGAGAGCTGGAACTCACTCGACATGAGATGCAGGGCCAGCGCGAACAGCTTGAAGCTCAGAAGGACCAGATGGAAGCGCAGAATCGCCTAACAGCGATTCAGGGGTTTGAGACCTCATTCTTCCAAGTGCTTTCGACGTTCGGAGCAATCGTCCGCTCTATTGAGATTGGCGACAGCAAGGGCAGCGGAGCATTCACGCACTACTACAACTCGTTAGTGGGAGCGTATCAGTCGCAGATTAGAATCAATGAAGATCAGCACGCGACAATGATCCGCGTGTTCAATGATTTCTACGAGCGTAACCAGGGCGTGCTAGGGCACTACTTCCGAACGCTTTACAACTTGGTCAAATTGGTCGACCGTAGCCCGGTTGAAGATAAGCATTTCTACACCAACTTGATTAGGGCTCATCTCTCAAATCAAGAAACGCTTGTGCTTTTCTACAACTGCGTGGTCGGGCACGGACGCGAGAAATTTAAACCTCTTGTAGAGAGATATGCGCTCCTTAAGAACATGCCGAGGGAACGCTTGCTGTCGTCGGATCATCGCGACCTAGTAGAGCCAGGAGCCTACGGTAAGGAATATCGACGAGGGGCTTGACAAGTCAGACTTCCGCACATAGCTTTTCGGGCACGATGCAATAAAAGCCTCCGGCGAAAGCCGGGGGCTTTTTTGTTGCCGCGAATCGGTCCCCTCGTGCGGAGGCTACCCAGGGCGTCATGAGACGAACCCGGCCACGCCGCGAACAACTATCGACCTCACTCCTGTGGATGGAAATACGCGCAGACCTTGGCGGTTGCGCGCTGGCGGCTATCCAGCGAGGGGACCGGCCTTACCCTGGAATGCTCATGCTGCCTTCGGCTGAAACCCTGATCAAAGCCGTTGGTTGCACGGCGCAAGTGGCATCCCGCTTTGTTGGCCCCGTTCGCGAGGCATGCGAGGCATACGCCATTACTTCGACGAAGCGACTGGCTGCGTTCCTTGCCCAGGTAGGACATGAGTCGGGTTCATTCGCCAAGCTCGCAGAGAACCTGAACTATTCGCCTGAGCGGCTTGCTGAGATCTGCGCAGGTGCGCCTCGCGCGTCGCGGTGGAACTCGCTCCTTCCTCGAGTCTCCAGTCTGGCGCGCAATCCCGAGGCTTTGGGGAATGCGGCGTATGGCGGGCGGATGGGAAATCGAGCCGAGGCGAGCGGCGATGGCTACAGGTATCGCGGGCGTGGACTGATTGGTAACACCGGCGCTGCGAACTACGAAGCGATCACGGAGCTGCTGGCGAGGAAGTTCGGCGGCGTCCCTGACTTCACCCTCCACCCTGAAATGCTCGAGACGCCGCGTTGGGCTGCTCTTGCGGCTGGCGCCTTTTGGGAGGCGCAGAACTGTAACAGGCTCGCAGACAGCGACAAGTTCGACGAGATCACGCAGCGCGTGAACGGCGGTCAACACGGGAAGGCTGATCGCCGTGCCCGCTACGCGCGCGCGCTGAAGGTGCTGGGAGCATGAGCATGGATCAGTTGAACCGCGACCTGGGGCGTCTCGAAGGAAAGGTCGAGAAGCTAGACGACGACGTCGATGACCTCAAGCGAATGGTTGCGGAGATTCACCAGACGATCAGCGAGGCCCGTGGCGGATGGAAAACCCTCGTAGTCGTGGGCACCGTCTCATCGGCGCTGACCACCGCAGCAATCAAGGCAATCGCCTGGCTTAAAGGAACCTGACAATGCACTTCGTTTTCACCATTCTGCTTCTCGCGCTCGTCGCTCTGGCTGTTCTGTTCTATGCCAAGTTCACCCGCTACGGCGCCGTGCCTCTGGCAGCAGCGTGGCGGAGCTACACCGCCTGGCTGTGCCTCGTCGGCATGGCATTCGGGCAGTTCATCGTCGACGGCCTGTCCTGGCTGGCTGGATTCTGGGATAGCTTCAGCGCGCAATTCGGTCCGATTCTCGATGCACCCGCTGCCGGGAAAGCATTGCAATTGTTGAGTGCGTTCTTCTTTCTGCTCCGGATGAAAGGCCAGGGATTTCCTGCGCTTCGGTTGCCGGCCCTTCCGGACGACACCGGCAAGGCAGATGCGTGATGGAGCTGAGTACCGTCAATAGCCTGTACCTGGAACTTTCCCAGATCGCGACCGCGAAGACTGCGCGCGAGCTGGAGCTGGAAGATCTGCTCTCTTCTGCGAGGGCAATCGCCAAGCGCGAAGGTGCCGAGACAGCGTGGGCTCGATTCGACGAACGCCTTGCAGGCGCCGGAATCAGCGCCATCACTGCGAAGGTCTTCAAGGTGCTGCCGTCCGACCTTGAAGAGCAGGAGACAGCGTGATGCCTCTCGACCCGCTCTCCCGATCCATCCTGAAATGGTGCGTAGTTCTGTTGGTGGTTGTCGCGGTTTGGTTCCACGGGAACGGCCAGGGCGCGGATCGCTGGGAAGGTAAGTACGACAGCGAGAAGGCGGCACACCAGAAGACTCGCGAAGACCAAGCCTCTGTGCTGCAAGGCCTTGCAGACCTCACCGAGAAGGCGCGGCAGGAGGCGCGTGGCCGTGCTCAGGCCTATGCAAGGAGCGCGACGGAGAACGATTTCAAGCACAAGAAGGAGATGGCGCATGCCCTCGCTGCGAAAGACCGTGTTATCGATGATTGGCGTTCTGGCCGTGTCCAGCTGCGCAAATGGTGGGAAGGTCCTGCTGTGTCCTGCGCAGGAAACGACGAAGCTGCGTCCGTTGCCGAGCGAGAAGCTCGATACACCGACCTTCGAGCAGAGAGCTTGGCAGAGGGGATTCGAGATGGCGCCGAAGCAGACGCCTGGATCGGCTGGCTCCAGCGAGAACTGATTGCTACGCGCGATGCATGCGGGGCGGTGCAGCCCAACTGGCCGCCACCGTAGTCGCCACGTATCAATGGGTCGGGAGACCGGCGGGCCTCGGGGTCCCTGACCGGGTCTGCCCCAACCGCGGGGGAACGGGGCCGCGGTATTCGACACTTTTTCGGCCCCTAGGATGCTCCACCACAGGTCGTGGTTGGCAGCTGAATTCAAGGGGTTTCTGGGTGTGCACGCTGTGCATTGACTGACATGGGCGATGTTCGAGACTTCCAGCCAGGTTGGAGCATTGCCCGGCTGGCAGATGAATTCGGCATCGACCGGCGCACGGCAACCAAGCGCATCCGGGACGCCGGCGTCGCGCCCCTGGCCAAGCGCGGCGGCCACGACACCTACCGAGTTGCCGACGTCGCGGGCGCGCTGCTGGGTTACACGCCCGGCGGTGCTGGCGGTGAAGAGGTGGATCCGCACGATTTGCCACCGACGGAACGGCTTGCGTTCTACCGGTCTGAGAACGAGCGGCTCGCTGTTGAGACGAAGCTCGGCACGCTGGTGCCTGCGGTAGAGGTCGAGTCGGACTACGCCGACCTGGTCAAAATGGTCGTGCAGTTCTTCGACACGCTGCCGGATGTGCTCGAGCGCGATTGCGGCCTCGCACCGGAGCAGGTCATCAAAGTTCAGGAGTCCTGCGACCGCGTTCGCATGGAGATGTTCAAGCGGGTAACCGGCGAAGAGGATGGCGATGTACGCGACAGCGCGTAGTATCCGGATGGATACCGCCACCATGCTGCGACCCGCCCGGCGGGTGCGCGTCAGCGAAGGCGCGCGCGCGCTGCAGATCGCCAATCCCTCAGGGTCATTTGGCTCCTGGTCGGCGGATGTGGCGCCCTACATGGTCGAGCCTTTGGATGAGACGGCCAGCCGTCTGTTCGAGGCGTTGGTGTTTGTCGGGCCGGCCCGATCTGGTAAGACAGTCGCGCTCATAGACGGCCGGCTTGCGTATACGGTCACCTGCAACCCAGCCGACACGCTCATCGTCCAGACGACGAAGGACACCGCGGAGGACTTCAGCAAGACCCGCATCAGTCGTGCGATCACCAGCAGCCCGGAGCTGGCCAAGAGGCTCAGCCCGCGCGCGCATGACGACAACGTCCTGCTTAAATTTTTTCGGTCGGGCATGGCGTTGCGCTTTGGTTGGCCGTCGCTGTCCGTGCTCTCAGGCAAGGACATTCACGACGTGCTGATGACGGACGTGGACAACTTCACTGGAGATCTGGGTATCGACGAGGCCTTTGGCCTGGCGCTCAAGCGCACCCAGACGTACATGTCCGCCGGCATCTGCGTGGCGGAATCCAGCCCCGCGCTGGACTTCACCGATGGGCAATGGAAGCCTTCGACAGCGCATGAGGCTCCGCCGGCACCCGGCATCACGGCGTTGTTCAATCGCGGCGACCGCCGGCGCTGGTACTGGCCCTGCGTTGAGTGTGGCTTGTACTTCCAGGCCGCACCGGGCATCGACCGATTCCTCTTGCCGCCGATGGAAGAGTTGATGGATCGGGTGGTCCGGGAGGACACACTCAAGCTGGCGCAGCGCTTCTCCATCTTGTACTGCCCGCATTGCGAAGTGGGCCTGGAGCACCGCTGGAAGAAGGAAATGAATTCCCGCGGCCGCTGGGTGGGCGAGGGGCAAACGGTGGATCGTCATGGCGACCTGCTGGGTGAGCGCGTCGTGTCACGCACCGCCAGCTTCTGGCTGGGCGGTGTCGCGGCGGCCTACCAGTCATGGGAATCGCTGATTGAGCGCTACCTGCAGGCGCTGAAGACCTACGCCAACAGCGGCGAAGAGCGCGCGCTGAAGACCACCACCAACGTGGACCAGGCGCTGCCCTATCTGCCCATGGCGGCCCGGACCACCGGCAGCCCTTCGGCCATGCAGGAGCGGGCTGAGGACTGGCCGATGGGCACGGTGCCGCCAGGCGTGCGGTTCCTGGTCGCAACGGTCGACGGACAAGCGCACTCATTCGTTGTCCAGGTGACCGGCTTCGGGCCTGGAGCGACAGGCGCATTGGAGCGATGGATCGTTGATCGATTCACGCTGCGGACTTCGGAGCGCGATGACGGGTCCGGCGGGAAGCTTCCGCTTGACCCAGGCAAGTACCTGGAGGACTGGGAGCGACTCATCTCCAAGGTCATCGCGCGCCGCTACCCCCTTGCGGATGAATCGGGGCGCTCGATGCCTGTCCGCGCCGTGGGCATCGACTGGGGTGGCAAGAAAGGGCACGCTCCGCGCGCGCTGGACTTCTGGCGTTCGCTCAAGCGTCGCGGCCTGCATTGGCGTGTGCGACTGGTCAAGGGCGACGGCGGCAACGTCAAGCGCGAGTGGTTGTTCAAGGAAACCGCCCCGGATTCGCGCAAGCGTAAGGATCGCAAGTCGGGCGCCGCAGGTGATGTCCCGCAGTTGTTGATCAACACCGATCAGGTCAAGGATCTGGTGGCGGCGAACGTTGGCCGCACTGAGCCAGGCGCAGGTTTCTACCACTTCCCGGTGGCCTTGCCGACGAGCTTCTATGAGGAGCTCACGGCTGAAACGCGCACGAGTAAGGGCTGGGAGAACCTGGGCAAGCATCGCAACGAGGCGTTCGACTTGGCTGGCTATGCCGAGGTGCTCGTGCTCTGGCAGAAGGTGCCTGCGATCAACTGGGACAAGCCGCCGTCTTGGGCGGCCTCCTGGGATGAAAACCCGGACGTGACATCCGACGGAAGCACACCAACACCTGTGCGTCAGGCTCCGCGCCGGCGCGTCGTACGCAGCACCTACCTGAGCCGATAACGATGGCCTATACCGAGACCGATGTGCAGCGCCTGGAGCAGGCGATTGCATCGGGCACGATGCGCGTGAAGTACGCCGACCGCGAGGTGACGTACCACAGCCTCAAAGAGATGCGCTCGGCGCTGCGCGAGATCCGCAATGAAGTGAGCGCCGCCGCCGGCGCGCCGCGCCGCAAACGCGTAGTGCGCCTGTTCCAGTCGGGGAGGGGCTGATGTCTGATAGCAACGTCACCTACTTGGGCGCCGGCCAAGGCCGACGCCTGCGGACCTTTCGGCCGTCCAACGCAGGTCCCAATGCGTCGTTGCGTGGGATGTCGACGTTGCTGGCGCGTGCTCGCCACAATGCGCGCAACGATGCATGGGAGGTGGCTGCGCTGGATAAGCGCGTGGCCAATGCCATCGCCACCGGCATCCAGGCCAAGGCGCTGTGGGGAACCTCTGATCAGCGCAAGGCGGTCGATAAGCTCTGGAAGAAATGGACCAAGTACAGCGACGCCGATGGCGTGCTGACTTGGTTCGGCCAGCAAGCCCTGGCCTGGCGTGAATGGGATGAGGCTGGTGAAGTGTTCGTGCGCTTGCGCATGCGCCGTGCCTCGGATGGTTTGCCCGTCCCGTTGCAGGTCCAGTTGATCGAAGCCGAGCAGTGCCCGGCCACGTACTACGGCGTGGCGGCCAATGGCAACGCCATCCGCGCTGGCATTGAGTTTGACCGCATTGGTCGCCGCGTCGCCTATTGGATGTACCAAGCGCACCCGGGTGACATTCACATGGGTGAGGTCAATCCGCTTCTGCTGGTGCGCGTGCCGGCAGAGCAGATTCGACACTTGTACCGTCCACTGCGCGCTGGCCAGTTGCGCGGCGTCCCAGGTTCAGCCTCAGTGTTGGTGCGCCAGTACGGCCTTGACCGGCTGCAGGACAGCGTCCTCGAACGCCAGGCATTGGCAAACCTCTATGCCGGCTTCTTCGAAACGCCTGCAGCCGATGAGGATCCGGAAGGCCCGTCGGGCGGCGCCGTTGCGGATCTGAAGACGGGCCAAGACATTGACGGGACGCCGGTAGCCGGTCTGGAGCCGGGCACGATGCAGGAGCTCCCTCCGGGCTGGAAGGTCAATTTCAGCGAGCCCCCGGGCGCCGGCAGTGACTATGCGGAGTTCCTGCGCGGCAACTTGATGGCCATTGCAGCCGTGCGTGGCGTGCCCTACGAAGTGATGACCGGTGATCTGCGCAACGTCTCTGATCGTGCGCTGCGACTCATCCTCAACGAGTTCCGCCGACGCATCGAGATGGATCAGTGGCTGTATCTGATTCCCCAGCTCTGCCAGTTCGTGCGCGATGGTTTCTTTGACCAAGCCGTGCTGTCTGGCGCGCTGCAGGTTCAAGGCTACGCCGAGCTGCGCGATGACGTGACCGAGACGATGTGGGTTCCGGAAGGTTGGCCCTACAGCCATCCGGTGCAGGACGTGGATGCGGACATCAAAGCCATTCGCGCCGGCATCACCTCGCGCTCGCGCCGCACCCTGGCGCAGGGCGAAGACCCCGAAGCCGTCATTGACGAAATCGCAGCAGACAACCGGGCGGCCGATGAGCGTGGCCTGGTGCTGGACAGCGATCCCCGCAAGGTCAGTTCGGCTGGCCTCACCCAAGCCCGGCCGGCTGGCACGCGCCTGCCGGATACCACCGGCGAAGAAGGAGAAGACGCATCATGAAAAATCCGATTGGCATCCTGAGCCGATTGTTCACCCGCTCCGATACGCCGCTGGTCACGCAGCTGTTCACCCACGTGCTGGGGCGACCGCTGCTCGTGCACCCAGCACTGGGCCAGCAACTGGTGGGCGCGTATCTGGCCGGCGCTGTGGAAGCCGGTGGGCCGCTTGAATCTTCGATGCAGGTTGCCAGCGGCGGCACGGCGGGCGAAGGCAGTGTGGTCCAGCGCCAGATTCGGGTGCTGACCATCAGTGGTGGTCTCGTGCCGCGCCCGGTTCCGGGGGTGTGCGATCCGGGGCCTGCCAGCTACGAGGCCATCCGTCAGCGTTTCGATGCGGCCTTGGCCGATGACTCGGTCGCCGGCATCATCCTGCGGGTGGACTCGCCCGGCGGCTTGGCCAGCGGCCTGTTCGACTTGGCCGACCACGTCCACGCCCAGCGCGGCGCCAAGCCCATCGTCGGCGTCGTGGATGACATGGCTTACAGCGCGGCCTTTGCGCTGGTCGCTGCCTGCGACGAAGTGTGGGTGTCGCGAACCGGGGGCGTGGGCTCGGTGGGTTGTGCCGCGTTCCACGTCAGCCAGGCCGGCTACAACAAGAATGTTGGCCTGGAGGTCACACCGATTTATTCGGGCGCGCACAAGATCGACTTCAATCCGCACTTTGCGCTGACCGATGAGGCCAAGGCGAGTGCGCAGGCGGATGTCGATTCCCTGCGGGAGCTGTTTGTGGAGTCGGTGTCGCGCTACCGCGGGATGACGGCCGACGCCGTACGCGCAACCGAGGCGCAGACCTACAGCGGCCAGGCCGGCATCGCCGTCGGATTCGCTACCCATTTGGGCACCTTCGGTGATGCCCTGGCGAGTCTGGAAGCCAAGGTTTCGGGGGATGCACCTGCAAGTGAGCAGGACCAGCAGACGCACGAACCGCCGCAGGACGAAGACGATTCCGCCGATGCGGCACCTGATACGACTGCAGCGGTTGTTGCTCCGGCAGTCGTCGCTGACTCAGCCGCACCGGCCGAGGTGACCGCCGCGATTGCCCTGGCTTCGCTCGTCACGGCGGCGCGCGACAGTGGCCTCAGCGCGGACCTGCTTGTGGCGCTGACCACTCGTAGCCAGGCGCTTAGCGCACCGGAGCTGCCGGCGGAGGCTATCGCCTACGCCAACGCCGTGCGTGATCTGTTTGTTGCCTCCGGCGAGGGTATGGAAACCCTCGCCGCGAATTTCGTGTCCCGAAACGTGCAGCTGGAAGCGGTCCGCCAGCAGCTCCTGGCAGCCAAGGCCGAGGATGGCCCGGAGCTGCAGACCTCACCTCCGCCTGCTTCTAATGGCGGAGCCGTCAACAACGGCCGCTGGGCCGCCACCATCGTCCGCTTCGGCGGCAAGTGATCGAAGGAGATCATCGTCATGACTGTTTTGAATGAAAGCACCCACGCGGGTGAGTTTCTGTGCGCCGAGTTGCCGGGCTTGCTGAGCCGCAAGGAGGCTGTCTTGTCCTCGGGCAATGATTTGCCGGCAGGCGCGGTGCTGGGCTTCGTCGGTGGCGAGTACACCGTCCTGGACCCGGCCGCTTCCACCGGCGCCGAAGACGCGGTGGCCGTGCTGTATGCCGCCGTCGACGCCTCGGCCGGCGATCAGCCGTGCGTGGTGGTTTACAAGGACGCCGCCGTGCTTGGCTCGTCGCTGGTCTGGCCGGCGGGCATTAGCGGTCCGAACAAAACTGCCGCCATCGCGTCGCTCGACGCTCTGGGCATTGTGATCCGCTGAGCCTGGCTCCCTTCCACCTTTGATTTCCGCAAGCCCCGCCCATGCGGGGCTTTTCGTTTCCGACATCTACTGAGGATTCCACCATGGCCCACATGGACATTTTCAACGACGATGCGTTCAGCACCGTCGAATTGACCGGCGCGCTGAATCGCGTCCCCCACAAGCCGGGCTTTCTGGGCGGCTTGGGCATCTTCACCCCCAAGCCGGTGCGCACGCTGACCGTTTCGGTCGAGGAACAGGCCGGCAAGCTGTCGCTGGTTCCGGTGACCGAACGCGGCGCGCCGCTGCCGCAGGCCGAGAAGGGCAAGCGCAAAATCCGCGACTTCCGCACCGTGCGCGTGGCCAAGGGCAGCAAAATCCGCGCCGATGAAATTCAGGGCATCCGCGCCTTCGGCCAGGAAAGTGAGCTCAAGCAGGTCCAGGACGAAGTGATGTCCCGGATGACTGATCTGCGCAACGACGTGGATCTGACCCACGAGAACATGATGCTCGGTGCGATCCAGGGCATCGTGACCGATGCCGACGGCAGCGTGATTCGCAACTGGTTCACCGAGTGGAGCATCACGCAGCCGACCGAGATCGACTTTGATCTGGACGCTGCGACGCCGGCCTCCGGAGCGGTGAAGAAGAAATGCAACGAGGTCATCCGTGGAATGTTCAAGGCCGCGAAGGGTTCTTTCACTCCGGGCACGCAGATCATCGGACTGTGCGGTGATGCCTTCTACGACGATCTGACCACGCACTCGGAAGTGATCAAGACCTTCCTCAACCAGCAGTCGGCCAACGACCTGCGTGAGGGCTATGCGCCGGTATTCGAATCGTTCCGCTACGGCGGCATCACTTGGGTGAACTATCGCGGCACCGACGATGGTGAGGTGGCTGTGGGCACCGACAAGGTCAAGTTCTTCCCCGTCGGCGCCAAGGACATCTTCCAGAAGGCGATGTCGCCCGGCGAGTCTTTTGATTGGGTGAACACCCCGGGCCTGCCCGAGTACGCGCTGATCATCCCGGACGAGAAGCGTAATACCCATGTCGACGTCGAGGTTTACAGCTACCCGCTGTACATCTGCACGACCCCGGGCGTGCTGTACCGCGGCAAGCGCACCTGATCCCGGAGCCCGGCCCGCTTCGGCGGGCCGGGCAAGACAGATGAGCAATCCCGCACTCAAAATGCTGGACGCCACCATCCACCGGCAGCTTGCCGCCGCTGGTTTGGCCGAAGGTCCCACACAAGCGCAGTACATCGCCGTCGACGGTGGCGCTGCAGTGCCCGTTCGGGTGTATGTGGACCGGAGCATGCAGCAGGCCGGTGACTACGGCACTAACGTAGCGCCGCGCACGATCATCGGGATCTTGCGTGAGGACGTCTCAGACCCGAGGGCCGGCGCGCTCTTGATTGTCGAAGGCGAAGAAGGACCTGAGACCTTCGAGCTCGAAGCGAAGGCCGAAACGCAGGACGAGTCGATCAGCCGGTGGGTGGTGGCACATGGCTAACAACACCCCGCAAGAAATCTTTGATGCGATAGAAGCGCAGTTGCGCGTCATCCGCATTGCTGACGGCTATCACACGGACATTGGCGCGCGCTTCTATCTGGGCGATGTTCAGCGGGACAAGCATGACCGACCGTCCATCGCCGTGGGCGCCCGCAATGGCCTCATTGACCGCACAAACGAATCCCGCAATGGCCGCGCGCTGAGCTCCAAGGTGCGGCAGATCGACCTGATCATCGAGGCGGCGCTGAACGGTTCGGCCAAAGATGCGCTGCGCGACGGCCTGCTGATGCTTGAGGACATCGAGAAAGCCTGGGCGATCCGCACGGGCTTGGCGCCGGCTCCCATCGGCAGCGTTCGGCTCCTCAGTTGGCAGGTGCTCGAGCGCCCCGACGGTCTTGATGCGACCGTCCTACAAATCCTGGGCGAAGCAGAGTACCTGCGAGCCTGACCTCTACCGGCATCGCCGGCCACCCGATGAGCCCGCATTCGCGGGCTCTTTCATTTTCAGGAAGGAGAAATTCCCATGTCCGGTATGGTTCTCGCTCTCGACACGCGTCTGGCGTACGTCGATGCCGACGGCGTTCCCACTGGTGGCTTCATCGGTTTGGTGAACCCCGTCACCCTCAGCATTGAAACGCCCGAACCCACGCGCACACAGCGCACGTCTCGGCTGCGTGACAGCTACGGCCAGGCGCTCGATGAAATCGTCACGCCCAGCGCCACCCAAATCAATTTCAGCACCGACGAAACCGGCGATGCCGAAGTCCTGGGTTGGGGCCTGAACGGCGAGGCGGTCAACTACACCCAGGCCTCGGCCACGGTCACCGATTCGGTGGTGGCGGTGGAGAAGGGCAAGTGGCTGCGACTGCCGCACCGCTCGATCAGCGCGTTGGTCATCGAGCCTGAGGGTGGTGGCACGGCCTACACCGTCAACACCGACTATCTGGTCGATCCCATCAGCGGCATGATCAAGATCACCGAGGGTGGCTCCATCGCCACGGGTGATGTGCAGGTTTCTTACACCGCTGCCGCTCTGACGGGCAAGAAGGTCAATGCCGGTACCCGCGCCAACATCCGCGTTTGCATCGAAGGCGACGGCATCAACCGCGCCAACGGCAAGCGCGTGCATGTGGTCATCCCGTGCGCCAGCCTCTCGGCCTCGGGCACGCAGGACCTGGTGGGTGATGACTTCCTGGTCAGCGAGCTCAGTGGCACCGCGCTGAAGCTGACCGGTCGTGAAGCAGCTGAGGTGACTTACATCGACTGATGTTTGGTCGGTGGTTCTGGCCTGGCCCTTCGGGGCCGGGCCTTTTTCTTTTCGGGGGAATGGAATGGCGCGCAGCCGGGTGACGTTTGACACCAAGGGCTTCAAGCGAGGTGCCGAGCGTTTGTTGAAGGCGCCCGAGCAAGCGCGCACCGCGGCGAACCGGGTGACCTCCACCCTGCAGCGTCGCCTCGGTCCGGAGACGGCGCGCGCCATCTCCGAAGATGTGCTCAACCTGCCGGCGCGACGCGTCAGCCCTTACCTGCAGGTAGAGCGGCACAAGCCTCGTGAGGGTGAACACCTGTCGGTGCAGGCCTCACGAATGCGTCTGCCGCTGTCCGCCTACTCGCCACGCTTCTCCAGAGCCAATGGTGTGACGGTCACGACCTGGAAAGACGCTGGTCCGCAGGAGCTACCTCACGGCTTCCGGCGGCCAGACAAGTCGGGTGTGTGGCAACGAATCCCCGCGCGCAAGGCGGGCAAATTTCGGCCCCGTGATCGCGGCCGTGCAGACCAGACGGCTGAAGCGCCGTCCGGACTGGTGGGGCGCCTGCCTGTCGTGGAGCGCAAGGGCCCATCAATGCACCGCGTCTTCGTTTTCAACGGTCGCAACGCCGGCCACGTGGACATCCGACCTCGCTTGTCGGCCTTCGTCCAAGAAACCCTTTCCCGCGAAATAGCCCGCCTGCTGCGGGTCCAACCCTGAGTCCCATGGCCAGCAAACCCGCCTTCGAAGAAGTCCTGCGCTACGTCATTGAGACGCAGGGGGACACAGAAATCGCCGCGATGGCGCGGCAGATCCTTGGCCTCAGCGATGCGAGCGACGAAGCCCGCCGCACGACGGCGCAGCTGCTGGATCAATTTGCCGATTCCCAGAAACTGGCGCGCACGGCCCAGGCTTTCCGCGAACTGGGCACCGAGGTCATAGAGGTCCAACAGCAGTACAGCCAGATCCAGGCGCGTGTGGCTGCATTGACGGACGAGATGGCCAAGGTCGAAGAGCCGACCAAACGCCAGAAACAGGAATTGGCGACCCTGAGCCGCCAACTCAACGACACGGGCAGCGAGCTGACTAAGCTTCGCACGCAATGGAGTGAGCAGCGCGACACGCTTGAACAGGCGGGAATCAGCACGCAGCGCTACAGCACGATCCTGGGCCAAGTGGCGGACGTGCAGCGCAAGGTTACAGCTGAGATCCAAGACTACGCCGCCGGTTGGCTGAAGGCCCAGCAAGCGCAGGAGCGTGCTGCGGACTTCACCGGGCGATTGAACAAGGGGCTGGATCAGCAGGGGCGCGCCACGCTGGACGTGGCCAAGGACCTGAAGGAGTACGAAACCCGGGCCAAGGCAGCCAAGGACAAGACCAAGGATCTAGGCGACGAAGCGCAGGCATCAGCCGGCATCTTCGACAAGCTGCGCACTGCCGCCGGCGCTGTGTTTGCCTATTTCACCATCGACCGGGTGGTCGACGGGATCAAGTCGCTAGTCAGCGAAGGCAGCCGCGGTGAGCAGGAGCTAGCCCAACTGGAGGCAGCCTTGGCCTCTACAGGGCGCCAGGCAGAGTTCTCCGCCGATCAGCTCGACAAGATGGCCGATGGGATCGCGCGCGGCCTATTCGACAAGGGCGACATCACCAACGCCCAAACGCGCCTGCTCACTTACACGAACATCGCGGGCGAACAATTCCCACAGGCGCTGCAGGTGGCTATCGACCAGGCGCAGCGCCTGGGCATCAGCGTCGAATCGTCGTCAGAGCTGATCGGCCGCGCGCTGCAAACGCCCTCCAAAGCCATGGAGGCCTTGGGGCGCCAAGGTTTCATCCTTGAAGCCAGCCAGAAGCAGCTGATCAAGGAGCTCGAAGCCACCGGCCGCACGGCAGAAGCCCAAGCCGTGATCATGGACATGCTGGTCGAGTCATACGGCGGCGCGGCCGCTGCTGCCCAGACCAACACGATCCTGGGGCTCTGGGAGCGCCTGCGGGAAACCTGGCGCGATTGGCAGGAGGACGTGGCCAACCGAGGGGTGCTGACCTACTTCAAAGATCAGATCCGCGGGATCCTCGAAAACACGGCGCGCCTGGCCGAGGACGGCACGCTGGGCCGCTGGGCGCAGCAAACCGCGGATGCCATCGTCCGCCTGACCGAGTTCCTGAAATCCAGCGTTTCCGCGCTTTATGCGCACCGCGACGCCATTGTGTTCGCGGCCAAGGCGTATGCGGCATTCAAGATCGGCGGCGCCATCCTGCAAATGAACCAATGGCGCTTGGCGCTGATGGCTGCCAGCCGAGAAGCGTTGGCAAATGCTGCAGCTGTGCGCGGTGTCGGCGCGCGCGCCACGCAGCTTGGAACGATCCTGAAGGCGCTTCCTTCTGCTCTGAAGATAGGGGTGGCGCTCGTCGGCGTCGACTTGGCCATTCGCTATGCCGAAGACCTGGGCAACTGGCTTGGCAAAAACAGCGAAGCGGCCGAACACCTGGCGCAAGTGCAGAAACAGGTGGCCGACCAGCAGCTTGCCGCCGCGGCCGGGTACTCAGCTTCGGCGCGCGGGCTTGAGAGCTATGCGCACCAGACGACGTTGACCGCTGAACAGGTTGCCAAGCTGTCCGACACGGAGCGGCAGGGCTACCAGCAGCGTCTGGAGGGGCTGCATCAATACCTGGCCAACCTGCACCTGTACTACACAGCCATGAAGGAGGCCGGCGCACTGACGCCGACCATGGCCAAGGACTGGGACGCGGTGCTGGAGCGGTTGAGCGCGGCGAACGCGGCGTTGCGCGACGTCGCAGCGGCTTCAGATGCTGCGGCCAGGGGGATGTCGCAGGGCATCCCGGCCGCGGCGCAGCTGATCGTGGACAAACTGGACGGCGTGGGCACCAGCGCCAAGTTGGCGGTGGGTTCGATTCGCGAGCTCTTCGCCGGATTGGACTTTGCCGACGATGCGGCATTGGGCAACGTGGCGTTGGCGCTGGCGAACATTGCTGGGGAGAGTGCCCGCGCTGACCGCAACGTGCGAGACGGCCTGCTGGAGACGGTACGCCAACTGTCCGGCGAAGAGCTCCTTCGTTTCCAGTCGGCTAGCCAGGCAGCGTTTTCTGAGTTCAATACGGCGCCGGCGCAGGCCGCCGCCATCCTCAATACCACGCTCTTTGCCGCGATGCAGCGTTTGGGCGTCAGCGCAGAGCGCACGGGGGCGGCCTTCTCGGATATGGGCCGGGACGCCGTCGCATCCTTTGGGGCCGTGCTGGAAAATGCCAACGCGACCAGCGCCCAGATCGAAACGGCTTTCCGCGCTGCACTGTCCCGGGTGGGCACACTGGAGGAGGCGCGCGCACTGGGCGCGCTGCTCCAGTCGGCCGGCGAGCAGGGCAAACTGGGGTTCGACGCCGCGGCGCGCTCGGCCGGCGCCTTGGAGTCGCGGATTCGCGGCATCACTGCTGCGATGGATCCGCTCACCGACGAGTTTGAGGCACTGGGAATCCAGTCGCAGGCGTCGCTGAATGCGGCCGCCGATGCGGCGCGAAGCAGCTTCGAAGCCATCCGTAAGGGCGCCAGCCAAGGCAAGGCCAGCATTGAGGACGTGCGCCGAGCATACGAAGCATATGCGCGCACTGCGCGCGCTGCCGTTGCCGAGTCTGACGCCACCTCTAAAGTCCGCGTGGAGAGCGAGTTGGCCGTGCTGGAGGCCGTCTACGAGGTCAACGATGGCCTGGATGAGATGACCAATGCCGGGCGCGCCGCTGGCAATGGTGTGGCGGCCGGCGCCCAAGAAGCGACCCAAGCCCTTCAAGAAACCGCAGCTGCGGCCAGCAGCGCGGCCCAAGCAACGGCTGCAACGGCAGAGGCGGGCTGGGAGGGGCGGCGCGGGCTTTACGGCGCAGCGCAAGGTGCCATCGCCCTGGCGGCCGGCTTTGGTGAACTGTCCGATGCCGCGGTCCGCGCATACATGGCGACCAATCAAGCCATCAGTCCGCTCACCGGTGGTGGTGCCAACATCTTCTTTAACGGCATCAACGAAGTCACCAACCGGATCCGCGAACAAAGAGATGCCCTCCAGCAAGAGCTGACCACTCTGCACGAAACCTCGCGGCAGTTCGATGCGATGGACAGCCGCCGGCAAGAGCTGTCGAAGAAATACAGTTTGCTCGGCGCCTCTCAGATCGAGGGCCTGTTGCAGGCAGAGAACGAGGTCGACGGCAAGCGTAAGGCGCGCATGGAAGCTGAAGAGCGCGAGCGCGAAAAGCAACGACAAGCCGACTTGCAGCGTCTTAGCACCCTCAACGATGCCAACAGGCTGGCAAATGACGCCGGTGCCGTGCGCATTCCGGTGTCCGATAACAAGCTCACCGTGGAGCTGGTGTACCCGCAACCGGCCAGCGGTGGCGAAATCTCTGTGGAGGAGCGGCGTACCGCTGATCGGTTGCTGAAGTACATGCTACCCAAAATCGTCCAGGAGCTCGCCCGTTCCAAGGCGATCTCCGTTGTTCAGAGGCCGCGCCTGCGATGACTAATATCACTCTTGCCGGCGTCACGTTGCCGGGCGATCTCTACTGGTCCGACGAATTCACCGCGTGGAAGGTGGGCCAAACCCGCAAGACCTCCCTGACTGGCGCACTGATCCTCCACGAGTCTGCACTGCTGGCCGGCCGCCCCATCACGTTGGAGACCACGCAAGAGGGTTCCAACTGGGTGGCCCCACTGCGTCTTGACCAATTGCTGCAGCTGCAGGCCTTTGAAGAAGACGTGGAGGCAGGTCCCTTCGAACTGGTCATGCCGGACTACAACGTCGGCACCCGCAGCTTCACCGTTCGCTTCAACCGCGACGGCGGCAAGGCAATAGAGGCCAGGCCCATTCGATTCATCTCTCCGGCGGTCGATGCCGACTACTTCGCCGTCACCCTTCGACTCATCCAGGTGTAACCCATGGCCATTACGGCACCCGACATCAAGCTGCGCAAATCTCAGCGCCTGACCGACAACCCGGACGGCGGCGGCCGCATGGTCCAGGCCGAAGTGGTCGATGGCGTGATGAACAATCTGTTCCCCGACATCGGTGACGAAGAGCGCACCACCGGGCGCACCACGCTGCGCAAGGCCTTTGTGCATGTGGATACCGACGACACCGACGTGCTGAAGGATGCTATCGGCGTCATCCTGAAGCAGCCGCGGGACAGCCACATCAGCATGGTGATGATGGGCCTGGGCAGCTACAGCGATACGCGCACCGAGGCGCGCAACCGCATCGAGAGTTACATCACCAAGGGCGTGGAGTCGCGCTACCTGTTGCTGGGCGATCACTTCATTGGCCAGATGGCGCTGCAGGTGTACTGCATGTCCGATGCGCCCACGCCGGAAGTCAACGAGAACTGGTGCCTGTCCACCAATCGCGTGGGCTATACCAGCGCCGAGCAGTATGTGCGCATCAGCAAAGTGCTCAACCGGCAGAGCGAGACCTTCTTTGACGAGTCTGGCGGCTTCCAGCGCGATGTCATCATCGTGGAGGTGGCTAGCGCCTTGCTGACCAACTTCTATGGCATGGCCGCTCCCAGTCGCCTGGCCTCGCAGAAGCCGCCGACCCTGGTGCACAACACCAACATTGTGGAGGCCACCACGTACGCGACGGTCAAGCCGCTGCAGGTGGCCGGTGAAGAAGGCGATCTGTCAGTCAAGGTGGATAGCCCGTATGTCCCCATCGTGGCCACCACCACGGCCGAGACGCCGGTGGTCGACTTGCTGGCCGGCATGGGGACGGTCACTTACGCGCAAGCCGGTGCTGTGGATTCGCTGGCGCTGAACTTCACCGCCACGTTCGCCTCGGGTGTGGCCGTGCGTCGCTTCCTGGGCGGTCCTGTTACCCGCGGTGGCGTCAAGGTCACTGCCGGTGCCGTCGCCTTGACCGATGATGGCAGCGGCGCGCTGGCGGCGGTGGGCGCCTCGCCTTGGTCGGGTAGCGTGGACTACGCCACCGGCGAGGTCAGCCTGATTCACAGCACCGGCACCGGCAGCACGGCCATCAGCGTGGTGGCCACACCCGCCGGTCCGCTGGTGGATCAGGGCTACACCCGCCGTATCCAGATCAATCTCGGCAACCAGGGCTATACCTACCTGGCACAGCTGGCGCCGCTGCCGGCGCCAGGCACTGTCGTGGTGGACTACCGCGCCCTGGGCCGTTGGATTCGGCTGACGGACAACGGCACGGGCCAGTTGGTTGGCCGACCGGGCGAGGGCAGGGGCACGATCAACTATGTCACCGGCTCGGTCACCATCACCTGTGGCGCGCTGCCGGACCTGCAAAGCGAGATCCTCACCAGCTGGGGCACGCCGGTGCTGGCCGAGCGCCGCGATGGGGATGTGGCGATCCTGCCGCCGAAGTTGGCGTTCCTGCTCGCGCACGGCGGCGTCAAGCCAGGCACGTTGGATTTGACCTGGCAGGTGAGTGGATCGCCCGTCACGGCCAGCGACAATGGCGCCGGCCGCATCCTGCTGTCTGGCTCGCCCATCGGCACCATGGTGTATGCCACCGGCGAGGTGACTCTGCAGCTGACCACACTGCCGGACAGCAGCAGCGCCATCAGCGCGGCTTACGACTACAGCGACAACGACAGCCAGACGTACTCCCCGGTGCCCGACGGTGCCGGCATCGGCAACTTCACACTGTCCAACGTGCCGGTGCGCGGCGGCAGTGTCGCGCTCACCTGGCAGGTGAGTGTGCGGCCGGCGGCCGAGCCGGAAGTAGGCGCGCCCGCCATCGCCCTGCGCATCGAAGCGCGCGATGACGGCGCCGGCAACATCGTGGCCATCTCCGCCGGCGGCGCCGCCTTCTCTGCGACGCTGGGCACGATCAACTACACCACCGGCGCCATCAGCTGCCAGTTCGGCCAGATGAGCATCACCAATGTGCCCATTCCCACCTACCGCAAAACGTTTGGCGACTACTGGCGCATCGACGGCCGCACACGCCAGACGGTCACGGCTGCTTTCAGCCCCGGCACCATCGTCAGCGCGCAGTGGCAGGCCTCCGGCGCCGGCGATGACAGCGAGTCTGAATCCCTGCCACTTCCCCCGGTGCAGATTGACCTGACGCCGACGATCATCGATCCGGTCGTGCCTGGAAGCGTGCGCTTCACCTTCAAGGGACGCACCTACGTCGACCGATCCGGATCGCTGTATGCGGACATCGATGCGGTGACCGGCGCAGGCACGTACGCTGGCGCTGTCGACTACGCCAGCGGCAAGGCCACACTGTCGCTGTGGAGTGGAGGTGGCACCAATGCGGTGACCATCCGGGCGCTGCTCACTCGCCTGTTCGAGCCGGGCACCGATGCCATCTACTTCCGCACGCCCGGCTCCCCGCTGCGCGCCGGCGTGTTCACCCTGCGCGCGTCCACCCTGGATGGCGTCCAGCTCACCGGCGATGCCGACAACAGCGGCAACCTGACCGGCGACTCTATCGACGGCTCCGTCGACTGGACCACCGGCACCGTCAGCGTCCGGTTCGGTGACATGGTTACGGCCGCCGGCAATGAGGGTGAGCCCTGGTACAACGCCGACAACGTGGTCGGCAGCCAGGTCTGGAAGCCGCGGCTGGTGATTCCCTCGAGCGTGTTCATCGGTGCGGTGGTGTTCCGTTCCATTCCGCTGTCCTCGGTGGTGGTGGGTCTGGATCCGACGCGCTTGCCCAGCGATGGCCGCGTGCCGGGCTTCAAGGCGGGCCAGACGTTGCTCATCCACCACACCCAGGAAACCGTGGTGAGCCCTGATCCCGGCGAGCTGGTGGACCTGGGCCGCGAGAATCTGTCGGAGATTGAAGTCCGCGACGCCGCCGGCACGCCGGTGCTCAGTGCCTGGTACGTGCTGAACCTGGACGCGGGCACGGTGACCTTTACCGATCCCCTCAATCTGTCGGCTTACACGTTGCCGTTGACCATTCGCGACACCATCGAGAACCGGCGGCTGTGCGCGGGCGTTCAGATCACCGGTGACATCGAAATCAACACGGCGCTCTCGCGTGATTTTCCGGTGGGCAGCATGGTCAGCAGCGCGTTGCGCCTGGGTGAGGCGAACGGCTCGCTCGACCTGCAGGCACGTGTGCAAGGCCTGTTCGACATCCAAACGTGGAATCCGAACCTCTGGCGCGATTCGCTGGCCGAGGGCCAGGTGCCTGCAGCCGGTACCTACAACGACACGGACTATCCGCTGCAGGTGACCAATGGTGATGCGATCACCGAGCGATGGGCCCTCGTGTTCACCAACGCGGCGACCTACAACGTGGTCGGCGAGACGGTGGGCACCATCCTCACCGGGCAGAGCATCAGTGCGGATTGCGCGCCGATCAATCCGCGCACAGGACAACCGTATGTGGTGATCCGAAAAGATGGTTTCGGCGGCAGCTGGGCCACCGGTAATGCAATCCGTTTCAACACCATCGGCGGGCTGGCCCCGGTGTGGTTTGCGCGCTGCACCTTGGCCGGAACGCCGGAGACCGAAGTCGACTCGTTCCGTTACAAGACCATCGGCAACATCGCAGGAGCTACCCCGTGAGTTTGATTCCTACCATCTACTCCAGCACCGACGCCGGCGCGCCTGCGCTCAGCGGCACGGCCGGATCACTGGCTGCGATTTTCGATGCGATCCTGGTCGACGGCTATGGCACCGGGCCGAGCGCAAAGGCGCCGCTGGGTTGGACGCGCCCATTCAGTGCCACCAACCAGCGCGCTTACCGCAACAACCCGGTCACAGGCACCGGCCTGTACGTTGCACTCGATGACACCACCGCCCAGTACGCGCAGTTTCGGGGCTATGAAACGATGAGTGCAGTGAACGCCGGCACCAACCCGTTCCCGACCATCGCGCAGTTCGCCAATGGCTCTCTCGTCCCGAAGTCGAGCGCAGCAAGTTCTGCCGTCCGTGCGTGGTGGGCCATGGGTAATGAGCGCAGTCTCTACTTCTTCTTGGATGCGCAGAACCTGGGGATGGGCTTTGCCATTCCGCACTTCGTGGGCGACATCGACTCCTTGGTGCCTGGCGATGGCTACAGATTCCTGGTCAGTGCGACGGCGCTCACTACCTACACTGGTACCTACAACGCTGACCGAACCATGTTCGCCGGTGGAACGAGTCATAGGATGGGTTCGACGGGGTCTATCCAGTTTCCGTGTGCCTTCGTGGCTCGGGCTTACAACTTGGCGACGACGTCTCCCGTTATTGGCTGCCTTGGCACGAGCATGGCCGGTCCTTCGAACTTGCAAGGGTGGGGCGACCACGGCGCTCCGTATCCGTCCATCATCAACGGCGGCCTGCTCTACGAGCGCGGCATCATGTTCGAAGGCGAGTTCAAGCCGCGCGGCCAGATGCCTGGGTTGCTCGTGCCCTTGCATCCTCAACCGCTGCCGGACTTGGGAACCTTGAGCGTGCCCGTCGGCAGCAGCAGCGTCCAAGTGGTGGGAAAGCGATATCGCGGCCGCTTCGCGTCCAACAATATCGACGGCCAGGTGCTGTTGATTACCGGTCGGGAGTGGTGATGAACTTCGGTCCCGAGTTTGATCGCATCTTTGGCGCGTCCTACCCCTTGGCGCGCGGCCGCGGATATATCGCGGGCGAAGCGCCTGCATCAGGGGACCCCGATGCCCCCGACGGTCGCTTCAAGATTCTCAATGTGCCTTCGCGCGGCCGCATCGCAGTCCTGGAACGGGGCGCCGGCCGCGTCATTGCGCAGACCTTGAGCGCCCCGGATGGGACCTGGCGCATCGACGGTTTGAACGAGGAGATGCAGTTCACCGTGATGGGCTTTGATGATCGCGGCCTGCAGAACGCCGCCATCCAGGATTGGATTCAGCCGGCGGTGCCCTGAGCCGTGGCCCGACCTGCAGGCCAATTTGCCGGGCTCAATCTCGGCCCGCGCTTCGCGGAGGCGAGCCGCTACACGTCACTGAACCTGGGCGTGGAGTGGAGCGACATTCCCGAAGAGCCGCCGGAGCCCGCGCCGCGTGGGTTGCGCAGCTCGGCGGGCATGCCCTGGCGTCGCGCGTCACGGCTGGCCAGGGTCGAAAGCTTGTTCTGGGGTACTGCGCCAGGTGTAGAGGTCAGCGCCCAAACCCCTTGGGGTAGGGCAGCGCTTGAGCAGCGCGCCTGCGCGATGGCCTGGGATGCCGCCGAACGGACTGACCGGGCCCACGATTTGCCCTGGGCCGGCAATCTTCCTCAGGTGCGCCGCTCGGCACACTCACTGTGGTCTGCCGCGCCGCGCACGAGCCGAAGCACCTGGTTGCCCTGGCAGCAGCAGGCCAGCGTGCGCCGCTCGGTCGCCGTCACCTGGCGGAGCCTGGAGACGGCCGTACGTGCGTGCCGCCTGCCATGGCGCGCGCCCACCCAGTTCGTGCGGGTCAGCCGCGCTTTGCGCTGGCACCACCCCGGCCTGACCCGGCGCGGGTGGCGCATCCCGTGGGGGCTGGCCAAGCGCGTCCCGTGGCGGGTGCTGCCGCCCAAGCCGCCCAAGCCGCCCGTGGACCCAGAGTTCCACGAGCGCGATCCACGCCATGTCGCCCTCAACCTGGGCTGCGCCACCTCCACGGTCGCCGGCGTGGTGCCTCTCAATTTCGGCGTGGTGGCGTGCTACGCCGTCCGCCCCCAACGCAGGACCTACACCGTGCGCAATTCCCTGACTGTGGTCCGCCTGCCGGACCGCCTCCCCATTGAGGTCGATGCAGTTTCCATCGCTACCAGCGTCGATGCCTGGGGCCATTCCATCGACATGACGCTTAGCCACCTGCAAGACCTGCCACTGCTGCAGCCAAACGCAGGTGGCCCGCGCCAGGTCGAGATCACCATCAACGGCTACATCTGGACCGCGCTGGTGGAGGGCTACAGCCGGACGCGCGCGATCGACAACGATGGCCGACCTGCGTTTGGCGCCCAAGTGACGGGTCGCAGCCGCACGGCGCTGCTCGCTGCACCGTATGCGCCGGCGCGCACCAAGGTCAGCGCCCTGGCGCTCAACGCCGCACAACTGGTCGACGAGGAGCTGGCCGACACCGGATTCACCGCCGAGTACAACACCGTCGATTGGCTGGTGCCGGCCGGCGCCTGGTACTACGACGGCCTGGCACCGCTGGAAGCCATCACGCGCGTGGCCGAAGCCATAGGCGCAGTTGTGCAGTCCGATCCGGAAACCCTGTCATTGCGCGTTCGGCCGCGCTACCCGGCCAGCCCCTGGGACTGGTTGGACACCGAGCCGGATCACGAGCTGCAGGACGACGTGGTCACGGCCGACAGCCTGCAGGTACGCAGCGCCCCCGTCTACGATGCCGTCGTGGTAACAGGGGAGATCGCCGGCAAGGGTGTCACCGCCACGGTGCGCCGTACCGGCGAAGCGGGCACGCTGTATGCGCAGCAGGCCAGCAGCCCGCTCATCAACAGCGATCCTGTCGCCGGCGAGCGAGGGCGCAACATCCTGAGTGATCGCGGCGAACAGGCGGCCGTCGACTTGACCTTGCCGTTGTTCCCCACGCCGGTTGCCACGGGCGAGACTGGTCGCATCCTGCCCCTGGACCTGGTTCGCGTCACCGAGGCTGAAGCGACGTGGCACGGCCTGTGTACCGCCGTGCGCATCGCCGCCAGTAGGGACAACGGCGCCCTGCTGGTAGAGCAATCCGTCACCCTGGAGAGGCATTTCACCGATGCAGACTGACCTGTGGTCCCAATTCGGTAGCATCGTCGCCGGCGCGCCGCGTTACCTGGCCACGGTGCACGGCCACAACGCCGACGGCACTAGCAGCGTGCAGACCTTCGAGGGCGGCAGCATGCGCGCCCAGGGCCAGCTGTCGCAGACACCGCCGTACAACGCGTGGATTCAAGACGGTCGCGTCGTCGACCAAGGACCCAACCTGCCTCTATCTTCGCTGTCCGTCTAGTGCGCCGAAAAGAACGCCCTCAGTATGAGCAGGTACGAGAATGCGACAGTCTGCGTAGTTTTACTGCTCCAGCCTCCGAACAACTTCGGATGTGCCATAACAAGGGGATTGAGATGGTGTGCCTTCGCAACGTCCCCTCCTACACAGCCTGGAGGACCTCTGTGCATGCATTCTGCCAGTAGGCGAACAGCAGGGGAGATGCCAGGGTGAGTCAGCGCTTCGTCAATCTGAGGTATTGCCAATGTCCACAAGTACGCCCTATGCGGGGATGTCGCTCTGGTTACTGGCCGCCATCTTTTTCCTTGGATTGATGATTGCGAGAGAGATTGGTCGTGTTCTTCGCCGGAAGCACTATCTTCATGGTGACACTGAAAAGGGCGATGCCTTTGCATCGACCTCAGTTCTGGGATTGCTTGCCCTGCTGATTGGTTTCACGTTCTCCATAGGATTGTCCCGATACGAGGCCAGACGTGCGTTGGTAGTGCACGAGGCCAACGCAATCGGGACGACCTGGCTCAGGATGCAGCTGCTAGATAATGAAGAGCGAACCCGCATGCAGGAAATACTACGTCGGTACGTTGATGCGCGCGTGGAGTTCGGCGCAGCGTCGTCTCCAAAAGATGAAGTTGAGGCCTATAGAAAAACGGAGGCGTTGCAGGCCGAGTTGTGGGACGCGTTGATTGAGGTGATTGCGCCGATTCGAGATAGTCCACGGGCATCTTCCTTGACAAGTACGACGAATGAAGCAATTGATCTGGCGGCCGAACGGTTTGCTACGCGGCAAGCGCATATTCCCGCGCGCATCATGCGAATGCTTGTGCTCTTTGCCTGGCTCGGCGCCGGGCTCGTGGGGTATGAGAGGAGCGAGCATCGAAGAAGCACGATTCTGCTGTTTTTGCTTCTGACCCTGGCCGCTTCCCTTGTGGTCGACCTGGATCGGCCATCGACCGGCCTTATCAACGTCCCTCAGAACCCGATGCTCGAACTTAGGGATTCAATTCAAAAGTGAAAATTGAATCCTAACTTGATGAATAGGCGGATTCAGAATCCATCCAGCACAAAGATGATGCAAAAAACAAGCAGCACAACCACTGCAGCGCCCGCACTGGCAATCAAAGCGAGCTCAACGCGGTCTTTCAACGCTGTGGGAGGCGACGGGGCGAAAGAGTTCCGTTTCATGGGTGCGAGTTCCCTGAGTGTGATCGTTGCCATTGGCAGCGTATCATTTCGATAACTGCTGCGTGACATGGCGATGACTTCCGATGGACTGTCCCCAGGTTTGTGTGAAGTTGGTCAAAGATTCTGATTGCGGATAACGGCTAGTTTTTTGAGTCCAACCTTCACCCCCCAAAGAAGGATTGAGACATGTCTATACACATACGCCACGACCGAAATCGCGCGCTCGCGGGCCTTCTGAGCATCTCGATTGCTCTTATCGCTTACGGCATCTATTGGTGTTTGCACTAGCCATCGAGAATAGGGAAGGCTTCCTTTTCGGCCAGCCAAATCAACCCAGATTTCAGATGCATGGTTGAAGGAGCAAGCGGTGATCACAAGCTCCCCATCTTTCCTTCTATCCACCTTTCCTTATGTGCGGTCGGTCAACTGGCTGGTTGCAGCCAATGGCTACCGTACATTTAGGGTGGGCAGGCATCAGTTTTTTGACAAGGTTTCTCGCCTTTATTGCCCGGAATGGATGTTGAATGAAAGGGCGGAGAAGCAACTGTCGCTTTGCCTCAATTTGCCCCCAATTTTCACCAGTGAAGAGTGGGAGTGGCGGCAGTTGGAAGATCCACCCCAGACTGCTTTCGTGCGATTGCGTTGACGGGTTCGCTTGCGCTGAGAGCTCAGTGGCACGATGCTGCAGAACTTCCTTGCAATCGAGCTTGATATGCCTCCCGAATTCAATCCTGCCGCGAAGAGCGAGGTCGAGCGTGGCTTGGAAGCGCGAACTGAGGCTCTGGCGTTTCTAGTGCTCGGTCTTCTTCGTGCAAGCAAGATCAATCCAGCGGCGTCGCGGGAAATGGTGGATACGTTTGCATTTATGAAAGACACCTTGGCCGATCCGGCGATGAATCGAACACTTGAGCACCGTAGAGTATGTGAGAGCACATATGCAGAAATGTTGCTCTTGGCATGGGGAAGTGAAGATTCGGCAGCCTTCGGGCATGTGCCTAGTGTTGCCACAAACCCTGCATAATTTTACGAAGTTTTTATCATCATCGAGTAATAGTTTCGTCGGGCACGGCGTTCTCTGGGAAAGCGCTTAACCCTGATGCTAAGCCTACTTCTTGGGCGGAGTCCAAGTATCCCCAGTGTGGCTCGGCAGTTGGGTAAGCTCTCTCCGAGACTTTACTCGTGGCCATAGAGCCCGCTTCCTTCTTAAAGAGTTGGAAGCGGGCTCTCTCACCGTGCATAGATGCGCAGACGGCAGGTCGAAGATGGTCACGGCTCCCGTTTAGCGGCCTCACCGTATGCGCGCGCACATCAGTCCAACGCTTCCCAATCAGGCGGCACAACGCCTTCGCGGGTGAGAACTATCACCACTTCAGAATAGACCTCTCTTGCCTCTTCCACTTCGATACCGACGAACAGCGGCGACCAGGCCAGTTCGAGTTCCTCCTGAAGCGCCTCACCTTCTAGCGCCTGCTCGCGAATGCGAGGCAGCTTCCGGAGGAAAAGTTCCCAGGCTTCGGCGTCGTAAAGTTCGGGTCTCATGGGCGGACTGTACCGTCAATTAGGTGATGGCGGGATACAGATCGCGTAGCACTCTGACCGGACTGGTAGTGGCTGGGAATCGGGATGAGGGGAGCGCACCGATGTGAAGGCCCATGAAGCTGCACCACTTGTCTGACATCGCCGACAACCTCGCTTGGACCGTACCTCCAAGCTCTTCATTTAACGACTTTTTGCCCCGTGGCCACTCAGGACATCAGCGACGCCCTTGGCCCCGATGGCGTCGATGTGGCGGCAGAAAGCCGACTGGCGACGAGTCCGAAAGCTGAGCAAAAGCCCTCCCTACCGAAAAATTACTTAAGCCAAGTAAGAACAAATTCGGATGTTGAGAAGGATTAGAGGTGAGAAGGTCGACTTCCTCCCTCAGTCGGTTGCTCTCGCCATGCCAAACGCCTCCAAAACCAGCAAAACTGCATCCAAGCCAAATACGGATGGCGCTTCACGGCCCAACATCCTAGTCATCTGGGGCGATGACATTGGCTACTGGAACGTCGGCGCATACACCCACGGCATGATGGGTGAAACCCCCAACATCGACCGAATCGCTAATGAAGGATGCATCTTTACCGACCACTACGGTCAGCCGAGTTGCACAGCTGGCCGCGCCGCGTTCCTGATGGGTCAGCTTCCGGTGCGCACAGGAATGACGACGATTGGTATCCCAGGCTCGGCGCGGGGTATCCAGAAGGAGGATCCAACGATAGCCGAGGTGCTGAAGTCGGTCGGATACAAGACCGCACAGTTCGGTAAGAATCACCAGGGCGACCGCAACGATTTTCTGCCAACGGTGCACGGATTCGATGAGTGGTTTGGAAATCTCTATCACCTCAATGCCGAGGAGGAGCCAGAACAACTGGACTATCCGGGGCAAAAGGATCCCGAGTATCTTAAGAAGTACGGGCCGCGCGGAGTCCTTCATGCGTGGGCGACCGACACGTTTGATGAGACGGATGATGGCGTTTTCGGAAAGCGCGGAAAGCAAAAAATAGAGAACACCGGTCCGCTCACGCGCAAGCGAATGGAAACCTTCGATGGCGAGGTCTTGGAGAAGACGATTGACTGGCTCGACCGGAACAAGGAGGGCCCTTTCTTCTGCTGGTTCAACACTACTGCTATTCACATCTTTTCTCATCCGCAGAAGAAATACATCCAGGCGGCGGTGGACGAGGGCAGGGCCGAAGAAGATGTGGTCCGCGCCAAGATGATCGAGCATGACGAGCAGATTGGTGTCTTGCTAAAGTGGCTCGACGACAACGATCTCGCAGACAATACAATTGTCATCTACTCGACCGACAACGGAAATGAGCTGATGCTCTGGCCTGACGGCGGCTACGCGCCATTTCGTGGTGAGAAGGGAACGACCTGGGAGGGTGGCGTTCGCGTGCCGATGCTTGCACGGTGGCCGGGAAAGATTCCCGCTGGAACAGCGTCAAACGGGCTTCAGAATCATGAAGATGTCTACGTCACGTTGGCCGCCGCCGCAGGCTTGCCTGACATCAAGGAAAAGTTACTCAAGGGCACAAAGCTTGGCAACAGCGAGTTGACCTATAAGGTGCATCTGGACGGTTTCAACCAACTCGACATGTGGACCGGCAAGACCAAGGAATCGGCCAGGAAGGCTCACTTCTACTATGACGAGACCGAGCTTACGGCCATCCGCGTGGGCAACTGGAAGATGCACATTGGTGTCAAGAAGGATGGCAGCTGGTTTAATGATAGGAGCTATCCTTCAGTCCCCTATCTGTTCAACCTGCGAATGGACCCAATGGAGAAGATGGATCCTGAAAGTCATGAATGGGGCTACATCGGTCGCAAGTTCGTTGCCTGGAAGCTGTGGGCGCCAACCGCCGGCTCAAGCTACATCGCTGAACATCTGAAGAGCCTGAAGGCTTACCCGCCTCGCCAAGCTGCCGACACCCTGAGCATGCACAAGGCGCTGGAAGCGGCAATGACTAAGCTGGAATCCGCCGGCGCCAGCAGCAACTGATAGTGTCATGGCGCAAGGATGCGCCATTCCTACATCCGAGCGTAGCAGCATGAATGACGATGATCCCAACTCACTAGATGAGAAGCCTTCGGTGCATTCCAGTTTGGCCAACGACTTGGCGCGTGGGAGAACCCACTTCGCCAATGAGCGAACGCACTTAGCTTATCTCCGGACGACTGTGTCGCTTATAGGATTTGGTATCACCATCAATCGATTCAGCATGTACTTGGTGCAGAATAACGCTGCACCAGAGGGTAGGTTGCTACTGCGCGATGCCGGCAATGCCGGCCTGGGCATGGTGCTTCTCGGGCTGGCTTTGCTCATCTGGTCGCTGATGCGCTTTAGTAGCGTCAGTCGGGACATTGAGACAGGTAACATCAGCTCTCGTCATCGGGCGACGACTCTTTTCACCCTCGGTCTCCTAGCACTGGGTGGATTTACCGCACTTTGGCTCTTTCTGGAGCACTAGCCGGCATCCAGTGAGTCACCTCTGATCCAAGCTCAGATTCGGTTCGTCATCGGGCCACAGAGAAGTTGAGCTTCTGGCCGAGAGCGGTCTCAAGTAGTCATCATCGATGGCCGGAGGCGAATCTGAAGGCCTGCTTCCTTGAACAGATGCGCCCACGCCGGTTCAAGTTGAGATATGAGCGCCTCGCCTTCCAGATTCTGGACGCGAACATCGGCGAGCTTCGCGAGGGAAAGGTCCCAGGCTAGAGCGTTGTAGTGCTCAGGTCTCACGTGGCGGACTATGCCGTGCATCATGAGTTGAAGACTTCGAGAATCTGGCTTACCCATTTGCATGCGCAATCTGAAGCCCGTTTGTTTACTCTGCGTTGACAGGGTTAGGAACATAGTCGGCGTGCCAGGGGAGGCAGGTGTCCTCAGGACGCGGAATCAGATGGGCCCTTGTGTGTCCGGTGCTTCGGCTTGCCGAAACTCCCCAGCCGGCTTCGGTGCCCTTCCAGAGCGCGCCGCTTTGGGCTGCAAGGACGCAAACTGGGCCAGCCTTCGATTCAGGGCATGAGTCGAGGGTTGGCCTTTTTGCTCCCGACAGTTCGCAATAGCGTAGAGTGGGAAGTCCTGGGCGCGCTCGCGTGGCTCCCTTTTGCCATGCTGAGGCCGCAAGTGAATCTTCACCTGTTCAAATTGACCAGGGACTACCTGATCACTCCTGCAGGAAAGCCTCTTCCTGAAGAATTTGCAGACTCACTCCTGGGCCGAATCCCTGACATGATTTTCCAGTCCTCGGTGTTTGCCGTTCCCTCTTACATTGAAGAGCAAGTCCGAATAAACGGGGCGGCCGTTGTCGATCAGGAAGTTGGTGATCTGTTGTTCGGATCGTATCCAGGATGGATTGCGAATAATTTGTAAGCGAGATGCCTGCTCGTGAGGGTTAATCCTGAAGTTGACGTTGCGCGCGCAAGCCTCTTCAGATGGGACTTGATGGAGTCCATTCTCGGAGCGCTCGGCCAGTAGTCAGCGAAGTCACTACTTACTTCTGTCGTAGCGAGGAGGTCTGGCCATCAAGCCTCTCGGCTTCTATGGAGATGGTCAGAACCGGGCAGGGGCGATGCAAATTGGCGCGTAAGAGTAGAGTCGATGAGCAGCGCAGAATGCAAAAAGGTACGGCGAGGATCCCTCCTCGCCGTTTGCATTCCCTTGCTTCCACACCTTAATTCGGTTTGGAGCTTGGAATGTTGACTTTGTTGATGCCGTGAATGATGCCATTCTTCGCAGTGATATCCGGCTGCGTAATCTGCGCGTCACCAATGGTCAGATGGCCGTCGGCATTCTGGACCGGAGCCTTCTGTCCATTCACCGTGCGCGCAAATTCCCATTTACCCATATCGGCCACCGTCTTACGACCGCTCACAAGGTGATAGTTCACCAGGGATGCCAGTTCATCCTTGTTGGCAGGCTCCAGCAGTCTGTCGAGTGCACCTGCCGGCAAAGCAGAGAACGCCTCATCAGTCGGAGCAAACAAGGTGTACTGGTCGGCCCTATCAAGCACTGCGGTCAAGCCAGCAACGTCGATGGCGTTGACGAAAGTACCAAAGGATTTATTACTCTTAAGCGCGCTCAACAAGTTCTGTTGCACGATGCCTTCTTTCTGTTGCATTTCCATGGGATGTTCCTTGGAGGTTGGACCCAAGCGAGGGTCTAATTGACGGCAAACGCCGTGACCCGGCTGGATGCCAGGTGCAGCTCAATGCGGAGAGTAGAAAGAAGAGTTGCGCGGCTGAGCAGCCGATACGGTATTGCACCGTAGCGTGCGCACTATGCGCTTGCTAGTGTGACTCCAGCGTGAGGTCCGCCCGTCCGATTTACCGCTGAATACCGAGGAAGCGTGCTAACGTGCGTCCACGCGTGATTCCAATACTGGCTAACATCCGCGCCCGCAGTGTGCCGGCTCGCACAATAGTTGGAGCGGGCATGAACACCAAGGGACATCGCGTCGTTTTGAATCGAGATTGCTTCCAGCGCATTGCGCAGCTGCAGAGTGATGGGGCTGTTGAGTGTGCTGAGAATGAAGGCTGGCCGATTGTCGTCGACCCGCTTGAGGCGCCGGATGCAGTTGCTGCATTCGCAATTCTTGGTCGTGCTGCGAGGGTGGTGCGTCAACACTTCGACGATGAGGTGCACTTCTGGTCCGGCCGAAGCGAAGCTCAACGTCGGGTTCGAGTAGTCGCCTCACACGGACTGGTAGCTAGACCAGCATGCGCCTGTATAGGGGCATGACATGAGCAACATCTCGCTAGTCATTTCGCCTTTACATGTTGAATCGGTCGTTGGAAAGTTAGATCCATACATGGACTCCCGGGTTCATGAGTATCGATTGGTGCACCAACAGCAAGGGCGCGGGAGCGACGTTTGCTGGTTCTTTTTTGCGAAGGCCGACCTCTCCAAACCGGAAGCAATGGTCCGCGCCCAGCATTGGTACGAATCGTCTCGACATCCAGATTGGCCAGGGTTCGCTCGCTAGGTTCGATCACGAAGGTTGAACGCCATGACCGCACAAGCTCGTTTCATATCTCGGGCTGGTCCCGCAAATCAAGTACATCCTTGCCATGGCGTGAGGGGTGGCCCGAACCCCAGTGTAGCCTTGAGGCAAGTTTCTACTTTGATTCCCCCGTACTGCCGGAGGAAGTCTGGATGCACGAATCGACGGAGCTTCCAGGTCTGCTATTGGCACAGGCTCAGCCGAGTATTCCGACCAATGATTCTGGAGTATCAGTGTTCGTTAGGCGCTTCGTTACGGCCGTCGTTTTGTCACATCGAGACGCACTGGCGGTTGGCGAATGGCTAGTTGAAAACGCGACGGCGTTGCTTGAATCACGAGAGGCCGGAAAGGCGCACGATTAGCGGCCACACAAAGTCGCCCACGACCTAGAAGGGCCAGTTTTAGCGAAACGGGAAATTATTGGCAGAATGAGCTTCGAGAAATGCTCAAACATCGTTGCCAGACAATGGTGGCCGGGGAGGGAATCGAACCCCGATACAGGGATCTCTGTATAGCTGCCTTAAGGGACTGCAGCCTGTGGGCTCGCCAGGATGGGGGGCGGGAGAATTCCTGTCGCCAGGCACGATGGGACAGGCACAAGCAACGGTCGAGAGCTTTAATGCACGTTTCATTGCGGCCTGTCGCCGGAGCGGTCGCGACATTACCGGCGATGGGGATTTCCATTGGACGTGGAACGAAACGCCCGACAGAGAGCAAAGACTTGCCGGCATAGGTCCGCGTTACCGCGAAGACGTTCTGGTGTCTGTGGATTGAATTTCGCGGGTGGATGTGTCCGCTTGTGGCGAATAGCGGAGGCTCGACAGAACGACCGCCTGTGGCAGTGCCAAAGTCCGCTTCCGACCCTAAGCGGACATTCCGCACTCGCCTCGCTACCCCCATTTTTGAGGGTGGCGAGCGCAGCGTGGCATCGCTGGCCACGTGATGGCGGGACTGAGTAATTTTACTTAGCGATCAACAGAAGAACCACGCTCCCCCGATCGGCAGATTTCAGGGATAGTCCCTGCACGGCTCAACGGGAGAACGTGATGGCTGAGGCATCGACCCAAACCTTGTCCAGTCTGACCGACCAGGACATCAGCGACGCCTATATCTACCTGCTCGGGCGACTGCTGATCACACGACAGCAGCAGGTCGATTTCGACCGGGAAGGACTGCAGTGGAACACCCTGCTGCACCGAAAGCCCGGTCAAGTCGACTGGCCAAATCCCAACCTGGATGTGGCTTATTCCGAAGCTTGGATCGCACTGGACGAGCAGAGCTTCCTGCTGGTCACCGTGCCCGAAATTCGGGGACGCTATTACGTGGTTGAGTTCCTCGACGGTTGGGGCGAGACCGTGGCCAACCTCAACGAGCGCGTATATCCCGATCATGCTCACGGCCTGTTCGCGATCTGCCTGACGGGCAGTGTGCTGGACATACCGGCCGATGCGAAGCGCGTGGATGTACCGTCGAAGGTCATGCGCGTACTGCTGCGGGTGGAGTTGGGGGCGGACTGGGATGAGGCGATCGCGTTACAACATCGGTTCAAGTTCAACATGCAGGGCTCGCCGCCGCTGCCGGAGATCCCGCGCACGGTCATGTTCGACATGGAAGCCCTGCCCGGCGTGGAGGCGTTCGAATCGGCCGAACTGGCCCTGCAGGCCCCCGATTCCAGCCCGCTCCAGGACATGCAGACCAAGGTGCGCGCGATCGCCGCGGCAATCGGCGACCCGGCCGAGCGCGCGCGCGTCGACGCGGTGGTACGCGACAAGGCATTCAAGGATTTCGCCGCCGCCGCGCCCTACATCGGGCGCGGCACGATCCGCAACGGCTGGGCGCGGCCGGCCTGCTGCGGCCACTGGGGCGACGACTGGATGACCCGGTCCACGGTCAACTTCGGCGGCATCTGGGCCAACGTGCTGGAGGAGGTGCTGTATTACCGCGGCGCACTGGACAGCACGGGCGCTTCGCTCGAGGCGGACGGGAGCTACACCCTGACCTTCCCGGCCGATGCGCTCCCCGAAACCTTCGCGAAGTACTTCTGGTCGGTGATCGCGGTCGATCGCGTCCACCGCCGCGTGCTGCCCAACCCGCTCGAACGCTACCTGCTCAACAAGGAGTCCGGCCTGGTCAAGGGCGAGGATGGTTCGCTCACCCTGTACTTCGGACCGCACAAGCCGACCGACGCGCCCGATGCCAACTGGCTGCCGACCGGCGCCGGCAAGCCATGGAGCCTGACCTTCCGCTTCTACGGTCCGCGCGGCGGCGTGGCCGACGGCAGCTACTACCCGCCGCCGCTGATCCGCCGCGCCTGAACAACCACACTTTCGCATCCGGAGAAAACGGCATGGCTACTCCTGCGTCGTCCAGCAAATCGGCACCCGATCCCGTCCAGCTCGGCGCGTTCTCGCCCGCGCATCCGCACATGAAGAACGGGGGTGGCGTACCCGCGCAGGTGGCGAGCCAGCGCTATGCTCAAGCGCTGGCGCGAGTGGTGTATGTGTGGGGCCATCCACTGGTCAACACCTTCCGTCGCACCAGCACCTGGGAGCTGATGAAGGGCCACGGTCCCGGCATGGCAATGGGCCTATTCCCGGGTTCACCCAAGAACCACATGGGCTACCTGGACGACTACATGCCCGCGGCCCAGCGCAAGGTGGTGACGCCCAACAACGACACCATCTACGGCGCCTGCTTCGCCGACCTGGCCGAGGAACCGGTGGTGGTGCAGACGCCGCAGGACTTGCCCGCCGGGCACTACTGGACGATCCAGATAGTCGATGCGTTCACCACCGTCACCCACCAGCTCGGCTCGGCCTCTGGCACGCCCGCCGGCAAGTTCCTGCTGGTCGGGCCGCAATGGCGGGGCCAGGCACCGGAAGGTTTCGCCGGGATGCTTCGCTCGCCGACCAACGTCGCGGTGCTGATGGCGCGCAGCTACGCCGCGCACACGCCTGAGGCCAAGGCCGCCGCACGCGCGGTGCTCAACCAGATGGGCGCCACGCCGCTCAGCGAGGACCGGCCTGGACGGCGCCAGTTCGATTGCGAAGCCAGTGCGCGAAACAAGGTGTATCCGCCCAACCTCAGCGCCGAGATGCTCGCTGCCGATCCGGAAATCCTGCGCGAGCGGCCCGTTCACGGCGACACGTTCTGGGACGACCTGCGCAAGGCGATGGATGCCAACCCGCAGGTCGGCCCCGAGGACGCGCCGATGGCCGAGCAAGCGCGGGTGTTGCTGGCACTGCGCGAGAGTGATCCAGCCTGGCGCGCCTTGCTCGACCGCACCGTGCTGGCCGCCGATACCGAGCTGTTCGAGGGTGCCCGCTACGAGCAGGTCGGCACCGACGCCGGCAATGGCTGGCAACGTCAGTTCAATGGCGGTCGTTGGGGAACCGACTGGTTGGGCAGGGCTCAAGCGGCGGCAATCTACATCTACGTCAACGATTTCGAGGAGGCGATCTATCTCATCCGCGGCACCGACGCGCAGGGCGTACTGCTCAACGGCCGCTACCGTTACACGATGCGTTTCGACAAGGACCAGCTGCCGCCGGTGGACCGCACCCGCGGTGGCTTCTGGTCGCTGACCATGTACGACAAGGACTACTACATGATGCCGGAGAGCCCCAACGGCCGGCACAACATTGGTACCGTCAACTTGGACGCCAATGAACTGCACTTCGACGAAGATGGTTCGTTAACACTTCATCTGTCCAGCGACGAGCCGACGGACAGTTCCCAAAAGGCCAACTGGTTACCTGCGCCGGCGGACCAGTTCGCGCTTATTGTGCGAACGTACGTCCCCGAGCCCGCCATTCTCAACGGTCCATATGCGCTGCCGGAGGTGGTGCGTCTGCATGAGCCATCGTGATGAAGGGCCGGGAGTACCCATGTCTGCAGTTGGCCGAAAGCGGCCTCAGGTGCGACACCCTTACGACCTCGAATATGGGAAGCCCGCGGGCTGCGGATGTCACCCAAATGAAACTGGCAGGCTGGTCGTCCCGACCCTCAGTTTGTTATATGCGGCTCCTTCGTGATGCAATTTGCCGCCTGCTGCGAAGCGATGGGCATATCGGCCCGGCACAAGTTCTGAAAATTGTCGTAGCTGCGCTGCTTGTCGGCATGAGTACCTATCTTGTTGTGTCCACCTTGTTGTAGGCGAGTCTTGCTGCTAAGCCAGAGGGTGTAATCCGGGCGGCGCCACAGGAAAAGACGTTGTGTGCATTCTCAAGCCCTGAACACCCACTGCATAGGATCGCTACCGGAGGTGTGTCGGTGGACGATCTTGATTTTGGTTGGACGTGGCTTGGCGCCGATGTGGGAGGTAAAGAAGTCGTCTACCGCCTCGGAATGACACACGTAGCGCGCCTGATCGATCGGATCGACGGGTCCTGGTTCGTACGGCTAGACGCGCATCTACCTGGAAGCCCGATCAGTCGCAACTGCAGCAGCTATGAGATGGGACGGCGTGGCGTGGAGCTGTGGGCCGCGCGCCATGCCGTTCGGCTTCGCGCAGAAGTAGCGGCAAAGCATGCGGCCTGGCTAAGCGCTCAGACATGGCTACCGCGAGATGGGAGGGACCGGCGCAGTTAGAGAGATTGGCCCTTGTCAGGATGCGCGCGATGTCAAGCAGACGACCCCGGCACAAGACCAAGGCGGATTGGGCTACCGCTCAGGCAAACGATATGCGCGCTCGCGCCGAAGCTCTCCGCTATGAATCTTCTGGAGGGTCGGTATTGCGTGCCCGTCGGAAGTTCGATCAGATCGAAGACCTCTGCCGAGAAGCCTCGCGATTCGAGGGCATGGCGGCACGATTCAAAGCCCTAGGCAAGTAGCGCTTTCGACCAGAGTTTTTAGCAACGGGCGGAGTTTTGAGCAGAAGAGGTTTCGCGAATTGCTCGGAAACCATTGCCACCAATGGTGGCCGGGGAGGGAATCGAACCCCCGACACAGGGATTTTCAATCCCTTGCTCTACCAACTGAGCTACCCGGCCAGGTTTTTCCGCAGTCCGGCCTTGCGACCAGTGCGAGCCGCGCATGATACGGGAGCAGGCGCCGGGCTGGCAAGCCGGACGATGGCTGAACACGTTCTGGTGCCGGCGAACCAGTTGCAGCAAGTGGAGGCATCATCGCTGGCACGGCCATCCGCGCCACATCCACAGGGAGTTCCGCAATGAAGCGCCTTTTCCTGATATGCACCCTGGCAAGCATCTTCTCGCTTGCTGCCTGTGCCAGCACCCCCAAACAGACCGACGCCGAGAAACTTGCCATGTACAAGGCCAGCGCGGGCGAGCCGATCAAGGACTTCAATTACCCGGGCAGCCTCAATGGCTGGCAACCGGTGGGCGACAGCGCCCTGGCCGTATGGACCAAGCCCAGGGAAGCCTATCTGCTTGACCTGGGTGGGCCCTGTCAGGACTTGAGTTATGCCCCCGCTATCAGCATCACCAACATCATGGGCCGCGTCTCCACGTTGGATCGGGTCCGCGTGCTGGGTGGAGCCGGCGGGGTAGGCCCCATCTCCTGCCGCATTGTCAGCATCCGCAAGCTGGACCTGACCAAGCTCAAGGCGGCGGAAGCGGACCTGCGTAAGGCCGATGTGGAAACCCGCCAGGAAGAATCAGCCGCTCCGGCCAACTAATCGGCAGGGCCAAACGTCTGCAGCGGCGGGGGAAACCCCGCCGTCTTCATTGGGATCAAGCCTCGGGAACAAAGCCCGCCGGTTTATCCGCGCCGTCACCAAACAGGTACTTCTCCAATTCCGCTTCCAGGAAGGCGCGATGCTTGGGGTCGCGCGGCGACAAGCGGTTTTCATTGATCAGCATGGTTTGGTGGGCCAGCCAGGCGGCCCAGGCGGGTTTGCCGATATTGGCAAAGATGCGCTTGCCCAGCTCGCCGGGATAGGGCACGAAATCCAGGCCTTCAACTTCGCGCTTTTCGTAAACGCAGAACACGGTGCGGGACATGCGGTGAGCTCGTTGGCGGACAACCGCACAAGGATACCGCCCTGCGCTGCCTGCCGCCTGATAGCGCACACCGCATTAAGGCCGCTGGCTCAGCGCGACTGCAGCATCCGTCGAATAGGCGCAGGCAAACCCAGTTGCGGTAACTCCGCCACGCCTACCCAGCGCAAGTCGGCGTCATCCTGCACGGAATCACGCGCTTGCAGATTGCGCCAGCGCAGCGGATGCATGCGCAGCTTGTAGTGACTGAAGACGTGCGGCACCTCGGCCAGGGCTTCGGCTTGGTCATAGTCGCCCGCCAGATGGCGCAGGAACCACGCGCGTGCGCTGTCGTGATCCGCAGCTTCGGGCAGCGACCACAGCGAGGCCCAGATACCGGTAGGCGGACGCCGCTGCAGCAGCACCTGGCCTTCGCCGTTCTCGGCCAACAGCACCAGCGCCGTGCGCTCGGGCAAGGCCTTGCCGGGCTTGGGTGTAGGCAATTCATCCACCCGGCTGTCGCGCAGCGCCACGCAGTCCTGCTGCACCGGGCAGAGCATGCAGGCCGGATCACTGCGGGTGCACAGGGTCGCGCCCAGATCCATCTGCGCCTGGGTGTAGTCCGCCATGCGTCCCTCAGGCAAATGCGCCTGTGCCAGCGCCCACATCTGTTTCTCCACCGCAGGCAAACCGGGATAGCCGGCTATGCCGTGGTAGCGCGCCAGCACGCGCTTGACGTTGCCATCGAGAATGGGGAAGCGATCACCCCAGGCCTGCGAAAGAATCGCGCCAGCGGTGCTGCGGCCAATCCCGGGCAGCGCCATCAAGGCATCCCGATCACGCGGAAGATCGCCACCGTGCAGCGCGACGCAGGCTTGCGCCGTGGCATGCAGGTTGCGCGCGCGTGCGTAGTAGCCCAGGCCAGACCACTGCGCCAGCACCTCATCCAATGAGGCGGCAGCCAGATCAGGCAGGGTCGGAAATGCCTGCAGGAACCGTGCGAAGTAGGGGATGACCGTCTTCACCTGGGTCTGCTGCAGCATGATCTCCGACAGCCACACCCGGTACGGCGTGCGCGGGTGCAACCAGGGCAGGTCATGGCGGCCGGAGCGATCAAACCAGTCCAGCAGCTGCGTCGCGAAGTTATCGGCGGCGGGCGCCGTCACTGGCCCAGTGCTTCCGGCAACAGCGCGTCGACAAAGGCTTCGGCATCGAACACACGCAGGTCTTCCGGACGTTCGCCAATGCCGGCAAAGCGAATCGGGATGCCGAACTCGCGCGCCAGCGCAAACACCACGCCGCCCTTGGCGGTGCCGTCCAACTTGGTCACCACCAGCCCGGTGATGTTCACCGCCGCATGGAACTGGCGCAGTTGCGACAAGGCGTTCTGGCCGGTGGTGCCGTCGATCACCAGCAGCACTTCATGCGGCGCGCTGGCATCGACCTTCTGCAGCACGCGCTTGATCTTGCCCAGCTCGGCCATCAGCCC
>Ga0160436_1000085_pt1 | contig 48287 bp, 71 predicted proteins | sample HID1973M_E0MG_FD_108264 | JGI IMG/M metagenome (GOLD analysis project Ga0160436, IMG submission 108264) | Enriched mosquito-associated microbial communities from UW Madison campus, WI, USA - HID1973M_E0 MG | ecosystem: Host-associated > Arthropoda: Insects > Digestive system > Unclassified ...
CGACCATGCCCTTCATGCCGCCACCTGCTGCGACATGCCGTACACCTGCAGGAGCTGCGCGACGGAGCCGAAGCGGCTGCAGGCGCTGCGGTCCATGCGGGTGTCGATCTGCTCGTCGAGGTAGGCCTCGACGGCCTTGCGCATGACTTGGGCGAATTCGAGGTCGTCGCCTGTGGCCAGGTGCCCGGCCATCGTGGCCAGTTGCTCGGTGCTGAGCTCGCCCATCGCCTCAGACAGGACGTCAGCACTTCCGATCAGCGGCGCGGCCAGTTCATCGGCGCGGCGGTCTGCGTCTTCCTTCCGGCAGCAGGCGGCACAGCCGCAGGCCGGGTGGTAGTTGTGGGCCATCACAGCACCACCTGCACGAGCAGTTCGCGGCGCTCGTAAGCGGTGAAGGCGTGGGCGCGGCGCTCGATCAGGCCGGCGGCGCGGCGGCCAGTGCCGCCCTTGCGCTGCTCATCGGCGACCCAACGGACCGCAGTCTGGCGATCGACCTGGGCAGCGGCGGCGTTGTCGGCCGCCTGCTTGAAGGTCTGGAAGCTGATCACGGTTGCCATCTCTCGTCTCCTCGCTCCGGCCGCGGATGCGGTGGTGTGGGGCGTGGAGTGAAGTATGCCTATAGGAATTCTACTGTCAATGCCTATGGGAATAACAAATCGCACAAGCCGACGAACGGTAGTGTTTAGTTAAGAATAGGGGCGGGCTAGAACTTGCCCGCCGCCTCGTCCGCTGCGCGCTCTTTGAGGCGCTGGTGCGCTGTGTAGTCTCGCGACTGCACCAGGATCATGTGCTCGCCTGGCTCTACGGCGTCAGGAAAGAAGAGGGCCTCTGCCGTGGCGCTCTCCCAGCGCACGGCGTTTGGGTCCTTGGGGCCGTTGGCCGCGCCCCACTTATCAACAAGCATTTGGACAGCCTTCTCCGAAGAGAGAGAGGTCTCAATCCTTATGGACTCAATGCGGCCGTCTAACACCCCAATGTCTGCCTCATTGAGCGTCTGCCTTGGGACTGATGTCTCGGGGAGCACGAGAGTTGCTCCAAAGGCTGCGCCTTGATTCTTTAGGCAGGGTAGCTCAGCGGCTTTCGGCTCGTCGCTAGCGCATGGAATGGCGTCTAGCTTTGATCCTAAGTGAATTCCGACAAGGTCCTCAATCGCCGGCTGCCCCACCTCTGGAGCTTTGATTGGGGTGGGGGAAGGCGAGCACGCTGCCAGGAGAAGAGTGCCCACCACTACTAAGTTTTGTTTCGTCAACGACATCACGAATCCCTCCGTTTTCCACCAGTCCGAGCCGCCTTACGCGGGGCCTTAGCGCTGCTATCTTCATCCTCGCCCGTTTCAATAGTTCCTGTTCGTCCACTACGCCACCCTCGTAGGTTTGCTTCCACCAGCTCGTCGTACCGTTCGCGCTCGGCCTTGCTGCCCGGGTCAACTACCCCGAAAGCCTTGCTGTAAGCGAATTGCAGAGGCTCAGCCAGCGTTCCGAGCCTCCCCTGGATCTCCATGTCGCGAAGCGCTTTATCGACTGAAGTCAGAGCGAGGCCGATCCTAGAGATGTCCAGTGTCGCGGGCTGAGACGGGGAACGACTCAAACCCTCTCGCTCGATGTCTCGATAGGCGAGATCCTCCAGAGGAACGCCTAACTTATTGGCCAAAATGGCCATATTCCTGAATTCCGGCTCTGAGCTGCTCCCTTTTTCGTGGAGCTTTGACCACTTGCTAATGGTCCCCTGGGATACGCCGATCCGTTCTGCGATTGCTGCTTGTGCCTGCTTATCTCCTCTTAAGAGGAATGCCAGGTTCTTAGTGAGCATGTCGTTCATCGGGCAATGGTCAGCGATACCGTTCGTCGGGTCGAATTCCCATAGGCATTGACATCGCAATTCCTATGGGCATAATCGGCCCATGACGCCAGCCAAAGCCATCGAGCACCTCATCGCCTGCGGCATGACGGAGGCGGCCATCGGCTCCTCCGTTGGCGCGGGCCAATCCACGATCAACCGAATCCGGCACGGCCAGATGCAGCCGAACTGGACCCTCGGTCAGAAGCTGGTTGAGGCGGCCCGACGCAAGCGCATCAAACAGTGCGGCCGGGACAGGGCCGCCTGAAGTGCACAGCCTATTTCGCCGCAGCCCGGTCTTTCGCGTCAGCTCGGTCCGTCCGGGTGATGACCTTGTCCTTTCCTGTGCCGATTTGCCTGCAGGCGAGGACGCCGTCGCGCTGCTGGACGCACTGCAAGTGCAGTTCCCCGGCGTTCGGCTGCACCTGCTGCTGGGCTTTACCTCGGTTGAGGTAGTCGGCCAGGTAGACCGCGCCGAGAGCGGCGGTGGCGCCGATAAGGGCGGACCAGACGGGACCGTTGAAGCACGCGCGCAGCAGGCGCTGTCGGGCGGGGCGCCAGCGCGTCCAGGGGGAAACGTAGTTGTTTGCACCCACTGCTCCGGTGGCCGGGTCGTACTCGTATCGGTCCCGCCACAAGTCGCTGATCCGTCGCATGGCGGCGAGCGTAGCACCGCATCACCCGCCACGGCGCACCAGCCGCACGTTGACCTTCTTGCCCTGGCGGGTGAGGGCAAACCAGTTACTTCCGACCCGCACCAACTGCGTGACGTTGGGCGGGAGCTTCTTCGCTGATTCAAACGAGGCATGGATCGGTCGGTTCATGCATTCCATTTCGTCCGAAAGCCAACCATCAACACGAGTCATGACGACACAACGTGAGTTTCCACTGCTGGCGCAAGTGCCCGGAATTGCACGCGTTCCAGCCCATCTGATCTCTCTGTGTAGGACGTCCGGCGAAGCCGTGCTCCTCGCCATCCGCATTGGCAACAAGTCCGCTCGGCAGGTATCGCACGAGATCGGAATGGAGCCGGCGCAGATGTCACGAATCATCTCAGGCAACGCGCACATGCCCGCCGACGTCGCCCTCCGCTTCGCTCAGGTGGTCAACAACTGGGGATGGCAGCAATGGGTGGCGCACAACTGCGGCATGGACCTGGTGCAACGCGCCGAGTCGCCGGAGGAGCGCATGGCAAGGCTGGAGGCGGAGAACGAAGTCTTCCGCGCCACGTTGAGGGTTGCGGCATGAGCCGCGACGAGACCATCGCCTGGCTTTCGCGCTGCGCATTTGTAGCAGCGCGCGGGGAGCCGATCACCGATATCGAAGCACAGCGGCACCGCCAACTGGTAGCCGCAGAAATGTATCGGGCCGAGGCGCGTCGCCTCGATCCGCAACCGCAGAGCACTTTGAAGTTGGTCGCGTAGACCAGGGGAACCGAAATGGCTGATGAAGCAGACAGCGCCAGCGAACTCGAAGATCTGGAGCGCGCGGTGGCGATTCGCGCCGTAGTGGATCGCGCACGCGGACCTACCCCAACGTGCGCCGAGTGTGGGGAAGCTGACGTTTTCACCACGTCAACGAATGTTCAATGGCGCGTGTGCAAGCCCTGCGGCGACCACCTGATCGCGACCAGGGCGAAGGCGGCGTAGCCATGGCTCGAATCCGCACCGTGAAGCCGGAATTCTTCACCAGCGAGGACATCTGCGCGCTGTCTCCGCTGGCGCGCCTGCTGTACATCGCCACCTGGTGCGAGGCCGACAAGGAAGGGCGCCTGACCTGGAAGCCGCGCACGTTCAAGCTGCGCTACTTCCCGGCGGACGACTGCGACATTGACGCGTTGGCACGCGAGCTGGTCGCGTCAGGACTCGTCGTGTTGTACGGCGACGCGTGCGCGTACATCCCGCAGTTCTCCAAGCACCAGCACATCAACCCTCGCGAAAGCGCCTCGACCCTCCCTGAGCCCCCGAAAGGACGCGACAGTGACGCGTCGGCACGCGTCAAATCTAAATCTGACGCACAGGTAGGAAGGGAAGGGAAGGGAAGGGAAGGGAAAGAAAACCCCCCTAACCCCCCAGAGGGGGGAACTGTGGGCGGGGAGGGCGATGAAGCCAAGGCCAAGGGCAAGATCGGTCTCGCCGCCTTCCTGGCTGCTTGCCACGAGCAGGGCGAGAGCGCCATCCCCGAGGACGACGCCGTGTTCGCCTACGCCGACAGCATCGGCCTGCCGCGCGACTTCGTGTCCCTGGCCTGGAGCTGGTTCAAGCGCCGCTACGAGGCCAGGCGCCAGACGGGCATCCGCGGCTGGCGGCAGACGTTCCGCAACGCCGTCGAAGGCAACTGGCCGAAGTTCTGGTTCGCCGACAACGACGGCGCGTGGCAGCTGACCACCGCCGGCAAGCAAGCGCAGATGGCGGCCGACGCCGAAGCGGGTGAGGCATGAGCGCGAACGTGGCCGAGTTCCCGGGCGACATGGCGCGCGGTCTGCCGGCGGCGACCGATGCCGAGCGCTCGGTGCTGGGCAGCCTGATGCTGGACAACGCCTCGCTGCCCAAGGTGGCCGACTGGCTCAAGCCCGAGGACTTCCTGCGCGCCGAGCACCAGGCCATCTATGGCGCGATCCTGGCACTGGCCTCGGCCGAGCAGCCGTTCGACGCGGTGACGATCTCCGACTCGCTGGTCGGCGACGCGGCGGCTGACGTGGTGGCCATCGCCAGCGAGGCGTTCTCGTCGGCCAACGTGGTCGCCTACGGCGAGATCGTGAAGTCCAAGGCTACCCAGCGCCGGATGATCGAGATCGGCCAGGGCATCGTCGACAGCGGCTTCGCGCCCGAGGGCCGGGATGTGTCCGAGATCGTCGCCGACGCCACGATGGCGCTGTCGGAGCTGTCGAGTATCCGCCGCGGCGCGCTCAAGCCGGCCAAGCTGGTCGGCAAGGCCTGGTTCGATGAGCTGCGCCGGCGCTACGAGACGCAGGGCGAGATGATCGGCGTGCCCACGCCGTGGACCGGCTTCAACCGGATGACCAACGGGCTGCAGGAAGGGCACCTCATCGTCGTCGCCGGCCGGCCGAGCATGGGCAAGTCGGCCTGGGCCGTGAACGTGGCCACCAGCGTGGCAATGCGAGGCAAGCGGGCGCTGTTCTTCAGCCTGGAGATGACCGACACCAGCATCTTCAACCGTGCTGTCGCCGCGATCGGCTCGGTGCCGCTGGCCTGGCTGCAGCGCCCGGACAGCGACCACGAGGAATACTGGACCCGCGTGACCACGGTAAGCCGGGCGCTCAACGAGTCCGGCCTGATGATCGACGAGACCGCCGGCCTGTCGGCGCCACAGATCGTGGCGCGCTGCCGGCGCGAACGCATGCGCGGGGACGTGTCCCTGATCGTGGTCGACCACCTGCACCTGATGCCGCTGCCGGGCAAGACCCGCGAGACGGTGGAGATCGGCCACATTACGTTCGCCATGAAGAAGCTGGCCAAGGAGATGGGCTGCCCGGTGATCCTGCTGTCGCAGCTCAACCGCTCGCTGGAGACGCGCACCAACAAGCGGCCGCAGATGGCTGACCTGCGCGAGTCCGGCAACATCGAGCAGGACGCCGACCTCATCGTGTTCCTGTACCGCGACGACTACTACGCCTCGCGCGAGGGGCGCGTCTCCCAGCTGGCCGGCCTGATGGAAATGATCGTGGCCAAGCAGCGCGAGGGCGACACCGGCACGGCCTGGGGGCGCAATGAGCTGGCCTACGGACGCATCGGCGACTACGAGGGCGACGGTCCATCCATCGAGGTCACACACAAGGGCCGCGGCCCGAAGGGGCTGAACTGATGCCGTACTTCATCCTCCGCCCCGACGGCGCCGCCCGCGAGCGCATGGCTGCCGCCTGGCAGTTCGCCTGCGAGTTCCTGGAGCTTGGCAAGAACGCCAAGGTCGAGGTGTCCGAGGCGCTGCCGAAGCGATCGATCGACCAGAACGCGCGCATGTGGGCACTCCTCACCGACATCTCCAAGCAGGTCCAGTGGCCGGTCGACGGGCAGATGCAGCGCCTGTCGCCGGACGACTGGAAGGACGTGTTCTCGGCAGCCCTACGCAAAGGTCAGCGCGTCGCCCAGGGCGTCGAGGGCGGCTTCGTGATGCTCGGCGCGCGTACCTCCCGCATGTCCGTCGGAGAGATGTGCGACCTGCAGACCCTCATCGAGGCCTTTGGCGCCGAGCGCGGCGTGCGGTGGTCGGATCCCCAATTCAACGAGCAGAGGAAAGCGGCATGAGCATTGAGTTTCGCTGGAAATGGCTGCAACTGGAAAGCTACTCGAAGGACTCTTTCGGCATCGTCTTGAGTTCGGGCGATGGCGACGAGTACCCAGGCTGCGGGCTGCGCATCTACGGATTCGGCTACTGGCTTCGCATCAAGCTCCCGCCGATCATTCGCCCCTTCCGCTATCGGGTGAAGGCGTCAACCTGGGATGCGGCCACGGTCGCCAGGATCGGGCGCGATTGGTACTGGCAATACCTGGAGCGCGAGTTCGGCATCGCCGTGAACTGCAGGAACCACTTCTGTTTGTATTACGGCATCCAGCACGACAACAGCCGGAATCGGAGCTACTGGTCCTGCTTCCTGCCGTGGATGGAGTGGACCAGCGTTCGCTGGAGTGGCTATGGCCTCCAGGGTGAGTGGCTGCTGGACTTCGAGAAGGATGTGCGGCGGTGGTCGGAGCAGCGCGATCTTCTCCCCAAGGCATCCTTCGTCTTCCAGGACTTCGACGGGGAGGTGATTACCGCCACCTGCCATATCGAGGAGCGTGAGTGGCACAAGGGCGCCGGGCTGTTCCGCTGGCTCCGCCACTTCACCAAACCCCATATTCGCCGGGACATGAGCATCCAGTTCAGTGCCGAGGTCGGCGCGAGAAAGGGCAGCTGGAAGGGTGGCACCGTAGGCCACAGCATCGATCTAATGCCTGGCGAGCTGCATGAAGCAGCATTCGTTCGGTACTGCACTGAACAGAAGCTCACCTATATCGGCGCGCAACCGCTGGACGCCGCGGCAGCATGAGGTCGAAGAACTCCCGCGCGATCAACCCGGCCGAGGCCGCGCACCTGGCCGCGGTCAAGGAACTGCCGTGCTCGGTCTGCGACCACCCGGCGCCCAGCGACGCGCACCACATCAAGCAGGGTCAGCACTACACCGCGGTGGCCCTGTGCAAGGACTGCCATCAGGGCAGCTTCAACGGAATCCATGGGCAGAAGCGAATGTGGACAGTGATGAAGATGGACGAGATCGACGCGCTGGCGGTGACCAACCGGCGGCTGGCTGATCAGGGGAGGCTGGCGGCATGAATGCACTGCCTCGCCAAGCGCCACACAACGGAAAGGCCCTCAGTGGGCGACCGATCCGAGTTCCGCTCGGCAAGGCCACAGTGCGCCAGCTACTCAAGCGCCACCTCAGGGAGGAGGGACATCGCATGCAGGACCTGGCCGAGCCGTGGCAGTGCAAGGCGATGACGGTCTACAACATGTTCTACGACGGCCGCCCGTTCTCGCCCGCGCACCTGCGAGCTGCGGCCGACTTCCTTGGCCTGGACGACTTCGACCGCAACGAGCTGATGCTGCTCGGCGCCAGGGAGATCGGATTCGAGATCGACCCGTCAAAGTGCCTGGATGGTCAACCGTGAACCTGATCGAAGACGGTGCGGCCGCCGTAGCCATGAAGGCGAGGCTGCGCGTGATCGCCAAGGGGCTGCATCGCGTCTATGTGCGCCCAACCGAGGTCATCGCCATCCTGCCGCCGACAGACCCGCGCGCAGATATGCGCCCGGACGCCGACCTGGTGGGCAGCTACAACCGGCGCGCCAAGCTGGAAGACATCGAGGCGGACCTGGTGGAGCGGCTGAGCGAGATAGCTCCCTGCTGTGAGGGTTCTCGGTGAAGGCGGTCGTGCTGCCGGTGAAGACCATCAGCGAAATGAACGCCCGCGGCCACTGGTCGGCCAAGGCGCGGCGAGCCAAGGCTCAGCGCTGGGCCGCGCGTGCGCTGTGTCCGACATCGAAGCTGCCATGCGTCGTACGCATGACGCGGCTCAGCCCGGGATCGCTCGACGACGATAATTTGCGCAGTGCGCTTAAGGCGACAAGGGATGGCATCGCCGACCGCCTGGGCGTCGACGACCGTGACCCGCGCGTGCGCTGGGAGTACGGGCAAGAACCTTGCCGCCGGGGAGAGTTCGGCGTGCGAATCGAGATCAAGCCGCAAGGCGAATACCAACCTGGGGAAACCGCATGAACATCGCCACCATCCAGCCCACCCACGAGGCCGGCAGCCGCCCGACCTTCCGCGAGCGCGTCTTCGCCCTGGCCGGGCACGGCACATGGCGCGGCCCGAGCGACGGGGTCCGCGGCGAGCAGCGGCCCATCCCAGCCGATCACCTGGTCGCGGCTGCGCTGTCGTTCGGCCGGCATGACGCCAAGGACGTTGGCCCGGACATCGCCATCGACATGGCCCTGCAGCGCGACGGGTCCAAGGCCAAGGTCTGCATCTGGCTGGCCGGGATGCTCAACAGCGAGCGCAGCGGGGCGTGCAAGCGCCTGCGCCCGTTGGCGGCCCACTACGCGAACTGGGCCTACAACGCCATGGTCCACGGCTGGCAGTTCCCGCCGGCACCCCAAGGCGTGGCCGACAAGGACCACGGCGAGGTCGCCCTGTTCGCCTGCCTGCTGCTGGAGAACTCCGCCGAGGACGCGCTGGCCAATGCGGCGCGGAAGGTGAGGGCGGCGTAGGATGAATGACATGAGCAGAGTTCTTGAACTGGTCGACGACCTTATCGCCGCAAAGGCGACCCTCCATTCAATAGAGGGGGAGGATTCGTGGAGAGGGGATGGCGCGTCGCAGCACGCACGGGACGCCCAGACCGAAGTCGAGCGCATCGAGCGCGAAGTTGAGGCGCTCGCGCCGTCTTGGCAACCAATCGAGACCGCGTCGAAGGATGGGACTGTCATCCTTGGGCTGGAGATTCAGAGCACGCTGGGCGATGAGCAGATGAGGCTGCCAATCCAATGGATCGGCGGCAGATGGAGTCTCGCGTGGACTGCATGGGCTGATGAGTCCGACGACTGCACGCCGACTCACTGGATGCCGCTGCCGGAGCCGCCCGGCACTTGACTCCCAGCCCCCGAGTGCTAACCTGACCCAGTCTGCATAGCTGCGCCCGCCCTCACCCGGCGGGCGTTTTCGTTTCTGGCATCGGGAGTGCCGCGCCATGTCCACGAGTCCTCTGCCGCAAGCCGCGGCGGATCGCAAAGCCGTGCCCGTCGTCTCGGGCCTGCTCGACTACTTCCCGGCCGCGCTGGCCGCGGTGGCCGAGTGTTCGAAGGCCGGCAACGACCAGCACAACCCGGGCAAGCCGCTGCACTGGGACCGTTCGAAGTCCGGCGACGAGGCCGACGCCCTCGTCCGCCATCTGTTTGACCGCGGCACGATCGACACCGACGGCATCCGGCACAGCGCCAAGGTCGCATGGCGGGCGCTGGCGCTGCTGCAGAAGGAGCTGGAGGCCGCTGGTGCGCCGGTGGCGCGGGGTGCGCGGAATGCTGGCGATGAGGTGGTGGTGCGCCAAGTCTTCAGTATCTCAAGCGATGGCTTGTGCAACGACGCTCACTGCGAGACCTGTGCCGACATCTGGAGCTATCGGCAGACGCTCAACCCCGTCTCGCAGAGCACCGGCGACTGATGGCCTGCCCAACCTGCAACAGCCAGCGCACCATCGGTATCGGCGCCGGACGGCGAAAGTGCCTGAGTCCCGAGCACAAGGGCGCGCGCACCTACAACCTGGAACGCGAGGTGGCTGCCGAGCTGGTGCAGGAGGCGGCCGCCGCGCGCCACGGCTGGGCGCCGGAGTTCGGCATCGCAGCGCCGTTGCCCATGGGCCAGAAGCTCAAGGGCGTATCCACCCTGACCGACCTGCGCACCGGCGAGCCGGTCCTGCAGTGGGTCAAGAGCAACGAGGACGCGGAAGCGCAGCAGGCCGCGGCTGAAGCTGCGCTGCGCGCCCTCAGCGAGAAGATCCCCCGCGAGCGCCCCAGGCTGGCGCCAGCGCGCACCGCTGCCGAGCTGTGCAACGTGTACGTGCTGACCGACTACCACCTCGGCATGCTGGCCTGGGGCGAGGAAACCGGCGCGGACTGGGACACGACCATCGCCGAGACGATGCTGGTCGACTGGTTTGCCGCGGCGATTGCGCAGGCACCGGCAGCCGAGCACGCTGTCTTCGCGCAGCTGGGCGACTTCCTGCACTGGGATGGCATGGACGCGGTCACGCCGGCGAGCAAGCACCTACTGGACGCCGACACCCGGTTCCAGAAGCTGGTGCGCGTGGCGATCCGGGCCGTGCGCCGGGTGATCGGCATGCTGCTGGCCAAGCACCGCACCGTGCATGTGCTGATGGCCGAGGGCAACCACGACCCGGCCAGTTCGATCTGGCTGCGCGAGTGGTTGGCGGCCAGCTTCGAGAACGAGCCGCGGGTGACGGTCGACACCAGCCCGGACCCGTACTACTGCGTGGAGTGGGGCAGCACCGCGCTGTTCTTCCACCACGGCCACAAGCGCAAGCCCAAGGACATCGACACGGTGTTCGCGGCCAAGTTCCGCGGCGTGTTCGGACGCACCCAGCACGCCTACGCGCACATGGGGCACCTGCACCACATCGACGTGAAGGAAACGAACCTCATGGTCGTCGAGCAGCACCGCACCCTGGCCGCGCCGGACGCCTATGCGTCTCGCGGCGGCTGGATGAGCGGGCGCGACGCGGTCGTGGTGACGTACTCCAAGGCGCACGGCGAGGTCAGCCGCTGCCGGATCAGCTCGAAGATGCTGGAGGCCGCGTGAAGCAGCCCCCGAAAGTCCGGTTCCGCGCCATCGATCCGCTGCAGGACTACTACCGCGACAAGGACGGCAACCTCTACTCGGTGGCCCGCTTGGTCGATGACGCCAAGGAACTTCCGGTGTTCGAGGTGCCGCTGGCGGCGCTCGACCTGAGTAGCCATCCATGGGACGGCGACGACATGTTTGCCCTGGCGTTCCACGTCAAGAAGTGCATGGAGGCCGACTTGAGCTGCCCGATTCTCCTGGACTGGCGCGGCGGAATCGCCGACGGCCGGCATCGGGTGATGAAGGCGATCGCCACAGGCAAGCGAACCATCAAGGCGCGCCGCATGACCTGGCGCCCCGAGCCCGACACAAAGGCTGCGCCATGAGCACCGAAGACGAAGACGGCGACGACCTGGAGCTGGTCGAGACCGAGCAGATCATCCTCATGGAGGACGCCTGCTGGATCTTCGACCCGGACGCACTGCACCCGCAGTCGGGCGCGGCTGGCGTGCTGGCGGTGATCTACCGCGGCGGCCAGTTGTGGGTGCTCGACGGCGAGACCCGCGAGTGGCTTTCCGCAGATGAGAAGCCGGGCAAGAAGGCCGAGAAACTGCGCCCGGTCAACTGATCGGGTCGCGCAAAGAATCGTTACGCGATCGCCCGTAAGTGGCTGACTGGCAAAGGCGCGCGGCTCGGGAAACGTTACACCACTTTCCACGCCCGGCCCTGGTGACTCCCGCACCAGCGTAGCCCGCTTCACCGCGGCGCCGGGCACCTATTGCCGCACAACGAACAGGGGATTCCGTGAAAGACCAGGCATTGGAGGCGACCATCGCCGCAGCGGCGCAGAAGGTCGCCATCGGTGGCGGCATGGGCGCGGTTTACGGCGGGCTGTCCGCCAACGAGATCGCTGCATTTGTCGGCGCGGCCGTGGCCGTGGTCGGCCTGGTCGTGCAGTTCTACTTCAAGCGCAAGGACGACCGGCGCAAGGCTGAGTTGCACCGCCTGCGCATGGCCGGCGCGCGCTTCCACGACGACGAGGACGACACGTGAGAGCCGGCAAGGCGGTAGGCGGCGGGCTGGTGCTCGCGTCTGCCGCGCTGCTGGCGTTCCTCGGCACGTGGGAGGGTGAGGGCCAGAACGTGGTCTACGCCGACAAGCTGGCCGGCGGACTGCCCACGGTGTGCAAGGGCCTGACGCGTCATATCACGGATACCCCGATCGTCGTCGGTGAGACCTGGTCGGATTCGAAGTGCGCGGCCGAAGAAGCCAGGGCGGTCGCGAAGGTGCAGCAGACGCTGCTTCGCTGCTTCGTCGGTGTGCCGCCGCAGAGCGTGTTCGATGCGGCCACCAGCCACGCCTGGAACATGGGTGTGTCGGCCACCTGCGGCAGCGGCGCCATGCGCTCGTGGAACGGCGGAAACTGGCAGATCGGATGCCGTCGCCTGTACCAGAACGACGCCGGCGCGCCCGCCTGGAGCTACGTCAAGACCGGCCGCCGCAATGCCGACGGCACCCCCGAATACAAGTTCGTGCGCGGCCTGGCCAATCGCCGGCAGGCCGAAAACGCCATGTGCATGGAGGACGTGCGGTGAGCGATTTTGTCGAATCCCGATACGCCAGCCGCAAGTTCGTCCTGGCCGCGGCGTCGCTGTTCATGGCCTGGATCGCGTTCCCGCTCGACCTCATCAGCGCCGACCAGGTGCTGGACTTCTCCATGTGGGTGCTCGGCATCTACATGGCCGGCAACGTCAGCGACCAGACGGTGACGAAGTGATCCTCACGACCGAGCAGTTGGCCAAGGCCACCTACGCCCGTTTCCTGCCGAACGGTGGCGTCTCGGTGGACGTTCGCGGCTTCCTCGCGTCGCCGGATGGACAGCGCCTGCTCGCCTCATTCCGCGGCATTAAGGCGAAGCGATGATCCTCTCCGAAGCCCGGGCCGCGGCCTGGAAGTACGCCTGCATCGCGGTCGCCGTGCTGGCGGTCGCGGCCGTCATCGGGGCGCTCTACTTTCGCGCGAGTGCCGCTGTCGCCGTTGGTGCTCGCGATGTCGCCAACGCGGAGCGCGATCAGGCGCGCGCAGAAGTCGTTTCCCTGACCAAGGCCCGCCAGCGCGACGACACCGCTGTCGCCGCCGGCGAGACCGCCCGCGCCACCGTCGACCAACACACCGCCGTCTCCAACGACCGAAAGGCAGCCATCGAGGTTCGCTACCGTGACCGCATTGTCCAAGTGCCTGCTGCTTGTCCTGCTCCTGATGCTGACCTCCTGCGCGAGCAGGCCGGCCAAGCCGAGCGCGTATCTGCCGCCGAGGATCGATTGCGCCGAGTACGACCCGCCGCGCAAGGCGTTCCCTGAGCCGCCGCAGCCGCACGACAAGTCGCTGATCGTCTGGCAGCTGTACGCCTTCGCGATCGGCGACTACGCCGAAAGCCTGCTCCAGCAGCGCATCGCCACCGCCGGCTGCATGGCCGAGAACCGCAAGGCCGGCAACATCCGATAGGCCCAAGGGGCCGCAACCAAGGAGACAGCCGGCAAGGCTGACTGTCCATGACCACGACCAAGAAGACGACCAAGAAGCACGCCAACGAGAAGACCTGGCAGAAGGGCAAGTCGGGCAATCCCGGCGGCCGTAGTCCCAGGGTGGGACCGAACGGCGAGACGTTGGCCGAGCTGGCGCGCGCGCACACCGCCGCTGCGCTGTCCACGCTGGTGAGCATCTGCAGCGGCAAGACCAACGAGCCAAAGGACCGCATCAGCGCCGCCGTGGCGATCCTCGATCGCGGCTGGGGCAAGCCCAAGGAGTCGGTCGACATCGATGCGCATGTGGAAGGCAAGGGCCTGCCGGTGATCCAGATCGTCCGCTATGACGACGATCGCACTGACTGACCCGCAATACGCCTTCGTCACCTGCGAAGACCAGTTCCCTGCGCTCGTCGCGGGATTTGGTTCTGGCAAGACCGAGGCGTGCATCGTGCGCGCCCTGGTGAAGAAGACGCAGTACCCGAGGCAGAACGTCGGCTACTACCTGCCGACATACGACCTCGTGTCGACGATTGCGTTCCCGCGTTTCGCCGAGCAGCTGGAAAGCTGGGGGCTGCCGTACAAGCTGAACAAAAACGAGAAGATGATTCACGTCGAGAATGGCGGGTCTTTCATCTTCCGCACGATGGACAACCCCGAGCGGATCATCGGCTACGAAGTCGCCGATTCGCTGGTCGATGAGCTGGACACGCTGCCCGAGGCCAAGGCGCGCGAGGCCTGGAACAAGATCATCTCGCGCAACCGGCAGAAGAAGCCGGACGGCGCGTTGAACACAGTGGGCGTGGGCACGACGCCGGAAGGCTTCCGGTTCGTCTACGACCGCTGGCAGCGCAACAGCGCACCGGGCTACCGCATCATCAAAGCCTCCACGATGAGCAACGCCCGGAACCTGCCGGACGGCTACATCGACAGCCTACGCGCGACGTACCCGTCGAACCTCCTGGCGGCCTACCTCGACGGCGAGTTCGTGAACCTGGTGGCCGGCTCGGTGTACCCCGAGTTCGATCGCCGGCTCAATGCGGTGCCGCTGGGCGAGGGGATCAAGGCGGGCGAGGCGCTGCACGTCGGCATGGACTTCAACGTCGGCAAGATGTCGGCCGTGGTCCACGTGCTGCGCGGCGACGATCCGTATGCGGTGCTGGAATACACGAAGGTGCTCGACACTCCGGCGATGGCCGCGCTCCTGAAGCGCGACTTCCCAGGCCATTCGATCATCGTCTACCCGGACGCCAGCGGCTCGTCGCGCAAGTCGAACAACGCCAGCGAGTCGGACCACGCCGTGCTGCGGCAGGCCGGTTTCAGCGTGCGCACCAATCCAGCCAACCCGCGAGTCAAGGACCGCGTACTGGCCGTCAACCGGATGGTCCACAACGACGGCGCCAGGCGCTATCGAGTCAGCCCTGATGGCTGTCCGGAGCTGGTCGAGTCCTTGGAGAAGCAGGCCTACGACAAGCACGGCGAGCCCGACAAGGCGGGCGGCCTGGACCACGTGATCGACGCCGCCGGCTACTTCATCTGCTACCGATACCCCGTGCAGCACCGCAAGGCGGTCGTGCAACCATTGAGGATTTGAAATGGCGCTTGCCGTCAACGAACCCAACGACGAAATCAAGGCCCTGCGCAAGGAGTGGGCGAGGCTCGAAGCGCTCGATGGCGGCACGCCGACTATGCGCTCGGTCGCTCAGCAGCTGCTGCCGCAGTGGCCGGCCGAGAGCGCCGCGGCCTACGGTTCGCGCCTGGCAACCGCGACCCTGTTCCCGGCCTGGAAGCGAACGGTGAACGTGATGTCGGGCAAGCCGTTTTCCCAGCCGATGGAGCTGGAGGACGCAGACGCGAGCATTACCAACTGGGCGCAGGACATCGACCTGCAGGGCACGAACCTGCACACGTTCGCGGCGGAGATGTTCCGAGAGGATGTGGCGTATGGCCTGTCCGGCATCTTGGTCGAGTACCCGCGCGCGCCCGCCGCAGGCTTCCGCAGCCGCGCCGACCAGGAGGCCAGCGGCCAGCGCCCGTACTGGGTGCGCATCAAGCACGACATGATCCTCGGCTGGAAGGCGGCCAACGTCGGCGGGAAGATGCGCCTGATGCAGCTCCGCCTGGCCGAGAGCTACGAGGAAGACGACGGCCCCTACGGCGTCAAGGTCATGCCGCAGGTGCGCGTGTTGGTGCCGGGCGGCTGGTCGATCTACCGTCAGACCGGCACGAAAATGGTATGGGAGCTGTTCGAGTCGGGCCGCACGTCGCTGGCCGACATCCCGTTCGTGCCGCTGTACGGCGTGCGCCGCGCCTTCATGGTCGGCGGTCCGCCGTTGCTGGACGTGGCCTACCTCAACATCAAGCACTGGCAGTCGCAGAGCGACCAGGACACGATCCTGCATGCCGCGCGCGTGCCGATCCTGGCGATGATCGGCGCCGAAGATGACACGGAACTGGTCATCGGCGCGTCCACTGCGGTGAAACTGCCGATGGAGGCCGACCTCAAATGGGTCGAGCACACCGGCGCAGCCATCGGCGCCGGCAAGGAGTCGCTGGCGCAGCTCGAAGACCAGATGATCCAGTCCGGCGCCGAGCTGCTGGTCAAGCAGCCGGGTGACCGGAGCGCGACCGAGGCAGCCAATGATGCCGAGGGCAACAAGTCCGACCTGCAGCGCATGGCCGAATCGTTCGAAGATGCGCTCGACCAAGCGCTGGTCTTCACCGCGCAGTACGCCAGCATCAATCCCGCCCGCGCCGGCAGCGTGCAGCTTTATGACCAGTACGGCGAGCCGACCCTGGGCGATGCGAGCGCGACCTTGGTCATGGCGATGCAGCAGGGCGGCCTGATCTCGAAGGCCACGGCGATCTCCGAGATGAAGCGCCGCGGTGAGCTGGCGGCGGAGGTGGATCCGGAGGTCGAGGCCGAGACCGTCGCCGCCGATGGTCCCGCGCTGGGCATGCTTGGCGCCGGTGAAGAGGACGAGGCGGCCTGATGGCATCGGCGAACGCCCGCCTGCAGGACGAGGCAATCGACCACGCGATCGATGAGCGTCGCTACAGCACCTGGGTCGTGCAGCGCATGATCGCCGTGCTGAACCGATCCGACGCTCGCCTGGCCGCGCATTTGTCCGAGGCGCTGCTGACGATGGAGCCCGACAGCTTCACGGTCGAGCGCCTGGAGCAGTTGCTGCAGTCGCTGCGCACGGTAAATGCGCAGGCGTACGCGCAGGTGCTCGAAGCGATGGCCGAGCCGATGCAGGGCATGGCCGCGGCCGAAACGCAGTACCAGGCGTCGGCGCTGCGCGCGGTCGTGCCGCCGGTGGTGCAGATCGCCTTCCCAGTCACCGCGGTGGCCCCTGAGCAGGCCTACGCCGCGGCGGTGGCGCGCCCGTTCCAGGGCCGACTGCTGTCCGGATGGATGGCCGAGCTGGCCGAGGACCGCGGCCGAATGATCCGCAACGCCGTGCGTGCTGGCTACGTCGAGGGCCGCACCGCGTCGGAGATCGTGCGCACCATTCGCGGCACACGCGCCCGCGGCTATGCCGATGGCCTGCTGGAGCGCAGCCGCCGCGAGCTGGGCACGATCGTCAACACAGCGCTGTCGCACACGGCGCAGACAGCGCGCACGCTGGCGGTCGAAGCGAACCTGGACCTGATCAAGGCGGTGCGCTGGGTTTCCACCCTGGACAGCCGCACCAGCCCGCCATGCCGCCTGCGCGATGGCCTGCGCTACACGCCCGACACCCACAAGCCGATCGGCCACACCGTGCCGTGGGGGCAGGGGCCGGGCCGGCTGCACTTCAACTGCCGCTCGGTGTCGGTGCCGGTCACGAAGTCCTGGCGCGAGCTGGGCATCGATGCCGACGACGCGCCGGCAGCGACGCGCGCGAGCATGGACGGCCAGGTGCCGGCCGAGACCACTTATCCCGAATGGTTCGCGCGGCAGTCGGCAGCGCGCCAGGACGAGATCGTCGGCGTCGAGCGTGGGCGTCTGTACCGCGCCGGCAAGGTGTCCTTCGATCGGTTCTACGACGACAAGGGGCGGTTCCTCACCCTGGCGCAGCTCCTTGCGCGGGCGGGCACTTGACGCGCCGTTCGGGAGTGCTACGATTCTCCAAGATGCCGAATCTCCGCGTAATCGAAGGCCGTCCTGATACATCGGCCGCCGGCCAGGTTCGGAAGCGGACGCGCCAATCGGCGCGAGATTGGCCCTCCTGCCCAAGCTGCGGCGGACGCGAGACCATCACCGCGAGCATCGGCAACGTTAAGAACAAGCTGTGCGTCGTCTGCCTCATGGCGGGACGGCGCGTGGTGGTTGAGTAGGTCCATGGACCCAAGGGGAGCGCGTCTAGTCCGCCTTTGGGAGTTCGCCTTGCTGGCTGTATGGCAGGCGATCGGCCGCCAGGATTGGTGCGACCGCTACATCAAGAATGTGATTCTGAAGCGCGACCGATAGCGATCCGCCACACCTACCCACTTCCGAAGCCCCGCCCAGTGCGGGGCTTTTTCGTTTCCGCGACCGGCCAAGCCGGCGCCTCCCGCGCAAAGCGCCAATCAGCCCAAGGGGCATACCGTGAGTGACATCGACCTGACCTCCGACGAGGTCAAAACCGCCATTGCCGCAGCCGTTGCCGAAGCGACCGAAGGTCTCAAGGCGAAGAACACCGAGCTGCTGGGCAAGTTGCAGAAGGCCAAGAAGGATTCCGCCATCGATCCGGCAGAGCATGCGGCCCTTGAGGCCGAGCTGTCCGAAGCGAAGGAAAAGCTCACCGACGCCACCAAGGCCGCCGGCAAGCTGCAAAAGGATCTGGACGCGGCCAACAAGCGCGCCACCGACATCGATTCCGCCTACGCCAAATCCATCGCCGACTCCGCGCTCACCGAGGCGCTGACGAAGGCGGGCGTGACCAGCCCCGCGTTGCTGAAGGCAGCCAAGGCACTGCACGGGTCCGCCCTGCAGGTCACGGATGAGAGCGGCGTGCGGACGGTCAAGGCCGGCGACAAGGCGCTGGGCGACTTCATCACGGAATGGGCGGGCAGCGACGAAGGCAAGCACTTCATCGCGCCGACCAACAGCAACGGCGGCGGCTCCAACGGGGGCACGCCGCACAACGCCAACCCCGGCGACAAGCTCCCCGACCTCACCGACAAGGCGGGGCGCGTGGCCGTGATCAATGCACGGCTGGCCGCCACCGAATAAAGGATCCAAGCCATGTCCCTGAGCAATATGCAGGTCTTCAACCGTGAGTTGCAGACCGCCACCATCGAAACCCTGTCGCAGATGGTCGACAAGTTCAACGCGGCCAGTGCGGGCTCCATCCGCCTGACGGCCGAAGGCTTCGAGGGTGATTTCCGCCACGAGGCTTTCTGGCAGGGCATCCATGCCGCCCAGCGCCGTGTCGACCGCTACGCCACCAACGACGCCGCATCGGCGACCCCGCTGGTCCAGCTGAAGGAAACCGGCGTCAAGGTCGCTGGCGGCTTCGGCCCGATCATCTGGGAGCCGTCCCAGCTGACCTGGGTGCTGAAGCATACCGGTGAGGCTGTCGAGGTGATCTCGAAGAACCTGGCCGAGGCGATCCTGAAGGATCAGCTCAACACCGCGATTGCTTCGCTGGTTGGCGCCATCGAAGGCCAGGCCACCGCCACCTACGACGGCGGCACCGGTCCGCTGACCTACGTCGATTTGAACAGCGCCCACGCGCTCTTCGGCGACCACTCGCAGCTGATCGTCGCCAACGTGATGGACGGCGCGCAGTACCACAGCCTGATCGGCCAGAATCTGGCCAACCAGGCGACGCTGTTCCAGGCTGCGAACGTCACCGTCGTGGACATCCTGGGCCGCCGCGTGGTGGTCACCGATGCCCCGGCGCTGCGCGAAACCCCCTCGACGGTCACCAACGACGTCAAGGTCCTGGGCCTGGTGGCCGGCGCCGCGACCGTCTACGACGGCAGCGACCTGATCACCAACGTCGAGACCAGCAACGGCAACAAGCGCATCGCCTCCACCTTCCAGGCCGACTACACCTTCGGCGTGGCGCTGAAGGGCTACGCCTGGGATACCGCCTCGGGTGGCAAGTCGCCGACCGACGCCGAGCTGGCCACCGCGGCCAACTGGGACAAGGTGGCGACGAGCATCAAGCACACCGCCGGCGTCATCGCGCTGGGCTTCGCGAAGTAATGGGATCACCCGCCGAGTTCTGGCGGGGCAACACCCGTCTTCGGGATATCACTCCTGCAGGGGAGCGGTTCCCGGAGGCGGGGCTGTTCGAAGCGCTGGGCCGCGCGTGCCGCGGCTCGGTGTTCGAGTTCGGCTGTGGAGACGGTCGGCTTGCGCCGGCCTTCTCTCCCGAGCGATATGTGGGGTTCGACATCAACCTGGCAGCGCTGACCGCAGCGGCCGCCGCGAATCCGCAGCACCGCTACTCGACCGAGTGGCAGCCGGCCGACACCTGGCTGGCGCACACCGTCCTCCTGCACGTGCCGGATGACGAGATCGCAGGCGTGATCAACGCCGCGAAGCAATACCCCCGAATCGTGATCGGCGAAATCATGGGCAGGCGCTGGCGCCGCCCTGGCAATCCGCCGGTCTTCAACCGCGAGGCGCACGAGTACGTGGCAATGGTGGGGCGCGACCCGATCGAGATGATCGCCGTGCCTTACCCGCGCTACGACTGCGACCTCACCATCCTGGTGTTCGAATGACCCCTGTCTGCGTGCTTCGCTCCGGCGGCGACTTCCTTCCGGAGCATGTGCAGTGGCTCGCGCGCCAGGTGCCCGGCCTGGTGTGCATGACCGATACGCCGGTCGATGGCGTCCAGTGCATTCCGCTGCAGCACGACTGGCCGACCTGGTGGGCCAAGATGGAGATGTTCGGACCGGCGCTGGAAGGCAGCGTCCTGATGATCGATCTGGACACCGTCGTGCGCGAACTGCCGGCGCGGCCGGTGCGCACCACAGTCCTGCGTGATTTCACTCAGCCGGAGATCATCGGATCGGGCCTGATGTACGTGACCGCCGAGGATCGCGCGCGCGTGTGGGAGGCCTGGATCGCGAATCCAGCCGGCCACATGGCAGCGAACCAGCGCTGGCCGAAGCTGGGTGACCAGGGGTTCCTGATGGACCTCCTGGCCGACGCCGAGCGCTGGCAGGACAGCGAGCCGGTTTACAGCTACAAGGTGCACTGCCGAGGCGGCCTGCCTGCTGACGCAAAGGTCGTCTGCTTCCACGGCAAGCCGCGCCCCTGGAACAGTGGGGCGCCGTGGGTGCCGCCGCTGCGCGCGCCGGCGACGCTGCGTGACTTCCGGGAGCTGATCCTGGCCCATAAGGGCAAGCGCATCTGCGTGATGGGCGGCGCCGACACGCTGGAATCCGACCTGGCCGGCATCGAGGCCGACGTCTACATCAGCACGAACGCGCATGGCGCGCAGTTGCGCCGGCCGGACTACGTGCTGGCGATGGACGAACGGCACAGCAAGCACGGCTCGGCGCCGATGGGGGCGTGGCTGCGTGAGCGCACCGACGCGCCGATCATCTCGCCGCACAGCTACGCCGACATTCGGCTCGGCCACTGGCCGCAGAACCCGCGCTTCGTGCTGTCGGGGATGGTGGCGACGTGGACAGCGTTCGCTATGGGCGCGTGCGTCGTGATCCTGGCCGGCTGCGATGGATATGGCGGCGACACCGGATACGTAGAAGAGGCACAGAAGATGAGCCGGGACGTGTTTTGCCCGGTTCGCATCGCTGGCAGTGGGCCGCTGACGAAGGTCTGGCCGGCATACAACCCGCAGGAGACATTCATGAGCGACACAACCCACAGCTCGATCGAAGGATTGCGCGGCATCGATGGCCTGATTCGTGTGCGCACGATCAAGCCGTGCCGCATCGGTCTCGTCGACCTGGAAATCGGCGACGAGCTGACCGTGATGCGGCACGAGGCGGCACGCATGCTCCGGCATCGCAAGGTCGTCGAGATCGAGGCCGTCGCTGACGATCCGCCGAGCGATGATCCGCCGGCCGAAGAGGCGCCCGATCTGGAGGAAGTGGCTGCCGCTCAGCCTGAACCGGATGCGGAGCAGGCAGCCGAAGTTGTCGCGGCCGAAGAGGCGCCCGCTGCGGCCCAGGCGCAGAACGCCCGTAGGCGCGGTTCGCGGTAATGGCGCTCATCGTCGAGGACGGCACTGGCCTGGCCGACGCCGAGGCCTACATCTCCGCCGCCGACGCCGATTCCTACTTCGCTGCGCGCGGCAATGCCGCCTGGGATGCACTCACCACCGAAGCCAAGGAGCAGAACCTGCGCCTCGGCTGCGACTACATGGAGGCGGTCTACGGACCGCGCTGGTGCGGCCAGCGGAAGACCAGCACGCAGGCGCTGTCCTGGCCGCGCGTGAACGCCTGCAACATCGCCTCGGACGTGGTGCCGGCGGCGGTGAAGCGCGCCAACGCGGAGTTGGCCGTGCGCTCCGCGACCACCGGGGTGCTGCTGGCAGACCAGTCTGCGCAGGTGAAGCAGGAGACCGTCGGCCCCATCTCGGTGACCTATGCCGACGGCGCGCGCCAGTACGTGAAGTACTCGGCGGTCGATGCCTCGCTCGCCGCGGCCGGCCTGTTGTGCAAGGGCGGCTCGCAGATTCCGGTGGTGCGGGCATGAGCGTCAAGTCCTGGCGCCACAGCGCCCACGATGGCCGCGGCCCGCGTGCCGTGTTCCTAGATGGCGCTCGCCTTGAGCGGGTCGTGTATGCAGACGAGCGCCGCGGCGTGGTCAAGGTGGTGCCGAACCCCTTCCGTGTCAGCAAGCGGGGCAACGTGATAACGCGCGTGCAACGCGGCCGCGTCGAGGTTCGCCCGCTGTGACCGCCTTCAACTACCTCAACACCGCGGCGACCGCGACGCGCCTGTTGCAGCGCTTCGGCGCGGTCGCCACGCTCAAGCGCACCACGACGGGCGAGTACGACCCGGCTACGGGCGAGACGCCGTTGACGGTGGAGAGCCTGGCCACGACCGCGGCCGTGTTCGCCTACGAGCAGAAATACATCGACGGCACGCTGATCCTGCAGGGCGACCAGCAGGTCTACCTGATGCCGGCGGTAGAGCCGAAGCAGGGCGATACTTTCGAATGGCAGGGTCGAAACTATCAAGTGGTGTCGGTCAAGCCGGTGTCGCCAGCTGGCGTGCCGGTACTGTTCGAGGCGCAGATCCGTGGCTAGCGCAACCAATGCCGGCCAGTTCGGACTCGACATCAAGAACTTCATCGAAAAGGCAAAAGCCGCGCCGAACGACGTGGTACGCAAGATCACGACTGACATGCTGACGAACATCGTCCTTCGCACGCCGGTTGGCAATCCTGACCTGTGGGCAATCAACCGGACGGCGGTCGCGTACAACGCGGCAGTGGCGGATTGGAATTCCAGCCTTCGAGACGACCCCGCCAACACCGACAAACGCGGTCGGCTGAAGCCAGGGAGAAAGTTGAACGACGGAATGGACGTTATCGCCCCGGAAGGCTATGTCGGCGGCCGGCTTCGGGCCAACTGGTTCGTGTCCATCGGCGTGCAGAACCGGGCGACCACGACAGCCGTCGATAAGGCTGGCGATGCAACGATCAATCGCGGCGCGGCAACCATCAATTCGTCCGACGCCACGCAGGGCGTCTACATCACGAACAGCCTTCCATATGCCGTCCCGATCGAATACGGCCATAGCCACCTGCAGGCGCCGGCCGGCATGGTCCGAGTGACCGTAGCGGAAGTCCAGACCTTCGTGCAGAAGGCCGTCGCGGAGCTGCCCAAGTGAGCACCGAAGCCTGCCGCTCGATCCTGGAAAGCCGACTGGCGACCTGGGCTGCCGGGCGCAGCACTCCGCTGCGCGTGGCCTACCAGAATGTGGCTTTCACTCCGACGCAGGGCGAGACGTACCTGCGGTCGTATCTGCTGCCGGCGAAGACCACGGCCGAAGACCTGGCTGGCGCGCTGCGCACCTACCGCGGCGTCTACCAGGTCTCGATCGTGCGCCCCATCGGCGGTGGCAGCGGTCCTGCGCTGAGCATCGCCGCCGAATTGAATTCCCTGTTCCCAGTGAACGGCCGCTACACCAGCGGCGCAGTGACCGTGCAAGTGATCACCCCGCCCAGCGCAGTCCCGGGCGCCCAGGACGAAAACACCTACGTCGTGCCGGTCTCCTTCGAGTACCGAGCCGACGTGATCTGACCCGCGCGCAAGCGCAGATGCCCGGCCCCGAGAGGGGCCTTTTTTGTGCCCGCTCGCCGGGCGTCCCTGACTTGAGGAAACCGCAATGGCTGTCAGCCTCCCCAACGGCTCCACCGTCGCCATCGCTTCCGGCTATGGCTCGCCGAAGACCATCACCGCCATCTCCAACGCCAACCCGGGCGTGGCCACCAGCGCCGCGCACGGCTTCACTGACGGCGGCTACATCGACATCGTCTCGGGCTGGGCGCGCCTGACCGACCGCATCGTCCGCGTCGACGACGCCGCCACCGGCAACTTCGAGCTCGAAGGTATCGACACCAGCTCGACCACGCTGTTCCCGGCCGGCGGCGGTACGGGCACCGCGCGCGAGGTCACCGGCTGGACCCAGCTCGCGCAGATCCTGGACTCGACCTCCGAAGGCGGCGAGCAGCAGTTCTGGACCGGCCAGTTCCTGGAAGGCGATCGCGAGATCCGCATCCCGACCACGAAGTCGGCCGCCGGCATCACCTTCCAGATCGCCGATGACCCGGCGCTGCCGGGCTACCAGCTGGCGAAGCTGGCCAACGACGACCGCGAGCCGCGTGCGGTGCTGGTCACGCTCAGCAACGGCCAGAAGCTGCTCTACAAGGCCTACATCTCGCTGGGCCTGATCCCGTCGTTGACCGTCAACCAGGCGATGACCGTGCAGGTCACGCTGTCGTTGATGGGTGACCCCGTCCGCTACGCGAACTGAGGTGACAGGTGGCGAAGCTCAAGCTCAACCCCGAGCCGACGTTCAAGGCAAAGGTGCTGGTCCCCGTTCCGGGGGCCGCGCCCGCGCCCGTCGAGTTCACCTTCAAGTACCGCACCCGCAGCGAACTGCGCGAGTACGTGCAGTCGCTGGCCGATCTGCCGGAAAACGCCGATGAGGTCCAGACATTCAAGGCATTCGTGGCCGGCTGGGATCTCGACGACCCGTTCACCGACGAGAACATCGCGCGCCTGCTCGATGCATATCCCGGCGCCGGATCGGAACTGAGCAATACCTACCTGCGCGAGTCGTTCGGAGCGCGCCGGGGAAACTGATCGGGGCGGTGGACGCGCTCTACAGCGACACCGCCAGCAAGCAGTCGGCCGCAGAGCTGGCGCTGTTCGGATTGACCCCTGACGACTTCCCCGAATTGGCTGACGAGTTCGAGGTGTGGCCGGACACGCTGCCGGCCGTCAACGCCTTCATCGCGATGGAAACCCAGTGGCGCGTCGGCTTTGCCGGCGCCACTGGCCTGGACTACACGGCACTGCCCGCCGTGCTCGACCTGATGGACATGCCGCCGAACGAGCGGCGCGACCTTTTCGACGACCTCCGTGTGCTGGAGGGGCGTGCCCTGGACCTGATGAGGAAGCAGAATGACTGACATTGCCAGCCTCGGCATAAAGGTCACGACCGACGGCGTGGCGCAGGCCTCTACCCAGCTCGACAAGCTGGGCACCAGTAGCGAGAAGGCGGCAGAAAAGGTCGCGGCCGCGTCGAAGAAGGTGGTCGCGAGCGAAGAGCTGACCGGCAAAGCGCTTTCGGACAGCATTGCCCGCCGCGAACGCCTGGCCGCCCTGCTAAACACCGACCGCGGACAGCGGGTGCTCGAAGCGGAAGGCGCCAGGAAGTCCGCGGACGCCCTTCGGCAGACCGCTAGCGGATATGCCGCCGCTGGCCTGTCCGCCAAGCAGCTCATCCAGGCGCAGCGGCAATTGCCTGCGCAGTTCACGGACATCTTCGTTGGCCTGCAGTCCGGTCAACGACCGCTCCAGGTGCTGCTCCAGCAGGGTGGCCAGCTCAAAGACGTGTTCGGTGGCGTCGGTCCCGCGCTGCGCGCCTCTGCCGGCTACATCCTCGGCCTGGTGAATCCGATTACCGTGACCGCCGCTGCGGTTGCAACTCTCGGCCTGGCGTGGAAGCAGCAGCAGGACCAGCTCGACGAGTTCAATATCTCGCTGGCGCGGACCCATAACGCCATAGGTTTGACTGCGGACCAATTGCAGGACATGGCGCGGTCCATCGATCGCGCCGGCAATGCAACTATCGGCGAGGCCAGCGAGGCGGTGAACCGCCTGGTTGCAGGCGGCAAGGTTGCGGGCGATCAGCTGAATGCAGTGGCGCGAGCGACCGCTGAGTGGGCTGCCGTGTCCGGCGCCTCGATCGATAGCGTCGCGGCAAAATTCGAATCCCTAAGCAAGGATCCCCTTCAGGGTCTGCTGAACCTGAAGGAGGCGGAGGGATTCCTTACGCGTGAGCAGCTCGATCGCGTACGAGCGCTGCAGGAGGAAGGAAGGCAGCAGGAGGCCGTCACCGAGGCAATTAAGATCGGAACGGCTGCGCTCAACGACTCGACCCGGCTGGCGCGCGGCAACCTGAGCGAGATGGGGCAGCTGTGGGCGACGGTCAAGAACGAGATCGCCGGCGCGTGGGCCGAGGTGCAGACCTACGTCGGTCTGTTGGACAAGGCCGCCAAGCAGCAGCTTGGCGGCGGCGGCCTGTCCACCATGCTGGGCTACGCGATCAAGAACAACGGCGCGTTCAATGCGCTGCGCCTGCTGAACCAGTATGGACAGCAGCAGACGGGCGGCACGAAAGCGGCGGCGCCGCAAGTGCGCATGGCTGGCATCTACGCGCCCGTCGACTCCGAGGAGTACAAGGCCGAGCAGAAGGCCAACGAGGACCGTAAGAAGGCGCTGGCCGACTTCCAGCGCGACGAGTTCCGCTATCTCGACGAGAAAGCGAAGAAGCTCAGCGACATCGCCGAGGTCAATGCGCTCGTCACGAAGGGCATCATCAGCCAGGGTGATGCCACGAAGCGCATCGCGCAGATCGAGGCCAGCTACGCGCGCAAGGCAGAGCGCAGCGGCTCGAAGACTGACTACGGCGCGCCACTGATCCAGTCGATCCGGCAGCAGATCGCGCTCAACGAGGAGCAGGCGTCGAGCGAGGAAGGGCTGACCCAGTCGCAGCGCCTGCGCGTGCGAATCCTGGAGCAGCTGTCGAGCCTGGGCGACAAGGTCAAGAAGGGGCAGCGCGAAGAGATCGCCGCGGCCCTGGAGCAGCTGAAGGTCACCGACGCGCAGAACGTGTCCGCCGAAGCTCAACGCCGGCTCAAGGAGGACATGCTCCGCCTGACTGCCCAACTGGACGCCGCAGAGAACAACCGACGCCGCTCCGGCGAGGCGGAACTGGCTGGCCTCACGCAGGGCAGCGATGCCGCGGAGCGCGCGCGCCGCCGGCTCGACGTCGAGCGCGAGTACGAAGACGGCCTGCGGGCGCTGCGTGACCGCGGTGTGGCCGAGGACAGCGACAGCTGGAAGAAGCAGGAAGCGGCGCTGCAGCAGTCGCGAGACCGCATGCTGCAGATCGACGAGGACTTCTACGCCAAGCGCGACGACATCCAGGGCAATTGGGTCAACGGCCTGAAGCGCGGGCTGCAGGACTACGTCACGTACGCCAGCGACGTCGCCAGCCGGACAGCTGACGCCGTGGACGGCATCATCGGCTCGCTGCAGAGCGCCTTCGAGGGCTTCTTCACCAGCGGCAAGCTGGACTGGAAGGGCTTCCTCGACGACATCAACGCGCAGCTGGCGCGCTTCTTCAGCCAGCAGCTCGTCAAGCAGCTCATCGAGGGCTTCGGCGGCGGCAGCACCGGCCAGCAGGGCGGCGCGGGCGGCGGCTTCAACTGGGGCAGCCTGATCGGTTCGATCTTCGGCGGCGGCCGCGCGAATGGCGGCCCCGTGTCCGGCCGGCGCTTGTATGAGGTCGGCGAGCGTGGCCCCGAGGTGTTCGAGTCCGGCGGCCGCATGTTCATGGTGCCCGGGCGCGACGGCTACGTGCATGCCAATGGCGCTATGGGCGGTGGCGGCAGTTTGTCGGTCAACCAGTACGTCACCGTGCAGGGCCTGGCAACTTCGAAGACGGCGAACCAGATCGCAGTGCAGACCGAGCGCGAGATGCGCCGCGCAACGGCGCGGAGGTCCTGATGGCCTTCATCGATACGCGACTCAATGACCGCTACCGATACGGTTTCGTCGGCGGCCCGCGCTGGAACACGCTCGTGGTCGACAGGGCGAACGGTCGCAACCGGCGACGCAAGAGCTGGTCGCTTCCGCACCATGAGTTCACCGCGGACTATGCCACCTTCAGCGACCAGGAGAAGGCGCAGCTTCTCAATGCCTTCATGGCGGCCGGTGGCGCCTTCGCCGCGTTCCGGTTCCGTGATTGGAACGACTGGGTCGCCACGGACGAGCCCATCGGGAACGGCGACGGCACCAGCACGCCCAAGCAGCTGGTTCGCAACTATCAGTTCGGCTCCAGCGTGCTGACGCGGCCGATCACGCTGCCGCTCAATGCCGTGATCCGCGACTCCGATGGCGTCGTCGTGCCGGCGACCGTCAACCCGCTCACCGGGCTGGCTACGCCGACGTCGCCCTGGCCGGTGAAGGCCCTTCGTTGGACCGGCCAGTTCGACGTCCGGGTGCGCTTCGCCGAAGACTTCAATCCGTTCACAGCGGCGTCCGAGAAGGTCCGCGAGTGCACCGTGCGCCTGGTCGAGGACTTCGCCTGATGGGCCGCCAAATCCCCGTAGACCTGCAGACGCACCTGCAGGGAACGATGCTCACCACGTGCTACCTCCTCAAGATCACGCCGGTAGATCCGTCTTTCCCGGCCTACGGCATCACGGACCTGGACCGCGATGTGGTCTATGACGACGGCACCGGCGAACTGACCTACGTGGCGGCGATCGGCATGCAGCCGGCATCCGTCGTTGCCTCGCCGGGCCTGGACGTCGACAACACCGAGACGCCGAGCCTGTTGCCGGAGTTCGACATCCCGGTGAGCGAGGCCGACATCCGCGCCGGCGTCTACGACTACGCCACCTTCAGCCTGATGCTCGGCAACTACGATGACACGTCGCAGGGTCACGTCCTGATCCATTCGGGGACGATTGGTCAGGTCAAGACGCTGGACGACGGCCTGAGCTACGTTAACGAGCTGCTCGGCCTGCAGCAGAAGCTGAAGCAATCGGTCTGCGCACGCGACTCCATCGCCTGCCGCAATACGTTCGGCAGCCAGGCCAAGGGCACCTGTGGCGGCGCGGTGGAGGAGCTGCAACCGTGCGGCTTCGACATCAACGCGCTCTGGCAGGCCGGCACGGTCACTGCCGTGGGCCTGGAACCTGGCTACTCGTTCACCGACTCTTCGCTGCCGTTCCCTGGCGGCGCCGCGGACGGTGTCTACAAGCTCGGAATGGTGCACTGGACCGCCGGCGCGAACGCAGGCCGTGAGAGCGAGGTCGAGTGGAACACCGCCGCCGGCCGGGTAGATCTCGCGTTTCCGACGGGCTTCCCGATCGAGATCGGCGACGAGTTCGAGATCCGCGAGGGCTGCAACAAAATCGCCCGCGACGATGAGCACGGTTGCAAGCGCTGGTGGGGTCCACAATGGACCCAGCACTTCAACGGCGAGCCCGACATCCCGATCGGTGACGCAGTCCGCAACGCCACGCCTGGCGCCACCAGCAGCCCCGGTTCCGGCGGCTCTTCGAATATCCCCTATGACGACCTCGCTGCCTGACGCCGCGCGCCGCTACATCGGCGTGCCGTTTCGACATCGGGGGCGCAGTCGCCGCGGCGTGGATTGCGCGGGACTGGTGGTGCTGGCGTTCCGGGATCTTGGCGTGACGCTGCCGGACTTCCTCAAGTACGGCGCGGAGCCGCACAACGATGGGCTGGTGGCGCACGTCCGCAGCGCCCTTGGCGACTCCGTCGCGGCAGCGCCCGTGCGCCCGGTCGAGCTGCAGCCGGGTGATGTGATTGTCATGCGGTTCGAGGTGCAGCCGCACCACTTGGCGATCGTCGGCCGCCATCCCCTGGGCCACTTTTCCATCATCCACGCCGACGGCCACTACGGCCGCGTGCTTGAACAGGGCCTCTCCGAAGACATGACCCAGCGCATCACCCACGTCTTCCGGAGGGCTGCCTAATGGCTCGCCAGGTACTACCCATTGCCGGCGCGATCATCGGCGCCTACTTCGGTGCCCCGCAGCTTGGCTACGCCATCGGCAGCATCGTTGGAAACGCAGTGGACCCGCAGGTCATCAAGGGTCCGGCAATTGGGGACGTAGCCCAGCAGACGTCCTCGGAGGGCGTATATCAGCCGATCCTGTTCGGCACCTGCTGCTGCGCGGGCAACATCATCGACCAGGGCCCGAACATCGTTCGGAAGGTGAGCCAAGGCGGCAAGGGCGGTCCCGAGACCCAGACCGAGCGCCTCTACAAATCCTTCGCCATCCGCATTGGGCGCGGTTGGAATGGCCCGCTGGCGGCGATTACGCGCATCTGGGAGGACGGCAAGCTCGTCTATGACGTCCGTCCCGAGAGCACGATCGTGGCAGAGTCGGCGAAGTTCGCCGAGGGCATGCGGATCTATCTGGGCACCCAGGACCAGTTGCCCGATCCCGAGCTGGAAGCGATCCATGGAGTGGGGAACGTGCCCGCCTACGTTGGCCGTGCCTACGTCGTATTCGTGAAGAAGGACATCACCGATCGCCGCAGCATTTCGGACTACAAGTTCGAGTGCGCCACCAGCGCCCAGGTGGTCAGCGTCGACGCCTTGATGCTGCTTCGTCCCGCCGAGGACCGCTGGTCGGCCATCCCCTCGCCGGATGGTATCGACTGGTCTGCGCCGCGCTATGCCGACGGTGTTATCCCCGAAGATCTATCGCAGCTTCTGTCCGGTACCGATGGCCGCTACATCGCGTACGCAATCGCCACAGCAGGGGCCAAGCTCAAGTACTCGGACGACAAGGGTCTCACTTGGCATTCGCCGACTACGGGCGGCACGGTGGTCAAGCGCGGCCGGGGCGCGAGCGAGAACGGCGTGATTCTGATCCCGGCCGATGGTGGCGTCCTACGATCGATTGATAACGGCGTGTCGTTCAACCTGCGGACATCACCGGGCTCGACCAACATCGGGATGGCGCTGACCAATGGCTTCGCGGTGACCCGCGGATCCGATGGCCGAATCAAATACTCGAACGACACGGGCGATACCTGGAGCACCGGCCCATTGCTTGGCCTGAGCACCGGCGCTGGCGGGGACTTCTTTGGCTTCGATGGCGCGGTGCGCTTCTGCGGTGCCACGATGACCGGCGAGGGGGCCATCAGCCTCACCGATGGCGCCACCGTAACGCCGATGGCGTTGCCGCCGGGCGTTGACGAGGAGGTGCAGGCCATTTGCGGCGGGCAGGTGGGTGCGACAAAGCTGTGGCTGGCGGGCTCGCAGGACGGGAAGTTGCTTCGCGACACGGGCGACGGATGGGAGATGAGCTCGTACGCCGCTACGGGCGCGATCGTCCTTATCGCCTTCGTCGGTACAGGTTTCCTTATTGTGGACGGCGGTCTATCCACCTACCTCAACAAGCTGATCTTTACGCCAGATGGCGAGACCTTCACTGATGTCACCCCGCCTGGGTCTGGCGCTTTTACTGGCATCGCGGCCAATTACAGCATTGGCCAGGCCGCTGGCGACCCCATTGCGGTTGACCAGGCCGTGCTTGCGATCCACGACATCGTTAACCAGCCGGCAAGCGAAGTGGATGTGACCGATCTGGCCGGCCTGATGATGGACGGACTGGTGTTGGCCGGCGACTACAGCGCGGCCTCAGCAATCAGGTCCATCGGCAGCGCCTACTTGTTCGACTCACCGCAATACGATGGCAAGATCCGCCACCGCCTGCGCGGCAAGCCCGTGGTCGCCACGCTGACGATCGACGACCTGGTCGATGTGCCTGAAGAGGCGACGCGCGAGCAGGCGATCGAGTTCCCGCGCAAGCTCAACCTGGACTACCAAGACGCCGAGATCGACTACGCGCCCGCCAAGGAGACGAGCACCCGCAGCAGCGCCGATGTTCGCGTCGTCGGGGAGACCAACTTCCAGACTCCGATCACCATGGGTCGTGACGCGGCGGCGCAGCTGGCGGCAAAGCTCCACAAGGTCTCGTGGGCCGATGCCGAGGGCGAAGTGAAGTTCTCGGTCCCGGACTCATTCCTCTGGTTGGCGCCAGCGGATACCGTTGGTCTGGCGCTGCGCGATACCATCCGCCGACTGCGCATCGAGCAGATGGAAATCTCCGGAGGTCAGCTCAACCTGACCTGCCGCGTGGACCGCCAGAGCGCATATGCGTCAAACGTCACTGGCGTACCGAAGCCGCCGGTAACGCCGCCGCCGCCGAGCATCATCCTTCCGTCGGAGCTGGCACTGCTCGATATCCCGGCGCTGGCGGACGCCCACGACATGGGCACACCGGTGATCTACCTGGCCGCAGGCCCGACGGGCGACGTGTGGCCCGGCGCGACGGTCCAGCGCAGCACCGATGCCGGCGCCAACTATTCGGCCGAAGCGGAGTTCAGCACCAACACGGTCATGGGCGTGCTGCTCGCCGATGTGGCGCAGGCCAGCGAGCATTATCCCGACCGGACCAACGTCGTGCATATGATGCTCGACAGCCCAGATGACGAGCTAGACAGCCTGACCGAGCAGCAATTCCTGAGCGAGGGCGGGGCTTTCGCGATTGAGAACGGCGACGGCAGTTGGGAGCTGATGCAGTACATGGAGGCCGCCCAGGACATCGACGGCAGCTATGCGCTCTCCCACCTCCAGCGCGGCCGACTCTGCACTGGTGGCCACGCTCATACCGCCGGGCAGCGCGTCGTCTTCCTGGACCGCGTGCGGATGGCCACGATGCCGATCTCCACCATCGGCATGGATGTCTACCACCGGGCGATCACCCACGGCCTCACGGCCGAACAGGCGGTAGTGGACAACGAGGTCTACACCGCGCGGTCGCAGATCGAGTTCCCATGCGCCAATCTGCTCGGCGCGATCGACAGCAACACACTGAGCCTGACTGCGATCCCGCGGCATCGCTTCGGCACCGAGGACAACCCGATCCGCTCGATCAACTGGACCGGTTATCGCTGGACGGCTACGGACGGCGCGAACAGCCTGGCGGTGGACAGCCCGGCCGACGCCGTGGAGTTCGATGTGACCGGATGGTCGACGCCGATAACAGCGACCGTCGCGCAACTCAACCGCATCACGGGCGCAGGCCCCACCATCTCTGAGGAATTCGAATGAGCGACACCAGCACCTTCCCGCTGGCGCCATGGGCCGCGAACACCAACCAGAACAGCATCCCGGCCAATGACAACTCATTGCGGCTGGAGGCCTACCTGCGCGGCGTCGTCAGCGACAGCACAACGGCCCAGCCCGGCAGCCCCACCGATGGCCAGGTCTACATCATCGCCGCCACACACACGGGCGCGCAGTGGTCCACCTTCACCCCGGGTTCGCTGGCCATCTATCGCGGCGGAACCTGGAGCGCTTTCGCACCGGTGACCGGCATGGTCGTCAACGTCGCCGGTACCCTGAAGCAGTGGACCGGCAGCGCCTGGACTGCGATATCCGCCGGCGGCGCCGCTGACCGCAGCACCGTCTCGGCCTTGGCCACGAGCGGCTCCGTTGGCATCGATTGCTCGCTGGGCGACTACTTCACGCTGGACCTGGCCGGCAACGTGTCGGGCTTCACCTTCAGCAACTTGCCGGCCTCCGGCCACGGCGCCTCATTGATGGTTCGGATTACCCAGGACAGCACCCCGCGCACCGTGGCGTGGCCGGCGAGCTTCAAGTGGGCCGGCGGCGCTGCGGGTGTCGTATCGACCGCCTCGGGCGCCGTGGACGTGCTGGCGATCACCACGTTTGATGCCGGAACCACGTGGGATGCCACTCTGGCCAAGGCGTTCGCATGAGCACTCGGGGCCATCATGGGATGCTGCTGCTTTCGGCTGCCCCGTCATCAGCGCCCGTTGTGCTGAGCAACACGCACACCGGGTTTTCGACGATTTCAGCATCTCACCCTGTGCAGATGCCCGCAGTGGTCAGTGCAGGGGATCTACTCATTGTGCTGATTACCACCCGGTATTCTCCGGGCGGCTCAACGACCATGGAGCCAACCGCCGCTGGCTTCACCCTCATTGGGAAGATGCTCACCGGCGCTTCAACCACTCAGTTCCACATTTTCCGGAAGACGGCCACAGGCACCGAGGGAGGTACGACTGTCGATTTCGCAACCCCTCTTGGCATGGACAGCGTAGACGCGCAGGTCGTCCAGATCCAGGCAGGAACATGGAGCGGGACACCTGTGGCAACCTTTGCCGCCGACTCGGGCTCTGGCTTCAATCCTGACCCGCCCAGCCGCTCTACCGTGTGGAGCGGGCTCAACGTCCTGTTCTTCGCGTGCTTCGGTAGCAACGGCGCCGCCGCGCCAACGGTGTGGTCGCTGCCCGACAACCAAGTCACCACGACCTCCGGCGGCACAACGAACTGCCGGGTGATCTCGTGCTCAACCGTCTCCACCGCCGGCACGCTGGATCCAGGCGCCTTTACGATGGCCGCCACCACTCGTTGGGCGGCGGCCACCTTGGCGATACGTCCGGCTTAGCGGGACCAGACCGCCAACCACCCGACCGTGCCGGTCGCGGTGTTGCCCTCGGTCATTGTCCAGAGCGTCCCGTCGGGGGTGAAGGTCAGATCCTCCGGATAATTGCTCGGCGCCGGAAACTGGTCGACCACGTAGGTCTGCCAGTCGTCGGAGCGCGCGCCCAGAGCCGCATAGGTGTCGAAGTCGATCACCTGCACCGTGCCCACCTGGGGCGTCTGGCCAGTGACCACGTTGGACGCTATATAAAGGAGTCCGTCGCGGTAGACGATGCCCTGGATGCGGTAGCTGACGGCCAGGCTTCGTCCTGTCTCGTTGTGCAGAATGGTCATGACCGGCGTACCCGACGTCCGGTACTCGGCCATCAACAGCGCCTCGCCGCCGGGCACCGGTGCCCATTCCATGGCGCAGCAGGTAGAGGCCCAGCCGAAGGGCCGCGCCTCCAGGATGACCGCTGTGCCGCTGGCCAGACTCGCGTCGAGATCGATCTCCAGCAGCTTACCGGTGAGGTACTCGGCCGCCCACCAGGTGCCATCCCCGCGCCGGGAAATGGCAGCCACATGCTTGTAGATGGCAGGGAAGGTGAACGACCCTTCCACCACGCCGGCCGTGGTGACCTTGAAGGCTTTGGAGATCGAGTCGCCGTAGTGTGCGGTGATCAGCAGCTCGTCGGAGCTGATGGCCTCGATCGCCTGTGGTCGGGCGGTATAGCCGTTGTAGGTCTGCAGCGGGAAGTCAAAGCGCTTGGTCCATCCATTGGACACGGTCTGGCTGCAGGCGGGCAGAGCAAACAGCAGTAGTGCAAAGGCAAGAATCCGCTTCATTCACATCCTCCGAGAGCGCCCGAGGGCGCGGGTAGGCGTGAATCGACGGACATAGCGATGCCGTGGCGGGCCAAATGGAGCTAGCACGCAACTAGCACGACGCGATGATTTCTACCCCTTTTCCGTGGGATCAACTGAGCCCTTGCGAACGGCTAAGCTGTTGTTCCCACTGGACTCCTCTGACCTTGACATGGTAGGGGTCACAGGTTCGAACCCTGTACCGCCCACCATCTAAGTACCTGATGCGTCAGCGGAAATGATGGGAAATAAAAGCCGGCCGAGGGGTCGGCTTTTTTCGTAAGTGCACTGTAAGTGCGCACCATTGCGCAGGTGGGTTCGCACTGGCCGGGATCAGGCCCGGGACCTCGGGGTGATGTCATCAGGCAGCAGTCCGGCTGCATCGAGGTGCCAGAGAGCGTACTGCCAGATGTAGATGCCATCGGCGGGGCGACAGCGCTCTGAGATCGTCGTGACCCGCTCCCGAAACCATCCATAGTCGAACTCTTCGCCCGCCGGGGTATCCCCGCGCGGCAGGTCCCTGCACAGCTGATCGATCAAGGCGGTCGCGGTGGCCCGGTCCATCCCCTATCTCCGGCGGCGGGCTTCTGCCTCGATCGTACCCGTCCACAGCTGCAGCTCTTGCAGGAACTTCTCCCGGTACTCCGGGGCATCGATCTCAAACCCACTATCTGCAGCATCGGCCTGGCGAGCGCGCCATGCGGATAACACCGCCCCTGGATTGGGGTGGGACTGCAGCAGGCTGCCTGCCACCCAGGTGAGCGCGTCGACCCGGGCAGCGAGCGACGTCAGGGCCGAGACGAACTGGGCTTCACGATCGGTGTCCATGCGCAAACTGTAACCCGTTCGCCTATCCGTTTCTGGCTATTGCCATCCTGGCGTAGAGTGCCGTCTCCCGTGCAACCTGCTGAGCGCTGCGCCGATCCACCTTTCCTTGGATCGTCATGTTGTTGGTGATCACGAGTGGCCGATCAGCCGTTCCCATTCCGCGTTGGGCGGCAGTGACGTCTGCCGGAAGGATTCTGCCGGCAGTGCGCGGCGTGAACAGTTCGGGGCCTTCCTCACCCACAAGGTAGGATCGGCCGTCGAGAACGTCACCGCCAGTGGCTTTGACTCCGCCGAACCAGCCGGCCACCTCGGAAAGGATGCCGCCATAGCTACCGCCCCCGGTCTGGCCTTGTTCACCGAATAGGGAGTCCGCGATGTTGCTGCCGATCCGCTGTGCGAGGCGCTGGTTGATGGAGTCCAGGAAGTCCAACAACGCATCCTTGGCGCTCTTCGAACCGGTGATGATTTCGGAGAATGCCTCACCGAACCCATCGCGGAAATCGTCCTGCAGCGCAATGCTCTTCTGCATCGCAAGGGTGTCTTCGTAGCGCTCATCTGCCAGCTTGGCGATCTCCTCGCGCTGCTTGTCGGTGGCATCGGCAGCAAGGTAACGAAGCTCAACCTCCCGGTTACGTTCCTTGTTGCTCATAGAGAGCAGATCAATCTCGAACTGCAGATCGGCGGCGTGCGCCTTGAACGCGTTCTCCTGTTCCTGCACAGCGCGCGCGTAGTTTTCAGACTCCTCATTCACTCTCTGGAGCGCAGCACGCTCAAGCTCCTGCAGATCGGCCTTGCTTTGTAGGACCGTGAGATGCTCCTTCTCGGCTGCGCTTAGTTTGGAGAGCTCGCCGGTCTGGAGATCGAATGCCAGCTTCGCGGCAGCGCTGGTATTGCCATTCAGTGCGATCTGCTCTTCAAGCTGGTCGTTGACTCCCTTGTAGGCGTCCGCCAATCGGTCGGCTTCCTTCTCGGCCTCAGATTTTCCCGCCGGCTTAGATTTCTCGGCTTTTTCCTCCGGCCCGAACGCAAGCTCCCGGATGCGCTTGGCCCGCTCCGCCTGGGCGCGGAGTGCATCGGCGGCTTTCTGGTCAGCAGCAGCCTGCGGATCAGTCAATTCACCCGGCGAGACGATTCTCTTCCTTGGTTTCTTGGAGCCTTTTTCGTTCTCCAATGGGTCGCCAAACTGTGCCAGCAATGCGGCGTCCACACTGAGAGACAGCCCGCGCGTCACCTGATCCCAGTTCAAACCGATGACGCCCTTGGCTGCCTCCATCAGCCCCTGCAAACCGGCCGTCGTGCCCTGTATGACGTTGTCGATGCGACGAATCGGGATCATTGCCAGCTCGATTGCACCGGCCAGCACACGGAAGACATTGGCGACGTCTTCGGCGATCTGATGGAGCTTGTCGCCGTCGCGGGCACCGTCCAGGAACCCGTCCTGCAACCCCACCAGGTCGGGCAGCAAGTCGGCTGCCACGGCGTTGGCCACACCGGTGACGAACAGCTTCATGCGGCTGAGGTTGTCGTTGAACTCCTCGGCGTTGGCGCCCGCTTCGGTGCTGATCACCTGGCCGAACGCCTGCGCCTCGGCCGCGGCGTCCTTCAGGCCCGCCGAACCGTCCTTCAACAACGGGATGAGGTTCTGGAAGCTGCGACCGAAGATATTCAGGCCTGCCGCGATGATCTCGGGCGAGCCCTTTTGCTCTTCGAAGACGTCGGCGAAGTCCTTGAAAACGTCCGTGGAGCTGCGCAGGTTGCCGGCCGCGTCGGTGACCTCGATCCCAAGCGCCTTGAACACCTTGGCCTGCTGGGTGGCTGGGTCCAGCGCTTCGGCCTGGGCCTTCGTCAGTCGCCCCAGGGAGGTCTGCAGGTCGGTCACAGCCACGTCGGCCAGGCCCGCCCCGTACGCGAGCTTGGAGAACTCCTCCGTCGTCGTGCCGGCGCGCTGGGCGGCCTTGCTGATGTCGTCCATCGTGTCGATGGAACTCTTGAGCAGGACGGCCGTGGCGGTGATTCCCGCAGCCACCGCAGCGCCAATCGCGGTTCCGGCCTCTTTGGCTTCCTTCTGGAACTGCTTCAGCCGCTTCGAGGCGCGGTCAGTGTCTGTGACGAATGAACCTGTCTTCATCAACAGGTCGATGACGATGGAACCTGCGGCCATGGCCCAACTCCTATGGAAGGGCCAGCGCCGCGGGCGAGAGCATCGGGGGATCAGCGATGGGGAGTCTCACCGCCCGCGGGCTGGCATGCGTTGTTCTTCCGCGATCAACGCCAATCGCCCCGGCCGGCTAATAGAGGATCAGCCGGACCGGCCGGGCTACCCCGGCTGAACTACTTCGTTGAGGGGCCCAAGTCCACGCGGCGGAACGCCAGTGCGTCGAGGATGGCCAGGCCGATGCGCGCCTCGACCAGGATCAGCACCAGGTTGCGGGTGCGGTAGTCCTTGTGGTCGCGGCTGATGAACACCGTCGGTGACATCCGGTCACGGATCTCGACCTTGCTGGTGTCGCCCACCAGTGCGGTACCACGCGGCAGGTCCGGAATCGTCACCACCGGGCGGTTCCAGAGGCTGGGAGCTGCAGGCGAAGCCGGGTTGCCATACAGATATCGGCCTTCCTCATCCTTCATGACCGCGATTTCCAGCCAGTCGGCCGGGTTCATCAGGATCACGTTGACGCTGTAGCCGGCCGTTTCCATCGCAGTGATGGCTTCGCCTATGCGATCAGGTACCGGGTTCATCAGCGTGTTGATCGGCGTGGCGGAGGTGTACAGGCCTTCGAGGTTGATGCCCGTGCCAGAACCGACCGTCAGCTGTTGCTCAATGCGCGAGCGCACCTTCTGCGACATGATGTTCTGCAGGGTGTTCTGCAACTGCGCCTCATCATCCAGCACCTGCGAAGACGCGGTGGTGTGGACGGCAATCGTCGCGACCTTGTCCTGCACCAGGGTGCCTTCGAAGTCCATTTCGGCCTTCTCGGCTCCTTCGCCGTCCTGGACTTCCGCGTCACCGGTGAAGCCCAGGCGGACGTATTCGAAGGTGTTGGTTTCCTGCGGCACAGAGGGCAGCAGGTCAATCAGGCGCAGGGGGCGGAGGACGTAGCCGTGGTAGCCCGGGATGCGCTGCGGGTTCGCCGGCATGGTGCCATTGGCGGAGTCGGGCGAGCCAGGGTCGTTGATCAGCGCCTTGACGCTGGTCGTCAGGCGGATATGGGAGGTTTTGTCGATCGACTTCTCGGCGAAAGCCTTGAAGCTGTCGTCATCCGTGATCGCCTTGAGATCGAGGGCGTGGTTGCTGGGAACGTAGTTTCCGTCGCCCAGGCCCCCATCAGCGACCCTTTGCTCGAGGTCCTGAAGGCGCTCCAGCGCCGCGTTCGTCTTGCGTTCGTTCTCGGTGACGTAATGCTTCACCCGGCCAGCGATGCGCTCCAGCTCCGCTATCGTCGTGGCTTCCACGTCACTGTCGCCATTGCGGCCATTCTTGCGACCGTGCTCGATTGCGCCGGCCATTGCAGTCTTTCGGAACATGGGTGTCTCCTGAGTTCGCGGGGGAGCGCTCTGCGCTCTAAGCCTTCGGTCTGGCTCTACGCGGCCCGGATCCCCCGGACACTGCTTCGAGATTGGTGGCGATGCTCAGCTCCCGCCGATACATCGCATGGCCATGGTCCGACTCATCGAAGCGACCGACAATAGTTTCGTAACACTCAGTGAGCGGCCGGCGTCTCGAGCTTCACCGTCGATACCGTCTTCCGTTCCCCCTGACCGTTCACGCAAGCGACCGTAATCCGCGGTTTCGGCAGATCGAAGAGGACGGACAGCTCGAAGCGCTCACCGTTGTTGACGGCAAAGGCCACGGCCTGAGCCATTTCCGGGTCGCGCGACTGCACGTCCTGCATCAGGTCGCCAAGCAGCTGCTGGGCGCTGAGCACTACATCACGGGACTTCTGGTTGATGCTCATGGTTGGTGCTCCTTGTCGGATTCGGTGTGCTTTCTGTCGGCAGCGGTTGCTGCAGTATCGGCGGGGACGCCCATTGGCTGCGGCTCTGACATGCGAGCCGCAGGTTCCGCACTTCACGGCTGCTGCCTGCTCAGCATCATCTGCGCCTCGATTTCAGTGATGAGCAGCGCGCGAAGCTCGAGCTCTTCCTTGACCGCCATGGGGGAGGGCTGGTCGAGGCCTGTGTCGAGGCGTTTTCTGAGGGCGTTGACCGCGCGGTGCTGGGCGGTCAGGCACGCCTGGAGGATTTCCAGGGGCTGCTGCGCCAGCCAGACCCGATCGCCCCTGGTGGGCCAGACCGAACTGGCGAATTTGAAGGTTTGGCTCATCTTCGGTACCTCGAAAAAATGAAATTTCCGAATTGACGGCGCATCTAAAGACCTAGCGACGGGTGTCCGTGTAGGAAATTCGACGACTTTTTACCCACCTCTCCCCCTTGCCTCGGTCTGGGACTTGGCCCGATGGCAGGGATCACAGATGGACTGCAGGTTGCTCTCGTCGTCGCCGCCGCCGCGGGCCTTGCCGATGATGTGGTCGACCTGGGTGGCCAGCCGAACGCGCCCAACCGCCGCGCAGGGGCGACAGAGGAAGCCGTCACGCTGAAGGATGGCGTCCCGCAGACGGCGCCAGGGGCGGCCGCCGCGGCCCTGTCCATAGCGCTCCTGCTGGGGCGTGGCGTGCACCGGGGCCAGCTTCGGCAACGGCTTGTGCTTGGGCGCAGCCTTGGGCATCAGCGCGCCTCCCAGCGCCGCTCGACGTCCTCACCGCCAACGGCGACAAGGCTTACCACCACGGGCCGCCTCGGGCGCTGGAAGGGCTCCGGATCCTTGATCGGATTCTCTGCCGCCTTGCTGCGATAGCTCTCTCCTGGAATCGCGATCAAGAAGCACATTTCCCGCAGCCGGTCGGCTGTTCGCTCGCCGAGGCTTTTCAGCGTGTCCGTGGTCAAGTTGGTGGCGATCAGCGTGGGGAGGCGTCGGCGGTAGCGCTTGTCGATAAGGTCGAACAACCGTGCCTGCTCCTTATCCGACGAGGCAGCGAGGCCGATCTCGTCCAACGCCAGCACGTCGACACTGGCCAACGCAGCGAACTTCTCTTCTCGATCATCGGCAAACGGCGGGCAGAACATGGCCCATACGTCCGGCCAATTCGCACGGCGGGCGGTGACACCCATCCGGATCAGACCGGCGCACAGCCCGCAGAGTAGATGGGTCTTACCTACGCCTGGCGCACCCTGTAGGAGGAGCCCTGTCCCGTTGCTGAGGTGTTCCTCAATACTATTGAGCCAGGCCTGCACGATGTTTTTTGCCGCCCGTTGTTGCTGGGTCGGCAACCAGTTGGCCACAGTGCGATTGAGATATCGCGTGGGTATCCCGGCCTTGCACCAAGCATTCCAGATCAAATTCTCAGACTTGAAGGCATCTTCGGCCGCGCGGATGGCGCGATCTAGATCTTCTTGGCAACCTTTGCAATAGGGTTTTATATGCGGGACACCCATTTCCAGGAAGGCTTTCGCGTCGCTTTCAGAGTGCCCATAGGGGCCGTGACGGGGACAGTCGTGCACGATCATGATTTGATTCCTAAGCGGCGTGCGGTAGCCGCATTGATGGCATCGGGATCCTGCTCGCGAGGGAGCTTGAAGCGGTCAGCGGCATTCACCACCCTGGGCAACTCATCGGCCCAGCGCTCGTCATTTAGCCAAGTTGCAGGGTGGGGGATGTATCTGCCGCCATCGCGCTGCCACCCCTCGCTGCGGCGCTGTTCTTCGATGGCGGCCAGGAACTTGGCCAGCATCGCGCGATCTGGCTTTCGCTTGGCAAAGGCCTTCCAGGCTGCGCCCCTGGCTACCTTACGTGGGTACGCCTTCCAGAACTCGTTGAACAGGTCATCCAGCGCGCGCTCGTGCGCGTTGGTAATGGTTTTAGAAACGGTCTTCTTAACAGAACGGTTTCTCTGGACATCCAGACCCGCTAATCCGGGTCCACGTGTCCGCTTCTCCTGCGCTGCATGTCCGCTATGCCGGACACGCAGACCCGGTTCCCCTCGAACTTCGTCATCTACTCGGACTTGAAAGTCCGCTTCAAGCGGGTCTGTGTGTCCGCTATTTTCGGGTCTATTGAGCGTTGTTGATCCGTCTGGATGTCGGGTCACCAGGCAACCGGTCTTCTCTGCGAAGACGAAGTTCGGTTGCCACCACGAGGAGCGAGCGTTGCGCTTCTGCCCGGCCAGGTAGCCGGCTTTCTGTAGGCTCTCCAGCGCGCGCCGCGCCGTTCGCTCATTGATCCCTACGATGTTCGCTATTGCCGTTGGTCCGATGAAGCATCGTGCCTCCCGCCAGCAAGCATCCAGAACCACGGCCAGCACCCCTTTGGCGCTACCGTCCAGTCGCGGGTCACAGGCCCCTTGTTGCAGCAGAACTAGCTTTGCCAGTACGCAGCTGTCGGTTGGGATCGTCACGCAGCGATGCTCCCCAGGTGACGCAGCAGCAGCCGCTCGTTGTGCCTCAGGACAGCACGATCGCGATAGAACGCCGGTAGCACAGGCCCCAGCTGGAGAAGCTCTTCCATCGTCGCCAGGGAGCCCTGGGTCGCTTTGAGCGCGGTCAGCAGCGACTCCCTGGGCACGCGTCGGAGGTCAGCGCGCGTCAGGCAGCGGACGAGCTCCTTGGGCCTATTACGGCGCGTCCTCATGCCTTCACCGCCCGCAGCTCCATCAGAACCGTCCGTGCAGCGTCGAGCATTTCGCACATGGTTCCTGGGTCGCCGGTCGGTTCGATCGGCACGAGGTCGCGTTCGACGGGCTTCCCCAGCGCGCGTGCGAAGGCAACAGCCGCGGTGACCCTGTCTATCTCCGCCAGGGCATAGCAGCCGGTCAGAAGCGACTCGAGGATGCCTCCCAACTGGTGGGCGTCGAGCATGCAGCGGCGTGCGGGCTTTTCTGACACGGCGCCGGCGGCCTGTCCGATTGCATCGGAGGGTGCTTCGTGTACGATGGTGTTCATGGTCAGTCGTTCCTTGGTAGGGTTCGGCGTGGCTTCGACGGCTCGGGTCTCATACACCCGGGCCGTTTTTTTACCGTGGGAATGCATAGAAGCTCCTCAGGCAGCGATTCCACCGGTGGCCTGGCGCTCTTTCCGCTCAATGAAGTCCTGCAGCGCGCGCGCCGATACCATCCGACGTTTGCCAACCTTGAAGGTCTGCACTTCGCCGGACGAGATGGCGCGATAAAAGGCGTTCCTCTTCAGCCCTGTCGCTTCCAAGGCCTCCTCGACGTTGTAGCTGAGACGTTCCGACATGGCTGCTCCGATGTGTTTAGTTGTGTAGCACTGGTGCTACATGGACACGCTAGCACGGGTGCTTGGTATAGAGCAAGCACCCGTGCTGGGGCATAATGGAGCCATGGCCAGAACCGACCCACAGATCAACATCAGGCTCCCGGCCGAACTCAAGGCTCGTGTCGAGGCGGCCATGGAATGGTCTGGTCGTTCGTTAACAGCGGAGATCGTTCAACGACTGGAAGCCAGCTTCTCGACGATCGAGGGGAAGATGTTGGCTACTCGGTTAGATGAGCTAGCCACGCTGAATGAGGTCGTCAGTAACGCCGACAGCGAGCTTGCGGCTGTGGTCGCGTTAGGCGCGCCTAAGGACAAGCGGCTACCGTTCGAAAATCGCAAGAAGCACGCGGCAGCCCTTCGCGATCGGGTGCAGAAGGACATCGACGTGCTGCGTGCCCTGACGACAAATCAGGTTGTGACGCCAGCCAAGCGCTAGCCGAGGCGCGCTACGGCCTCTGCCAGCTTGTCCGGGGCCAGGTGTGCGTAGCGCAGCGTCATTCGGATGTCGGAGTGTCCGAGCAGTTCCCTAACCGTGTTGAGGTCGACGCCGGCCATCACCAGCCGGCTGGCGAAGCTGTGGCGAAGATCGTGGAACCGGAAGTTGGGTAGGTTTGCGGCCTCGCATAGGCCCTCCCAGCTGCTGTTGATGTCGCCCATCCGGCTGCCGGAGGGGGCGGGGAATACCAGTCCCACAGCGCGCGGCAGGGCGCCGCGCCAGCGCGTCAGGACGTCTTGAGCTTCGGCGTTGAGGGGGATATGGCGCGCCCGGCGGCTCTTGGCATTGGCTGCCGTGATCGTGAGGGTCTTCTGCGCCAGGTTCACGTCCGGCCACGCCAGACCCAGCAGCTCGCCGCGGCGCATGCCGGTGTTGATGGCCAAAAGCACCATCGGGGTCAGGTAGTCAGTGAAGGTCTCTGCCGGCCACAACGTGCGCGCCGGCCTGCCTCGCCCCGCTGCCCAAGCATTGCCGGATGCGCGGGCCTGTCGGCGCTGCTCTTCTCGCGCCTGCAGCGCGCGCCTGAGGGCCTTCTCCTCATCCGGCGACAGGTAGCGTACCCGACTGTCGTCGGCGCCCTTGGCCGCCTTTACCGTGCGCATGGGGTGCTCACCAAGCATGCCCCAGTCCACCGCCCGGGAAAGTGCGCCGCGAATGCGTGACAGGTCTCGGTTGACCGTGGAGGGCTTGATGCCAGCCTTCAGCCGGCGCCCTTTGAACCGCTCCAGGTCGAACGCGCAGATGGCCGATAGCGGCTTGTCCAGCAGATCGCCAAAGCAAGCTTCGATGGCATCGATCGTGGCTTGGCCGGCCTTCTGATGCGCTTTAGCCCAGGGACCGTAGTGCTCTGTCAGATAGGCACCAAGGGTCAATGGGAGCGGCTTGGCTGCCTCGAGCACGGCAAGTGGGGCGCCATGCTGGGAAGCCTCCGCCAACGCCGCCAGCCCTGCCGTGCGGGCCCTGGCCAGCGTCATGATCGGGTGCCGGCCGAGGGTGCGCCGCTTGCCGCGCCCCCACACGACAACGTAGGACTTCGCACCGGAGGGTTGCACGCGCAACAGCAAGCCCTTGAGGTCGGTGTCGTGGATCTCGTAAGGGGTTGCCGCCGGCTTGGCGGTGTCGATCACTCGGGGACTCAGCTTGGCTCGCATGCTCGTAAGTGCATCTGTAAGTGCAGAATGAGCAACCTAGCGAAACTCAGTCGCACACAATGACACTGGAAAACAGGGGCTTAGAGCATAAGTGCTTGTACCGATTGCCCATAGAATCGCGTTGACATGGTAGGGGTCACAGGTTCGAACCCTGTACCGCCCACCAATCCCATCAAGCAATTGCACGGGGTTGGTTACTTGGCTGCAGTGCCGACTAGCACGCAACTAACACGCAATTCCCTCATGTACTCGTCGATCGCACGCGAGGCGTGGCCGAGATAGTCCGGCCGGTACTTGGCATACACCTCCGTTTTCCCGCTGTAGGCGCGGTGCCCGAGCATACCTTGGATCTCTTCAGCCGAGACTCCGGCCGCCCGCAGCTCTGTGGCCATGGTATGGCGGATGGTCTTCGGAACGGCCTCCTTCGGCAGCCTGGCTCGCTCCCTGAGGGATCGCCACGCCGTCTTGAAGCTGTCGATGGGTTGCCCCCACCAGCTCACCAGCGGCCCATCAGGCGCCACCTCCAGCACAGGCAGCAGGAAGTCGCACACCGGCACCACCGGACGGAACTTCTTCGTCTGCTCGCGCCCTGGTGGATTCTGCTCCAGCTGGCGGCGGCCGAAGTTCACCTGCGCGCGCGTCAGGCCCAGGATCGCCTCTGGCCTCGCCAGCGTGCAGTAGGCCAGCGCCAGGAACATCTCCTCGTGCGGCCGGCGAGCCGCAGCCCATAGCCTGCGGGATTGGTCCATGGTCAGCACCAGTGTCCGCGCGGGCGCATCCTTGCCGGGGATGATGTAGGGCACGCTGGCGATCTCGCCTTCCTTGTAGGCCCGGTTGAGAGCCGACTTGCACACCGTCATGATCCGCTTGATATAGCCCTCGGACTTGCCGGCCTTCCGCAGCGATTCCATGAACTCGCGTTGCCGCGCCGCGGTCACCTCCGACACGGTCGCGCCGGCGAAGAAGTCGCTCCAGTAACGCAGCGCCACCTTCGCCATTCCCTGCGAGGGCAGGGCCTCGGCGTGCTGTTGGTAGTAGCGCACCAGCAGCAACTCCAGCGCCGCGTCCTGCGGCTGCTGCTGGCCGAGCCGTCCGTGCTTGGCAAACCACTCCCATAGCTTCAGCTTGCCTTCTTGAAAATCGTCTGTGCCAAGTGATGCGCGCTTCGTCTGTCGATCGTCTGCTTCGTACCAGGTGCGACACCACTGCTTCGAGCCTGGGCGTTGGCTGAGCCAGTAGTCTCCGATTTGGCCGGGGCGTTCCTGCATTGCTGTTTGAACTCTTCGAGTATGTCGTCGGTATAGCGGATCAGGCGTGGGCCGATGCGCAGGGGGTGGACCTGGCCGGCGATCCTTGCACGGGACAAGCTGGCCTTACTGATGCCGAGCCGGCGCGCGGCTTCGGCCTCATCGAACGGAATGTCAGCCATCGGTCACCTCCCTGCCATCCGCTGACGGGGCGGCTTCGATCATCGCGCGGTAGACGAGGCCTGGCGCATCGGCCGGCGTCTCAATGTCGAATCCGCCTGACTCACTCAGGAATCCTGCGCGCAGCATTTCCGGCGTCGGCTCCCTCGGCGCCATCACCAACCCCCCGCTCGGCGACTGGTGCAGGGCATCACGCTCCGCTGCAATCCCGCCTTCGCAGAGCAGGTCCAGCAGCTCTACGACGCTCAGCCCGTGAAGCGACTCAGGCATCCGACGCTTGACCCATTCGGCCACCTCATCCGCCTCACTGGCGCTCGCAGGGGCGGCCGGCTGGCTGGCCGTGCGGAGGGCGGCGGCAATCGCGCCTAGCGACTCGTCAACTACGAGCCTGTCCGCATCAGAGCCAGCAATACAGCACCGTCCATCCACGTCGCATAGGACGCTGCAAAGATTCCGGAGCGCCCGCGCAACCTCCTCCTCGCTATACGGCTTCTCGTCGTTGGGGTGGGTGTTCATGGCTTGCTCCGTGAATAACGAGTGGACAGGAGCTGTCGGCATCGCGTGCAAAACTCCGCTTCGGTCATCGCCTCGCGATAAGGCCGGTGACCGAACTTGCGGCACATCCAGCGGCGGAAGCGTTCGATCAACGTACCATTCATGGCTTGCTCCGGCTGCTGTCGAGGTAGCGGCGCACGATGGCAGACGCCGCAACGGTTGTGATCCATCCTTCCATGCTCTTGAACTCCTCGGCGAGTGCTTCCAGATCCACCGCATCGGCCTTGGGCGGGGCGTTACGAAACAGCGGCTCGATGTTGTAGTTGCCGGGAGCAAGGCCTTTTAGTATGCGATTGGCTTGCAACATCCCGACATAAGCAACAGCATCGGAACGTCTGTCATGCACGGGCCCAAGCTTCTCTCCGTGCACGGTGGTAACAATGCATCCAACCGCCTCGCCTTCCCTCATGTGCGGGGCGGCGGCTAGTTCGTCAGCGAACCGCGAGAGGGCAAGGCCCAGCAGCGCTGGCTTATACGACAGCCGATCAGCGATGATTTCATCGCACAGCTTGCGCACCGCCTCATCCGTCACTCGCCCGCTCATTTGCCTTCTCCGTTGTCAGCGCTGTGTAGGCGGTCAATGACGCTACCGACCCTGTGCCACTTCCCGCAGCGCATGCATTCGCCAGTAATGGTTCGATGCGCTCGGCTAATTCCATCGTAGTACGGGATCGCTATGCGAAGCTGGCTCCCGTAGTTATTGAAGCGATAGCCGAACAGCCAGCAGATGAGCTTGCTCACGGGCACCCCTCCTTCCCATCGCCACTGCAGCTATCGCGCGGCTCACGGCCGAAAATCTGGCATGCAATTCGCTCCAACAGAGTCAGGAAACGACCCGAGCCATCTGGACGCACCATAAAGATCCCGTCTCGCTTCTTGTGGTATCGAGCGCTCATGACTGACCCTCCTTCCCATCGCCACTGCCGAGATTGGCGAGGGCTGCGTCAAGCCGGCCGCTCACGATAGCCCTTGCATTACTGAGTCCTGCGCAGAAGCCTTCCTTGTAGACCGATGGGCGCTTGTCCTGATCGATACAGGCGCCGCTTAACGCGCGCTCTATGGCGTCACGGACATTGCGCAGGATTTCCAGTTCCGCATCCCGCCGATACCCAGCCACAGCCGATTCGGCTTTCTCGGCGCGCTGGCCTAACTCCATACAGCGCTTGACTTCTCCTTCGAGTACCGCGCCCATCACTGCAAGGTTGTATTCTAGACCAGCCACAGCCGCGCGGATTTGGTCTGCGTCGTACAGTAGCTTGCCCGTATGTGGCGCTCCGTCAGGCATGCGTTTGTCTGCGTCGATAAAGTCCGCAACGGTGAAGTTGTAGCCGAAGCCAGTATTGAAACGCACATTGACCATCGTGCCGAACTTGTTGACCATGACGTGCGCAGACGGCACAGCCTCCGGCAACTCCCCCGCCGCAGCGGGTTGCTGCGCCTGATAGGCAGTCGTGCCGCATCCTTCGTTGTTCAACCAGCCAGGGCGGCCCGCTGCGGGTCGGGGCGCTTCCGGCGGCGGGTAATTGGTTGCGCTGCACGCCGGGCATTCGTACAGCACGCCGACGCTGCACTCCGGACAAGTCGGCCACGCATCGGCCGAAGCGGGTTGGGCGACGCTATAGGTCGCCTCGAAAATGTCGGGCTTGCACGGGTAGAACTCGCCCTTGACGCCGCGGATGATCCAGTCGCCCGGGTTGGCTCTCATAGCCCCTTCCAGCGTGCG
>Ga0160436_1000087_pt1 | contig 47805 bp, 53 predicted proteins | sample HID1973M_E0MG_FD_108264 | JGI IMG/M metagenome (GOLD analysis project Ga0160436, IMG submission 108264) | Enriched mosquito-associated microbial communities from UW Madison campus, WI, USA - HID1973M_E0 MG | ecosystem: Host-associated > Arthropoda: Insects > Digestive system > Unclassified ...
CCATCCTCCGCACCGCCGCGTGCGGATTCCCCCCTGACAGCCGCCTGTTGAACACATCCCCGTGACCCAAGACTACAAAGCCACCCTGCACCTGCCCGCCACGGAATTCCCGATGCGCGGCGACCTGCCCAAGCGTGAGCCGGACACCCTGGCGCGCTGGGAAGCGGACAAGCTGTACCAACAGCTGCGCGACAATGCCGCCGGCCGTCCGCTGTTCGTGCTGCATGACGGTCCTCCGTATGCCAATGGCGCGATCCACCTGGGCCATGCGGTCAACAAAATCCTCAAGGACATCATCGTCAAGTCCAAGTATCTGGCCGGCTTTGACGCGCCTTACATCCCGGGCTGGGATTGCCACGGCCTGCCGATCGAAATCGCCATCGAAAAAAAGTACGGCAAGGTCGGCGTGAAGCTAGACGCGGTCGAGTTCCGGCAGAAGTGCCGCGAATACGCCAACGAACAGATCGACATCCAGCGTAAGGACTTCAAGCGCCTGGGCGTGATCGGTGACTGGGACAATCCGTACAAGACGCTGGACTTCCGTTTCGAAGCCAACGAAATCCGCGCGCTGTCCAAGGTGGTGGCCAACGGTCACCTGACCCGCGGCGTCAAGCCGGTGCATTGGTGCTTTGATTGCGGCTCGGCGCTGGCCGAAGCCGAAATCGAATATCAGGACAAGGACTCGCCGGCGGTCGACGTCGCCTACGTGGTGCGTGATCGCAAGTCGCTGGCAGCGGCATTCAATGCCGAGATTCCCGATGACGTCGAAGTGGCGCTGCCGATCTGGACCACCACCCCGTGGACGCTGCCGGCCTCGCTGGCGGTCTCGCTGGGTCCGGATCTGGAATACGCGCTGGTGGAAGGCCCGGCCCGCGACGGCAAGCGCCGTTGGTTGGTGCTGGCTGATGCACTGGCTGAGCGCGCGCTGCAGCGTTACGGCGTCACCGAGACGGTGGTGCACGGCCGCGTCGCCGGCTCCGCGCTGGAAGGCGTGAACCTGGCGCATCCGTTTTACGCTGAGCGCGAGATCCCGGTCATCCTGGGTGATCACGTGTCGGCCGAAGACGGTACCGGCGCCGTGCATACCGCACCCGGCCATGGCCAGGAAGACTTTGTCGCCAGTCAGCGTTACGGCCTGATCGACAAGTACACCACCGCCCAGCTCAATCCGGTGGATGGACGCGGCGTGTATCTGCCGTCGACGCCGCCTGCCGGCGACACCGTGTTGGCCGGCACCCACATCTGGAAAGCCAACGACGCCCTGGTCGAAGTGCTGCGCGCGTCCGGCGCGTTGCTGGCTTTCGCCAAGCTGCGCCACAGTTATCCGCATTGCTGGCGCCACAAGACGCCGATCGCTTTCCGCGCCACGCCGCAGTGGTTCATCTCGATGGAGCAGGCGCACCTGCGCCGTGATGCGCTGGCCGCGATCAAGCAGGTCGGCTGGTTCCCTCAATGGGGTGAAGCCCGCATCGCCGGCATGGTCGAGGGACGTCCGGACTGGACCATCTCGCGCCAGCGCACCTGGGGCGTGCCGATTGCGTTGTTCGTGCATCGCGAAACCGGCGAGCCGCATCCGCGCAGCGTTGAACTGATGCAGGCCGTGGCCGAACGCGTCGAGCAGGGCGGCGTGGACGCCTGGTACACGCTGGAAATGGCTGAACTGCTCGGCGCCGAAGCCGACGACTACGAGAAGATCACCGACATCCTGGACGTCTGGTTCGACTCCGGCGTAACCCACGAAGGCGTGCTGCTGGAACGCGGACTGGGCAAGCCGGCGGATCTGTACCTGGAAGGTTCGGATCAGCATCGCGGCTGGTTCCAGTCCTCGCTGCTCACCGGCGTGGCCATCGACAAACACGCGCCTTACCGCCAGTGCCTGACCCACGGTTTCACCGTGGACGAACACGGCCGCAAGATGTCCAAGTCGCTGGGCAACGGCATCGAGCCGCAGGACATCATGAAGACCCTGGGCGCCGACATCCTGCGCCTGTGGATTGCCTCGGCCGACTACAGCAACGAGATGTCGCTGTCGCAGGAAATCCTCAAGCGCAACGCCGATGCCTACCGCCGCATCCGCAATACCGCGCGCTTCCTGCTCGGCAACCTGCACGGCTTTGATCCCGTGCGCGACCTGCGTCCGTTGGAAGACATGGTGGCGTTGGATCGCTGGATCGTGCATCGCGCCTACGAACTGCAGGAGAAGATCAAGGCGGCTTACGAGCGCTACGACTTCGCCGAGATCGTGCAGGCGCTGCTGAACTTCTGCAGCGTCGACCTGGGTTCGCTGTACCTGGATGTGACCAAGGACCGCCTGTACACCATGGGCGAAGATTCGCGTGGCCGCCGTTCGGCGCAGAGCGCGATGTACCGCATTGCCGAAGCATTCGTCCGCTGGGTCGCGCCGGTGCTCAGCTTCACCGCCGACGAAATGTGGGCCTTCCTGCCGGGCGAGCGCAAGGGCAACGTGCTGTTCGCGACCTGGTATGACGGACTTGCGCCGTTGGAAGCCAATGCCGCGTTGTCGGCGGCGGACTTCGATCAGCTGTTGGCCTTGCGTGAGCAAGTAGCCAAGGTGCTGGAGCCGATGCGTGCCAACAGCCAGATCGGCGCGGCGCTGGAAGCGGAGATCACGGTCTCGGTCAACGCCGCTCTGGCCAGTAAGTGGCAACCGCTGGCCGATGAGCTGCGCTTCTTCCTGATCAGCGGCGATGTGAGCGTGACCGCAGTGGAGGCCGACGAGGTGTTCGTGTTGGCCCAGCCCACCAGCAAGACCAAGTGCGTGCGTTGCTGGCATCACCGTGCCGACATCGGCGCCGACGCCAAGCATCCGGAACTGTGCGCCCGCTGCGCCAGCAATGTCGAAGGCCCCGGCGAAGATCGCCGCTGGTTCTAAGGAGCAGCATGTCCGTCCGTCCCAAACCCAATGCACTGATCTGGTTGCTGCTGTCGGCGCTCGTCATCGGCCTGGATCAATGGTCCAAGGCCTGGGTGCTGTCGAGCCTGCCTGAGCATGTGGCCGTGCCGGTCATCGAAGGCTTCTGGAACTGGTACCGCACCTACAACACCGGCGCGGCCTTCAGCTTCCTGGCCAACGCCGGCGGCTGGCAGATCTACGTGTTCGGCGCGCTGGCAGTGGGCATCAGTGCGCTGCTGGCGTTCTGGCTAAGCCGTACCGCGCGCGCTGACTGGCGCCAGGCGCTGCCTTACGCGCTGGTGATTGGCGGCGCCCTGGGCAACGTGCTGGACCGGTTCATGCACGGCCATGTCATCGACTTCATCCAGTGGTACTGGCGCGACCACTACTGGCCGGCCTTCAACGTGGCTGACTGCGCGGTGGTCGGCGGCGCCATTGGCATCGCCGTGTTCGGTCTGCTGGACGGCAAGCGCGGGCAAAAAGCGGGATAATGCCGGCCATGGACGTCTTGCTCGCCAATCCCCGTGGTTTCTGCGCCGGTGTCGATCGCGCCATCGAGATCGTCAAGCGCGCCATCGAGACCCTGGGCGCGCCCATCTATGTCCGCCACGAAGTCGTGCACAACCGTTTCGTGGTCGATGACCTGCGCAATCGCGGCGCGGTGTTCGTGGAAGAGCTGGACGAAGTGCCGGACAACGCCACGGTGATCTTCAGCGCCCACGGCGTCTCGCAGGCTGTGCGCCTGGAAGCGGATCGCCGCGGCCTGAAGGTGTTCGACGCTACTTGTCCGCTGGTGACCAAGGTCCATCTGGAAGTGGCCCGCCACTGCCGCGCCGGGCGTGACGTGGTGCTGATTGGCCACGCCGGCCATCCGGAAGTGGAAGGCACCATGGGCCAGTGGAACCGCGAGGCCGGGGCAGGGCGTATCTATCTGGTCGAAGACATCCACACCGTCGCCACGCTGGAAGTCGAACAGCCCGACAACTTCTTCTACACCACCCAGACCACGCTGTCGGTGGATGACACCATCGGCATCATCCAGGCCTTGCAGGCGCGCTTCCCCAATATCCAGGGACCGAAGAACGACGACATCTGCTACGCCACCCAGAACCGCCAGGACGCGGTCCGCGATCTGGCCAAGCAATGCGATCTGGTGTTGGTGGTGGGGTCTCCCAACAGTTCCAACTCCAACCGCCTGCGCGAGCTGGCCGAGCGCGATGGCGTGGAGTCTTACTTGATCGACGGCGCGCACGAGATCAATCCGGCCTGGGTGCAGGGCAAACAGCGCATTGGCGTTACCGCAGGGGCGTCCGCGCCGGACATCCTGATCGACGGGGTGATTCAGCGCCTGCGCGAGCTGGGTGCGGGTTCCATCGGTGAACTTGAAGGCGAACCGGAGAACATGGTCTTCGCCCTGCCCAAGGAACTGCGCCTGCAGCTGGTCAGCTGATCCGCGGCGAATGCTGCGTTGATTCGCAAGGAATGCGGTTGCGATTGTTTGCATCGCGTGACCGGAACGTTGTCACGGCGGACACATCCTTGAACGTTGCCGCATCGGCAGCCCGCAAGCTCACCTTCTCTTGATGCGAATTCCGCAATGGTGGCTCACGGCAGATTGAACTGCCTCAAGCCACTATTGGGAGCATCAATGAATACGCAGAAGAAGATCGAGCACAGCCTCAACGACCTGATCGAGATTGCACGTGACGGCAAGGACTTCTACACCGAAGCCGCCGGCAAGGTGAAAGATGCAGAACTGGCCACCCTGTTTACCCGCATCGCCGGAGTCAAGGGCGACATCGTCACCCGACTCAGCGCCGATGTGGCCGCAGCGGGCGGCAAGCCGGCCGAGCACGGCACGATGGTGGGTTCGATGCAGCAGGTGTACGGAAAAGTGCGCGCCGCCTTGGGCGACACGCAGTACGGCTACGTCGCCGAGCTCGAATCCTCGGAAGATCGCCTGTTGAACGCGTTCGATGAAACCCTGACCGACGCTGACACCCCGGCCGCCGCCCGCGCCGAAGTGCAGGCGCTGCTGCCGCAGGTGCGTGAGTGCCACAACATCATGCGTGATCGTAAGCATGCGCTGCAGGCGACGCGCTAAGCAGCCTGAAACATCGGTGGGTAACAAGGAGGCCCCGCGAAAGCGGGGCCTTTCCTACTTAGGCTTGCACTTGCGTTCGTCATCACGTGTTGCGCCTCCATGCCGAGGCAAACCCAACGGCTTGCGCATAAGAGGGAAGCGCCCCAGGGCGCTGAGTAGCATCAGACGGAGCCAACCGCGACGCGCACGCGTGTCGCCGGCAAGCGCTTCTCGACGCCCCACAGCAGCAGCGCGAAGGCACCGGCGCCGACAACGATGACAGCAATGTTCACGCCGACCCGCACGTAGCCCAAATCATGGGCATTGAGGAACGGATACGGATACCACCCGGTGATCGCACCGCGTATGAGCGTGTACGCCAGCCAGGCCAGCGGCCAGATGAAAGCCAGGGCTATCGTACTGGCGTCAATGCGGGGACGGGGACCAAACAGACACCAGCCCAGCAGGGCCAGCAGCGGCGACAGGTAGTGGAAGCCCGCATTGATCCAGGTGCCGATGCCGCTGTGATGGACCAAGCCGGACAGCACGGTGACGAACACCACACCGGTTACTGCAATGCCCAGCAGCGCATCCAGCCGGAGCACACGCCACAGTCGGCCATCGCGCTGTGGATTCCAGGCCAAGCTCAGCGCGGAAGCCAACACCAACAAATTACTCTCCACCGTGAAGTAGCTGAAGAAGCGCACGAAGCGCGTGGACAGCGGAACCACCGCGCCGCCTTGTGCCGCGTTGACGTCCTGGCCGCCGGTCAGCAACAGGCCAATCTGCAGGACGAACGCCGCCAGCACGATCAAGGCCAGCAGCAGGTGCCAGAGGCGGGACAAGGTGGCCTGGGTCATGCGGGATCCTGTCGGCGATGCTCGGGCCAAGACTAACCGACCATTTCGTTCATCGATACCGTAACGCTGTCCCGGGAGGGGGATGCTCACCCTCTTTTGCGTATGTCATGGATTACGGCGGGTGATCGCGGAGGTGGTTGGCTGGCTTCCCACTCATTGGCGACCCATCGAACGTATCGGCGAAGACGTAACCGGGCGCGCAGGGACTGCTCAGCAGCCGCGATCAGCTCGGATACGGTCTGTCCGGGATCCCTGACGAAACCTTGGTTCATACATTCGTCGACAGACGTCGGTGCCATCGCTGCAATATGCATGGCGACGTCCTTTGCGAGTAGCCGGAAGAGTTCAGACCTGATCGTGATGGAATCAGATGACTCGAACTCAACCAGCACACCGATGCCGCCGTTGTGCACGTAGCTCTCAATGCAAGTATCGAAGTACGTCATATAGGGCACCAGGGAATAGTCGTAACAGATGGCGTTCGTTCGCAGGAAGGGCCTCCGCCATATTGGTAACGAGGGGGGAGGGCAAGATTCGCAATGACGGCTCTTGTCTCATCGCAAGGGGCATATGACCCCGAAGATACTGCAGGAGGCCGCCCCCATCGCCAAGCCCCCAGATTGACCCACCCAGCCCTCACACCCTAAAATCGCCGGCTCAGCCGGAATAGCTCAGTTGGTAGAGCGGCGCATTCGTAATGCCTCCAGCGCAGTTCCGAAGCAATGTTTGCAAGCATCACTGGACAAGGCCCGCTAACGCGGGCCTTTGTTTTTTCAGGTGTTTCCAGTGGATGCGGATGGGGACCGTCCGCGCGCGAAATCGGCGTTTCCGGCGTTAGTCAGCTTAGTTCCGGCTTCGAAAATTTCACTACGTTGGACCCAAAGTAGGCATCTCAAGGCTTGCACCTTGATCGCAGTGAGCTGCGATCGATGGTCGGCTTGTGAGCTAAACCAAGTCGCTCTAACATCGAAATCCACAAGCGGACTTGCCCGGGACTGGACGGCTGTTGGTTGATCGTTCAACTCACTTGGAAAATGGCCCCTACATAGTTGAAAGAAACATGCAGATTCGCGACTTCTTGTATGTAGACACAGACAAAGCCATTTCCGTATATAGCCAACTAACTGGTGGTGTGGTGGATGTGCGAGAGCATAGAAGCAGCAGATCCAGCAATTCTGACAATAAGCGTCACTACGACTTCAAGGTCTTCAAGCAGGATGCGGGGGGACGTCTACGTCCGAAGACTCGCACAAGGCTGTAGTGAAGCCCCATCATGCGATCTTGACGGAGTTGGAAGAGGAGCTGAAAGAGGCCGGCCGTCTTCTTTATCTCACGCAGAATGATGGTTCGCGAAGCCTATCTAATCCGGAGTTCAGGACGCGCCTCAAGAATTCCTTTTGCATAAAGGCTAAGGGGCGCTGTGGTCGAAGATTACATGCGCATCGATAAGATCTCAGCGACCTTTCCCGAGATCACTGCGTTCATAAATCGCTGCATACAAAAGAATTCTGAATTAGATTACTCAAGCAGCAGACTGGAGAATGCACGCCATGATCGATCTTCGTTCGCGCTGGCTCCCAGTAATTCTTACATTGGTGCTCTTGCTATCTTCTTGCGCGCGTGCAGAGAAAGTCAGTCTTGAGAACCTCGTGAAGGACGCTCCGAGTTATGAGGGTCGAATCATTCGCACCGAGGCTTGCCTGAGTTCAACTAGGCATGGGCAAAGCTTTTATCCGTGTAGTGATAGGACACGCGAGAGCGGATTGGCGTTTCGGCTGGAAGAACCTGCACGCCTTTCTCCAAGCGGTCAGCGCCTGGAGAAGGCGGGATACGAGAACTGGGCACCTGCATTGCATGATAGGCAGGTGCGTGTCGACTTGAGCGGAACTGTCGAACTTGAAAATAGGGTTTACTGGATCGTAGTGACGAAAGTATACGAGGTGGAGATCGGAAGGTCCGCTGTGCGGTAAGTCTCGCTAGCTACTTTGCCGATCCATGACTGGCATTCATGTGGCGCGGTGGTTCATTTCTGGAAAGAGGTTGGGCATGCCATGTGGGTTAGCGCTTCGGTCCGCAATCAGTAGGCTGCTTGTGGACTGTTTCCGGTTTCACCGCCCAAGAGCCTATTTCCCGGCTTCCCAACGTCTTACCGCCCGGTCGCCAAAACCCCCACATTGACCCACCCCAGCCCCTGGCCCTAAAATCGCCGGCTCAGCCGGAATAGCTCAGTTGGTAGAGCGGCGCATTCGTAATGCCTCCAGTGCAGTTCCGAAGCGATGTTCCCAAGCAACACCGAACAAGGCCCGCAGACGCGGGCCTTTGTTTTTCCAGGCTTCTCCAGGTTCTGCAGTTGATGCGGACAAGGCCCATCCAAACGCCCGTACTCAGTTTCCAGCGTAAATAGGCTTAGTTCCGGCTTCTAGTACTTGAGTGCTTTCGACCCATATCAGACGCCTAACGTGTCATGGCCTAAGGGCGGACCCCCGTCGGGAACGGATGCTCCACTTGTGATTAGATGCGTGGCGGACGGCTGTTAGCCGGTGTGGGGTGGGTTAACGAGGTGGCGGGTGCTGCTGAAGTAAAAACACGGCAATCCCTCTCAATCAGAGCGCTGGGCGAGGGTCGGAAGAGATTTTTGGAACTTCTGAAGAGAGCTACCTGACTTTCGGCCCACAACGAAAGGTCCTTACAAGGCTGAGGGACACCCAATTGCAACTTTGCCCGGTACGAGGAATGTTCACAGATGCCAAGACGGAGTGCTACATTCATCCTTTGGGGGCGATTCAGGAGCGCTTTTAGGGCGCCTGAAGCGCAAAAAGTTCGCTCTGGCGAATCATCGACTACAACTCTATTGGAAATAGCCCGAGCATACTAAGGCGCTGCGCCTAAACATCGTGGGGCTGTTGGTGGCGGAAAAGGTAAAGGACACAGGGATGAAAGCAGTAGCTAAGGCCAATGGTTCGTCCACCGAAACGGTACATAAGATTGAGCAAAGGAGACCAGGTGAGAATCTCCTCCAAAGACTTTTGCTGTGCTCGCTCATTCTCATATCTGCTCATGCGCAAGGACAGGAAAACATCTCGCTTCCTGGCGCGGAGCGCATCGCTGATGCAATGACGAAAGGGGTTGGTCAGAAGCTTAGTGAGGTGAACCCTACAGGTGAAACAATCGACCTGAATACTGGGTCACTGGGGTTCCGGCACGTAGACTTGTTACTCGAAGGAGCTGGACCGCCTATCGAAGTCGCGCGAACTTGGTCAGTGAGCAAGAATTCGACCAACTACAATTTCATGGGACACACCGGCGCAATTCAAGACTGGGAACTTGATGTGCCAGCGATTGAAACGATGTTGCTGCTGACGACATCAACAGAAAGTCGGTGGAAGGTACAAGGTACAAATCCATTCGCGAGGTGCTCGAACTTCGGATACCCAGCTTACGAATTTCCACCTAAGTTCTGGTGGCGCGGCGCGACGCTCTATGTCCCCGGGCTAGGTAGTCAAATGCTTTTGCGACGAAATGGTGACTATACATTTGCGCCAGGGAACCAACCAGCTAGCTACCCTGTGGTCACCATCGGAAACTGGGCGTTCTCGTGCCTTACGCAGACCAAGAACACTGACGGCGGGGAGGGATTCTTGGGCTTAGCGCCGGATGGATCTAAGTATTGGTTCGATTGGTACACGGAAGAGAACTTTGGAGATGTGGGCGCTTACTACACAAGTCCTATCCCCGCCGGCCCGCAACCACCCAACGACCTCAGAATCAGTGGCGAGCTGTCAGTGCGCCTCAAGGTAAGTCGAGTAGAGGATCGGCACGGGAACTACCTCCAGTACGAATACGCCGGCAGAGACCTTGTGAAGATTTCTGCTAGCGATGGCCGTTTCGTTGATTTCGACTACGAAACGGTAAACGCGGGAACGCAGTATGCGTACACGCGGCTCACAACCCTCAGCTACAGCGACGGTGCAAGTGGCCTTAGGCAGATCCACTACGGGTACGAAACCTGGCGCCTGGAAAGCCCAGTTCGCAACTATCGGAGCCTTAATCAGGTAACCCTCGCTGACGGTTCAAAGTGGCTGATTGATCTAAAGTACGCCAACAACTTATGTCGATACCGGAGCCCAATAAACCAAGATGCGTATAGGCTTGATTGTCATCCAACCAATGATTATTCGGGCAGTACCTTTAAGGAAACTGCAACGATAACGACTCCCTCATCATTACGCGCCACGTACGTAGTTGGAACCGGGAGAGTTGAGAGGTGGGCGGAGAATTGCCCTTTGCTGGCCAATGGGGACAGCGCCCCCAACTGCATGACTTATCCGATTGAGCCGTCAAAGAGCGCCGCCTTTCGACTCCAGCGTAAGACCTATGAAGGTCCGGGCCTGACACCAATGCAATGGAGCTACCGGTACATTCGTAGCGGGTCGACCCCATCAACTGTCCAAACAAATCCAGATGGCACCAAGGATGTCTATGTATTCCGCGTCTTTGACAAGTACCTTGCTGATGAAGGAAAACTTCTAACGCACTTCACAGACGCACAGATGGTTGATGATTCTGTTGCTAGCGCAAAACGCAAGGTGGAATATACATATGCTATGGGACGCAGAATCGGAACCGCAGTTCCATACTTTGTCAATCACGAGCAGACAGAACGATTCTCTGCGATCGCAAAAACAGTCACTACCCAAGAGAGCACTGTATTCGTTAGTGAGGTGAGCTCGTGGGACAGCTACCTGCGCCCAATCACCTCTGTGCAGAGCAATGCCGTCTATTCGAGGATAGAGTCGAATGAGTATGAAGACAACGTCGCGCATTGGGTTCTTGGCCAGAATAAGCGCAGTCTTCTAGGTGGCGTCGAAACCACGAAAGTCGAGTACGACGCTCTCGCAATGCCCTGGAAGGTCTATAGCTTCGGGAGGCTTCAGAAGACCCACATCTACGACTACCTATCTCACGTTACTACTGGACAACGCGGTGCAGTGACATCAATCGCGGATGGCAACGGTAAAGTTACGAGATTCGCGGACTGGAAACGACGCATACCACAATTGACTATTCTTCCAGATGGCTCGCAACAGCGTGCAGTGGTTAATGACTTGGGCGAGATCGTGGAGTCTGTCAACGAAGCCGGTGCGAAAACCTGTTATAGATACGACGCCATGAGTCGTCTGATCAGGACAACGTATCCATCTGAGACCACTGTAGGAAAGTGTGACGCCAACTGGGAGGAAACGCTACAGAGCTTTGCGCCTAGTTCGGTCGCACGCTACGGCTTGCCTGCAGGATACTGGATTCAAATCCTTGACACGGGGAGGGCGAGAACGGTCAGGCATTTCGATGCGATGTGGCGACCTGTATTGGAAGAAGTGTTCGATAACACTAGCAATACGACGATCGCCAATACGCACAGCATGACGGTCAAGCGCTATGACTACAGCGGCAACGTGGTCTTTCAGTCTTATCCTGTCAGGAGCTTGACGAGCGTGAATGAGGCCTCTTTGAAGGGGGTTAGGACAAGTTATGACTCTCTGAGCCGAGAGACCAAGTCTGCATACGATAGCGAATTTGCAACTCCGCTTGAGACCACAACCGAGTACCTGCCCGGAGCTCGCGTTCGCTCCACCAACCCTCGTGGATATGTCACAACTATCGACTATCTGACCTATGACCAGCCGATGCACAGCTGGCCCGTGCGTATCGAGCATCCGCAGGGCGTTATCACTCAAATAGGGCGTGACGTGTGGGGTAAACCTACGTCGATTGTGAGACGCGGGGGCGTCAGCGACCCCGTGTTGAGCCGCTACTACGTCTATGACGGCTATCAACAACTTTGCAAAGTTGTGGAGCCGGAGGCGGGTGTCACGGTCATGGACTATGACGCGGCTGGATTGATGGTGGGCTCCGCCAGCGGCTTGGCACTTTCAAGCTTGGCGGACTGCAGCACAGCAACCGCTATGGCGTCCGGCCGATGGGTGACAAGAACCTACGATGCGAGACAACGCCTCAGCACGCTGAGCTTTCCAGATGGCCAGGGCAGTCAGCGTTGGTACTACTGGCCCAACGGGCAAGTCAAACAGGTAAACACGCTGAACAACGGCATTTATACGTATAACAGCTATACATACTTCCAGCGAGGGCTACCCAATTCCGAGGCACTTGCACGCGCAGATGGGGCAACGTGGATGCTTAACTATGGCTATGACGCAAACGCCAATCTAGCCAGCATTCGCTACCCCAATGGGCAAACAGTGGAGTACGCCCCCAACGCGCTTGGTCAGCCTACTCGCGCCGGAACCTATGTCACGGAAGTTAGCTATCACGCAAACGGTGCAATCAAACAGTTTACCTACGGCAATGGCATCGTCCATGCGCTAAGTCAAAATGCACGCCAGCTTCCTGACGTCAGCCAAGATGCTTACGGAGGGTATGCCTTCTTACAGGATGGCTACGATTACGACCAGAACGGCAATGTCGCAGCCATCTCAGACGGCGCCGCAGGGCGAAATCAGCGTGGCAATCGAACCATGGTATATGACGGATTGGATCGCCTCACGCGCGCAGATTCCCCAATGTTTGGCACATCTCAATACGGCTACGATGTGCTGGACAATCTCACTCACGTCGTAGCTCCAGAGCGTGACCAGTATTACTGCTATGACACCTTGTGGCGATTGACTAACGTAAAGACTGGTGGCTGCAATGGAACTTCGGTTGTTGGTTTGGGTTACGACGCACAAGGTAACCTAAGCAATCGCAATGGAACCCTCTACAAGTTTGATTATGGGAATCGATTGCGCGAGGTCAAAAGCTACGAGTCATACCAGTACGACGCGTATGGACGCCGGACTCAATCGATGCAGACTAGTGGGTCCTTGCTCTCCTTCTATGACCAGAATGGAGTCCTGCGATCTCAGGAAGATCAGCGCACTCGAAAGGCCACGGACTATATATCATTGGGCGGCAGTCTTGTGGCTGAGGTGGAGCGACCAGCGCCCTTGGCCGTGCACAACAGGACCTACGTGAACTGGGCCGTTGTGCCAAACGCAACACGCTATTTTGTGGAAGAAAGCGTGGATGGTCTGACTTGGACATCCGTATATGAAGGCCAGGCGCCATCTTGGACTTCGCTTGACAGGCCCTCGGCGGGCTACACGTATCGCATCCTTTCGTGCAACTCATCGGGCGTCTGCACAGCGGTTGGCAATTTCACGGTGAAGCACCAAGCCAGCAATCCCATGCAACTCTTACACCAACTATTGCTCAGCCCCTGATTGGCAGAACCTCCTTAGGACATAACCACATGAAGAATGGATCAAAGTTTATTCAGTTCGTTTTGGTCGCGATTCTTGGCGCGCCGTTATTGGTGCAAGCTCAAGAGAGTCAGGATTCTCCTGATCGAATGGATGCTACGCCACTACCCGCGCCCGCAAAGACACAGCAAATGTTGGCGGCCGCCGAGGCCCCAACTTACCCCATGGAAGTCCTTAGCGATGTGCTTGTCACCCAGATCGGCACGTACCAAGGAACTGCTAGCCATTTTGTGTGGTTCTCAAAGCGAGGTACGGAATGTGCAAGCCTGTCACCAGCTGTCCACAAGTTTTACGACAACCAGGCAAGTGGCAATGCCCTGTTGGCAACACTTACTTCGGCACTCATAAGCCAGCGGCGCTTGGATGTACGGGTGTATGGCTGCGAGATCTATGAAGTCTACATGCGCTAAATGGCGGCATGACTCGCTACGCATTTGTTTCCCACCAAGTAAGAAGCAATGAGATGAAGATGCTGAGTCAAGAAGGCTGGCGATGGGTCGAGGGTCTTGTAATCTTGCTCTTTCTGAGCTCGTTCCCGAGCGTTCAGGCGCAGACCGTTCGTTATGTCCACACGGACGCCTTGGGTTCGGTGGTGCTTGTGACAGACACCAATCGCAATGTCATTGAACGTAACGAATACGAACCATACGGACGTACGTTGAGCCAACCCGTGAGCGACGGTCCTGCTTACGCTGGTCACGTTCAGGATGCGGCGACCGGCCTGACGTACATGCAACAACGCTACTACGATCCCCAGATTGGTCGCTTCTTGAGCATCGACCCGGTGAGCGCGTACGAAGATCCTAAGAGTAATTTCAATCGCTATCAGTACGCATCCAACAATCCATTCAGTCGCATCGACCCCGATGGGCGCGACGACAGTCCATACTCGATTGCAATGTCGGCATCTAGGAACAGGGAGCTGGAGAGGCGAGATCCTGCTGCAGCACGAAAGGCACAGAAGCAGGGCTACATGTTCTGGGGAGCGATCATGGGTCCAGCCGTTGCATGGGAGTTGGCTTGGGCCGCATTCTACAATCCACTGACTGCGACAAATGTAGTTAACCTCGGGTTGGAGACTGCTGCCGGCACTTCCATAGCTATGGGGCCAGGACGCCGACTCTTTAGCAACCTAGCTCCGGCCGATGAAATCGTCCCTGCAGTGCGATTCGCAGCGACACAGATTCAGAAGGTTGCATACAGCGGCAGGCTTAACTACGTAGTAACGGAGAGTGGTGAGTTGGTACTGGGTAGAACTGGCCATACAAGTCTGTCTCGCGGCGCGGACGTAATGGCTGCTGGAGAAGCTCGATTTGTAAATGGCGCGCTCAATTCTATCAATAATGCGTCTGGCCACTATCGGCCGTCAGGCAAGGAAGCATCTGAGGCAGCTGAGGCGGCCTTCAACCAAGCAGGATTTGATGCGACTGGCAGGTATCGGGAGTTAATACATTGATGGACGACGCGAACAAGCTGAGGTTGATGGATATCCTTGTTGAGAATATCAATCGGATTCTGAGTGCTGGGTTTGGATTGAATGAGGTGGAGGCCGCCATGTTCGAGATAGTTGAACTCCTTCGAACAAACCCCCAACTTAAGGAAGACGCTCTCGCACACATTAAGCGATCGTTTGCCGAACCTGACCTGGGATCGCTTTCCGGCTCGCTGTTTCCACCCGAGCTAATCCATCTTATCGGCCACGAGCTCAGGTGGCCGGAACTGCTCCTACTCGCTCGTGACAGAATCTCCGTTAGATTCTCAGGTGATGCACAGTTGGCTGTGGGCGATATCTCAACCACGCTTTCTGATGCCTATAACGACAAATGGCTGGATCGCGAGTTCTATCGGCGATACAAATTTGAATGAATCTTCAGTGGGACGCTTGCGAATCGACGTTCCCAGTCGTTGTCCAAACGCAGTGGCATCGAAGCACTACTAGTTCGAACGAATAACTAGGGACAAATCCGCACTACTAGCGAGTTCCGCGTCGAGCCACTCAAATCACGTCGCACTAACAAAAGACGCGCACGCTGAACCGGCTGAGTTCGACTCGGACAGGCGCATGAAGCTCTTGCATTCCCCACGGGCGGCGGATACCTGGTTTGCCCATACGCAGGTCCCCCGTGATCACGCGCCAACTCCGAACAAGGCCCGCTAATGCGGGTCTTTGTTCTTTCGGGCGCTCACAGAAGATGCAGATGATGAGTGTCCAGGCCGGAGATCGAAGCTTCGAAAGCGAGCTGGCTTAGCTCCGGCTTGTGCCATTTGACTGGGAGCCACCGCCGACAGCACCGAAACGTTTCATTAGGGAAGAGCCAACTCGGCCCATCTCACGCGACCGGGTGACGCCTGTGCGCGAGTAAGGCAAGGAGCAGGGAAACGGCCAGCTCACTCGCTTGCCGTTTATCTATTTGCACCCATGACCCGAGCGAATCGAAAAATTGAAGAGCGCATGGGGCTTGCAAGCGGCGGGATGGGGGCCAGGAGCATTGGATAGGCCGATACTAGGTTCTATTTTGACATGCTCGACACGTGGTGCGACCGATGCTTCCACTCTTCCCGAAGAGTCGGTGCTCTGGATATGTGCCGCCCTGTCTAGCCGCCAACACCATAGGAAGCGTGTTGGCCTGGCACGAAGTCGATATGAGACTCTGATGTCTTCCAATCTTTCCTGGACGCGCCAAGTGGGGCAAGGCATTGCGATTTGGTTTCTTCTGGGGCTAAGTTTCATTGGCGCACCAGCCGAGGCCCAAGATGCTGGCAATATCGTTTACCACGATGCTGGTGCGTCGCAGTTGAAGAGAACCAACACGTTGGGCTCGTTCAGTCAGACGCTCACCCACCCGCCATCAGGCTACACCGATCAATCCCCCTCCTGGTCGCCAACCGGACGTTCCCTGGTCTTCGAACGGCGAAAGGGTGGGCGCGGCGAAACCTACGATGGCCAAGACCGTCAGATTATCGTCGTGGATCGACTTGGGAATCGCGAGCGCATCATTGCGACTGGGTTCGCTCCTGTGTGGAGCGGCTGGTCTCCCAACAAGATAGCGTTCGTAAGCTGGCCGTACATGAACATTCCAGAGTTTCAGTGTATTTACACTATCAATCATGATGGCACGGGACTGCAGCCACTTTCATGCGCCGAGTCTGTCAGTGACACCATGCCGTGGTGCCTAACAGAGATCTATACGTGCTACCAGAAGTACCAGAACTTAGCATGGTCGCATGACGGTCGCTACGTCATCGCGCATGTGGGGTCGTACGCAGTTAACTACTACGACAATTCGGACACTTTTTGGATGTATTTGTTGACCCGTACTCGTACGGCAGACAGAGCCCAGGCGCGTGTCCCGGGTACTCCAAACGCAATGGAACCAATCGATATTTCCATGGCAGGCGGTAGCACGATGTATTACGGCACCATGGATCACCCGAACGCTGGGCCAATGGTCCCCGCGATCTACCGAGTCAACTTTGTCTCGGGGGCGCAAACACGACTGGTTGAGGGCTCTCTGCCGTTGATCTCTACGGATTTCACGAAACTGGCATTCACCGTTCAAGACGGAGCCAATCGCTATGGCCGCTTGTACTACGCAAATGCCGATGGCAGCGGCGCGTACCCGCTAGCTGGGCCCACGTCAGGCGTGACCGTAGCGCCCCTTGACTGGTCGCGAGACAGCAGTCACATCTTGTTGCGGCGATCCCAAGCTGGCCGCGAAAGCATGCATCTAGTGACTTTGACGGGCGCTTGGCGAACGGTGCGAAAAGATGTCGGAACATGGGTAGGTGGCTGGTATCAAGCCAGCCCATGACGATTCCTGCGCAGGGGAACTAATGGTTCACCTAGTACCTCAATGCTAAGTGGCTCCTGAGTTCTGCGGTGCAGTCAGCTTCTCGACTACATCGTCGATATTGAAGCTGGAAGGCTTCTGGCGTGGAGGGAACTCCTTGAATGATTCCAGCCACTTCGAGACCACTGCCTGCGCCGGAACCACGAAGTAGAGTTGAGTGTAACCATCCAGAGGCATGGCGCTTTCATCGCCTCGCTCGAAGGGATCTGCCCTGAGATTGAATCCCTGGGGAGTCCGCAGCTTGGTGAACTCCTTATTCCATACTGCTACGCCCTTGTTTTCCTGAATCAGGAAATTGAGCTTGATGTTGCGTAAGCGTACCCCGCAGAGTTGGCCATCGTCATTCCAGTAGACGAACTCCTGGTGCGGCCACTGGTTGGCCTTGACCTGGTCTAACGGCAAATTGCCAGTTGGCGGCAATGGGCCGTTCTGGTGGCTCTTGAACGCCTCGGTTAGGTCGTAGCCATCCAAATGCACTTTGAATTTCTTGTCACCAAAGCTGGCGCCCTTGAGTAGCTTGGTCTTCACGTCTGGGTCGCCCGCGGCGGCCGCAAAGGTGGGCAGCAGATCTTCGTGTGAGCAAATATCGTTGATGATGGTCCCCGGCTTCAGTACTCCAGGCCAGCGCATTACCATCGGCGCGCGGAAACCTCCTTCCCAGTTGGTTGCCTTCTCGCCTCGGAATGGCGTCTGGCCTCCATCCGGGAAGCTCATCACTTCGGCGCCGTTGTCGGTGGTGAACAGGACGATGGTGTTGTCAGCGATACCGAGCGCATCCAGCTTGTCCAGCACCTCGCCCACGAAGCCATCCAGTTCCACCATCCCGTCCGGATACAGGCCCAACCCGGTCACGCCTTGCGAGGCAGGCTTGAGGTGGGTGAACACGTGCATGCGCGTGGTGTTGAGCCAGCAGAAGAATGACTCTTTGGCCTTGGCTTTGCGATCTATGAAGTCAAGAGCAGCGCCCACGAACTCTTCGTCTACAGTTTCCATGCGTTTGCGGGTTAGTGGCCCGGTATCTTCGATGGTTTGCTTACCGACTACCCCCCATCGCTTCTCGTCGGTCGTGTCGTCCTTGTCGACCGCTTTAGCCTTGAGAACTCCGCGCGGCCCGAAATGCTCCTTGAAACGCGGGTCCTTGGGATATTTGGGATCCTCGGGTTCTTCTTCGGCGTTAAGGTGATAGAGGTTTCCGAAGAACTCGTCAAACCCGTGAACCGTTGGCAAGAATTTGTTCTTGTCACCCAAGTGATTCTTGCCGAACTGGCCTGTCGCATAGCCCAGCGGTTTAAGAATTTCGGCAATGGTAGGGTCTTCAAAGCTGATTCCGATATCCGCCCCTGGCAGGCCAACCTTGGTTAAGCCTGGCCTGATGGGGGACTGACCGGTGATGAAGGCCGCGCGCCCCGCAGTGCAACTCTGCTGCGCGTACCAGTCGGTGAACAATGCGCCCTCATTGGCGATGCGATCTATGTTGGGGGTCCAATAGCCCATCATGCCACGGTGGTAACAACTGGGGTTCATCCAACCGATATCGTCGCCCATTATTACAACGATGTTGGGTTTGGTCATGGTCGCCATGTCGTCTCCCCAAATGCCTATGTGAGGTCAAGAATGCTATTGACTGGAAGGCACCTGGGATACCGTACTATTTCTTAGATCAAGCAAGTAATTTCACTGGCGAGGCTCGCAGTTAGGATTGGGCCGTGCTTGTGGCGGCTTGGTGTCCGGAGATTCGCCTTATCCCCATCGCATTCACGAGTGCATTCGGTTTGTCTTTGCATCAGATTGCCGAGGCAACAATCTGAGTGCTGTACTAGCGCGTTTGACGTCGAAGGGGAGGTGTAAGGGTGGCCGTCGGGTGAAAGGCCGGCTGACTTGCCTTAGAGATTAGGTCTGGGCCTGCACAAGCTCAGGTGGGCGGTCAGGAGGGCGATGGACGACTCGCTAGAACCCGTCGAGTAGGAGGATGCAGCCGAATACAGCAAGCACGACTAAGGCGCTCGCCGCGCTGCAGATGAGTGCGAGCGCTATTCGGTCCTTTAGTGGCGAGATCTCTGGTGAGGTCTTGGAAGTCCGTTTCATTGGTACCGCTCCGTGGCACTGATGCGCTGAGGTTAATGAATACTTCTTTCGGCATGCTCCGTCGCCAGCCTTCTCAGCATTATCGAACGCTGTTTAGCCCACTTTGAAGCGACGCACTGACCGACTATTTGTGATCGTACAAGTGTCCGCCCTGTGGTTGTAGGATTATCCAGGCGAAGGACCTCGACGATCCATCCCTTTCGTTGGGGGTAAACGACTGCAACGTCCAGAGTCTGCACCTTAAGAAATCGCTTGCCGCGAACCTTGCGCCACTTGAAGTCCTTCGGGAGGACAGTTGGTAGGTATCCACTCATCTTAGTTCAGAAGAGCGCTGCGCTGGGGGCAGCGGTTCCCATCTGCTGTGCTCGCTTGCCATTGGCCTGGAATCCAACTTTGGAGAAGAACTGGTGAAGAGTGCGTCGCCCCAGTCTCCAAGGTATAGTCCGCCGCATGCGGCCAGAACTCTACGACGTTAAGGCTTGGGAAATCTTCCTAGCGAAGTTGGCTGCTGTGCGCGCGCAGAATTTAGAAGGCGAAGAACTCCGAAGCCAGTTGGAGCTTGCATGGGCTCCCCTGTTTGATGGGGCAGACAAAGCCGCAGCCAGCGAAATTTACTCTGACGTTATGGAGGTGCTCATGCGCGACAAAATCGTGCCTCCCGACTGGCCCGCTGTCTACTGACGATCAGCGCCGCGAAATCCAGGCCATACCCGGTGAATGGGGCGTGCACCGCTCTGTATCTCTTGCAGTGTCAGAAGCACAAGAAGCTTCGCGAACAGCGAGCCGCGCGCAGGCGTCACTAGCTACGAGGGCCATCCGTTCTCAGTCACTTGGGGATTCCATCAAGCACCCTGTAACGCAACAACGCAGAGCAATATTGAGCCAGCGAGTGCAGTAGCCCAGTACGAGTAAGAGCGGACCGCTCCAAAGTCCATTGGCTTGAGGGCGCCGCCGTCATCGAGACTCAAACGGAAGTTGCGGCCTCGCCAACGAGCCAATATGCCTTGCTCTTCACCACGCGCAATATTGTCAGCGGAACTGCGCCCATCTCTATCGGAGTAATCAGAAAGCTTCTTGCGGAAGTGAGGCGCGCGACTGCATTGCACCCACGTTTCTAAGAGAGCAACAACGCCAAGTACGCTCGCAGCAGCAACCGTGAATGCGTTCATCTCATGCCCCGGCGATGGCGGTGGCCAGTTTCGCTGGCACAGCAAACACGCGAAACACACGCGCCCGACCTTGAGCTTCGCTGCGGCCGGGCCAACGACGAGCCTCACAGTCGATGTGTCGACGCGCTATGTCGGCCACTCGGCCGATGACTCCGAAGCTAGCGGTTGCACTCGGCAGTTCGAGAGGATCGGCCACTATGGGCCATCCTTCGTTCTCGGCGCACTCGACGGCCCCATCGCTCTGCAAGCGCGCGATGCGCTGAAAGGTCGTCCGATTCAAAACAACACGATGTCCCTTGGTGCTCATAACCGCTCCAAACCTGTGCGAGCCGGCACGTTGCGGGCGCGGAAGATAGCCAAGAAGGCGGAATCACGCGTAATTGCACGCTAGCACGTTTGGCGTGCGTCAATGGGTGCGTCAGACCAGCGGACCTCACGCTGGAGTCACGGTGCCAGGCGCATAGTCCGGTGGCTACGGTGCAATACCGTATCGGCTGCTCAGCCGCGCAATTCCTCTTCCTACTCTCCGCATTGAGCTGCACCTGGCACACTGCCGGGACACGGCATTTGCCGTCAAGACGACCCGCTGGTCGGGCCGTTCTCCAAGTAAAGCTCATGGAAATGCGACAGAAAGAAGGCATCGTGCAACAGAACTTATTGGGCGCGCTTAAGAGCAGCCGAATGTTCGGAACTTTCGTCAATGCAATCGACGTGGCAGGTTTATCAGCTTCGCTTAGGGGCCACGAGCAGTACACTCTGTTTGCGCCAACTGACGAGGCATTCTTCGCCTTGCCCGTTGGTACCCTTGATCGGCTCTTGCGGCCGGAACACAAAGACGAACTTACATCACTTGTGAACTACCATCTGGTCAGAGGTCGCAAAACGGTTGCCGATGTACGCAAGTGGCACTCCGCTCGCACCATGCAAGGGCAAGAAGCCCCGGTCCAAACGAACGACGGTCAGCTGACCATCGGCCGAGCGCGGATAACTCAACCAGACATCGTTGCCAACAACGGCATGATTCACGGCATTGATAAGGTGAACGTTCCGATTCCTCCCAATCCTAATTGAGAGGTGGCAGCAAAGGAATGCTAGCGGCGAGGAGCGATCCTCGCCGTTTCAGTGTGGGCAATCGCACTTAACTGTCTGAATTCTTGCTCTTACCTGGCGCCATGCAGATCGTGTCATAGCAGGATTCTTTCGACTGCCAGTGCAATGGTTAGTGTCCACGCTGGATGGTCGGGGGATAATGGAACTCAAGTTCCATTCCGGAGCCGGTGGTGCGATTACACAAGTATGCGGCGATAGCATCAGATTTTGCACAATCTGTTCTTTCTCAACGCGAGCTACGAGCAAAGGCTAGTTGGACCGAGATTCCCGACGGGCGGTCGCCATCACCTCCTTGCTGGCGTCATTTTTCCCAATAGAAGAGTATGGTTGACTAATGATGCATGAATTCCTAGCTGCCAATCGAAGCGATCTTATCGCCCGCTGTCGGCTGAAAGTCGCACTGCGAGCACCTCTGGGAATTCGAGAGAAGGAGCTCTCTAACGGTGTAAGCGTATTCTTGGAGCAGCTGATAAGAACGCTGCAACTGGAAGAATCCGCCTATCCGCTGCGCAGCAGGCAAGTGTCTGGACCTGCGGGTGGGGGAAGCCGGACGGTATCAGAGATAGGGGAGTCAGCCACTCTGCACGGCAAGGAGCTGATGCAGCAGGGCTTCGCCATCGATGAAGTTGTACACGACTACGGTGATTTGTGTCAGGCAATTTCAGATTTGGCGGTGGAAACGGGTGCTCCTATTAGCGCTGACGAGTTTCGCACTCTCAACCGCTGCCTGGATAACGCCATTGCCAGCGCGGTAACCGAGTTTGGCTACCAGCGAGACTTCACTATAGCTGCTCAACAAAAGGTGGAATTGAACGAACGATTGGGTTTTCTTGCCCATGAACTTCGCAATGAGTTGAGCACCGCTTCATTAGCGTTTTCCGCCATAAAGACTGGACGTGTAGGGCTTGGAGGAGCGACTGGGGGAGTGCTAGAGCGCGCGCTTGGTAGCTTGGCCGATTTGATTAATCGCTCGCTTGCCGAAGTACGAATGACGGCAGGCATGCCCGCCCACTATAGCCTCATCTCCCTGGCGAGCTTCATTTCTGAGATAGCCGTCAAGGCCAGCTTCGAGGCAAAAATGAGGGGCTGCACACTTAAGGTGCTTCGCGTGGATGGTGCCCTCGCAATCGAGGTTGATCGTGAGTTACTCCTGTCGGCGGTAAGTAATCTTCTCCAGAACGCCTCTAAATTCTCGCGTCCGGGGTCTGAAATCACGCTCAGCGCGTATGCAGTCGCTGAGCGCATTCTCATCGACGTAGAGGACCGCTGCGGCGGTCTGACGCCCGGACTGGACGAGAGAATGTTCGTGCCCTTCACGCAAGATGGCGATGACAAGAGTGGTCTAGGATTAGGACTATCGATTGTCCGTCGAAGCGTGGAAGCGAACGGAGGTGTTGTCAGTGTGCGAAACCTACCGAGCCTGGGATGCGTGTTCACGATTAGCCTCCCGCGCCACCTTTGGACGGGACACCAACCTACGTCTGAGTTTCACGGGGGAAGCAGGCCCACGTCTACGATTACATCTGGCTGATCAGCCCTTCGAGCGAACGTGAGAACCATCCCTTCGTCTGCGGTCGCCTGTTTCGTAGAGGCTAGCCATCGAGTTGCGACGCCTCGATTCTGCAGTAACAAACCAAGTTCCTCAGTAAGGCAATCCGCGCACGGTTGTCCTCCAGGACTCGGGCGCTGACATCTAACGCATGCCGACATTGTCGTCTGTGCAGCGGGTCGCAGCTGGTAGACGATCTTCCGCATAAGAGTCATAGCTCTGGTAGAGGTTGTCACTTGCCTGTCGCCGTCTGCTTGACCAGCGAGTGCTTCTGGCTGATGAGCTCGTTAGAAGGGGTTGGTTTTCTAGCTAGGCGGGGGTCAGGAGCAATATACGCCAAGAATTCAGGCGCCAGCAGATGCCAACAATGGGCTACGCAGCGACCAGCGGCGCGAAGGTGATTCTTCATAACAAACCTCAGAGGTCACGCGACTTCCACTTTGGGAAGACAGACTCAGCCTAGAATTGGCTGGGTCTGAGGATGCGCCTGCATTGCACAGGCGGCAAAACGGAGCATGCGCGCTTTCGGGTGAGAGCTTCGTTACGTCAGTAGCAAGATCACAAACCGTTATCTGCGGGGGATGTGATGTGCTGGCTTTGAGGCGAATGGGGGAAATGGAACAATACCTAACGCCCCGCTTCCGAGGCGTGCCTGACGGTATCTTGAAGCCGACTTGGACGATACGCTTCGATTCCGCGCCCGTCAGAGATCTACCCACCGTCAAGGGGTCTTTAGCCAACGGCGGTTGGCCGCAGCTTTCCTCTGATGAAAGCTCGATCGTGCCTGCGCTTAAGCCGGAGCATTCCTCTTCGGAAGCGAAGTCCAAGGGACTGGCGGCATGGCTGCTGGAACCTGTGCGGTCAACTGCTGGCGAATGGACAGTAGTTGGCCACCCGCACACTTGAGTGTGCATAAGCTCGAACGGAATGCCTGCTCCTTATCATCCGCACGTAACCGAACAGAGGATAGGGTCTTCTCTCCGTAAATGGAGTATGGCTATGTCAACCAAGGCCCCTGTACCGCCCCTGTCAGGCGGGGTGAGACCAACTAGAAAGGACCCGAAACCGAGCGACGGGCAGGCCGAGAAAGATCTGGGTGAAGATGAGGGGGAAAACAAGGATGGGAACCAGACGGCTGAGGAGCTGGACCCGGAAGGACATCAGGCAACACCGGGGACTGATGTGACTGTCGGAAATCCGTAGTCTAAGAGTCGGACCCCAGTTACTCCGAGGCACGCCGAGTTTTCGATCCAACGTGCGTTGGTTACGCCAACAATCTCCAGCGTTGCTCCCCATATGCAGCGCTAATATGAGTCGACAGCTGCTGGACAGGCAATCCTTTGATTCTACCTCAGCTTCGGGAACGCCCGGATGAAGCGTATCGCATCGGATACTGCGACCTGGGCGCTGTGTCGTTGAAAGCTACGTGGTAAGGTCGTCACAGCTGGCGTTTTACTTTCTGACGTCGTAGAGCACTGACCGTGCCTCTATTAATGAAGCCCAGAACGCTGATATGAGTGGATACAATCCCACGGATCTTCCTTCGACGTTTTACTGGCACGAAAGCGCGTCTTCCGTCATCTTGCGGTGTGAGGATCGCGAGGTGCTACGTGTTGCGTCTCTGAGGGGTGGATGGGTCGTCGAAGTGCTTATGCCCGGCCCGGACGGCAGTATGCCCAGATTCATCCCGAGGTCCAAGCGAGCAGGTGTGTGGTGGGGGGCCAAGTGGGCGAAGAGTAGGGTTCGTCACCTGCAAAATTCAGCGCGGCAATGTCCGTCTGAGTCGCACTCACGTGGTCAACCCTAGGTTGCAGTCAGTGGAGCGCAAATACACTGTTGAGGTTGGGGGCCTGCAACAACAGCTCACTGTCTATCCTAAATCAAAGGCCGTCTGGATAGCCTTCGGAATATATGCCGGACAGCGCATTGAGGCAAAAGGACGCACCGAGGGTCAAGCGCTTAGCAATTGGCGCGCCACTGCGCTCACGACAGGTCATCGCTAGGCCTGGAACTGGCTGCGATCTGAATAGCATCGTTGCACAGATGTTCGTTCCATCTCGCATCTGCTGCGGATTGCTGATTTCGCCTGGCGCCACTTCACGCTGGCGGGTTTCTTCTATCAGGCCAGCCGGCGCTGTATGCCATCTCTAGTCGCAGTCTGAGTGACCGCAGCGGACTCAAATCCCGCCATGCTTCCTGCCGGCTTCCAGTTCAAAATCCAGTACGACGGCCCAACGCTCAAGTTGGGCGCGACGGTCGTCGCATCCGCCTGCCCAGCCAACTACGACTCACAACCACCCTGGCGCATCTGCTTTCTTTTCAGTGGGCCGCTACCACTTCCCAGCGACTGAGTAGGAGCCCGTCGATACATGGCAGCGTGGGCTGCAAGGCACCACGGGCGTCTATTGGTGGCCATGCAAGCCCAAGGGGCGTACGCTGGCCTTGGCCACCTGCGCGCAGGTGCCATTCGTGCCCCAGCTGACCAACGCCATCGTCGGTCTCGGAGGCGTGCGCCTGCATTAATCGATGACGGGGGCATACTTGGAACTCACTCCGAGGCAGTGGGAGGGGGCCATGTCCAGCCGGCCGCGTGCAGGGTCGCGAGAAGCGCAACGCGGAAGCCTAGTTGCGTTTGCCTGTGCGGCCGCCCCCAACGTTCCCCAATCGACCGTTGTCAGGATTGCTCGGGCCGTTGTTCGCTTTCAGCAGCAGTCACTAGCCCGCGAGTTGGACGGGTCCCAACCTTTGTTGAGGGCCCGGGAATCTTCCGTCGGGGAGGGACCCTTCAAATTGTCCGGCGTGATTCAACTCTATGTGGCCGATCACGTCTCGCGACGCCGATGGACGCCCAGAACGGAAGTCCAATTTCGTGGCTATCTGTCGCTTATGACCGAATTGCTTGGTGACCCTGCCATCGGCGATGTCTCCAAGGCGTCGCTAAGAGAGTTGGGCAGGTCCATTGCGGTGCTGCCGTCCAACCTGAGTAAGCGGCTGCCCGGGGTGGCGGCTACTGAAGCCATTGCGGCTTTGAGTGGGTTGCCAGAGATCCCGAGGCTGGCCCCCAACAGCGTGAACGCACACTACCAGTGCGTGCGGAGCTTCTTCAGCTGGGCCGTTGAGAATGACTTCATAGAGCGAAATCCTGCCTCAGCCCTGCGTGACGTCAAGGTCGGACGCGCTTCGGAGGAGCGCCTGCCGCTGGATGATGCGGATATTGTCGCTTACTTCGCTACGTTGGATGCCAAGAGGGGCCTGCAACCGTTCGAGCGCTGGGTGCCGAGGATATTGGCGTATACGGGCTGCAGACTGGGCGAAGCAGTGCAGCTGACCAAGGCGGACTTCAAGCAGGTCCAGGGAGTGTGGGTGGTGGACATCAACGATGACACCGCCGCAAAGCGTCTGAAGACTTCATCCAGCCGTCGGCTGGTGCCCCTGCACCCCCGGCTTGTGGAGCTGGGGCTGCTGGACCACGTGGGGACGCGTCCTGCAGGCTTCCTCTGGCCGGAGCAGGTCCGGGTAGCTGCCAGTCCGGCGCGTAGCAATGTCGACAAGATCCAGAAGCGACTGGCCTATGCCTTTCGTAAAGCCGGCATCTCCGACCCGCGAAAGACCGCTGCCCACAGTTTCCGGCACACCGTCTCCCAGCGCCTGAAGTCCCTGCGGGTCGAGGACTACGTGATTGCCGAACTTCTTGGTCATGAGCATGAGCACATCTCCGTCGGCCGGTACGGCGGGCGATCCGACCTGCCCATGCTCCATAGCGTTCTGGCCCGCCTGAGGCTGCCACTTTGAGTCGCCCTCGCAGGGGAGGGCTCGGGATGGTCTCAGTCCGGCTGGTAGAGCAGCCAGCCTCTTACGAAGGACCGTCGCATTCGTAATGCCTCCAGCGCAGTTCCGAAGCGATGTTTGCAAGCAACACCGAACAAGGCCCGCTAACGCGGGCTTTTGTTTTTTCAGGTGTTTCCGACGGATGCGGATGATGCGCGTCCAAGCTAGAAATAGACGCTTCGGAAGCGAGCTGGCTTAGTTCCGGCTTCTGCCATTTGACTGGTTCCGACCCAAAGCGGTCATCTAGTTGCAACGATGGCTTGCAATACTTCTAATATTCCGGAAATATGGAAGTATGGATACGCCCCAGACCGTTCAAGCGCTTCGTGCGCTCGCGCACGACCATCGGCTCGCCGCCTATCGCGCCCTTGTACAAGCGGGCCCCGGCGGTATGGCGGTTGGCGAACTGCGCGATCAACTCGACTTGCCGCCCGCGACGTTGACAGCGCATCTCAACCAGTTGCGTGCCGCAGGACTTGTCACTGACGAGCGGGAAGGACGGGTCATCCGGATACGTGCCGACTATGACCGCATGAACGGTCTGATCGGCTTCCTGACGGAGAACTGCTGCGGCGGGAAGTCCTGCACGCCGGCAGTGAAGAAGAAGCTTCGTTGATCCGCATTCCAGAGATACGACATGACCGATAAGACCTACAACGTGCTGTTCTTGTGTACCGGCAACTCTGCGCGCAGCATCATGGCTGAGGCGCTCCTCAACGTGTTGGGCCACGGCCGGTTCAAGGCCTATAGCGCCGGCAGTCATCCCAGCGGCAACGTCCAGCCGATGGCGCGCGAGCTTGCCGAGGCCATCGGCTATGACGCCAGCCAGGTGCGCAGCAAGAACTGGGACGAGTTCGCCGTGGAAGGCGCACCCGAGATGGATATTGTCATCACGGTTTGCGACAACGCTGCGGGAGAGGCGTGCCCCGTATGGCTAGGCCATCCTGCACTCGCGCACTGGGGTGTGCCCGACCCGGTAGCAGCCACGGGCGATGATGAAGATCGCCGTCGAGCCTATACCGCAGCGTTCGCAACACTGCGCCGCCGTATCGAGTTACTGCTATCCCTGCCGCTGCAAAGCCTCGACCGTTTGGCAGCACAAGCGAAGCTGGGCGAGATCGGACGCGTTGGCGCTGAATGATCCGCCAGCGTCTCCTTGCCGAGTTCTTGGCCACAGGCCTGCTTTTGGTGACGGTGGTGGGCTCTGGGATCATGGCCGAGCGCCTCGCGGACGGAAACGATGCCGTTGCCTTGCTTGCCAATACGCTGGCAACGGTCGGCGGCCTCTACATCCTGATTGAGGTGTTCGGTTCGATCAGTGGCGCTCACATGAATCCCGCGGTCAGCGCTGTGAAGGCTGCGCGTGGCGAACTGTCCAAGACCATGTTGCCGGCATACATCCTGGTCCAGCTCGCGGGCGCGGTGTGCGGTGCTCTCTTAGGGAACGCCATGTTCGATCTTCCGATCCTGGAGTTCTCCGTGAAGGCGCGGAGCGGCGCGGGCCAATGGCTGGGCGAGATCGTTGCAACAGCGGGATTGCTGCTGGTAGTGCTCCGCGCACAGCCCTCTCGTGTGGCCGTGATGGTGGCTGCGTACATCGGTGCGGCCTATTGGTTCACTTCGTCGACCTCATTCGCGAATCCCGCAGCAGCTTTCGGCCGCATGTTCAGTGACAGCTTCGCCGGCATTGCGCCCGGCGATGTGCCCGCCTTCGTTGTGGCGCAGGTCATTGGGGCAGCCCTGGGCGCAGTCATCCACAAGCTACTCGGAAGGCCGCATGTCTAACCTCATTGATCTGCCCAATATCTCGGCCGAACTATTCCGCTCACCCGAGGTAGAACGCCTGTGTACGAACGCGAGCGCCCCGCACGCCCCGCGGATTCTTCTGCTCTACGGATCGCTGAGGAAGAGGTCTTACAGCAAGTTACTCGCGCTGGAGGCGGCCCGGCTACTGCAGGCAATGGGCGCAGAGACCCGGCTCTTCGATCCAACAGGCCTTCCTCTCCCAGATGCAGAGCCCGACACGCATCCGAAAGTGCAGGAACTCCGGCAACTGGTGCAGTGGTCAGAGGGCATGGTCTGGAGCTCGCCAGAGCGGCACGGCTCCATGAGCGGGATCATGAAAGCGCAGATCGACTGGATTCCGTTGTCTCAAGGATCCGTGCGGCCAACCCAGGGCAAGACGCTGGCAGTCATGCAAGTCTCTGGCGGTTCGCAGTCCTTCAATGCCGTGAATCAGCTTCGTGTTCTTGGACGTTGGATGCGCTTGATCACAATCCCGAATCAGTCCTCTGTCGCGAGGGCGTTCAACGAGTTCGATGAAGAAGGGCGTATGAAGCCCTCCGCGTTCTATGACCGCGTCGTGGACGTCATGGAAGAGCTAGTGAAGTTCACGCTGCTGACTCGAGACGTCTCACCCTACTTGGTTGATCGCTACAGCGAACGGAAGGAAAGCGCGGAAGAGCTTGCCAAGCGGGTCAGCCTCCGCGCCATCTAGGTATGGAGGTGGCCCGCCGATCTCTAGTCGGCGCACATGTCCGCTTCTGGCCGAAAGCGGCCGTCTGGCATCGTGGCACAGAGTAGATGCCCCCAAATGCGGCACAGCGGTTCCGACGAAAGCGTACACGCCGCAGGAGGGCAGACCTACTGCAGGCGGGTAGGCGTTGAGTCAAATTCAGCAAAGCGCGGATCAGCTTCTTCGCACCATGTCAGCACGACAGCATCCGCATAATGCATCTTGCATTCCAGCTGGTAGGCCGGCCGCTTCTTCATCTCAGGTTGGGCCAAAAGCTCATCCAACAGCCGAAAAGTGTTCACGATTGATGCCTTGCAGGTATCGTTCTCCCGATTGGCGCGCAGCAGCCCAAGCAAAAGGAACTCGAGGGCCTCCACTCTTGCCTCCAGGCTCTTGGCGTAAGACAGCTCAGACTTCGGCGGGGGTATGCCAGCGCGCATGGCAGCAGCTCCTATCCATTGACTACACTGAGTATGCGCAAGGCGTGGGCATCTGATGTGCCGATGCCGCGCACGGAACGCCACGTCTGTCGGACCGTGGTTGATTGCTATCGAGTAACGTGGCCACAATCGCTGTGGCCATTGAGCCGGCAGCAGTCAGGTGCCATATGTCAGCCCGGGCGCGATTCGTCTTTCGCGAGGCGAATACCTACCAGATTCACGCATGCCACGGAGTTTGGGGCGGTCCGAACCCGCATGGCCAGCTTGAGGCGAGCTTCTACGTTGATTCGCCGCTCCTGCCTGTGGTGGCCAACATGCGTGAATCCGCAGAAGTGCCTGGCCTGTCGCTACTGGAGAGTCAGGAATTCCCCGTCTCAGGAGGCGAGGGCGATGTACTGCACGCCCGCCGCCTGGTCACGGGCGTTGTGCTTTCTCCTGCGGACGCGATTGCCATTGGCGAATGGCTCATCCAGAACGCGACGTCGATACTGACAAGGACAGGTCAGCGACCACCGTAGTCGCAGGCTCGGCGACGACAGCGGACTCAAATGCCGCATGCTTCCTGCCGGCTTCCAGTTCGAAATTCAACACGACGGCCCGGCGCTCAAGTTGGGAGCTACGATCGCCTAAGCTGCCACATTGAGCCCTGTAGGGATGCATCCGGAAGGGCGTAAAGCCGGCAGGCGGGGCGGCCGGGACTTGCGAAGGACCGACGCATTCGTAAAGCCTCCAGCGCAGTTCCGAAGCGATGTTTACAAGCAACACCGAACAAGGCCCGCTAGCGCGGGCCTTTGTTTTTTCGGGTGTTTTCAGTGGATGCGGATGTGATGCGCCCGTGCGCCCTGTCGACCCTCCCGATGTGGCTCGGCTTAGCGCTGGCTTCAAGCTTCGACTGCCTTTGACCAAGAACCGGCATCGATTTGTTGCTAGAAAGCATCGAGTGGATGACATCCGGCATAAGATGCCGAGTCAAGCTATGCATCGACTTGTTCGCAGAACCGGGTCGCCCTAAGATCAAGAAGTACCAGGTGAGTCTGCGCATCCATGGTTTATCGCCCTTTCAAGCCGCACGAGCCGATTGCGGTAGAGCCGGCATTTGATAGGCTCATCGAATCTGTAGGTGGTGCTCGCGTCAGTTCTATAGTTGGAAGTTCGCCAGCATTCGCGAATGCTGACTATGTCTTTAGTGATGCGAAGATCGTTGTCGAGCTAAAGGAGCTCACGACTGACTGGCCACGGCTTGAGGACTATCAAAAGCGGATCAGTGATCTGTGGCTGCGCTGCGAGCTGGCTGGCCGACTGAATGTGCGGCATGCCTCCGGAGAGCAGCCAGTTCCGCGTGACGTAAGACGTGAGTTCCTCCACCTTTTGAGAAAGCCGATAAAGCGTGTGCTAGAGAAGGCAAATCGTCAGATCAAGGAGACACATGCATCATTGAAACACCAATCTGGCCTTGGGGTTGTGCTTCTCGTAATTGACGGTTTGCTCACGGTTGCGCCGAGGTTTCTGATGGCGTTGGTGTCGAAGATTCTGGCGCATGACTACTGTTCGATAAGCGGGGTAGTGCTGATTACAGTCAACGAGTATGTTGATGTGCCGGGAGACGATTACGCACGTTTAATTTGGTGGCCAAACTACCAAGAATCCATTCCTGAGCTATTGGTGGATTTCGTCGACGATTTAGGGCGTGCTTGGTTTAACCAGCTGGAGAAGGACATCGGTGGCTTCGACGTAAGAGATGAAGGGCCCGACAGGTCATGGACTGAGGGTGCACATTTTGTTCGTCGTAGCTAGATGCCAACAATGATCGCGGTCCGATGCGCACTACGAACATCTATGGAGCACACATCGATCAATAGCTGCTTTTGGCGCGAAGCGAGTCGTGGTTGGTTTAAAGGATTGATAAGTGGGATAGATTGTAAGTGAGTCCTGGCATTGAGAGGCTCGTGATCCGATAGAATCGATGAATTGGCTCACTGGCGCGCTTAAACAAGGTAAGAATCGAATGACTAAACCAACCCTCGACTCCATCGCCACGGCCAAGGCCAAGTTGGAGGAAGAACTCCGCAAGCTGGAAGAGCAAGAAGTGCAGCTGCGCCAGCAACAGTCGGCTGACGCGCATACCGAGGTCATGAGCCTTCTGGCCCAGTACGGGGCACTGTTCACAGCCAAGCAAAAGGCGGAGATCGTGACGGCAGTCGGCGCATCCAGCCCCAGCCGCCCCAAGAAGAGCCCCGTAAGCAAGGAAGTGGCCCCGAAGTACTGGTTGCCACATTCCGGAGAGACTTGGACCGGCCGCGGCCGTCCGCCCCGTGCCTTTACGGCATGGGAGGGAACGGCTGCCTACAAGGAATGGAAGGCAAGGCACCAAAGCGAGAAGTTCCCGAAGTTTCCCGGTTGAGCCGGAGATTAGGCATAGAGCTTTATGAGAAGGGGCCGAACTCGGCCCCTCTCCTTTTGGGAGCCAGCCGGAAGGCAACGTATAGGCAGCCAAGTTGCCGGCCGATCTTGGCCGACCTATGATCGGCCCCAGGGAAGGGGATCGCCATTGGCGATGGGTAAGGGGACAGGATGAAGACCAACTACGTTCTGATTGACTACGAGAACGTGCAGCCTTCGGCGTTGGCTGTGCTCGAGAAAGAACACTTCAAGGTGGTGGTGTTCGTGGGCGCCAACCAGACGAAGGTCTCCTTCGACTTGGCCGCGCAGCTACAGCGCCTCGGTCCTAAGGCCAGCTATGTAAAGATCACCGGGAATGGCCCGAACGCGTTGGACTTCCACATCGCGTTCTACATCGGTCAGATCGCTGCGTCGGAACCGGAAGCCTACTTCCACATCATCTCGAAGGATGCGGGCTTTGATCCCCTCATTGCCCATCTGAAGTCGAAGAAGATTTTTGCGTGCCGCTCCCGAGACGTCCATGACATGCCAATCGTCAAGGCGGCCAATTCCAAGACGCCTGCCGAGAAGCTAGCTGTAGTCCTTGACAACCTGAAGCATCGTGGTGCGTCTAAGCCGCGCACGGTCAAGACGTTGTCCAGCACCATAAGCTCGCTTTTCCAGAAGACCTTGGGGGAAGAAGAGCTTTCTGCCGTGCTGCAACAGTTGCAGTTTCATGGGTTCGTGGAAGTTGCTGGGACGAAGGTTACTTATACGTTGCCTACTTGAGGCTAGCTAAGTGGCTAGATCGTGAGTTCGGAACGTTCACGTACTTCAGAGTACACGGAGGTGTTTGGTGGCTTATAGGAACAAAACTTACATATGCTTTGATGGTGACTCCGACATGGCTCACTATCGACTGATGACTGCGTGGTCAGAGAACAACAAGATTGATTTTGACTTCTATAACGCGCATGACCTAAACACTGCCCGTGATTCGAGTCAGGAGGAATCGATAAAGCGCCAGCTTAGGGAGCGTTTTGCGAACTCCAAGTTGCTCGTTGTACTGATTGGAGAGAAAACAAAGTACCTTACAAAATTCGTGAAATGGGAGATGGAAGTCGCTTTGAAGCTTGATCTCCCCATCGTTGGAGTGAACTTGAACAAGGCGAGAGCGCAGGATGATCTCTGTCCTCCGGCTATAAAGAATCAGCTAGCTATCTATGTTCCATTTGGAATCAGCATCGTGAAGTACGCGATGGATAATTGGCCGGCAAGCCATGCAAGGCACAGGGCCGCAAATGAGACCGGCCCGTATCGTTACAGTCAAGCCGTCTACGATCAGTTGGGTCTATAAATGAGCCATACGATTTCCTCTCTGAGATCAAAGTCATACTGGCGATATGCAATCTTCTCGCGGGCAGCTATCGCTAAGATTCTGTCCGTCGCTGGTGGGCTGTATCTGCTAATAGAGGTCCTTGACTTCTTTCAGGTGTACACGCGAGACAAGTACAGCAAGTATGCAATCCTAATAATTCTCGCCGTTTCGGTTTTGGTGGTCCTCTTTACCAGGCGGCCAGTCTCAAAAGTTAGCTACAAAATTCCGAACCGTGATCAAGCGGTGGCTGTCGTTGTGGGGGACTTGTTTTCGCAGAATGGCGCGCTGGTGGTTAGCACCAGCACGACATTTGATACAGATATTGCTGGAGGGACCATTTCGCCTGATAGCCTTCAAGGACAGGTTGCATTGAAGTACTTCAGTGGTGCGACAGCTGAGATAGATCGTCAAATTGAAGCTTCTTTGAATGGCGAGTCATGGGTGGATTCAGGTCGCAATGATCGAAAACCCAAAGAATTCAAGCTTGGTGCCGTTGCCTCGGTCCGGGGTGAAGGAAAGACCTTCTACTTCACCGCTATGTCTCGCTGGAATGAGAACGGTAATGCCTATTCCAGCGTAAGCATGCTTGATGAAGCGCTTGAGGGGCTTTGGGAGTACTGCGCCCAGAAGGGAGAGCTCGTCGATATCGCGATCCCGCTCATGGGGACCGGGCGGGGTAGGATAGTTCTGCCTCAGAAAAAGGTTATTGAAAGGATCGCCCAGTCTTTCTTGTACGCTTCCAGCGAAAAGGTATTCGCTAAGAAGCTGACGATTGTCGTTCGTGCAGCAGATGCGGAAGTTAGTGATCTCAATCTATTTCAGGTCAGGGACTACCTTGTGGAGAGCCTGCATACTTGAAGAAGCGTTCAAGTACTTTCATGGCTCCACTAATTGAGGTGTTTGCGGACGGTCCTCATCCAAACACCGTAAGCCGGGCCATCCTACGCTCTGGGCATCGACCCTATATCGGTGCCCATATGCGTATCACCCTGACCAAGCGTCTCGTCGCCCAAGCCCAGCCAAAGCCCAAACCCTACGAAATGCGGGACATCCTCGTTAGAGGCTTGATCCTGCGTGTCCAGCCCAGTGGGCACAAAGCGTGGGTCGTCACCTGGCAGCATGGGAAGCGCCGTACGCTCGGTTCGATTGAACACCTGACGCTGGAGCAGGCCCGCGCGCACGCGGCTCAGGCAGTAGCTGAGGCCGTCCAGCAGCGTTTGCCAGCACTGGCGACTCTCAAGCAACGGGCCTGCACCCTGCGGGAATTCCTTGACGACCATTACGCCCCTTGGGCTGCCACCGAGCTTCGTCGGGGTAGCAAGTACGTCATGCGGATCAAAACGCACTTTGCGGACCTGCTGGACCGGTCCATGTCCGATATCGACGTGGCGACGATCAATCGCTGGTGGTCCGATCGCCTGACACCCGTAGACGGCAAGCGCCCTGTTGAACGCATAACAGCCCATCGGGACTTTTCCACGCTTCGCGCAGCAATGTCGTATGCTGTGGAATGGCGATTACTGGACCGCAATCCTTTGCTGGGGATGCGCCAGAAGTCGGTCCAGGGTCGCAAAGTCGTCCGCTTCCTGTCGCCTGATGAAGAATTCCGGTTGCGAGCTGCTCTCACAGCGCGCGACAAGCGGGGCGTGCGGGGCAGGACAAACGCCAATGCTGACCGTCGGCGCTACGGACAAGCTGTGCTGCCTGACCTTTCTGAAGGCGGCTACACGGACCACCTGACCCCCGTCATCCTGCTTGCCATGAACACCGGCATGCGTCGAGGTGAACTGCTTTCGCTGGAATGGGCCGATATCGACCTTGGGGCCAAGATCATCACCGTACAGGGTCACAAAGCCAAGAGTGGCAAGCAGCGCCATATTCCGCTCAATGCCGAAGCGTTAGGCGTCGTGACCCAGTGGCGCGAGCAGTCGGAAGGGGTAGAGCAGGTGTTTGAACCGCAGGACGTCAAAAAAGGCTGGGGCTCGTTGCTGGCTACTGCCAACATCACGGGGTTCCGCTTTCACGACCTGCGCCATCACTTCGCAAGCAGGCTGGTCATGGCTGGCGTTGACCTGAACACAGTCCGTGAGCTATTGGGCCATGCGGATATCAGCATGACGTTGAGGTACGCCCATTTGGGCCCGGAGCACCTCTCGGCTGCTGTCGCCAAGCTGGTCTCTTAGCTAAGGCAGCTTCTTCGCCTTGGTCAGCACTTCGTCCCGCTCTTCGGGGGCGAGCTTTCCAAAAGCCAATATCCATTCAGCCAATTCGTCGCTTTCCGCGAACAAATAGGCGAGGGGCACGTTCAGTGCGACGGCCATTTCGGCAGCCGTGTCCATGTCAGCGCGCGACGTCTGCTGCTCGTACCGGTTGATCCGGACGCTGCCGTTTTTCTTGGTCATCCCGAGCATGGCTCCCAACGCCCGCTGCGAAACGTCCCGCATGGCGCGGGCGTTCTTCAGTCGTTGCGCAAAGATGGCAGGTGCCTTTACGGGCAAAGCGACTCAACGGTCTATGAACCTATCGCATGTTCGCCCTTGCGCCTCACTATGCGAAGACTCTACATTTACTGAAGAGGGGGTGTAAAGAGGTCCGGAGTTGGACCTGCTAAGCCCTCATATCGTCGACCGGGGGCTCTACTATGAAACGTTTCCTCACCTTCCTAGCTCTGGCTTTGCTGGTGGGATGCCAAGATCCGATACAGACGCAAATCAAAACTTTGGTCGGCCAGCGTCTGAAAGACCCTACCAGTGCTGTCTACAGTGACGTGCGAGTCCATCCCGACAGGCATCTAGCCGTCGCTTGCGGCAAGGTAAATGCGAAGAACTCTTTTGGTGCCTACGAGGGCGACAAGATGTTCATTCTGTACTCAGGACTCGTTCGCTTCGAGCAACCGGACGACAATGCCTCGTTGTCGGCGTGCTGTGATGTGCTTATGGCGAACACACCGCCCACGTTGATTGAGTTCGAGAGCGCGCCCAACTACTCAAAAACCTGTGGACGTTTGCGATTCTTGGAAACGCTTAGATAGGGACAAAAGCTGGGCGGAACTGTCTTCCTCGAGCGAATAAGAGCGGTGAAACAGTTATACGGGTCTGCAGAGCAACTGAGGCGATCCAGAAAGCCAACCTTGGTCACCCGATGCGAGAGCCGGAACGGCGAGCAAGCCTTGCCCTCACTTCTAGCGTGACCTAAGACCAATCCTCATCGCATACTCAGGCAGTCAAGAAATCATGAAGGCTGATAGCTAGTACTGCAAGGCGCAGAAGATCGTCCCATTGACTCTAGTCACGAATAAACGCGACAGCGCCAACTGTTCTCTAGGTGTACGCGAATATGCCAGAGTTCCGAGCAGGGCGCCTAGCGCGGCCACTGCCGCCTCGTCGCTTCCATTCTTGTTATTCATCGGCATCCGAAATCTTGTGCCAGCTCAGCGCATGAGTCCGATCGAACGCACGTCTTAGTTTTGCCAAAGCGCTCTGTGCGTCCTTCGCGGCATGAGCTCCCATTCCCGCCCACAATTTACTCATCACGTCTTCTTCGAGCGTCAGGACGGTACTCAGGATGCGCCTGCCTGTCATCCCTAGCGTCAGCACTTTCATGCGCTGGTCGGCTTTCTTTCTCAACAGCTCTGCCAAGTGACCTTTGTGAACTAGGGTGCTCACCAGGCGGGACGCTGCAGCCTTATCGATATCCAGCGCGCGCATGACCCCAGACCGGGTGGGGACCCATCTACCAAGGACAGAGCGTTCTTCCGTCCTTGCGGTGGCGATATAAGCGAGGGCCTGCCACTCGCGCACGCTTACGCCTAGGCCACTCTTACGAAGCGCGGCCGTCATCAACTTTCTATAGCGGGCTTCAAGCTGCGCCGCAAGGGAGAACTCCGTCCAGTATCCATGAAGCTCTCTAGCATGTCTCGTCGTTGGCACCTAGTTGTTCCTGACAAGGATGTCCCGCAATTGTAACCGGGCAATATCTCGCCACCCGCGGCATTCTGCTGGCGGATGTGGAGAAATGAAAATGAAACGAGATAACAGCAGCCCTCGTAAGAAGTCCGGCCCGGCGAGCGAGAAGAAAAAAGACGCGGGGAAAAGCGTAGAACCAACGCGGCAGGAGCCGCCAAAAACCGGTAAGGACCAAGTTGGGGGCGGGCCCTACACCTATAACCAGCTACTTCGAGAATGCCTGGAGTCATACCGACACGAAGTGCATGACCCTGTCCTGTCTCATACCTGGCGCAGGCTATTTAACACCATAATCGATGCTGATTTGACCGCGCTTGATGCCCTAGCAAAACAGATGTGTCACGAGCGGTACAAGCACCTCAGTACGATTGGTGCAGCGCTTTGTTTCCTCAAGGAGCAGGCGCAGTTCGAGAAGCAGTCTTTAAAAGAGGCGATCGAGAACATTGACGTAGAGGGCTTTGTCCACATCTGGGAGGCGCGCCAGAACGCCGACCTGCTAGGTGCAGACTACGGCTCATACATTCAGGGAATGCACCGCCTCTACGGCCCAGATGGCCCGCTTGAGGGTTTGCAGACATTGATGCTCCGAGGCCCTTGGAGTCTTGCGCTTGCCTACCGGCAATTGCGCAGTCCGCAGTCCGGCATGCCATTGCCAGCTGATCTGGAGTTGGTTTTGGGTGGAGGGAACTGCAATGTTCAGGGTCAATGACCGCATCAGGCGCATCGCCGAAGCAAGGTTGCTGGGTGCAGAAACGGCTTCCATAGTGGAGCAGGAGGTAATCGCGGCGGAGATTCGCCCTGACGTGTTGGCGGAGGACTCCATCGCCCTTTCGAAAGCTCATGCAGATGTTGCTATCCTCCGGCCCTTCGAAGCCGCTGAACTTCTTTCGAGGACTCTCGACAAGCATCTCCCGCCAAAATTGAAGGGTCGATACGATCCGATGTTTGTGGCACAAAGGGTGCTCAACGAGCTTTGGCAGCTACGTCAGACGATTGATGAGCTTGGCATTCCATACGATATGTATGTTGACTCTGCAGTGACGTACTTGGGGCGCCCCAATGGACGCGCACCACGCTTGTCACAGCTTAAACATCGGAGTGTGATCGCTCACGTTGTCCGTGAGTGGGTCGGAAGTCGTTAGGTCGAGCTGAGCGCGCGTCCATTAATTTCAATGCAGTACTGTCGGTAGGCGCCTGCCGACAGGCGAATACTCTGACCTAATTCTACGGGTGATCCCATGCCACTGCATGATGGATTGCAGCCCACATTTGAGAATACAGATGAGCCAAGAAAATGAACCCACCGGAAGTAGCCGCAATGAACTGACTTGTCCGCAAGTCCATGGTGTGAAAGGCCCTAACGAAAAAGGCTGGCTGAAGCGAAAATCAGGTCCAACGACGCGCTCCCGTAGTAGAGCGCGATTTCTACCGCAATTGAAGAGTATGAGTGACGCACGGACGAGCGGAAGACTTGGCGAACGCTTCAAGGGGCAACTCCTGCTGGCAAGGGCGACTATTGCAAAAAAGCACTTCGAAGGCGAGGCCGAACTCTTGCAGTACTCGTTCGTGCCTTACCGCTACATGTCTTGCTATGAGAGGACAGCCATGCTTGCCAGAGAGTTCGATAAGAACTACCGGAACTTCGCTGCGAATCATTTTGCTTTGGACTACCATGGCCCCGCACGCCGGTGGCCAAGCTCATGGTCAGATGGGGAAATGTCAGCACTGTGGCAAGTCAGGCAGCAGGCCGACCTCCTCGGCATGCCGTACGATTTCTTCGTACGCAGCGCATTCGAAGCATGCTTCAGGATGGGCTATCGCCGCTGCCCACAGCCCAATCATCTGCTACAAGAGCGGGTGTTGAAAGCTGTTGAGGCGGACTTTGAGAAACAGGGTGGCCGGACTGCCCGCCAAGGCTATGACCCGACGCAGCTAGAGCCGATGTTCTTCGCTGAAAACTATCGAGGTGATCCGATCCAGGATGCAGCTCACAAAGACCTACTCGACAAATCACAACAATTCCCTGATTTCTTCAAGCTTGGCGGTTTGATCTGGCGCGACAAGATAGTCCCTGAGCGAGTCGCTCGTGAACAGCTCGGTGATGCCAATGTTGATCGGGCGTTAGATGGCTACATCCAGTTGCACGAGCGTGAGGTGAGCGTGTCCCCTGGCGTAGCCACGAATCCGAAACCGGGTTGCTTTGGGATACACAGCATTGTTGCAGAGCCCTGTAAGACCTGCCCAGTGGCCGAAGACTGTTCAGAATTGAAGCTTGAAGTAGATGCCGCGTTGGTCGCAAAGTTCGGTACTGACGATCCTCACCGAGCCAGAATGCGTGCGGACGCCACTGAAAGGAAGCGCCGACAGCGAAAACGCGAGCGAGAAGCCCGTGATGTTCGCCTACTGAAGGCAGGTGAAGCCGACGGGATTGAAGCGGGGCGTCAGTAGCAAGCCGAGACAAAGTGTCACGCCTTCTGTTGTTTTTATGTATCTACTACTAATCTATATATAAATAATAGGGTTCGTGACACCCCTCGGATTGCTTTAGAGCGCCCACATGGGGAACTCTGTGCTTCGGATTCACGGGTTTGAATCCTAAATTTCGGACTCGACTGAGGCGATTCAGAGCACACGGAAACCCGTTCGCAGTCATGACGTGAAACTCCAAGCGAACGTCTAGCAAAGTCCAATGCCATCCAGACAATTCTGCGCCTGCAAGCCTGCTGATCCCGACAGGCATCTAGCGCTGGTAGAGAGGCCATGGCTGGGTTTCGGGCTTGCGTAGCTTCGCTGTATGAAGTGTCAGATGTCCGCCTGTCGTACGGGGGATAGCCTTTCTGCTTATGGTCAAACTGCGGTCCAGCGAGCCAAGTGCTGCCAGAGCAGCAGGTGGTTTCCGTGCGAAGCGTCGCGAACATCCATACATGACGCCTAACATCATCCATAATCGAGCCGCCCATGAATGATTCAATGAGTACCAGGTTCTGGTTCGAGCACAAGTCGGGAAAACGCTTGTTTCCGTACGTGTTGAAGGACCGGATTACGCGTCGCCTCACCTACCGAGTAGCTGAAAGCCGGCAGGGCAACAGCAAGGCAAAGTATGAAGTTCAGCTGGATGACATCGAGGACGTTTTCCGGTATGTGTTCGATGAGGGATACGTCGTTCGCCTAAAGGCAATGGACGGAATGTTCGCAGCGCTGTACAGCACTACGGGACGAAACATTGTTCGTACGTCGGAGTCGAATGGAAGGGCCCGGTCGGACCAGTCGTGAGGTCCATCTCGCTGCGCGTGGTGTCAATTGGTAGAAGAAGGGGTGTGCAGACGAGGGTTGAATGAGCCGTACTGGCTGAATCGCCCAACGGGCTCAGTTCATCCTCGATGACGTAGAGACATACGGGGCTGCTGAGGGGCAGCAGATGGGCACCGAACGGCAGCTTCTGACGGGCATATGGACTCAGCCAGCAAGCGTCTGGGGCGCGCCGTCTTGCCTGATGCCCCGACAGGGCTGAAAGTTTAGGAACGCCACCGGGAGCGACTGGTGAGCGCTGGGACGCAGCGTGGCGACCTGGGAAGTGCGAGCTGAGGACCGGTAACAGGGACGCGCTTGTCCGGCTCCGGCTTAAGGGACGTCACCCTAGACGGCTGGGGCGCTAGATAGATCCGGTAGTGCTTGATCCGTAAGGGGAACAGGGTCGGAGCCGGCCACAGGGTCGACGCATCACAGATGCGTCGCTCCCCTGTCCGACCCCAATGCGGGTGATCCGCATTACGGGGCATGGAAGCCCTAGAACGGTACCGGAAGTGCCATCCCGAGTGAGGCGAAGTGGAAGATGGGGCAGGGGCACTCCATACAGGCACTCCAACCTTAGGAATACATTCGCTTTGCCGTCGCAACCGCGGTCACCAACAATGTAGCTGATGCTCCATAGATGACTATGAGCGCTACAAGCAACTCGATGAACGTCACCGGCTTATGCTTGGCAATGAGCGTCATAAGGCGCAAGATTCTATGTATAAGCCCCTCCTCCGCGAGTTCGTCTCGTTGTTGGGCAACCCAGTCTGATTGGCTAAATGAGCTGCTAAGGAAGGAGTCCATATTCGCGAACGCGGCCATGATGGCCAATCCGGTCAAGCCAAGAAAGAGGGCGAATGACCAGTAGCCGTGTTTTGCCGACCACTGCACATAGAAGTACAGGGCGCACGAAAGCAGGAGGACTTGCGGGGTCAGATTGCGAAGGAATTCGAGAAGAGCCTTCCTTCCGTTATTCGTAAGTAGATGCATTGCATCCTCTGTAAGGCACAATAGTTCGGTCAACGGCTCGCGCTTTGGCCAATGGCTCCGCTAACATGGATGATCGAAATTGCGCTGCCATTTATCATTCCATTGATCTCATTGAGGTTGGCGATTGCCGCCTTTGTGTAGCCAACATCTATAACAAGATAGATCGCTCTTTTCGATCTTTCGGCTCGCATGTAAGTTGGTAGCTGGGACTCGATACCCTTTTTTAGTCCGGATGTGTTGGTTGACTTCTTAACTTCAACGAGCACGCTATTCTGCATGTTGGTTCCGAACTTGAAGTCCACTGGGCCGCGACCTCCGTCGGATTCTCGCGCAATCATGATCCCGTTTGCATGGCAGTATGACTCGGCGATTCCAAAGAAAAGGAGCTGAGATGCAGTCTCGTGTTTCGGCCTTCCGTTAGAGTCATAGAGAAGGCGTGCAAGACCATTGTCCTCAATTAAGGTTTTGAACTGGGCGCAGATCGCGCTAGCAAGGTTGAAAACGTCGTCTACAGTCGGGGATGAAGGCAAATCGAGTGTTATGGGATTTTGCGACGCAGCCGCATACGCCTCTGGTAGCCAGGATGCTTCCCCGGACCTATCTTCATTGAAGTTGTACCGTTTCGCCTCTTTGTCTCTATAGACATTGACCGCGTCTCTGATCAAGTCAGGATTCTCGAGCGCAAAATCTCTTAGCTGTTCTTTTGAGAAGGCAGCGACAACCTGCTTCCAAGACTCACCTGCAATGCTATTTACGCGTGCTCGTAGCTCCTCATTGTGTTCAGCGACAAAGTCGCGATCGGACCAATCAAGTGCGACAGGAATGTCTCTTAGGAGGTCTCTTGGTATCAGGAGGAGGGGTGTACCGCTGGCAGGGTTCAAAGGAACGCCGTCGCCATCTATGGGTAGAAGTTGGGTGCAGTGCGGGGCCACTTCTTCAAGAACTCTGCCTGTATACGCGGAAATCTCCGATCTAATGACGTTTGCGCACATATCGCTAATTCGGTCTGGTCCGAATCGTTCTTGGAACATTCCCACAAGTTCAAATATTTCTGGGTCAGCGATTCCCTTTAGCAGAATTTGCTTTGCTGTTCTAAGCAGGCTGCGCCTGAGCTCTCGGCCGATTCCACTGCCATCGGTGCTTTCGCTGGCGTAACCGATGCACAAGCCTTTGACTTCTGGCCACTTCATCAGCCTGTCTGCCGCTCTCCAGAACTGGTCTCCCTCGGCATCGCTCGCGAGAAGAAGTCGACCTATGTTGGCGAAGTGCGTTCGAAGCTTTTCATACGCGCCACTGAACTCGGGTGTCTGCGTGTGCTTCAGAAGATGTGGGTCGAGAAACAGTCTTGTGTCAATGTCTAGAACAGGATCGAACACTCCCCTTGACTCGAGTTCGCGTGGATTCAATCCGCAGTAAATCGAGAGTGAAATTGCCATACAGGTCCCTTAGAAGAACAATATCGCTCCTATGCGCCACTCACTTTTCGAACTCTTTGCCATCCGTAGACCGAAGATATGCCCACCTTTGATACGGTAGTCGTAGGAGGATGCGTTCCTTGGGCGCGGCACCCATTGCCATCATTCTGCACATCAAGGAAACGCTTCCGGTCCGTCGTAGGCACATTCCGTCTGCTGAGTTGAAGAACGGCTCGCCCGATTCGCGCCATACGATCGCAGTAGCACCCTCAGGAATAGCCCCGATTGGCTGGATGGAGTAGAAGCCAAGCTTGGCATATACGAATGCTGCGGCCGCCATGACGACAATGCCGGACATCAGCTTCCAAGACGAGCTTCGATGCTTGGCACTACTCGCTTCGGATGTCGTCATTTGAAGTTCTCCGGCTTGAAGCCAGAAACGTCGAACTCGAATACCTGATTGCCTGCCTGATAGAGCGACACCTCGATCTTGACGCGCTTGGCGTTGGGTAGCTGCTTCGTGAATGTCGAGAATCCAGGGATGAATACGACTTCACTGCTGTTGTCTTCAGGGGGATTTCCATTGAGTCTGATCACTTTTCCGTCGTCGAACTTCACGTTGATCTTACAATCACCGTACGAGTGACAAAGAATCTGACCGCGTTCGATCCGGAGGATGACATCGTTTCCCCACCGAGGGTGACGTCGCAATGTCAGAGTTCCGTGCTGCGCACCTGAGTAGGGGAAGTCGAGATGGATGGTATTGGTGCTTTTTACCTCTGCGGATATCACTGCCTTCCCACTCATACCTTCATCAGACCTGTCGTATCGCCATTGCTGACCCATTGCCTCATATGCGGCAGCCTTCTCAAGTTCGGGCAATAGCTCCTTCGCTTGCTTGCCTTCAGTGGTATCCGGAAAATTAGCGATCAGACTATTCGCGGATGACAGGCGAACACTAGCTACCTGGTCCCGGTCCTGAGAAAGCTCCCACCAGCGAAGCTTTTCCTGTTCCGTTGGTGCGAATCTGGAAGGGGAAGGCTTCGCCGCTTCTGTGGTTGGAGCAGTTGCATTGCTTTGTTTGTTTGGCAGCGAGGAACCTAGGCATGCCCTCAGCATCGAGAAAAGAACGAAGCCCGCCAGCAGTAGCCCCAAGACTTTGAGGACAGTCAAAGAACGCTTGGGGTGAGAAGTCGTCGAAATCTCGGGAGGCGGTGTGGGCGCCACCTGCGGTGCCGTCCAAGCTGCAGGCAGCGAGGGAGGAGATGATGATGGGACCGCAGGGGGCTTATCAGTTGCCCCTACTTTTGGTACGGGACAACCGCAATGCGGGCATGCGTCTGCACGGCTGCTTACGTCATGTCCGCAATCTTCGCACTTCAAAAGAGCCATCTTCCCCCTCCCTTAAATGCCATTGCTCCCCAGCAATGGGCGCTTCAAGCGCCCAGGCGGATACTCCGCCCGAACGTGACGGGCGTCAAGTGCGTCTTAAGCAATCATCAATGACATGACGTGGTGGTTGTATTCCCGTACCCCACCGTCCGACAGGTCACAGTCTTTAGATTGTTCAAAAAGCTTTGGAAGTTTGCCAGATGCTGGGCCTGCGCTTGCGATTGCATTGCTGCGGCCTGATTCTGCATTGCGTTAGCTTTTTCTCGCTCAGCAGAAACCAGACCTCTTTCAAACATTTCTTTCTGCCTCATGGCGTCTTGCTGATCAGTCAGCTCGGCTTCCTTTTCGATGGCGAGGTAGTCGAACTCTTCCACCGAAATTTCCTTCTTAGTTAGCCGTGAGGCCAACAGACGGTAGTAGCTGATCAGCTGCTTCTGGCGATGCGCTTCCAATGACTGGGAGAAGTCGAGTTCGGCTTCCTTGTACTCGACCGCAGCTTGGCCGTAGGAAATCTGCCCGGACGCATGCCTTTGGCTGATTAGCTCGCCTTGTATGTTCAATTTTGCAAGTGCGGCTGTTCCACCATACGCGTCGGTCAGCCTGTCGTCGCGAAAGACCGCAACCACCGGTCCGCAGTTGTAGGGAACCCCATTAGCCACGAATCCAGTGTACTCGCGGATAATGTAGCCCGTGCCGGGAATCTGCTCCGTCGTTCGCAGCATGCGTCCAAGCGGCTGGCTCGCCGAAATCTCAGCGTAGGGCACATCCTTGGAATTCTGCAGGAAGCTGAAATCGCTGCACATGGTTGAAAGCGAAGCGGCTATCTCGTTGGTCAGCTGCTTGGTGAAGTCGTTGTAAGACCCATGAATCTTGCGCTCGCCGTTCTGACCCTGTTTGAAGTCTAGTTCCCGACTATCGGCATAAGTAATCGACACGGACTGGGGTGTGGTCGTCAGGTAGGCATAGATCACATGCCTGTCGTTCCATTCCTTAGTGAGCCGCATCCGATAGCCGCCCGGGACCTCAGTCATTGCGTAAGAGCCATCAACCTTCCAGTGGTCCTTGGATGATTTGACGGTTTCAAGCGCAACGCCCAGCAACTGCAATGGGTGCCGTTGCGGGTTTATGGATATTGGGGTCGGTTCCTTCAGGGTCGCCGCGATGGAGGGCATCGAGCCCAGTGCAACCGTGAGCCCCACGACAAAGGCAGTGAATCTGGCGCGCATCCTTGTTGTCCCCTTGGCAATCATTACTGTGACGCTGTCTTTCCGGCTTACCTGAGGCTTACCCCAGCCCCCGAAGCCTCGTGGCGCGACCCGTCACGTCCTTGGCCAATGATGCCCCGACAACGCCCGGGCGGCCATATCCAACACTTCGATCCTGATCTCCCAACGCCCCCACATTGACCCACCCCAGCCCCTGGCCCTAAAATCGCCGGCTCAGCCGGAATAGCTCAGTTGGTAGAGCGGCGCATTCGTAATGCGTAGGTCGTAGGTTCGATTCCTATTTCCGGCACCAGAAAGAACAAAGGCCCCGCTTCGGCGGGGCCTTTGTTTTTGCGCGCATCCGGCTGAGGTGGGGCCGAAGGGGGCCAGGGATACCATCCAGGCCATTGCGCTGTGCCCGCTGCCCACTGCCTCAGGCGGCGCGGACTCTTTGCGCCATCGCCAGCGCCACCGCGTCGGCCCCCGCAGGGAAATGCAGCTGGCCGCTCGCATCATGGGCCGCACGCCAGACGGCCTCGGCCACGTCGCTTTCGCGCGTGTAGGCCACTGCATCCGCAAAGGAGGCGAATACCTGCTGCGCATAGGCCTGGTAGGGCTCCGGCAGTAGCCCCTGCATCCGTTGCTGGCCATTGGCGGTGAAGGCGGTGGTGGGCGCGTAGCCCGGCTCGACCAGCTTGACCTCGATATCGAAGCCGCCCAACTCGTGGGCCAGCGAGGCGGTGAAGCCTTCGATGGCAGTCTTGCTGGCGGTGTAAGCCGCCACCAGCGGCATCGGCGCCAGCACGGCGCTGGAGGTTACGTTGATGATGCGGCCGCCGCGGCGCGCGCGGAACTGTGGAATGAACGCCTGCGCCATCGCCATCACGCCGAAGGTGTTGGTCTCAAAGACTTCGCGCACGGTCGCCATCGGCGTGGCCTCGAAGGCGCCAAACAAGCCAATGCCGGCGTTGTTGACCAGCACGTCGATGTCGCCGGCCGCATCCACCAAGGCGGCAATGCTGTCTTCCCGCGTGACATCAAGCGGCAGCAGGCGCATGCGCTCATCGGCCACCAGCAATGACTGCGCGGGCTGACGCAGGGTGGCGATGACATTCCAGCCGTGGGCGTGGAAGTGGCGGGCGGTAGCCAGGCCGTAGCCGGAGGAACAACCGGTGATCAAGACAGTTTTCATGAAGGGGCAGGGGTGATTGAAGGGAAGCAAACGATAGGCGAGCATGGCGATGACCGCGTTGCGTGTGCGTCCGTATTTTCTTGGCGAGCGTCCGAATGACTGATCCGCTGTCCCATGTCATGCAACTGCTGCGACCACGTGCGGTGTTCTCCAAGGGCATCAGCGGCGCGGGCGATTGGGCGGTGCGTTACAGCGAGTTTGGCGAGCCGAGCTTTTGCGCGGTGCTGGAGGGCCAGTGCCGGCTCGCGGTGGATGGTCAGGAGCCACTTGAACTCAAAGCCGGCGATTTCCTGCTACTTCCGGCCACACCCGGTTTCACGATGTCCGGCGGCGAGTCGGTGGCGCCGCGCTTCATCGACCCGGGGCAAGCGCAGGAATCGCGTGAAGAGATTCGGCACGGCAATCAGCGAGGCCCTTCCGAAGTTCGCCTGCTGGGCGGCTGGTTTCAGTTCGATGCGGCGGATCCGGATCTTCTTGCTTCGCTGTTGCCACAGCGCGTGCATGTGCGTGATGTGCCGCGCTTGAGCGCGCTGGTGCAGATGATCCGCGAAGAAAGCACCAGCCGTGGACCGGGCCACGATGCCGTGCTCGCGCGCCTGGTGGAGCTGTTGCTGGTCGAATCCCTGCGTGCATCGCCTGCGCAGACTTCGCCGGGTTTGTTGCGTGGGCTGGCCGATGCTCGAGTGTCAGCTGCGCTGCTGGAACTGCATGCGCAACCGGCGAAGCCGTGGACGATCAACCAACTTGCCGAACAAGCCGCCTTGTCGCGTTCCGCATTCTTCGAGCGCTTCTCGCGTTTGGTCGGCATGGCGCCGATGGAGTACCTGCTGGCCTGGCGCATGTCGCTGGCGCGCTCGCTGTTGCGGCTGCCC